>Ga0079104_1000010_pt1 | contig 366021 bp, 378 predicted proteins | sample MedtruBG_FD_76829 | JGI IMG/M metagenome (GOLD analysis project Ga0079104, IMG submission 76829) | Root nodule microbial communities of legume samples collected from California, USA - Medicago truncatula BG | ecosystem: Host-associated > Plants > Roots > Nodule | place: USA: California...
ATTTGCGGACCGCTGGGCAAGTTCGCGCACTTCCTGTGCGACAACGGCAAACCCCTTGCCCGCTTCGCCTGCACGCGCGGCCTCGACACCGGCGTTCAGCGCCAGAAGATTGGTCTGGAAGGCGATGTCGTCGATGACGCCGATGATGTTACCGATCTCGCCGGATGACCTCTCGATCTCTTCCATTGCCTTGACAGCGCTGCGCACGACTTCACCCGACTTTTCGGCACCCTGACGGGTACGCGTGACAAGCGAGCCTGCCTCGGTGGCGCGACGGGCTGCGTCCTTCACCGTGGTGGTGATCTCTTCCAGAGCGGCAGCCGTTTCTTCGACCGAAGCGGCCTGCTGTTCGGTGCGCTTGGCGAGATCGTCGGCAGCGGAGCGGATTTCCGCCGAACCGGCCTCAATGCTGCGGGCATTGCCTGCAACCTGCTCAAGCGCTTCCTGGAGCTTGGATGCCGAACTGTTGAAGTCGTTGCGCACTCCATCGAGTGTTCCCGTGAAAGGCTGCTCGATGCGATAGGAGACATCACCGTTGGAGAGCTGGTTTAGTGCCTCGGCGAGATTGTCGACTGCATATTTGACGTCGGCCGCTTCGCGGGCCTTGGCGGCTTCGCGTTCGATGCGTTCCTTCTCCGACAGGCTACGATTGTCATCAGCCTCCTGTTCGAGACGCTGACGTTCAAGCGCGTTGTCGCGGAAAATAGCGACGGCTTCAGCCATCTGGCCGATCTCGTCCCTGCGGTCGAGACCGTCGATTTCAGCTTCTGTCTCACCGGCGGCGAGAGACGCCATGCGTTCCCGCAAACGCGCCATCGGCGTGGTGACACCCTTCTGCGCGATCAACATGGAGAAAGCGATCGCAACGGCAATCCCGATCAACATGCTGATGATCGTGACCCGAATTGCGTCGGTAACACGCGCATTGAGCTGGTCCGAACCATTCTTGATCAGATCCGCCATGGCAGTGTTGTTGGCGCCCGACTTTGCCGAGAAATCGATGGTGGCCTGTTCGAGCTTGACCGTCATGCTGTCGAACAGTGCCTTGTCACCGACGGCATGGGCCTTGATCATTTCGCCGCCGATCTGCCGCATGGCGTCTATGGCGCTCACCAACTCGTCGATTGCAGCCTTTCGGCTGGGAACGATGGCCGGGATCTGCTCCAGACGGCCGCGGGCGCCGCTCAACTCGTTATTGAAGCGGGCAGCGAATTCCGTGAATTTGTCCGACTGTGGATCCTGGCTTACGGTACGGTTCAGCCAGTTGATAGCCGTCCACGCGCCGGCAACACCACGAGGCCCATAGACAGCCGCAGTGCTCTCGTTCTGGAGGAAGTTGTAATATGTGCTGTTCGCCTCTTCGAAGCGTAGAGTGACGAAAGCCAGGCCCGCCAGCGAGATGAACGCCAGGATCGCAATCGCAATCAGAAATTTGGTCTTTATTTTTAGGTTCTTGAGCATCGGATACCTCCACAACGCGATGAACTCAGCGCATTGAGCCGAGAACCGGGCTTGGTTCTCGGAGACACTATGCGCAAGTCTATTTGCTGCAGCACCAGCCGCCGCGGGATCCCGCGCTTGGCGCAACAGTGCGGACTCCCGACGAAAGAGCCAACCAAACAGGAGTCGTCCAACCATGTGATCTGGAGGAACGACGCACATCATGCGCGCTTGAGAGCAAGGGGGTATCTCGAATGTCCCGGGCAGAGCATAGAACTCGGTCCGATAATAAAATCTTACGTTGTATCGAATTTTATAAAACTCACGGCAAAATGCCGCACCGTCCGTTCAAACGCCTGTCTTGATACCAGTGGAAGGCGGCTTCGGAGAGATTTTACCCAAAGGAAAGGCCGCAGACGGGTTGCCTGCGGCCTTTCGTGATCTTGAGAATGGATCGTCCTCAGGACGAGCTGGGCTTAAAACTCTTCCCAGCTTTCGTTCTTGACGGCAGCATTGCCGGAGAAGGCACCGGCCAGCTTGCGACCGAGAGCGCGTGCTGGTGAGGCGGCAGGCGTTTCGTTTGCCTTCACTGCACGGACGGTTGACTTGTAGGTCTGTACCGACAGCTTGAACTGGGCGAGAAGAGCGTTCAGCGACGCAGCATCGCGAGCAAGACCATGGCTTGCAGCGGTCTGCTCTTCGACCATGGCAGCATTCTTCTGAGTGTCCTGGTCCATCGTGTTGACCGCGGTGTTGATCTGCTGCAGGCCGGAAGACTGTTCCTGCGCGCTCTCTACAATCGCGTTGACGTTGCGGTTGATCTCCTGGACTTCGCCGACAATCGTCTGCAGTGCCTTGCCGGTTTCGCCGACGAGATGCACACCGTTCTGGACCTGCTCATTCGACGCATTGATCAGCGTCTTGATTTCCTTGGCGGCGTTTGCGGAACGCTGGGCCAATTCGCGAACTTCCTGAGCGACGACTGCAAAGCCCTTGCCCGCCTCACCCGCACGCGCGGCTTCAACACCGGCATTGAGTGCCAGAAGGTTGGTCTGGAAGGCAATGTCATCGATGACGCCGATGATGTTGCCGATCTCGCCGGAGGACTTTTCGATCGCTTCCATGGCCTGAACAGCCTTCTGGACCACCTCGCCGGACTTTTCTGCGCCCTGACGGGTGCGGGCAACGAGGTTGCCTGCTTCGGTGGCGCGGCGGGCGGCATCCTTCACCGTGGTGGTGATCTCTTCCAGAGCGGCTGCGGTTTCTTCGACAGAAGCGGCCTGCTGCTCAGTGCGCTTGGCAAGATCGTCGGCAGCCGACTTGATCTCGGCCGAACCGGCCTCGATGCTGCGGGCATTTTCGGCGACCTGTTCGAGTGCACCCTGCAGCTTTGCAGCCGAGGCGTTGAAGTCACCGCGGACACCATCAAGCGCTGCCGTAAACGGCTGTTCGATACGGTAGGAGACGTTGCCATCGGAAAGCTGGCTCAGTGCCTGGGCGAGATTGTCGACGGCGAATTTGACGTCGGCAGCTTCGCGGGCCTTGGCGGCTTCGCGCTCGATGCGTTCCTTTTCCGACAGGCTGCGGTTGTCGTCGGCTTCCTGTTCAAGGCGGGTGCGCTCGAGAGCGTTGTGACGGAAGACTTCGACGGCTTCGGCCATCTGGCCGATTTCGTCCTTTCGGTCGAGACCATCGATCGCAGCGCGGGCATCGCCGGCAGCAAGCGACGCCATACGTTCACGAAGGCGCGCCATCGGAGCGGTGATACCCTTCTGGGCGATCGTCAGTGCCAACACGATAGCAACGGCGATACCGATCAGCATGCCGACAATCGTGAACTTGATGGTGGACGAGACTTCAGCCGACAGCTGATCGCCGCCGTTCTTGATCAGGTCCGCCATGGCGCCGTTGCTGGCACCAAACTTCGGCGACAGTTCAACAATAGCCTTGTCGAGATCACCCGAAAGAGCGGTGACCTTCGCTTCGTCGCCAGCGACATGAGCTTTCAGCAGATCATCACCGATTGCCTTCAGCTTATCTGCGCCTGCGAGCAATTCGTCAGTTGCGGCCTGGCGGCTCGGCACAAGACCGGGGACCTGTGCCAGACGTGCGCGCGCACCGGTGATTTCCTTGCCGAAGCGCTCGGACAAATCCTTGAACGCAGCGGATTGCGGGTCCTGTGCAAGAGCGCGGCTAAGCCAGGTGGTGGCTGTCCACATGCCTGCGGCACCGCGCGGTACGAAGGTCGCAGCCGTGCTCTCGTTATGCAAGAAATTCGAATAGGATTCATTGGCGGCGCTGAAACGCTGGGTCACGAATAACAGACCGGCAAGCGAAATGACGCCAAGGATGGCGATCGCCATCAAAAACTTGGTCTTGATTTTTAAGTTCTTGAGCATGGGGGGACCTTCTCAGGAAGACTGAAAACACGCATTCGGGGGAGGAGGAAAATGCAGGAACCGTTTTTTGACGGCGCGCGTCATGCGCGTGGAGGATCGACCAGGCGATCTCTGTGTGCTTGTCGCACCCTAGGGCGAATTTCATAAAAAAATCTTACATTTGCTGCATTGCATTATAGTTTTTGACAAAGGCGAGAAAACTGCCCCTCCTCTCCGATCATCGGCCTTCATGCCTCCTTAATCATGGGGGGAGAATGCATCAGATTTATATTGCAGCGCACAATGCTACGACGTTAACAGGGCACCAAGGCGATGATTGCCGCCTCCCGCAGAGCGGGCAGATTGATATGAAATCAACGACTATTATCGAAGGAATTTTCCCGTGGATCTTAGCCGCCGCAACCTCATGACATTCGGTGCCGTCGCAGCCGCAACTGCCGTCACCATCAAAAACGCCTCCGCCCAGGCGATCAGCTTCACCCCCTCCCCGATCTATCCCGATCCGGCCATTCAGGTTCTCGACCCGAGCTTTGCGAAATATCGTGTTGCCAGCGCTTCGCTGGAACAGGTTGCCACCGGCGCTCGCTGGCTGGAAGGTCCGGTCTATTTCGGTGACGGCAAGTATCTGCTGGTCAGCGACATTCCAAACAACCGCGTCATGAAGTTCGACGAAACGAACGAGACATGGAGCGTGTTCGACGCCAATTCGAACTATGCCAACGGCCACTGCCGTGACCTGCAGGGCCGCCTCATCGCCTGCGAGCATCTGACCCGCCGCGTCACCCGCACCGAGCATGACGGCTCGATCACGGTTCTTGCCGACAACTACAAGGGCAAGAAGCTGAATTCGCCGAACGACATCGTCTGCAAGTCGGACGGCTCGCTGTGGTTCACCGATCCGCCATTCGGCATCGGCGGCATGTGGGAAGGCGAAAAGGCAGACCCGGAGCTGCCGCACTCCGTCTACCGCATTTCTGCCGAAGGTGAACTGTCACTGATCACCGACGAACTCAAGGGCCCGAACGGGATCGCTTTTTCCGAAGACGAGAAGAAGCTCTATATCGTCGAAGGCCGCGCGCAGCCCTACCGTATCGTCTGGGCTTACGACGTCTCCAAGGACGGCAAGACGGTTTCCAACAAGAAGGCGCTGATCACCGCCGACGACAATGGCGGCCTCGATGGCTTCAAGGTCGATGTCGACGGCAACCTTTGGTGCGGCTGGGGCTCGTCCGGTGCTGCCGGCGCAAAGCCGGAAGAGCTGAACGGCGTGAAGGTGTTCAACAAGGAAGGCAAGGCGATCGGCTTCATCAAGCTGCCGGAGCGCTGCCCGAACCTCGTTTTCGGCGGCAAGAAGAAGAACCGCCTCTACATGGCGTCGAGCCACTCGGTCTACGCACTTTATGTCGAGACCCGCGGCGCCGTCTGATCGCCTTTACCAGCATCACTGAATTGAGAAGCGGGCCGGAGCAATCCGGCCCGTTTCCATTTCACCGGATAGCAAATGTCAGCCGGAAGCCGTTTTCGGGGTGACAAGCCGGGATTGCGCCAATAGGAGACATTCTCACATTCTGCAGATCATGTATTTTCATATGATCGACGCCTTTCCTGAGCGGAACTCCGGGCGCAGATGAATAAGTCCCCAGGCATTTCAACAGATCGAGGGGAGAACGGTGCGCGCCTGATAACCATGGCTTGGCTTGAGCCATCGGACGCCACCAGTGAAGAGGAGGTAGTTGGAGCGGATACCAGACCCAAAACAGGATGAACCCTGATCGGTCCGAGACGCTGACCAAGTGATCTCGATATAGCCATCCGATATGCGAGCTGCCAATACGGCTGCCGATCCTGCGGTTTCAAGCTGATATTTCAAACGAGGACAATTTGATGAACACCGGAAACATGATCCGGTCGCTGGCCGTTGCGGCCTGCGTCCTGACGCTTTCTGCATGCGACGAAAGCAAGACCAGCAATAAAGAACAGAACCAGCCATCTGCCGAACAAGCTGAAGTGCTGAAATACAACGCCTATGTCGAAGTGGCGAACTCGTTCCAACGCTCCTATGCCAAGGAGCTGGCGACCTTCCAGAGCTATGTCCAGCCCGTGCTAGACGGCAAGGACAAGAACGACAACCTGTTCTACTCGACCAACAATCTGGACAGGCTCAAGAACGCCCTTGCCAAGGCACGTGAGATGAAGCCCGACATGGCCGAGCTCGACGGTTCGGCGGATGCGTATCGCGACGCGGCCGAAAAGGCCGAACCGCTCGATCGGGACATGGGCAATTATATCGCCGCCAAGACCTATCTGAGCGACAAGGGCGCGCATGGGCGCGAGATCCAGCCGGCCTTCATCGCCGCCATGGAAACGCTTGCCGCAGCGCAGGGCAATTTTATCAGCGCCATCGACGCCAAGGACCGCGCCCGGATCAAGGCCGAGTTCGAAAGTGCGCAGAAGGATACGCGCGACTATTTCCGCATCGGCATGATCTACCATATCAAGGAAAGCATGGACGCCGCCGATGGTTTTCTGCAGGGCAAGGGGCTGGGCGACAGGAAGGATACGCTGAAGACTTCCCTCGATCAGTTCAACGCGATGGCAACGGGTTACGACGCCAAGCTGCGCGAGAAGAACAATGCCGGATGCTCGTCGATGATGCTCAACGTCAACGCCTATCTTGCCACCGGTCGCCAGATCATCCTGCGGACCGAAAACGGCCGTTATCAGGAAGACAAGAAGGCGCAGTTCCAGATGATGTCGGCGGAACGGCAGGACGCAACGCAGTTGCTGCAGGACTATAACAACGTCATCAACGCGATCAATTTCAACAAGTGCTGAGGCCACGTGGCGTCATGGGCGCCGCATCTCCCTGTTGATGAAGAAACCTTGCGGGCCGGAGCGATCCGGCCCGTTCGCGTGCATGGCGGAAGATTTGAGGGCGATGCGCAGACAGCGGGAATAGCCGTGATATGTTTGAGACATGGACCGTCTACCGTAGAATCGTCACATTGAGCGGTTCCAAGCTTTGCAGCTTGACGATCGCAAGCTGCCAGACCTATGCCAAACATGACCTTCAGCCTGCCTTCAGAAATCCCTTCTATCCTTTAAAGCCTATCCCCAAGCTTCGGAGCTGCCATGAGCGTGAGTTGGACTGATGCCGCCATTCTTGGACTTGTCCAGGGATTGACCGAATTCCTGCCGGTTTCCTCCAGCGCGCATTTGCGCATTCTCGGTGAATTCCTGCCCTCGGGCACCGATCCTGGTGCCGCATTCACGGCCATCACCCAGCTCGGCACAGAGACTGCGGTTCTCGTCTACTTCTGGAAAGACATCATCAATATCGCCACCGCCTGGCTACGTCAGGTGTTCAGGATCGGCGATTACGACAAGGATGCGGCCCGCATGGGCTGGCTCATCATCATCGGCTCGCTGCCGATCATCATCCTGGGGCTTGGTTTCAAGGACCAGATCGAACACGGCTTGCGCAACATGTATATCACCGCCGTGATGCTGATCGTCTTCGGCCTGATCCTGGGCTGGGCTGACCGCATCGGCAAGAAGAAATATGCGCTTAGGCAGCTGATCTGGCGCGACGGCATCATCTTCGGTTTTGCCCAGGCGATGGCACTGATCCCCGGCGTCTCCCGCTCCGGCGGAACGATCACTGCCGGCCTTCTCCTTGGCTACACGCGCGAGGCGGCGGCGCGTTACTCGTTCCTGCTCGCTGTTCCTGCCGTGTTCGGCTCGGGCTTCTACCAGCTTTTGAAGACGATGGGTGAAGACACGGCGGTAGCCGCCGGCCCCACCGCCCTTGCAACGCTGATCGCCTTCGTTGTCGGGTACGGCGTCATCGTCTGGTTCCTGAAACTCGTGTCGACCAAGAGCTACATGCCGTTTGTCTGGTACCGCCTGGTGATCGGCGTGGCACTGCTTGGCTTGCTCGGCTTCGGCTATGTCAGCCCGATCTGAGGATGAGCGAGATATTCAATGATTTTGGGGGGGCGCAGTGGCGCCCCTTCGCATTTGGATGGCTTGGGCAGGTAATGCTGTCAGCCGGGGCGGCACCATCCGTCTACACACCGGCGTGATGATCGCTGTTTTCACAGCATTTTTTGAATTTAAGCAACTCATCATTCATCTATTGTCGACTAGATCATGCGGAAGAGATGCAATCCGTATGAGGTCCTAGCATGTTGAAGGTCAGTCGAGCAGGTGTGCTGGCCATCGCGCTGGCTAGCTCCTTGGCCTTCCTGCCTCCGTTCAACGGCATGCTGAGCGATGGAATACGATCACTGAAAGACATGCTGGACACAAGGCCAGAGCAGCGGGTGCTGTTCATCGGCAACAGCCGGACATTCTACCACGCGATGCCCTTCATGGTGCGCTCGATCGCCGATTCGGCGGGATATCCGGAAAAGCTGCATGTGGAAATGGATGCACAGCCCGGTGTGAGCCTCGCGTATCACCTGGAGAGCGGCAATACGCAGGCCCAGCTCGAGCGCCGATGGGATCACGTCGTGTTGCAGGTGTTGAGCAGCGACCAGTACAGCGCCGAGAAGGCCAATGGGGCATGGGACACCGCCGCAGCGATGATCAAGGAGGTGCAGGCCAACGGGTCATCGCCTGCCATGTTCGTAACCTGGAGATACACCGACCAATGCACCCAGGGGGCAGGCATGCCACAGACGGCGACCGGCATGATGCCGGCGGGCTATGCCAACATGCATGTGAACATCCAGCAGCAGCATGCGCGCCTGGCCGCTCTGACCGGGGTCGATCTGGTCAATGTCGGCCTTGTCTGGGAGGAACTTCAGGATCGGCCGAGAGATTTCAGACTCTACGATGATTGCAACCATCCCTCGATCTACGGCAGCTATCTGTCGGCATTGATGTTCTACGGTTATTTTTCCGGAGACGAGGTTACGGATGTAAAATTCAAACCGGCTGAAGTTTCATCCGAGGATGCGAAAATGCTTCGCACAATCGTCTCTCAATATTTCAAGCAGAAATCCAAAGATCACACAGCATCACTTGAGGCTGTTACCTCCCGATAATTTATCATCCCGGGACAATTCTACGAGATTCCCCCAGATATATGCAAATGCAGCGGCCGCATTAAGAGACATTAAATTGTCTTCTGCTTGCATGGAGCCGGCTGGGGAACCATTTCATGACAGAGACTAGACCGGGCGGGCGACGGCACGACCTCGATGCGCTGCGTGTGATGAGCTTCGGTACACTCATCATCTACCATACGAGCCTGATATACGGCACCAAGCCGTGGCTGCTCAATGCGGCTGAAGGCAGCCGTCTGATCGACCTGATCTCCATCGGCTCCCATCCGTGGCGTATGAGCCTGTTATTCTTCATCTCCGGGCTCATCACGACATCGTTGCTCAAGCGGAAATCTATCGCGCAATTGCGCAGCGAGCGAACCCGGCAGCTTCTGTTACCATTCGTGCTGGGCATTCTCTTTGTCGTTCCGCCCCAGATGTATTTTTCAAATCCCGACGCGTTTTCCGAGGTATCCTACCTGGAATTCTGCATGCTCTACCTGGTGTCCGGTGCACCGCTCGGACACATGTGGTTCCTCGCCTACCTGTGGATCTATGCGTTCCTCTGGCTGCTCGTCCTGCCATCGATCAGCCGATATCTGCCCAAGATATCCACTTGCTTTGCGTCGTCGCTGCAAGGTGCATACCTATATTTGATACCGATCCTGTTTCTCGCGGCAATCCGGCTTTTCCTCTATCCAATATTCGGTGAGACACTGATCATCGCCACCGACATCTACTCGCATGTCCTCTATTTTTCGATGTTTGCCGCGGGCGCACTGCTGATGGATGAACCGCGCTTCTGGCAGGAGATCGATCGACAGAGGTGGAGAAGCCTTGGCCTATCGGCCATTTCCCTGCTGATCATCACGACGATCGTGGTGTCAGTGCCTCGCGAACAGTGGCCCGACGCGATTGTCACGTCGATGCGGATTCTTCGGTCGATCTTTCAATGGGGTTCGATCATCGCATTGCTGGCATTCGCCGCCCGGATTGCCAACAAGCCCAACCGCGTTGTTACCTACCTCAACAAGTCGGTCCTGACTTACTATGTCGTGCATCAGACCGTGATCGTGATTATCGGGTATTATGTTGCTCAGGCCGGCATGCTGAATATGCATTCCTTCCTTCCGATTGCCGTAGCAGTGACCGCCACTTGCCTGGTCATCGGAGAATTGCAAAAGTTCACGATGAGATATCTGAAGGCCATGGCGACCAAGATCGCAACCTCCTTACGGATAGGCGCGAAGCCCTCTTCGTCCGGCGCGACCAGCTGACACGCGCCTCTTCAGACGAGATTTTCTCCACAGGGCGTCCCCGCGGCTTGCCTCAATCATAAACCCGCTTCAGATTGGCCACGCAGTCCAGTTCTTTCAACTGCGAAAGAAGTTGGTTGAGCTGACGCAGGTCCCAGACCTCGATTTCCATCGCGATCTCGGAAAAGTCGTCGGCGCGATTGGAGCCCATGGACATGGTGCGAATATTGATGTCGAGCGCACCGATCGTCTTGGCGACGGTTGCGAGCGTGCCGGGTTCATTGATCGTGTTGATCTCGATCTTTGCCGGGAAGCGTGACTTGTTGGCTTCGTCGAGATCCCAGCGAACATCGATCCAGCGTTCCGGCTCGTCGTCGAATTTCTGCAGCGCAGGCGCCTGGATCGGATAGATGGTGATGCCCTTGCTCTTGCCAGCATCCATGATGCCGACGATGCGATCACCGGGGACCGCGCCGCTCGGGGCGAAACGCACCTGGGTATTGGCGGCAAGGCCGCGGATCGGCAGCAGCGTCGCCACGAGATCTGCAGCCTGGGCATTTTCCAGATCGGTCTGGGATTTCGCCGGCAGCTTGAACATCATGCCGGTTGCACTCGGGACGTTGAACCAGCCCTGATCGGCTGCTGGCTTCACGGTTACGCGCTCGTCCTTGTAATCCGGGAAGACGGCGCGCAGCACGTCGAGCGAGGAAAGTTCACCGCGACCGACAGAGGCGATCGTATCCTCGACATCCTTCTGCGCCAGACGATGCAGCGCCGGCTTCAGCGCGTCGCGAGAAAACGTCTTGCCGGCGCGCTCGAAGGTGCGCTCCAGAATGCGGTGACCGAGGCCGGCATATTGCTTGCGGATCGCCATGCGGGTGGCGCGGCGGATCGCCGAGCGCGCCTTGCCGGTGACGACGATCTCTTCCCAGGCGGCTGGCGGAACCTGGACGCCGGAACGGATAATCTCGACTTCGTCGCCGTTATTCAAACGCGTGACGAGCGGCATGATACGGCCGTTGATCTTGGCACCGACGGTGGTGTCGCCGATATTGGTGTGCACGGCATAGGCAAAGTCGATCGGGGTTGCACCCCGTGGCAGCGCGATAAGCTTGCCCTTCGGGGTGAAACAGAAAACCTGGTCCTGGAACAGCTCGAGCTTGGTGTGTTCGAGGAACTCTTCGGGATTATCACCTTCGGCCAGCGATTCGATCGTGTGGCGCAGCCAAGAATAAGCGTTGCTCTCCTTCGGCAGAAGCTCTTCGCCTTTGGCCGGTCCCTTGCCTGCAACAGACTGGCCGTCCTTGTAGAGTGTATGAGCGGCGATGCCGTATTCGGCGATTTCCTGCATCAGCTGAGTGCGGATCTGCAGCTCGATACGCTGGCGGGACGGACCGACGATGGTGGTGTGGATCGAACGGTAATCGTTCTGCTTGGGGTTCGATATGTAATCCTTGAAGCGGCCAGGAACGACGCGCCAGCGTGTATGAACGATGCCCAGCGCCTTGTAGCAGCAGGCAACGTCGTCGACGATGATGCGAAAACCGTAGACATCCGAGAGTTGCTCGAAAGAGAGCGACTTCGACTGCATCTTGCGGAAGACGGAATAAGGTTTTTTCTGCCGTCCCTTGACGAAAGTTCCATTCAGGCCGTTGGCGACGAGAAGCTCACGCAGCTCATCCTCGATCTTCTTGATCAGGCCTTCATTGCGGGCCGACAGATCCGCCAGGCGCTGCGTAACCGTCTCATAGGCTTCCGGGTTGATGTACTGGAAGGACAAATCCTCCAGTTCATCACGCATGTCCTGCATACCCATGCGGCCGGCGAGCGGCGCATAGATATCCATCGTTTCCTCGGAAATGCGCGCCTTTTGCTCGGCCTTCATGTGGTCGAGCGTGCGCATGTTATGCAGACGGTCGGCGAGCTTCACCAGCAGGACACGGACGTCATCGGAAATGGCGAGCAACAGCTTGCGGAGGTTCTCGGCCTGCTTGGCCTTTTTCGACACCAAGTCGAGGCGTTTCAGCTTGGTCAGGCCTTCGACGAGCCGACCGATATCCTCGCCGAACAGTTCGTCGATTTCGGCGCGGGTGGCTGTCGTATCCTCGATCGTGTCATGCAGAAGCGCGACCGCGATGGTCGACTCGTCGAGATGCATGTCGGTGAGGATGGCCGCTACTTCGAGCGGATGGGAAATGTAGGGATCACCAGAGGCGCGCTTTTGCTGGCCATGCTTCTGCATGGCGTAGACATAGGCCTTGTTGAGAAGAGCTTCATTGGCGTCGGGCTTGTATTTCTGAACCCGCTCAACAAGCTCGTACTGCCTCATCATTCCCGGAAATGCCCTTCAAATACGGTGTGGCGACAAAAGAAAATGGCGCGCCAACCATCGGTTAGCGCAGCCATCATAATTGAGACAACCAGATTAGGGCGATAGGATGAACGATACCTTGCCGCAGCGCACTATCATTCCGATCGGAGCGATTATTCCGACCGTTTTATCCAGGCCAAGCGGATATGGATCGAAATCCGCTCAGGCACACTATACCAATCAGTAGTCGTCGCTCTTTTCCGGCGGAACCAGACCTTCGATACCGGCCAGCAGTTCTTCTTCCGACATCTGGTCGAAATTGACGGTTTCCGGAGCATCTTCATCTTCAGAATCGGAGGCAACCGATACACCGCCAGCGGCGATAAGAGCCATAGCGGCCGGATCGGGCTCCGGCTCATCAATTTCAACATGCTTCTGCAGCGAATGGATCAAGTCTTCCTTCAGGTCGTCGGGAGACAGGGTCTCGTCGGCGATCTCGCGAAGGGCGACGACCGGGTTCTTGTCGTTATCGCGGTCGATGGTGATCGCAGCGCCCTGCGAAATCTGGCGAGCGCGATGGCTTGCGAGCAGAACCAGCTCGAAACGGTTGTCGACTTTGTCAATGCAATCTTCTACTGTGACACGGGCCATTGCCTGTCCTTTGCGGTCCTGGATTTCCGGAATTGATACGCCCGATACAGCCATTGTGCGGGAAATTCAAGTTTTTCCTAAACCCGGGGCCAATCGAGTGGTGAGTTACGGAGCGTTTACTGAGGAGAAAACGCTCCATTCCAAGGCGCAAAGCACTGACAGCATGATCTCTGTCAAAGCCTGGCGGCAAAGAAACGGGTGAGGTTAACCTGTTTATCCGGATTCTAAATCCGGCAAGCGCTGCGCCCGAGAACTCATAGTCGAATGGTCCGCGCCTTGGACATAAGACTAAAGTGCTTGGGATGGAGGAATATATTCAATCAGCACGTGCTTGGAATATTGCGAATCGTAACTTACATGACAGATATATGAATAGTTCGTAATGTAAGAATTATTCCGATATCGTCGGTACATATTTCGTTTTACCGATCTGCTCGGAAAACGGGCATAAAAAGGGATGGAGACATATGTTTGACCCGAGAGAGAAGATTGCTCTCTTTATCGATGGCGCGAATTTGTACGCCGCCTCAAAAAGCCTCGGCTTCGATATCGATTATCGAAAGCTTCTGAAGGCTTTCCAGAAACGCGGATACCTGCTTCGAGCCTATTATTACACGGCGCTGATCGAGGACCAGGAGTATTCCTCCATCCGCCCGCTGATCGACTGGCTGGACTATAACGGCTACAAGGTCGTGACCAAGCCCGCGAAGGAATTCACGGATAGTCTTGGCCGTCGCAAGATCAAGGGCAATATGGATATCGAACTGGCCATCGACGCGATGGAACAGTCGGAAACTGTCGATCATCTGGTGATCTTCTCCGGCGACGGCGACTTCACCAATCTGGTGGAAGCGTTGCAGCGTCGTGGCCGTAAGGTTTCGGTCGTCTCGACGATGCAGACGCAGCCTCCGATGATCGCCGACGACCTACGCCGTCAGGCCGATCACTTCATCGACCTGATGACGCTAAAGGCGGAAGTCGGCCGCGACCCGAGCGAACGCGCGGTACGCCCGACCGAACCCACAGAGCCGGCCGACGCGTAACTGTCGAAGCAGACATCATTAGAAAAATAGGCGCCCGTTTTTCGGCGGCGCCTATTTTTGTTTCGGGCTAGAAGAGTCTCATGCTGTTTCAACGCCCTTCCGACGATATTCTTTATGATGCGCTGATCGCCCGCGATCCTTCCTATGAAGGGTTTGCCTGGGTAGCAGTGAAGACGACCGGCATTTTCTGCCGCCTCACCTGCCCTGCCCGCAAGCCGAAGCGCGAGAATTCAACTTTCTATGAGACGATCGCCGAGTGCCTCGAAGCGGGTTTTCGCCCCTGCAATCGATGCCGGCCGATGCTGAAGCTTGGCGAGACCGATCCAGTGGTGACACGGCTGATCGATGCGCTGGACGCCGATCCGCTACGGCGCTGGAGCGAAGACGACGTGATTGCCTTAGGCGTCGATCCATCAACCGTGCGGCGCGCCTTCAAGCGGCAATTCGGCATGAGTTTTCTGGAGATGGCGCGGCTGAGACGCATGGGCAAGGCCGCAGAAGTGCTGAACGATGGCGGCAACGTCATCGATGCCCAGCTCGATGCGGGCTACGGTTCCGGTAGCGGCTTTCGGGCCGCGATCGCAAAATTGTTCGGGGAAGCACCGGCGAAACTGCGTGGCAAGGCGCTGCTGCGTGCCGACTGGATCGATACGCCGATCGGCCCGATGATCGCGATCGCAGACACGCATGCGCTGCACATTCTGGAATTTGCCGAGCGCAAAGCGCTACCAGCGGAAATCCGCAGGCTGCAGAAGGCGAGCGGCAGCAGCATCGTGACGGGACGGTATCCGCCGATCGACGAGATCGAGGCGGAGTTAAAGGCCTATTTTTCCGGCGAAAACAACGGGTTCAAGACGCGTCTTGCCGAGCATGGCTCGCCGTTCCAGCGGCAGGTGTGGCAGGCGCTGCGAGAGATCCCGGCCGGAGAGCTTCGCACCTATGGCGCACTCGCGGCCGACATGAACATGCCCTCCTCCACCCGCGCGGTCGCAGGCGCCAACGGCGCCAATCAGATCGCCATCGTCATTCCTTGCCACAGGGTTCTATCTGCAGATGGCAGCCTTACCGGTTATGGCGGCGGCCTGTGGCGCAAACGCTGGCTGATCGAACATGAACGCCGAATGGCGGAAGGCTATCCGGCAGAGACCGCGGCGCGCTGATCTCCGTTCGGCTGCGGACGGCTGCCCGACTTTGTCGCCCGGAAGATGGCCTCGACGACGAGCGACAGCGGCAGGCCGATGAAGAGCGGGATAAAGAAATAGATCACCCGGAAGGCGACCAGCGAGCCGATCGACGCCTGATCGCCCATGACATGCCGGACGGTCGCCTCCAACACACCGAGGCCGCCTGGCGCATGGGTGATGAGGATCGCAACATTGGCGAGCACGAAGGCGGTTGCGGCCTTGAGATAACTAACATCAGCGCCCGCCGCCATGACCTCGCGCAGGCAGGCAGAGACGAAGGCGAAGTTGATAGTGCCGATGACCACCTGAGCGACGGCAATCTTCCATGTGGGCATCTGGAAGGTCCAGCTACGGATTTTCAGCGGCGCGCGCAGGAAGGCGGCGAGTGCGATATAGAGCGCAGTTGCAAGGAGACAGCCTGCGCCGATGGTAATCACGACCTCCTGCCTCAGACGCAGCACTGCGGCAGCATCCTGCGGGTTGACCACCATGACGATGCCGGCAAGCACGGCCATGCCGAGCCCTACCGTGACGCCCGAGAGCAGTACGATCTTCGCCACATCTTCAGTCGTCATGCCCCAATGGGCATAATACCGATAACGCAGGGCACCGCTGCTCAAACCCGACATGCCGACACTCTGACCGATGGAGAGCGCGATGAAGGAAGCGAGTGCGATCTTGGGATAGGGCAGATCGTTCTTCACATAACGCACGCCGCACCAGTCAAACCCGGTGAGGCAGAGATAGGAGCCGAAGGCGAAGAGGAGCGCCAGAGCCAGATTGGCAGCTGGGATATCGCGGACCGACTGGACGATCTCGGAGAACGAGTGCTCGCGAAAAACCTGATAAAGGAGCCAGGCAGCAAGGCCGAAGCCCACAACCAGCATCAGGTAGGTGAAAAACTGCTTCTTCGTCATTATCCGCTTGCCCGCATGAAGGTGCGGGGAAACGGTGGGGATGAGGTTTGGTTCCGATTGGATAGGTACGGATGCGGAAGCCGTGACCAAGCTGCGCCAGTGTCAGCTCCTGCCCCTCCGCCGTAGACGGGGCAAGGGAACGTCCCCTACTGGACATTCGAGAGAGGCTGAGGCGACGCAGCTTTTGACCTTCTGCCCGTTATCACGGGGAGAAGGTGCCGGCAGGCGGATGAGGACCGGAACCTGGTGCAGAAAGTCTCTGGCCGATACAGCCGTCAGCCGCCCTTCAGCAGCCGCGACTTCTGGCGGTTCCAGTCGCGTTCCTTCTCGGTCTCGCGCTTGTCATGCAGTTTCTTGCCCTTGGCGAGCGCCAGTTCCAGCTTGGCACGGCCGCGGTCGTTGAAATAGATCTTCAGCGGTACGAGCGTCATGCCTTCGCGGTTGATGCCGTTGCGAAGACGGTTGATCTCGCGCTTCGACAACAGCAGCTTGCGACGGCGGCGCGGCTCGTGATTGAAGCGGTTGGCCTGCAGATATTCCGGCAGGTGGCTGTTGATCAGCCAGATCTCGTTGCCTTCGTCAGACGCGTAGGATTCCGCGATATTGGCCTTGCCATCGCGCAGGGACTTGACCTCGGTGCCGGTCAGCATGATGCCGGCCTCGTAGGTGTCGATGATTTCGTAGTTGAACCGAGCCTTGCGGTTTTCCGCAACGATCTTGTTGACCACGCGCTGGCTGCCTTTGGGTGCCATCAGACGAATTCCATTCCGCTTTATCCATAAAAGAACCCCGCCCAAAAGCGATGAGCGGGGTTCAGACATTCATATAATGCGGCCAGCAGCGAATGTGAAGCTTATGCGTCAGCGCAGCCGACGCTTAGAACCTCAGTTCAACAGGCCTGCATGGCGCAGCGCCGCATCGATTGCGGCTTCGGTTACGGGCTCAAGCTCGGAAACCAGGGGCGAGCGCACGGTGCGCTCCATGCCGCGCAGCTTGCTCAGACCGTATTTGGCGCCGCAGAGGCCCGGCTCCATGAAGATTGCCTTGTGCAGCGGCATGAGACGATCCTGGTATTCGAGCGCCTTCTTGTAATCTCCGGCCAGCGTCGCCGCCTGGAATTCAGCACAGAGGCGCGGCGCGACATTGGCCGTGACCGAAATACAGCCGACGCCGCCATGGGCATTGAAACCGAGCGCCGTAGCATCCTCGCCGGAGAGCTGGATAAAATCGGTACCGCAGGAGATCCGCTGTTCCGAGACGCGCTCGATCTTGCCGGTCGCATCCTTGACGCCGACGATGTTCTTATGCGCCTTGGCGAGCTTTCCCATGGTTTCCGGGCTCATGTCGATGACGGAACGCCCCGGGATATTGTAGATGAAGATGGGCAGGGAAACCGCATCGGCGATTGCCGAGAAATGGGCGAAAAGCCCCTTCTGGGTCGGCTTGTTGTAATAGGGCGTGACGACAAGCAGAGCATCGGCGCCGGCCTGTTCTGCGTGCTGTGCCAGCTCGATCGCTTCTGTCGTATTGTTGGAACCGGCACCAGCAATGACCGGCACGCGCTTGGCGGCGACCTCCACACAGAGCTCGACCACACGCTTGTGCTCATCATGGGAAAGAGTCGGCGACTCACCCGTCGTGCCGACCGGGACGAGGCCCGAGCTGCCCTCTGCAATCACCCATTCGACATGATCTGCAAATGCTTTTTCATCGACAGCCCCGCCAGCGGTGAACGGCGTTACGAGCGCGGGGATCGATCCCTTGAACATGCAAAACTCCCAATGGCCGCAGTCCATGCTTCGGCCGTAATCAATGACTAAGGTGGCGCACCATAAAGCGGAGGCAGATCGCCGACAAGCGCAAGCTCACGGGAAACTGATCACCGGCCATCGCTCATCGATGCGTATTTTAGAGGTCGTGGTAAGGTTTCGTTAATGCCACCGGAGCCTAATGGGAGAACCCGATAGGGGTATATGTCTTTTTCGCGAGTCGCCGGATGAAGAAGCCCGCTCTGATCCTCACCTTAGGATTGAGTGCAGCCAGCATATCGAGCCTTGTGCTTGCCCAGAGCGATGGCGCTGGCAGCGGCATCGTACCGCTTCCCTTTGCCCGGCCGAACGCGCCGATCAGCGTGCCTGTGCCAACGCAACCGGGCTCCCAGGCTATTCCCACGCCAACGGCCATGCCGATCCCCGAAATTACCGGCTCCATTCCGAGACTCGACCGACCGCTGGCATCTTCTGCACTGAAAACCGGTCTCGACGCACTTTCCAGCAATGATGCGGCGCAGGCGATTGCTGCACGCGACAGCCTGCCGGCAGGCTCGCTCGACCGCAAAATCCTCACCTGGGCGATTGCCAGTTCGGGAATGAAGGATGTGCCCTATCGTGAGATTGCTGGCGCTTCACGCGAGCTGACCGGCTGGCCGGGGCTTGGCGGATTGCGCGAGCGGGAAGAGCGCGCGCTTTATCGCGAAAACCCGCCTGCTGCAGCCGTGCTTTCCGCCATGGGCAGTTCACGCCCGCAGACGCCGGAAGGTGCGATGATCCTTGCCCGAGCGCAGACGGCAGCCGGTAAAACCGCTGAGGCCGCCCGGACCCTGCGCGGTCTGTGGTCTTCCGAAACACTCGATGTGGCGACCGAAGACAAGTTGCTTGGCGAATTCGGCGGGATGTTTACCGCGGCCGATCACAAGACCCGCATGGACTATCTCATGTATCGCGGCCGCGTGGCGCAGGCAAAGCGGTTTTCGGGTCTGGGCAATGCGCAGTCGCTTTATAACGCGTGGGCGGCCGTTGCGAACAATGCCAGGAATGCCGATGCGCTGATCAATGCCGTTGCAGGCTCGTGGGCGAGCGATCCCGCTTATCTTTTCGCCAAAATAGAATATGCAAGGCGGCAGAACGATTATGCCGGAGCGGCAAAGCTGCTTGAGCGCATACCGCGCGATCCTGCAAAACTCGTCTATCCGACGGAATGGTGGAACGAGCAACGGATCGTCTCACGCGGGCTTGCGGATCTAGGGCAGTTCAGCGCCGCCTACAGGCTGGTCGCAAATCATGTGGCGCAGTCTACCGTCGATCGCGCCGATGCGGAATTCCATGCCGGATGGTATGCGCTGAGAGCGCTTCGGGACCCGACCACGGCGGAGACACATTTCCGCAAGATCTACGAGGCCTCCAACCGGCCGCTTTCCGCGTCGCGGGCGCTCTACTGGCTCGGTCGATCGGCTGAAGCCGGCGGACCGGGAGAGGCGCGTAACTTCTATGAACAGGCGGCGCGTTATTCCGGCACGTTCTACGGGCAGTTGGCTGCCGCAAAGCTCGGCAAATCAACGCTCGATGTAAGCTACCCCTTCCCCACGGCGCAGGACCGTGAGCGCTTCGCTTCGCGTGAGGTGGTCCGTGCCATCGCGCGGCTTGACGCCGTCGGCCATGACCGGCGATCAGCAGCACTTTATGCGGCACTCGGCGAGCAGATCGACAGCCCTGGCGAACTTTCGCTTTTGACCGCACGCGCGGAAGCACAAGGCGACCATGCACTGTCGCTGCGAATCGGCAAGTCGGCTTTTTCCCGTGGTGTCGATGTGGCGGCACTCGCCTATCCGATCGGTGTCATTCCGGCCGGAGCCAATATTGCCGGTTCCGGCAAGGCGCTCGCCTATTCGATCGCAAGGCAGGAAAGCGCATTCAACCCGGCAGCCGTTTCCGCAGCGAATGCCCGCGGCCTTCTGCAGCTTTTACCAGGGACGGCACAGGGCGTTGCCAAGCGGCACGGGATGAGCTTCAAGGCGGACCGGCTGACCAGTGACGCTGGTTACAACGCCACACTTGGCGCGCATTATCTCGGCGAGCAGATCGACGCTTTCGGCGGCTCCTATGTACTGACCTTCATAGCTTACAACGCCGGGCCGAAGCGTGTGCCGGAATGGATTGCTCGTTACGGTGATCCGCGTGGCAAGTCGCTCGAAGAGGTGATCGACTGGGTCGAACGCATCCCCTTCCCCGAAACGCGCAACTATGTTCAGCGCGTGCTGGAGAATTATCAGGTCTACAAGACCCGGCTGGGGCAGAAGGCGGATATCGCCGCTGACCTCAGATTTGGCAGGCAGTGAGGCCGGAAGCCCTAAACCGTCGTGCCTTCAGTTCTCGGACGGTTCGATGGCAGGACACCCTGATAGCTACGAAAAAGCCCGGCCAAGCCGGGCTTTTCAACTTCTGTCGATCAGAAATCCCGCTGCAGACGCAGGAAGCCGTCGAAACGGTCGCCATCGCCATAACCGGCAGTGTCGATGTCAACATTGTTGTAGTTGAAGGTCGCCTTAGCCAGGAGGTTCGGCGTGACCTGGTAATCCGCCGTCACGCCGACGCGCCAGGCACTGCCGCCCGTATAATCGTCGCTCGTGGGAATGATGTTATCCCAATACTGAACGCCGGGCGTGAGCTTGAACTTTTCGGAAACAGCGAAGGCGTACTCGGCGCCAATCGTCCATTCCGAATAATCCCAGTAGCGGGTGGGGCCGGAAGAATAGACACCGAAAACACCCAGCTTGCCCGGTCCGATCTCGGCCGACAGAGTGGATGCGACGACGCCGTCTTCGTGGTCGAACTCATAGGCGCCGAACAGATCGATGGAAAACGCGTCAAACTTGCCGCCTACCAGACCGCTGAGACCGATCTCATCGGCACTGCCATCGGCGTCCGTCTTCCAGCCGGCCTGCGAATTGAAGAAATCAGCCTGTCCGTAGGCCGTGAATGCTCCAGATTCGAACGTGTAGCGAATGGAATTGTTCAGCGTATCGCCGCCAATATAGTCCCCGAAAATATCGGTTGCGCTGCCCGAAAGCGGGCCTTCGTCCGACAGCACGGTCTCACCCGGCAGGCCGGTATCGAAGTAGTTATAGAAGTAACCGATACGGAAACCGCCCAGCTCGATATAGGTCTCGTTCAGCGCGAAGTCCGAGCTGTCGGAGTTATTGTTGGCGCGCAGCGTGACGCGGGAGCCGAGGGCGCCAAATTCGGTGTCGGACTTGGCTTCGAACCGGAGCTGCGCACGCGTATTGGTGCGATAGCCGGCGTCATCGTCGAGTTCGACCGCGCCAGCGCTTGTATCTATGTCGTAATTGCTGCGGCCATCCAGCTGCAGACGAATATAACCGCCGATCTTGAGACAGGTCTCGGTGCCGGGGATATAGAAATAGCCGGTGCCGAAAGCATCGCAGACGCGGACATATTCCAGCGGCTCCGGCTCGGCGGCGACAATGGCGTCGGCGGCGTGGGAAACAGAAGAAGCAACAAGGCTTGCTGCCGATGCGATGAGAAAACGGGTCAGCTTCATTGGGATTTCCTCGGTGAGCTGCATTCGCATATTGTGCAAACGCTACTCGCGATCAGAATAAGCGCAAGCGGCTTCTTATATGCAGATCCACTACATCATGCAGTTGGAAACTGACAGTTACCAATTTATCACGGACGAATTTCGACACCGCCAGAACGAGAAAAGCCCGGCGCGAGGCCGGGCTTTCCAAGTGAGATCCGAAAACCGGATTAGAACGAGCGCTGCAGACGCAGGAACCCATCCCAACGGTCAGCAGAGTCAACGTCGTTGTCAACGTCGGTATAGTTGACAGTTGCCTTGGCAGACAGGCCAGTGGTGATCTTGTAGTCAGCCGTGATACCAGCGCGCCATGCATTGCCGCCGTCGAAATCGCCATCGGCGTCGAGAACAACGTTATCCCAGTACTGGATGCCCGGTGCGATGGTGAACTTGTCGTTCACGGCAATCGCGTATTCCGCACCGATCGTCCACTCAGAGGCGTCGAAGTAACGGTTTTCGCCGAAGGAGTAGGCAGCGAAGACGCCGAGCGAACCCGGGCCGATGGCAGCCGTCAGCGTGGAAGCGAGAGCGGCATTTTCGCGGTCGAAGTCGTAACCAGCGAAGAAGTCGAGTGTTACGCCACCGAACTTGCCGGTGATGACGCCGTTGATGCCGATTTCATCCTGGCCGCGACCGGTGCCCGGTACGTCGTCCTTCCAACCGTCCTGCGAGTCGAATGCATCGACCTGACCGTAGACGGAGAAAGCGCCGGCGTCGTAGGTGTAACGGATGCCGTTATTCAGGGTGTCGCCACCGAAGCCACCGTTACCATACGGACCAGCGTCGGAAAGAACGGTTTCGCCCGGAAGTCCGGTATCGAAGTAGTTGTAGAAGTAACCAACGCGGAGGCCGCCGAGTTCGATGAAGGTTTCATCGAGGAAGAAGTCGTTGTTGGCCACAGACGTTTCATAAGTCGTAAAACCGCCACCGACAGCATCCGGGATTGTGACCGAATAGGTGTTCGAGCTGTTGGTGTTAGCTTCCAACGTCATGGTCGCAGTCAGCGTGCCGTACTCGGTGTCAGACTTCGCGTCCAGGGTCAGGTGACCACGGGTGTTGGTACGGTAACCGCCTTCACCACCAAAGTCGTCATCGCTACGTGCGTCGATCTGGACGCGGACGTAACCGCCGATCTTGAGGCAGGTCTCGGTACCCGGAATGTAAAAATAGCCCGTTCCGAACGCGTCGCAAACGCGAACATATTCCAGCGGCTCAGGTTCGGCAGCGACGATAGCATCGGCAGCCTGGGCGACAGTGACGCTTGCAAGCGCCGCGGTCGATGCGATGAGAAGGCTCGTGATTTTCATTGTGGGGTTCCCCGGTCAACTCTAGGCTTTACACCCGTCAAGTTACAGGCGGGCGGCGGGTGCTTACAAGCATTTCTGCATCTGCGACCGGTGAACATCAGGCAGTTGCAACGTGGTCGTTACTTATTTGTCACAAATTTGACGAGTAAACCGGGCTCAAAGCCGCCTGTCCGTGCATTTGCATCCACTAATTCTTGCGGGAATTCTGCGACTGCATCCGAATCAACACAAACAAAAAGCCCGGCGCAGGGCCGGGCTTTTCGCTCATATCTGAAAGATCAGATTAGAAAGAACGCTGCAGACGGAGGAAACCGTCCCAACGGTCGTCAGACTCTACACCGTTGTCGACGTCGGTGTAGTTGACGGTTGCCTTGGCAGCCAGGTTGGTGGTGATCTTGTAATCAGCCGTTACACCAACGCGCCATGCATCGCCACCGTCGAAGTCGTTGCTGGTAGCAGACTTGAAAGCAACATTATCCCAGTACTGAACGCCAGGAGCGATCGAGAACTTGTCGGTGACCTTGATGGCGTATTCAGCACCGATCGTCCACTCAGCTGCGTCGAAGTAACGGTTGCGGCCGGTCGAGTAGGCAGCGAAGACGCCGAGCGAACCCGGGCCGATAGCAGCCGTCAGCGTGGAAGCAAGAGCAGCTTCTTCGGAGTCGAAGTCGTAGCCAGCGAAGAAGTCGAGGGTTACGCCACCGAACTTGCCGGTGATAACGCCGTTGATGCCGATTTCGTCGTCGGTGCCAGCTGCGTCGGTCTTCCAACCAGCCTGCGAGTTGAAGGCATCAACCTGACCGTAAACCGAGAACGAACCAGCGTCGTAGGTGTAACGGATGGAGTTGTTCAGCGTGTCGCCACCGCGGCCGCCGTTACCCCACGGACCACCGTCGGAAAGAACGGTTTCGCCCGGAAGGCCGTTATCGAAGTAGTTGTAGAAGTAACCAACGCGGAGACCGCCGAGCTGCAGGTAGGTTTCTTCCAGGTAGAAGTCGTTGTTAGCCTGCGAGACGCTGTAGGTTTCGGAACCAGCAGTCGGATCGGTCGGATCATTCGGGATGGTTACCGAATAGCTGTTCGACACGTTGGTGTTGGCGCGCAGCGTAACCTTCGAAGACAGCGTACCGAACTCGGTGTCCGACTTGGCTTCAACAGCGATCTGACCGCGGGTGTTGGTGCGGTAACCGCCGTCCTGGCTGTTGAGATCGAAGTCCGAACGGCCGTCAACCTGAACGCGGACGTAACCACCGATCTTGAGGCAGGTTTCGGTGCCCGGGATGTAGAAGTAGCCGGTGCCGAAAGCGTCGCAAACGCGAACGTATTCCATCGGCTCGGGCTCAGCAGCCACGATTGCGTCGGCAGCCTGTGCGCCAGAAACTGCTGCGAGGGCAGCAGCGGAGCCGAGAAGAAGGCTCTTGATGTTCATTTTTGACCTCCAGTCAAAGTTACGTATGGGTCTAGGTCTTGATTTACCGAAGGACAAAATTCCTTGGGCCCATCCCCGTGTTCTTAAAGCTGACGAACCACCGCCGCGCTTCGAAGTTGAAAATACAAATCGCCGTGAGCTGCGCAATGCCGAACTGTGGATGAGCGAGAGTTTCAAGGCAGCTTCACAAAACCATGTTGCCGAAAGGACACAAAACCGCAGTCGGGGGTCATTAAAAATTTAGTTTTCGTTAAGAAAGCGGTTTTGTGACAGCAACTTAGGGACAGGTCACATTCGAATAGATAGCTTCGCGAGAATGTTGCCGACAGGCAACACGCATAACTCGCAGGCGCTTCGTGCGCTCACGCTAATGATCCAAGGATTTCATGAAGGATAGTGGCGGAGAGGATGGGATTCGAACCCACGATACGCTTTTGACGTATACTCCCTTAGCAGGGGAGCGCCTTCGACCACTCGGCCACCTCTCCGGTGCGGCCTGATTATTGCGGATAAATCCCGAATGCAAGGTCTTTTAGCAAAAAGTGGCGTCGCAGGCTGGGGATGAACCCCAGCCGCAGCATTATTTCGGTGCACAGAGGAGGAATCTACGGGATTGCCGGCTCAATAACCCGAGCTTGCCGCGCCTGCGCCCGGGCCGCGGCCGTAACGGCCGGCAAGGTTTTTCAGCGTCGCAGCAAGCTCGGTGACGTCTGCGCCAACGGCAACAAAGCTTGCACCGAGTTCGAGGTAACGACGGTTGAGTGTTTCGTTGAAGGTCAGGATGCCTGCGGGCTTGCCGGCGGCGATGATTCGTCCGATCGCCGATTCGATGACGTCCTGCACTTCCGGCGCCTCGATTCGGCCGAGGTAGCCCAAGTCGGCCGAAAGATCCGCCGGGCCGATGAAGACGCCGTCAACGCCGTCAATCGCGGCAATCGCCTCGAGATTGTCGATGGCGACACGCGTTTCGGCCTGAACCAGCAAGCAGATCTCGTCATCGGCTGTCTGCGCATAATCGGGAATGGCGTTAAAACCCGAGGCGCGTGCGACGGCGGCACCGAGTCCGCGCGTGCCGCGCGGAGGATAGCGCACAGCCTGAACCAGTGCTTTCGCCTGTTCAGGCGAATCGACCATAGGAATGAGGAGCGTTCGCACACCGGCATCCAGCAGCTGCTTGATGAACCAGGTTTCGCTTGAAGGTGGGCGCACGACGGGTTCGACGGCAAAGGGAGCCAGCGCCCGCAACTGGGCGATAATGCTGCGCAGATCATTCGGCCCGTGTTCCGAATCGATCACGAGCCAGTCGAAGCCAGCGCTTGCAGCAATCTCCGCCGGAAGCGACTCGCCGGTATTCAGCCACAGGCCGATCTGCTGGCGGCCGGCACTGATCGCGGCCTTGAAGTCATTCTTCGGTACCGGCATTTCTCCTCCTATGCCTTTTCGTCATAGATCCCGGCCCGAAATTCGGGCCATATAGAATCAGGATAATAGCAACTTGAGATCCGTGGCCGGATCGGCCAGCTGGGATCTGTCCGGGTTGACGCCGGTTTCCAGCATCTTCTTGCCGGTTACATAGGCCTTCGCATCATTGATCGCATCGACAGCAATCAGCGTGCCGCTCCGGAAATACCAGACCGAGACGGCTCCCTCGCGGCTGCCTGCGCGCACCAGCGTCTCGTCATAGCCGAGATTGAAGCCGGCGATCTGCAGCTTCACATCATACTGGTCGGACCAGAACCATGGTTTTGGCGCATAGGGCTTGGCGTCGCCGGCAAGCGTCGCGGCGACCGATTCGGCCTGATCGACGGCGTTCTGCACCGATTCGAGGCGAATACGCCCCTCTTCCCACGGCAACAGGGCGCAATCGCCCATGGCGAATATCGAGGGATCGGAGGTGCGGGCAAATTCATCGACAATGATGCCGTTTCCAACATCGAGGCCGCAATCCTGCGCCAGACGGTCGTTCGGGGTGACACCTATGCCGACGATGACGAAATCCACATCGATGACCGTGCCATCGGAAAGTTCAGCGGCACGTACTTGGTCATCCTCGCCGATCAGGCGGGTAAGGCCGGTCTTTTCGCGAATCACGACACCGCGCTCTTTATGTATCGCGCGCATGATGTCTGCAGTCTCATTCGAGGCAACACGGGCGAGGATACGGTCGGCCATTTCGATCAGCGTCACGTCGAGACCGAGATGGCGTGCAACGGCCGCCGCTTCCAGCCCGATATAACCGCCGCCAATGATCAGCAGGCGGCGACCGGCCTTCATTTCGTCGGCCAGCCGATCCGCGTCACGCTTGTCGCGGACAGTATATACGCCCTTAAGTTCGCCGCCGATGCTGGCGGGCAAGGTACGCGGGGTGGAGCCCGTCGTCAGCGCCAGGGTTTCATATTCGAGCACCGAACCATCCTGCATGCGGACGGTCTTTTTCTCGCGGTCGATTTCCTCGACATAGGTGGAGAGCCGGACTTCCACGTCGTTTTCGGCAAACCAGTTATCCGGGCGAAAGGTCAGGCGATCGAAACTCATCTCGCCGAGAAGGTATTTCTTGGAGAGCGGCGGCCGCTGGTAGGGATAAACCTCTTCAGCGCCGATCATCGTGATGGGCCGCGTATCCTTCAATGCCCGAAGTTTCGCGGCAAGCGCAAAGCCCGCCTGCCCTGCCCCGACGATTACCAGCCTGCCTGTCACTTGCTTGCTCCATTCCTGTTCGACCGCCAAGAGATAGCACCTCGAACGGCCGCAAAGGCGTATCGTCGCGACGCGTGGGCGTCAACAACGCGACATTGTGTCCAGTGCGCGGGAATGAGGCGGACAAAGACACCATAGATCGAGAAAAATTTACCAATCAACTTTAGAATGCATCAGAATTGCAGGAATAAAATCATATTCGTGGGACGAGTCAGGAGGATACCATGGCCCCATTGATGAACGGGACCGAAACTCAGGAGCCGGCGGGCCTGCGCCGTGTCTTTGAAAAATTTACGATCGATCGACCGGGCAAGATCGTGCTCGTCGAACACCATTTAAGCACCAAGACGAGTATTCGCTGCCTGATCCGTACGATCTCCCTGCAGGGAGCCGAGCTTGAGGTCACCCCGCACATTCCGGTGCCATCTCATTTCTTCCTCGCCATCCTGGGCATACGCGACGAGATCGGCTGCACGGTCATGGCGCGAGAAGAGGAGAAGGTGACGGTCGGCTTCAACATGCTGATCAACCCCGAATTCCTGCATCACGTCATTCGGCTAAGCTTCGAAACGAGCCACTGAGTCGGAATACGGAGTTGGTGCCGCAGGCGGCTCCGGCAAAAATCAGCGCCGCGCTCGGCGCCATCCAGCCGCCTGGGCATCCGCCTCGGAGCAGAACCAGCGCTCATCATACTGAGGGCTGATCCTGGTTTCGTCGTAATATTCCTGCCCGGGAACATGATAAATGCGCTCACCGGAGTTGATCGAGATATTGCCCTTGATCCGACATGACGTGCCGATATTCCCCTGTGGGTGACGTGCAATCCCCGGAAATAGTGTATGCCCGCCCGTGGCGAGGAAAGTCACCGTCGCTGCTCCGAGAACAATCAGCACGAATTTGCTCATTCAATAAGGATGGGCCGAAAAGATTGACTGCTCGCTTCAGCAATTCCTAAAATTGCATTTTACAAAAAACAAAACCTGAAGATGCGCAGAGGCGTCCGGCATTCCGCGAATCATCGCCCAGAGGGCTGCCGGTCGAACTCCTACCCTTGCACAGCAGCGAAAGCTTTCTATTGTGTCCCGGCTTTCAACCGGACTTATCCCACATGCCTGCATTTTCTCGTTTTACGCCGCTGATCAATTCACTGCCCTCGACCGTGCCCTTTGTCGGCCCGGAAGCGCTGGAGCGAAAGAGCGGTGCGGTCGTCAAGGCGCGTATCGGCGCGAATGAAAACGGTTTCGGCCCCGCGCCATCCGTGATCGCCGCCATGACGGAAGCCGCGATGGGGATCTGGAAATATGCAGATCCGGAAAATTTCGACCTCAAGGCAGCACTCGCCGCACATCTCAACTGCAAGCCGGAAAACCTGGCGATCGGCGAAGGTGTCGACAGCCTTCTCGGCCAGATCGTGCGGCTCGTCATCGACCCGGCAGCAGCTACGCCGATGCCGGTGGTGAATTCCTTCGGCGGTTATCCGACCTTCAATTTCCACGTCGCCGGTTTCGGCGGCCGACTGGTCACCACGCCTTACGTGAACGACCGGGAAGACCTGAACGGGCTGCTCGACGCCGTGCGCCGGGAAAATGCGCCGCTGGTCTATTTCGCCAATCCGGACAATCCGATGGGCAGCTGGTGGGAGGCCGATGAGGTCGTGGCCTTTGCAAAGGCACTGCCGGAAACCACGCTTCTCGTGCTCGACGAGGCCTATTGCGAAACGGCACCGGCAAGCTCGACGCCGTCGATCGAGGCGTTGATCGACATGCCGAACGTCATCCGTACGCGCACGTTCTCGAAGGCTTATGGAATGGCTGGCGCACGCGTCGGTTACGCGATCACGACGGAAGGCACTGCGAAAGCCTTCGACAAGATCCGCAACCATTTCGGCATGAACAGGATAGCCGTTGCAGGCGCAATCGCGGCCCTGAAAGACAAGGCCTATCTCGGCCAAGTGGTCGGCAACATCAAGGCATCGCGCGAGCGCATCGGAGCGATCGCGGCCGCCAACGCCCTCAAGGCACTGCCTTCGGCCACCAATTTCGTCGCGATCGATTGCGGACGCGACGCGGCTTACGCCCGCGCTATTGTCGATGGATTGCTCGCCCACGGCGTCTTCATTCGCATGCCGGGTGTCGAGCCTCTCAACCGCTGCATCCGCATCAGCGCCGGCGGGCAAGCCGACATGGCGCTTCTGGAGGCCGCGTTGCCCCAGGTTCTGAAATCGCTTTAATAACAAAGGCCGGGCACAAAAGCACCCGGCCTTTTCATTTCGATCCCCGACGCCTGCCGATATCAGACGACGCCGCCATTGGTATAAAGCGTCTGGCCGTTGACCCACCAGCCATCCGGGCTGCAGAGGAAGGCAACCATGGCGGCGATATCCGACGGTTCGCCAATACGGCCGTGCGGGGTGCGCTGGGCAAAACCGGCAACCTGCTCATCCGTCTTGCCATCGAGGAAGAGCGAGGTCGCGACCAGTCCGGGCGCGATCGCGTTGACGGAGATCTTTCGGCCGGCCAGTTCCTTGGCAAGGATGTTGGCATAGATTTCCATCGATCCCTTGCTGGCCGCATAGGGACCATAGGTCGGCGAACGAAGCTGGACGATGCTCGACGAGGTGGCGATGATCCGCCCGCCGTCGCGCACACGCCGGGCCGCTTCACGCAGCGTGTTGAAGCTGCCCTTGACGTTGGTATCGACCATCTTATCGAAATCCTCGTCCGACATGTCGCGGAACGGGGCGAGATGCATCACGCCGGCATTGGCAACGACGACATCGACGCCACCAAATTCGCGTTCGGCAACATCGAACAGGCGACGCACCGCCGTCGGTTCGCGAATATCGGCCTGCTCCCAGACCGCCTGCCCGCCTGCCTTTTCGATATCCCGCACGACAGCGGTGGCAAGATCGTGATTAACCCGGCAATTGACCACCACCTTGAAGCCGTCGGCAGCAAGGCGCTTGGCGGTTGCCGCGCCGATGCCGCGAGAAGAACCGGTGACGATCGCCACCTTGTCGGCTGTCTGGAACTGCTGGGCCTGAGCGGTGCCGGACGCCGCAGCAGCAGCGGCAACGACGGCCGGGGCGATGGCGGCTGCGGACAGAACAGTCCTGCGCGAGAGTACCGACTTCTTCGAATTATCGTCCATGATGAGCTTCCCTAGTTGCTGCGAGAGCTAGTGTTTTCAGGGCAGACGGGAGCGTTCCGGGGAGATGCCTGCCCGGTTCGTCACGCCTCCATTTTTCGGCATCACCTTGTCGTCGCATGACGATACGGCGTGCAGTACAGCCATGCGCGGATTGCGACGGCGGTACGCACTCACAGTTATTGACTAACTCTCTTTTGGAAAGTAGGCACCTGAAAGTACTGTACTCACCCGGAAGAAAGAAATGGGAAAACCGAACGAATCCGTGTTCACGGCCGAGGAACTTTTTCGTGCGCAGTCCTACAAGGCCCGCGACTATCCAAAAAATGTCGCGCCGGGCGTCGAGAACATGGTGCGGGAAATGATCTCGGGCTTTGCCGACAAATGGACCGTCGTCATCCTCGATACGCTTTGGGATGAAGGGACCTTGCGGTTTTCGGAACTGGCCCGGCATGTGGAAGGCATCAGCCAGAAAATGCTGACCCAGACATTGCGACGGATGGAACGCGACGGGCTGGTCATCCGCACGCTTCATCCCTCGGTGCCGCCGAAAGTGGAATACAGGCTATCGCCGCTCGGCCTGACGCTTGGCGCCGCCTTCTGCAATGTATGGATCTGGGCGGTGGAGAATCACGACGCCGTTCACGAAGCGCGCAAGACCTTCGACCGGAAAGACTGACCGGAACACCATAAGCAGAAAACCGCGCCGGCCTTGTTTCTGCCGGTCGCGGTCAAGGATATCGCGACATCCGAAGCGGACGCCTTTGTTCTATCCGACCGCCCTCTCGCGGGGCGGTAAAAAATTGTCGTGCTCAGTGCACCGTCATCCATTCGCGGGCGGCGCGCAGTGCCTCGGCAAGCTGCATCTTCGTCAATTGCGGGGTCAGATCGGCACGCAGTTCGGCGGCGCGGTCGGAGCCCTTGATGGCGGCAATATTCAGCCATTTGTGGGCGGACACGAGGTCGATTTCGACCCCGCGGCCCGTTGCATACATCAGTCCCATATCGCAGAAGACTTCTGCGCGGGCATCGCCACCCATGGTGGCCATTTCAGTCGTCGAAATTTCAAAGCGTGCCATCGGTTTTGATCCCTGTTTAAGACCTTGTTTCTTCTTCTGCCCTGTTCATCATTCCCTTCCGGACCACCGTCTTATGCGGCTTTGTTAATCCATCAGGGTGGCGGTTTTTCCCGCTCGTTTGATGAGACCAATATGATCCCAAGATTCGAAAATCCGACTAAAAAGAATGCTTAACTTGCGGAAAACAAAGTTCAAATGCTTCGTAAATTTGAGTTTTCGTTAAGCACTACAATGCCTGCATGTTAAGGGTTTTCGGCTTTCGTTTACGATACGTTAGGATTTCGATCGAAACCCTTTGTTAGCCATGCTTTCCGCTTCCGTTTTCAGAAAAGAGAAAGTCCGCCCCCACGCGGGCCGGCTGAAAACATCTGAAAACGGGCACACTGCCAGCTTTCCGCAACTTTACCTTTACGTACTGGTAAGCTAATTTAGATGCGAGGCTTCGATTGCTGGAGGGCTTTCGGACGCTGCAATAACGAGGATCTGAGGAGGGATCTCATGCTGAAGACTTTTGTCGCGGCTGCGGCATTGCTGGTGAGTGTTGCGGCGGGCCACGCCGCGGAGCCGATCGAGGGTAACTGGAAGACCCAGAGTGGCGCGACCGCCGAGATCGGCAAATGCGGATCGGCTTATTGCGTAACGCTGAAAACCGGCAAACATGCCGGCAAGCAGATCGGAAAAATGTCCGGCACCGGCGACGAATATTCCGGCGAGATCACCGACCCTGATAACGACAAGACCTATAGCGGTTCCGGCTCCGTCGCCGGCAATACGCTGAAAATGAAGGGCTGCGTGCTGAAGGTTCTGTGCAAGTCACAGACATGGACGCGGCTCTAACCTGCCCCCGATACGATCGAAGCCGGCTGTCATAGCCGGCTTTTTTCTACCCGGAAGCTGGAGCCCAGCCCGTTAACAACCCTGAACGCCAGATGAAACGGGCTCTCAGCCTTCATACAGGCGGTTGCCATTATTCTGCCCTCATTCAGCCAGGAACCGATCGGAGCCTGGCATTACGGGAGCAGGATCATGACGACCATTGCACGCCGCCTGACCATCGTCACCTTGATGATGACGGTCTTCGCATTGTCCTTTGCCGCACTTGCTGTGCACCCGTCCAAGCGACCGTTGGGTTTCAACATCAGCACGGGCGGCCTGTGTGTCTACTCCAACAGCGGCGAATGCGTCGCCACGCTTTGAAGAGGCACAATCAAGGTGAAAAGAGGGACGGTGATCGCCGTTTGATTGTCATGGAGTTCTCCTTATAATGGCTCATGAACACACGAATCTCTCCCTTTTCTCCGCTTTCCTACATCAGCCCGAGCGCGGTGGAACCGCAGGCTTTCGACAATGCCGAAGCGGCCGTCGATGCCCTGACCGCGCTTTATGAGCGTAATACGAAATTCCTGATCGACAGTTTTGGCGCGCTAGCCAAGAGCGGCACGATGACCGGCCGTTATCGCGCCTTCTATCCGCAGGTCTCGATCGAAACGACCTCGTTCGGCCATGCCGATTCGCGGCTTTCCTACGGCCATGTCGCGGCCCCCGGTATCTACACGACGACCGTGACACGGCCAAAACTGTTCCGCCATTACCTGATCGAACAGCTGGATCTGTTGATGCGCAATCACGGCATTCCCGTCACAGTGTCGGAATCGACCACGCCCATCCCGCTCCATTTCGCATTCGGCGAAGGTGCGCATGTGGAAGCTTCGGCCGGTCACGCGATGGCCGATATCCCGATGCGCGACCTGTTCGACACGCCGGATCTCACCAATACCGATGATCTGATCGCCAATGGCGAATATGAAGCTCCGGCAGGAGAACCGGCGCCGCTTGCACCGTTTACCGCACAGCGCATCGATTATTCTCTGGCTCGCCTCAGCCACTATACGGCCACGGGTGCCGAGCATTTCCAGAACTTCGTGCTGTTCACCAACTACCAGTTCTATATCGACGAATTTGCTGCCTGGGCCCGCAAGCTGATGGCCGAGGGTGGTGGCGGATACACGGCCTTCGTCGAACCGGGCAATGTCATCACGCTTGCCGGCAAGGATACGCCGGAGACGACGCCGATCACCCGTATGCCGCAGATGCCGGCCTACCATCTGAAGAAGGACGACCATTCCGGCATCACGCTGGTCAATATCGGCGTCGGCCCTTCGAACGCCAAGACCGCCACCGATCATATCGCCGTACTGCGTCCGCATGCCTGGTTGATGGTTGGCCATTGCGCCGGGCTTCGCAACAGCCAGCGTCTCGGTGACTACGTGCTTGCCCATGCCTATGTGCGCGAGGACCATGTGCTGGACGACGACCTGCCGGTGTGGGTGCCGATCCCGGCGCTGGCGGAAGTTCAGCAGGCGCTGGAAAGCGCCGTCGAGGAAGTGACCGGTTATGAAGGTTTCGAGCTGAAGCGGATCATGCGCACCGGCACGGTCGCGACGATCGACAACCGCAACTGGGAACTGCGCGACCAGCGCGGGCCGGTGAAGCGGCTCTCTCAGTCGCGCGCTATCGCACTCGATATGGAGTCGGCGACAATCGCGGCCAACGGCTTCCGTTTCCGCGTGCCATACGGAACGCTGCTTTGCGTTTCCGACCGCCCGCTGCATGGTGAACTGAAACTGCCGGGCATGGCGACCGCCTTCTATCGCACACAGGTCAGCCAGCATCTGCAGATCGGCATCCGCGCCGTGCAGAAGCTCGCCGCCATGCCGACCGAAACGCTGCATTCCCGTAAGCTCAGAAGCTTCTACGAGACAGCGTTCCAGTAATAATTCCAGCCACCATGCCCATGGTGTATGATCTCAAAATTCATACACCATGCGGTCAGCATGCGCGCCAATATCGAATTGGATGACGACCACGCTCAGATCACTCATACCGCGCGGAGTTGTCCTGCTCTGCGATGTCATCATGATGGAACTGCTTCGGGGGCACGGGATAGTCATCAGGCCCATTAGATGGAACAGGATTTCCGGGATTTCCCCATCGTGCAGACATGGTCTGCCGAATTGGGGACAACGTTGCGTGCCGATGGCCGACCATCTCGGTTTGAAATTGGCCTGATCCGTTACCTGTTCCCCCTCGCCGCAAACAGCGACAGCGCCGTGCCCATCAGCGAAGAGACTATGACGAGAAGGTGGGTGTTGACGGCGGCCTGAGCGAGGTCTTCGAAAGCAGGCCCCGAGGCTGCGGCACCGAAGGCGACGGCACCGGCGCTGATGCCGGCGGGATAGGTGCCGACACCGGCGGGCGCATGGACCGGCAGGACGGAGGACAGTTCCCCTCCGAGCGCACCTCCGAAACCGGGCGCCATCGAAATGCCTCCGAGCAGGCCGAGCACCCAGGCAAGGACTGCGATCTTGGTGAACCAGTTGATCAGCGTTGCACCCCAGGCCCTCGCAAAGGCTGCGGCATCGACGGGAAGGCCCGCTTCAACTTCGGCAAGCAGTCTTTCAGCCTTTGCCGGCAGTATCCTTGCAGCAAACCGAAGGCCGATGCCGCGCAGGGCAAAACCTGCGACCGGCAGGACAAGGAAGCAGAACCAAAGCGCCCAGGCCCATGACGAATGATGCTGCAGGACCAGACCGATGCCGGCTGCGGCGAGCAGAGCATGAAGATCGAAAAGCCGCATGACGAAAAGAGCGGCGGTGCTTCTTGCCAGCGACAGGTCGAACTCGCGTTTCATCAGCAGCGGAAAGCTTGCCTCGCCCGAACGGAAGGGCAGCATGATGTTCAAAAGATTGTGCACCTGGGTGAGGCGCAGCAGCGTTCCGAAGCGGCCGCCGGTCTCTATCGGAAAATAATCATAGATGCGCCAGGTGCGCAGGACATAGGTGCCAAGCAGTGCCGCAAGCGCGAGGAAAGCCGAGCCGAGTCCGGCACCTTTCCATAGAGCCAGCACAGTCGCCCAGCCCCAAACCCACTGTATGAAGATCGCATAAAGCACGACGGTCGCCAGCGTCAGCAGCGTCATGGCGTTACGAATTATCCACGCTCTCTGGCTGGCAACGGAATAATTCTTCATATAGTAGGTGGCCCCAATGCGATAAATTCGGGTCTATGCGACGATGCTGCGCCATGGCGCGCCGCCCGTATAAGCCCGCACTTCTAGGAGAAACACACGGTGGGTACAACAGCAGAGTCAGTCACCCGCCTCGTCGAGACGACCAGCCCGGTCGAATTGTCGCTGGTCGTGCCGCTTTTCAATGAAGAGGAAAGCGTCGAGCCGCTGATCGATCGGATCGCGACGTCGATGGCCCGTTATGCAGCCTCGTGGGAACTGATCCTGGTCGACGACGGCAGCACGGATGCCACGATCGCCAATGCGCGGAGAGCCCTCAATCGCCCCGGCCTCGACCTGAAGATCGTTGCTTTGCAGCGCAATTTCGGCCAGACGGCCGCCATGCAGGCAGGCATCAACCAGGCAGAAGGCCGGCTGATCGCCACGCTCGATGGAGACCTGCAGAACGATCCCAAGGACATCCCTGCGATGGTCGCCGAACTTGAGCGCCGTGAACTCGATCTGCTCGTCGGCTGGCGCCAAAACCGCCAGGACGGCCTGCTTTTGCGCAAGGTTCCATCCTTCATCGCTAATCGGCTGATAGGCCGCATCACCGGTGTGCGCCTGCACGATTACGGCTGCTCCCTGAAGATTTACCGTTCGGCGGTCATCAAGCAGGTGAAGCTGATGGGCGAAATGCACCGTTTCATCCCTGCCTGGGTCGCCGGTGTCGTGCCGAGTTCGCGTATCGGCGAAATGCCGGTAACGCACCACGCCCGCCAGCACGGCGTATCAAAATACGGTATTTCCCGGACGTTCCGGGTTATTCTCGATCTCCTGTCGGTGATGTTCTTCATGCGCTTCAAGGCGCGGCCGGGACATTTCTTCGGTTCGCTCGGCCTTGGCCTCGGTGCGATCTCGGCACTGATCCTGTTCTACCTGTTCATAGACAAGTTCATCATGGGCAACGACATCGGCACCCGACCGCTGTTCCTGATCGGCGTGATGCTGTTCCTCTCGTCCGTACAGATGATCACGACAGGTATTATCGCGGAAATGATAGCCCGCACCTACTACCGCGAGGATAGTGCCCTCAGCTATATCGTCAGGGAAATTTACCAGGCAGATCCAACCGCCGAGTGAAGTTTCGCCCGGGACAACGGTTATCCGGGCCAGCCTCACGGATCACGACGCATTCTTGCTGGAGTCAATCTTGCCGAAAATTTCCTCGCCAACCCATGTGCAAGGCGCACCGGTTTTCGCCGACCGGCTCGGTTCCGGACAGACCTTGACCCTGGTGCTTGCCGCCTATTTCGTTGTCCAGGTCGTCTTACGCTTCATTCTTCCGCATGGGCTGGAACTCGACGAGTCCGAACAGGTTTATGTGTCGCAATGGCTGCTTGCCGGCTATGGCGCGCAACCCCCCTTCTATAACTGGCTGCAGCACGGCGCGATTCAGATTTTCGGCATCTCGATCATCACGCTTTCGGGCATGAAGGCGCTGATGCTCTTCCTGTCCTACATCTTCTATTATCTCGCGGCACGGCAGGTGCTGGAAGACAAGCGGCTGGCGGTCGTTGCCGCACTCGGGCTTCTCACCATTCCGCAGGTCTCCTTCGAGGCGCAGCGCGACCTTTCACATACGGTAGCTGCCATTTTCGGCGCATGCCTGTTTCTTTTTACCCTGCTGAGGGTCATTTCCCGGCCAACGCTCGGGGCCTTCCTGCTGTTCGGCATTGCCATCGGGATCGGCGGCATCACGAAATACAATTTCGCGGTCCTGCCGATTGCCGCCGGACTTGCCGTGCTGATGGACCGCGACATGCGCCGTACGATGCTTTCGTGGAAGCTGATACCAGCCGGGGTTCTGGCTCTGGCGATCGTCGCACCGCATGCGCTATGGCTTGTCGACAATTTCAGCGATGCAAGCCAGAGCACGCTCAAGAAGCTCGGCGGTGACGATGCAGGCCTGATCGGCGGGATTGCCAGCGGCCTGGGCTCACTGACGATCGGCTTTTTCAGCTTCACCGCGCTCACGCTGATCATCTTTGCAGCCGTCTATCGCGAACACCTGAAAGCGATCGTCAGCGCCCATAGCCGCTGGACGCGGCTTGTCGGCCGCATTCTCGTGCTTTCGCTCGCGCTGATCGTGCTGATGATCCTGTTTGCAGGTTTCGAGAATGTGCGTGACCGCTGGCTGACGCCGCTTCTCTTGGCCACACCGCTCTATCTCGCGCTGAAGGTGGATGCCGCAAAAATCCCGGTCGAGGTGAGTTTCAAGCGGCTCTGGGGCGTGGCTATCGTCATCATGCTGCTGATCCCGACGGCGCTGGCGCTTCGTGCCAATATGGGCCGCATCAACGGCAATTACGGCTATGTCAACATTCCGTTCGCGGCCCTTTCGAAGACCGTTGCGGAGAAGGCTGCAGGTGCCAACACAGTCGTCGTCGCCTCGGACAGGCAGCTTGCCGGCAACCTGCATTTCAGCCTGCCCGAACAGCCGGTTGCCGTGGAGCCGCCGCCGCCGGGACTGAAAAACCGGCCGCTTGCGGATTTCGACCGGGTGGTTTTCGTCTGGCGCACGAAGGATGGCAGCATGCCGGTCGCCTTCGACAAGGAGTTTTCCGGGTATCTGCTTGAACAAGGGATCACCACTGCACCGCAGGATGTCGCGATCGTCGGCTACCCCTATCAATGGGGCCGGCCGATGGACCAGTACCGCTTCGGTTATGCGGTGATGGACCTGCCGCGTTAAAACCTATTCCTTGACCGTATCGCGCAGGTGATCGAGCGCATTGCGCAGTTTACCGATCACCTCGTCGATTTCCGATCGCGTGATCGTCAGCGCCGGCGAGGCCAGCATACGGTCGCCGGTGGCGCGCATGATCAGACCGTTCTCGACGCAGTGATTACGCACCAGCGTGCCGATATCGTCCGGCTTTGCGTAACGGCGGCGGGTGGATTTGTCAGCGGCAAGCTGCAGTCCGCCGATCAGGCCAATGCTCTCCGCCTGACCTACGACCTCGTGATCCTCGAGGCTTTTCCAGACAGAGGCGAAATACGGGCCGATATCGTCGCGCACCCGCTCGACCAGCCCCTCCTGCTCGATAATGCGCAGGTTTTCGAGTGCAGCGGCGGCAGCGACCGGATGACCGGAATAGGTATAGCCGTGGGCGAAATCGCCGAATTCGCTGATCATCACTTGCGCTACGCGATCCGAGACCAGCACGCCGCCGATCGGCAGATAACCCGAGGACAGACCCTTGGCGATCGGCGCGAGATCCGGCTCGACGCTGAAATGCTGGTAGCCGAACCATGACCCGAGACGGCCGAAACCGCAGATGACCTCGTCCGAGATCAGGAGGATGTTGCGGGCCTTGCAGATGCGGGCAATTTCCGGCCAGTAGGTGTCTGGCGGAATGATAACGCCGCCAGCGCCCTGGATCGGTTCGGCTACGAAGGCGGCAACGCGATCCTCGCCCAGTTCGTCTATCTTGGCTTCCAGTTCTCGGGCCATTTTCAGGCCGAATTCGGCAGGCGTCAGATCGCCGCCATCGGCATACCAATAGGGCTGGCCGATATGGTGGACGCCTTCGATCGGCAGGTTGCCCTGTTCGTGCATGTGCTTCATGCCGCCGAGTGAGGCACCGGCGACGGTGGAACCGTGATAGGCATTCTTGCGGGCAATCACCTGGGTCTTTTCCGGCTTGCCCAGCGCCTTCCAGTAGACGCGGGCGATGCGGAACCAGGTGTCGGTCGCTTCCGAGCCGGAATTGGTGAAGAAGACGTGGTTCATTTTACCACCGGTCTTCGAAGCGATCTTCTGGGCAAGCAGCGTAGCCGGTGGTGTCGTGGTGCCGAAGAAGGTGTTGTAATAGGGCAGTTCCTGCATCTGCCGGAAGGCAGCGTCGGCAATCGACTTGCGGCCATAACCGACATTGACGCACCACAGCCCGGCAAAGGCATCGAGATATTTCTTCCCCGTGGAATCGTAGATGTGAACACCCTCGGCGCGTTCGATGATGCGCGTGCCTTTGGCGTTCAGTTCCTTCATGTCAGAAAAGGGATGGATGTGATGAGCGGCATCGATGGCTTGAAGATTGGAAATGCCAGGATTGGAAATGGTCGGCTTGTCGTTCATCGCGTCGCTCTCCTGAAGATTGTGCGACCAATTCTTATCGGCTACGAACGAGGTTCCGCAACCGTTGAGATGATGCTTCATGACCGATCGCATTGAGCCCCATACCGAAATCCTGCTCGTCGGCATGAACGGGGATCTGCGCGGCAAACGCATTCCGAAATCGAAGGAAAAGAAAGTGTGGGACGGGCTCGTTCGGCTGCCGTCCTCCACCCAGTCGCTCGACATATGGGGCGACGACAATGACGATATTACCGGCCTGTCTCTGACCATCGGCGACCCCGACGGGCAGTGCGTTCCAGACCCTCGCAGTACGGCACCGATGCCATGGGGGCCTGAAGGCTCAACCCAAGTTCTGGCTACCATGCACGAGATGGATGGCTCTCCGAGCTTCATGGACCCGCGCGCCATTCTCGCCAGTCTGCTGAAGCGTTTCGAGGAACGGGGGCTGACACCGGTTGTGGCGACCGAACTGGAATTTTACGTGATGCAGGACGACTGGCGTGAGACCGGCCGCCCGCGCCCGCCGGCAAGGCTGATGTATAGGGACCAGCCGAACGGGTTCCAGCTGTATGATATGGGCGCTGTCGATGCGCTGGACGAGTATCTTCAGACGGTGCGCCAGTGGGCGAAGCTTCAGGATATTCCGGCAGATGCGACAACGGCGGAATTCGGCCCCGGCCAGTTCGAGATCAATCTTCTGCATCGGGCCGATGCGCTGGCTGCCGCCGATGACTGCATCTACCTGAAGCGCATTGCCGAACAGGCGGCGCGAAAATTCGGCATGAAATCTACCTGCATGGCAAAGCCCTATGGCGATCAGGCAGGTTCCGGCCTGCATGTGCATGCCAGCATCATCGACCGCGACGGCAACAATATTCTCGATGCCAAGGGCGGCGATCCGGTGAAACTGAAGTCCGCCACGGCGGGCATGCTGAAGACGATGCGCGATGCGCAGCTGATCTTTGCGCCCTTTGCCAATTCCTATCGCCGTTTCCAGCCGGGATCGTTTGCGCCGGTCGATATCGACTGGGGGTTCGGCCATCGCGGTACGGCGGTGCGTATCCCGGATGCCAATGGGCCGGCAGCGCGTGTAGAGCACCGGGTCGCTGGCGCGGATGCCAACCCCTATCTGCTGCTCACCGCCATCTTGGGTGGCATGCTTATGGGATTGGATGAGGTGCTCGATCCCGGTCCGGCAACAGAGCCAGGAAAGGAACCACCCGAAGGCACAAAGCGACTGACGCATGATTTTCTGACCGCCGTCGAGGATTTCTCCGTCTCACCCTTCATCAAGGACGTGTTCGGAGAACGCTACCGGAAACTCTATGGCGATACGAAGCGTAAGGAGGCGATCACCTATCTGCGCACGGTAAGCGATTTCGATTACCAGACTTACCTGCCGAGGATCTGATGAGGTCGTGCTCGAAGAATGCGCTCGGGCGAAACGTTAGACTTAACGTATATACCTCTTATTGCTCCCTAACTCTGACAAACAGCAAGAATACGACCAGTCTTTAATCGTTTCATTCAGCCCTCGTTAAAATTCCGACCTCTAATCACATCCCTTATATTTGATTGGTTTAGGGGTGGGGCATGCGCGTTATTCTGGCGAAATCGATACTGATCGGAATATTGGCCACGCTTGCCTCGCTTGGCCTGTCTTTTGCGATCGTGCCGCATCTTGGCGGACAAGTGGCCGGCGCCGGACTGATCATGACAATCGTCTGCCCTTTCGTGATCTCCATTCCCGCCTCTCTCCTGCATCTGTGGCAGGCAGACCGGATCAGGCGCGCCAAGGCGGAGACGACCGAGGCTCTGGAAAAGCTTGCAGTCGCCTATGAAGACTTAAAACAGCTTGCTCGCCATGACGGGTTGACCGGCCTGCTCAACCGCACCGCATTTCTCGATGAGTTGGCCTCCCTCAGCCGGCAGGGAGTGACGGGCGGCCTGATGTTTCTCGATCTCGACTACTTCAAGTCGATCAACGACCGGCACGGGCACGCCACCGGCGACGAGGCACTGCGCCTGACGGGCGATCTGCTGGCGGCCCACCGGATGGAACAGCGCGACATCTCCGGCCGGCTGGGTGGGGAGGAATTCGCGCTTTTCCAGGTGGGACTGACATCGAAGGCGCTGGCACGGCGCTGCGAGGATGTCCGGCAGGCGATACAGGCAATCGACCTGCGCTCCTCATCCGGGGCCCGCATTCCGCTTTCGGCCAGCATCGGAGCACTGATGTGCAGCCCCGGATTCGATCCGGACGATTGCCTGAAAGGGGCCGACGAGTATCTCTACCAGGCAAAATCACGCGGGCGAAACCAGGCTGTCGCGTCGATATAAGCATCGCAAAAGTCCCCATTCGCGCCGGCCCATCTTGCTGATATAAATCGCAGGTACGGATTGTCGCACCGGTCTGTACGGAAGGCGACAGCGTCGTTGAGGACGTTGGCCATGGACATGATATTCGCATTTCTCCGCACCACATTCGCCGCCATCGTCGTGACGATCGCCCTTGGCGGTTCTGCCATCGCGGATGACACGCCGCTCAAGATCATCGTCCATCCCGGCCAGAGCGAGGCCGATGTCGAGCAAATCCTCGATTTCGCGGCACGAAGCGGCAGGCCTGTGGCGATCGAGGTCGGACAGGCGACAACGGTTTCACCCGGGACCGGAACGACTGTGCCGGCAGCGACAGCAGGCAATGCCAGCACAACGTCGGCGACATCCACGCAAATCACATCCACCCAAGCTAAATCCCAGGCACCCGCATCTTCGCCACCAGCGGCACCGGCACCTGCAGCAGCCGCACCCTCACCTGCCCCTATGACACCGACGCCCGAAATGATGGCGACAGACATGGGCATGGCGAAGTGGAGCCAGTTTTCCGCCGCCTTCATGCGCGGCGCGACGACAGCTCTCTCCGGCGTCGGCAGCCTGCCCACGGCGATGGTGATGGCAGACGAGAAGCTGACCGAGGAAGGCAGCAGCCATGGCCGAGTCCTGTTTCTTGCGCTCTCGACGATCGCAGCCGCGGCCGCCGCGACTCTCATTCTGCGGCGGCTGATTGCGGCTGCATTCACGCGGGAAGTGCCGCAGGGCGGGCGAATGACCGGGATTATCGGTCAAAGCTTGAGGCGAATGATCGGAGATCTCGCCTCGGTGGCGTTTTTCCTCGTGGCCACGCGTTTTGTGTTTGATCTGCTCGGACCGCAAGGAGAAGCCACGACCCGCATGGTGAGAAGTATCTTGACGGCCACCATCGTGGCGTCGCTCTATGTCTCGCTTGCGCGGCTTTTGTTCAAGAGAAACCATGGCGGGCGCAGTCTGGTGCCGATCAACCGGCCGGAATGGCATTTCCGCATATTGGTTACCTACGGCCTGATCAGCGCCGCGATTGCCGAAATGGCAAGGCTTGCAGGCGCTATCGGGATAGACAGCCTGATTATCGACGGCTGGTTCCTGACCGGCAATACGCTACTGACACTGTTGAAGCTCTACTGGTTCATTGGTGGGCGCAACGATATTCGCGACGCCTTCATCAGCGACAATCCCGGCATCGTACGCCGGGTGGCCGGAAATCTTCTGCCGGAATTTTACGTCGTGACGGCGCTGGCGCTGTGGCTGATCTGTGTTCTGTTTGCCGGAACGCCCAACAGCGCCCGCTGGATCTTCGCTGCCGGCACGACGCAGATGGCCCTGCTGGCGCTGCCGATCCTTGCGCTCGGCGCGCATGCGCTGGTCGACGACTTCACCCGGCATCATGAGCGGATTCACGGCGCGGGCCTGGCTTCCTCGCTTCTGGCCAGCCTCAGGGTGATCTGTGCCGGGGCGGTGTGGATAGGCGGCCTGCATCTGATCACCGCCATATGGTCACCCTTCATGGGCGGACAGGCAGCGGACGCGACGAGCTGGATCCTCTGGCTAGAAAGGCTGAGCTTTGCGGTCGTGGCAAGCTGGGCGGTGGCGAGTTTCATCTGGCACTATTCGGAAGCGCTTGCCCCTTCGCCGGCCATCATGCTGCCGGGCCATGAGGACCAGAACGAGAAACGCCAGACCAGCAGGCTCTCGACGGCGATGCCCGTCGTGCGCAATCTGGCGCTCGGTGCGGTGCTTGCCGTCGGCGCGCTGGTCATATTGAGCGCTCTCGGGGTGAATGTGGCGCCGCTTCTTGCAGGCTTCGGTGTGCTGGGCCTGGCGCTCTCCTTCGGCTCGCAGGCGCTGGTGAAGGATATCGTGTCAGGCATCTTCTTCATCGCAGAGGACGCATTCCGCATCGGGGAGTATATCAGCACCGGCAGCCAGCAAGGCACGGTGGAGCAGATCGCCATCCGTTCAGTCAGGCTTCGCCATCATAACGGGCCGATCCATACGGTGCCCTTCGGCCAGATCAGTTCGGTCAGCAATTACAGCCGTGACTGGGGCACGATCAAATTCCAGCTGAAATTCGAGCGGGAGAGCGATCCCGAACTGATCCGCAAGACGGCTAAGAAGGTCGGCATCGCCATGCTGGACGATCCGGAATTCGGGGCCGATTTCCTGGTCCCCCTGAAGATGCAGGGTATTCAGGACATAACCGAAACATCGATCGTGGTGCGCTTCAAGTTCACCTCGCTGCCGGGCAATCCGAGCATCATCAAGCGCGAGGCGATCAAGCGGCTGATTTCCGCCTGCAAGGCTGCGGGGCTGGAATTTGCATCCAATGCCGTGACGGTGAAATCACGCGGTGAGATGCATGACGATGCGGCTGCAGCGACGATGCTTCAGCCGCTGGCACCGGTCGCATCGTCTGCATGAGGCCTATCAGATGCCGCTGCCTTGCTGCTCAGTGATCTCCTTTTGCGGAAGCTGGTCGACAAGAACCTTCAATTCGCCGGCATGAATCTTCAGCAGGATGTCGCGATCCATCGGCAGGAGTTCGCCGTCGATGACGCAGCGGACATCGTTGCGGTGGCGGGGGAAATGCAGTTCCAGCTCGGTCACGGTCATCGCCGTCACCGCCTCGTTATCCTTCAGACGTCCACGCAGGATATCGAGCGTGAGTTTTGCGACGCCGGCAGGTGTCAACGGATCGGCAATGTAGAAGCCGAGATGGCCGCGCGTGACATCGTCGGCATACATCAGCGCATCGCTGCCGAATTCGTTGTTGGATACAGAAATCGCCGAAACGCGGCGGACACCGGTCTTTCCCTCGGCGTTGAACTCGACCTCGAATTCCGGCGGATTGAGCATGACGCCGATTGCGGCGCGGGTGCTGGCGCGGATTTTCCCAAGGCGCGAGGCATAGCTCATCGAGTTGCGGTAGCGCACCATGCGGGCATGCAGGCCGGCGGAAAACTGATGGACGAAGCTGCGGCCATTGGCGCTGGCGATGTCGACATCGCGTATATGCGAATGGGAAAGAGTGTCGATCGCGTCCCAGATATCCAGCGGGATTTTCAGCGAACGGGCAAACAGGTTCATCGTGCCAGCGGGAACGATGCCGAGCGCGATTCCGCTTTTCCAGGCAATCGAGGAGGCGGCCGAAATCGTGCCATCGCCACCGCCGGCGATCAGGCCATCGACACCGTTCATGGCGGCGGCCCTCTCCATCGTCTCGACAACCTTGTCGCCGGATACGACGTGGCACTCGATCTCATGTCCCGCCCCTTCGAACGCTCTCAGCGCATGGGCGCAATAGGCGTCCATGTCGGTGGTTCGAAAGGTGCCGCCATCGCGGTTGAAGACTGCATAGAGATTCATGAAATATCCGGTTTGAAATTCGGGCGGCGAGACAACGGGTGGATCACGAAATGGTTGCGGGACGCGGTCTTATCAAGAGCGTCGCGTTGACAGATGAACAGAAGATATGCCGAACGCCTATGAAAATTTGACGAAATACAATGTTCATCTACCGCACTGCACAATGACGTGGTAGGCTGATAGCAGCGGTCGGATTTGCGACCGCAACGACCAATCGGGCGGGACGGTTCCTGCCTGTCCCATTCTTCAAGACGATCCGACATCATGACCGACAGCGTACATTCCATGGATGCCGCACGCGCTTCATCCAGCCATCAGACCCTTTCTCCCCTCGCCGTCCTGCTGATCACGTTTGCCCTCGCGGTGGGTGGCTTCGGTATCGGTACCGGCGAATTCGTCATCATGGGGCTGTTGCCGGACGTGGCGAAGACCTTCGAGGTCAGCATCCCGATGGCAGGCTATGTCATCAGCGCCTATGCGCTGGGCGTCGTCGTCGGTGCGCCGATCATCGCGGTGCTTTCGGCACGGGTGCCGCGCCGCACGCTACTGCTCTGGCTGATGGGCGTATTTGCGGCGGGCAACATCCTGTCTGCCATGGCGCCAGACTTCTGGAGCTTCACTTTCCTGCGCTTCCTGACCGGCCTGCCGCACGGCGCCTATTTCGGCGTCGCATCGCTGGTGGCAGCGTCGATGGTGCCGCCGAACAAGCGCGCACGCGCCGTCGGCCGGGTCATGCTGGGCCTGACCATCGCGACACTTCTAGGCACGCCGCTTGCCACGTTCATGGGCCAGCTTCTTTCCTGGCGCGCCGCTTTCTATCTGGTCGGAGGCATCGGCGCCCTGACGGTCGCGCTGGTCTGGTATTTCAAGCCGAAAGATAAGGTGCAGGAAGGTGCGAGCATCCTGCGCGAACTCAGCGCATTCGCCAAACCGCAAGTGTGGCTGACGCTCGGTATCGCAGCCGTCGGCTTCGGCGGCATGTTCTCGGTGTTCAGCTACATTGCCTCGACGACGACCGAGACGGCCGGCCTGCCGGCGAGCATGGTTGCAGTAGTGCTGGCGCTGTTCGGCATCGGCATGAATGTCGGCAATATCGTCGGATCGCGGCTCGCCGATATCTCGCTGAAGGGTACGATCGGCGGTTCAATGGTGTTCTACATCATCGTGATGCTCGTCTTCGCCAATTTCGCGCAATACCCGATCGTGCTCTATATCACCGTCTTCCTCGTAGGCTGCGGTTTTGCGCCGGCACCTGCACTGCAGACACGCCTTATGGATGTTGCTGCCGATGCGCAGACGCTCGCCGCCGCCTCCAACCACTCGGCCTTCAACATCGCCAATGCACTCGGTGCGGCACTCGGTGGTCTCGTGATCTCCTGGGGCTGGGGCTTTGCGGCAACCGGTTATGTCGGCGTATTGTTTTCGCTGCTCGGGCTTGGCGTATTTTCCGTTTCGATCTGGCTTGAGCGCAAGACCGGCCACGCCTGAGATCTTCCTTCCCACGATTTGACTGGGCCGTACCGTGTGCGGCCCATCGCTCCTTGCGCCACGCCCAAGTCCGCGCCATCTCTAGTCCTCGATACAGCAAGGGAGATGATCGATGCGCGCCGTGGGTTTCAACCAGAACCAGCCGATTTCATCCGAAACAGCACTGGTGGACATCGACCTGCCGATGCCGGAGGCCAAGGGGCGTGACCTGCTGGTCGAGATCAGGGCGATTTCGGTCAATCCCGTCGATACGAAGACCCGCAAAAATGCCGTTCTCGAACCCGGCCAGTACAAGGTTCTGGGCTATGACGCGGCCGGTGTGGTCAAGGCGGTCGGCCCGGATGTCAAACTCTTCAAGCCGGGCGACGAGGTCTATTACGCCGGCGCGATCAATCGCCAGGGCACCAATGCCGAATTCCATCTGGTCGACGAACGGATCGTCGGGCCTAAGCCGAAGACGCTGAGCTTCGAACAGGCCGCCGCACTGCCGCTGACCGCGATTACCGCCTATGAGACGTTGTTTCATCGGATGCGGGTTCAGGACAAGGTGGCGAGCGCGTGGAACGCCGTCCTTCTGATCGGCGGCGCAGGCGGTGTCGGCTCGATCGCCATCCAGCTTCTGCGCGAGCTTTCAGACGTCACCGTGATCGCCACCGGCTCACGACCCGAGACGCAGGAATGGATCAGGCAGCTCGGCGCGCATCATGTCCTCGACCATTCAAAGCCGCTTGCCCGACAGATCGCAGAACTGGCGATCGGTGCACCAGCCTTCGTCTTTTCGATCACCGAGACATCGCAGCATATCGGCGACATTATCGAACTCATCGCGCCGCAGGGCCGTCTTGGCCTCATCGACGATCCGAAGGAGCCGGTCGACGTGCGCCAGTTCAAGCGCAAGGCACTGTCGATCCATTGGGAAACGATGTTTGCCCGGCCAGTTTTCCAGACGGCGGACATGATCGAGCAGCACAAGCTTTTGAGCCAGGTGGCGGAACTGGTCGATGCCGGGAAGATCAGGACGACGCTGTCCGACGTCCTCGGTCCGATCAATGCGGCCAACCTCAAGGCGGCACATGCCCTGATCGAAAGCGGCAAGACCCGCGGCAAGCTGGTTCTCTCGGGCTTCTGACGACAAAGCCGGCCTGCATCGGCGGCGGCGTATACTTACCAAAACGCAAATTTCTCGCTATGATTGTCCCCTTGAGCCTAGGGGGATATCATGGCGACATCACAGACATCATCATATGGCAATCCCAACCCGATCAGCGCGCTGACAAGCTCCACCTGGTTCGGTTATCTGGCGCGCACCGTCCTGACCTTCATGTTCTGGGCGAGCGGGCTTTCCAAGCTGATCGATTTCAATGCCGGGGTCGCCGAGATGGCGCATTTCGGGCTGGAACCGGCCGTCGCCTTCAATATCGCGACGATCATCACTCAGCTCGGCGGCTCGATCCTGATCATCCTCAATCGTTGGACATGGCTTGGTGCGGGGGCGCTGGCCGTCTTCACCGCGCTGACGATCCCGCTGGTTCACCACTTCTGGACCATGGAAGAGCCGTTCAAGACGATCGAATTCTATGTGGTGATGGAACATATCACGGTGATCGGCGCGCTGATGGTGGTCGCCTGGAAAGCCCGGACCTGAAATGCAAAAGCCCGCCGCGATCACTGCGACGGGCTGCCAGAAGTCAGAGTGTCCGAGGCTTAGGCCTGGATGACGACAACCTTGGCGCCGACCTGAACGCGGTTGTAAAGGTCGATCACGTCGTGGTTCATCATGCGGATGCAGCCGCTCGACATGGCGTGGCCGATCGATTCCGGCTGGTTGGTGCCGTGCAGGCGGAACATCGTATCGTTACCGTTGCGGTAGAGATACATGGCGCGGGCGCCGAGCGGGTTGTTCGGGCCGCCGGGCAGGCCACCGGCGAGCTTGCGGTAACGCTCCTCGCGGCGCTGCATGTTGGGGGTCGGGGTCCAGGACGGCCATTCGGCCTTGCGGCCGACATAGGCATTGCCGGAAAGAGCCATGCCGGCGCGACCAACGCCGACGCCGTAACGGATCGCCTGACCGCCGCCTAGGACGTAATAGGCACGCTTGGCCGGGGTATCGACCACGACGGTACCAGGTGCATAATTGCCCGAGAAGGCGACCTGCTGGCGGCGCAGTTCCGGCTTGATCTTGTCGATCGGTACGCGGTGAAGGGGGAACTCTTCTTCCGGCAGGGCAGCGTAATTGTGCTGCTCGTTATAGGTCGAAGCGCAACCGGCCAGCAAAAGAGGCAAGCCAGCCAGAAGGCCGCGGCGTGAAATCGGCATGATCGTGTCCTTGATGCGTCGAAAAGATGACGCAAGCTAAGGACGTTATGGTTAATGCTTCGCTAATGACGTGTGTCGCCGAAGCCTCGGCTGGTAACAATCGTGTTTGATGTTACTCGTCTTCGCAGGGCCATGAGGGCGGCGTCTTCAGTCCCTCCGGCAATTGTGTCCTGTCGTCTCCGCAAGCCAGCGCGATCTGGTCCTGTTCGAGGCCTGTCGCCTTCGACAGGTCAACCCCTTCGATGCGGGTCAGGAAAAGGAAAGCATTGGTGAAATCGACCGGCCCGCTCATATCGACATTGTGGAAGGTCGCGCGGGAGAGATTAACCAGCGCGAAGCGGGTGTTCGCCAGCTTTGCCTTATAAAAGATCGCCCGCCCAAGCTCGGCCTTGGTGAAGTCGACATTGGTCAGGTCCGCATCGGAAAAATTCGACCGTTGCATTTCGGCCGAAACGAAACTCGCGCCGGAAGCAGAAATGCCGGAAAGATTGCTGCGGTAACCTTCCGCGCGCTCGAAACTCGCACTTGTCGCATCGGAACCGGCAAGTGAGGCACGCACCAGCATGGCCTTGCTGAAATTAGACTTCTTGAGGTTGGTGCGACTGAGATCGGTCATGCTGAAATCAACGCCGGAGAGATTGGCTCCCTCGAAATTGCTGTTGTCCAGCATAAGCAGCCGCTTCTTGCAGTTGCTCCAGTCAACACCGGGCGTCGGATAGGCACGGCAATCGACCGCCGCCGCTTCACCCGCAACGAAGAACGCCGGCATGATCGCGATCGCGGCGAAGAAAAAAACACGCCTGATGGCCCCGATGACGGAGGCGACGCCGAAGACGATATCTCTGTTGCTCATCACATGCTGACCTGTTGGCGCGAAAGAAGCCTATTTCCTATCCTGAACCATACCTATTCTTCTTTCACGCGACACGAAAGAGATAGGCGATCAGCCAGATGTGATCAGATATAAGAATGAACTCAGCGTTACCAAGGCCTTTTCATCCCCGGATAATAACCGGCAGATGAAACTGACAAACGGCAACTTAAAAGTTGCCATTCATCATCGATGTTGCACGAGGCATTCTCGCAAACGGACCGAAGATCACATGTTCGGATAGACCGGCCCCTCGCCTCCCTGGGGCGGTACCCAGTTGATGTTCTGGTTGGGGTCCTTGATATCGCAGGTCTTGCAGTGGACGCAGTTCTGGGCGTTGATCACGTAGACCTCTTCCCCATTCTGCTCGCGCCATTCGTAGACACCGGCCGGACAGTAGCGGGCAGAGGGACCGGCATAGACGTCGTGCTCGGAGCGCTTCTGCAGATCCATATCCTTGACCTTGAGATGGACCGGCTGGTCCTCCTCGTGATTGGTGTTGGACAGGAAGACGGAAGACAGTCGGTCGAAGGTCAGAACACCATCCGGCTTCGGATAGTCGATCTTCTTGTGCTTCGCCGCCGGCTCGAGCGACTGGGCATCGGTCTTGCCGTGCTTCAGCGTGCCGAACAGAGAAAAGCCGAACAGCTGGTTGGTCCACATGTCCAACCCGCCGAGCGGGATGCCGATGATGGTGCCGAATTTCGACCAGAGCGGCTTGACGTTGCGGACGCGCTTCAAATCCTTGCCGATCGGGCCGGAACGCCATTCGTTTTCGATCTCGACCGGCTCGTCATTGGCGCGGCCGTCGGCAATTGCAGCCGCGATCTTGTCAGCGGCGAGAATGCCGGAAAGCACGGCGTTATGCGAGCCCTTGATGCGCGGCACGTTGACGAAGCCTGCCGAACAGCCGATCAGCGCCCCACCGGGGAAAGAAAGCTTCGGCACCGACTGGTAACCGCCCTCGGTGATCGCACGCGCGCCATAGGAGATGCGCTTAGCGCCCTCAAAGGTCGGCGCGATTGCCGGATGGGTCTTGAACCGCTGGAATTCCTCGAAGGGGAAGAGATAGGGGTTCTTGTAGTTCAGGTGCAGGACGAAGCCGACAGCAACGAGATTGTCTTCTAGGTGATAAAGGAAGGAACCACCACCGGTCTTCATGTCCAGCGGCCAGCCGAAGGAGTGCTGGACGAGACCCAATTTGTGGTTCTGCGGCTTTACTTCCCAGAGTTCCTTGATGCCGATGCCGAATTTCTGGACATCGCGATCCTTTTGCAGATCGAACTTCTCGATCAGCTGCTTGGCGAGCGAACCACGTACGCCCTCCCCGATCAGGGTGTATTTGCCGAGCAGCGCCATGCCGCGGGTATAGTTCGGCCCCGGCTCGCCGTTCTTCTCGATGCCCATATCGCCAGTGGCGACGCCGATCACATTGCCTGCATCGTCATACAGCACCTCGCTTGCGGCAAAGCCCGGATAGATCTCGACACCGAACTCCTCCGCCTTACCCGCAAGCCAGCGACAGACATTGCCGAGCGATACGATATACTTACCGTGGTTGTTCATCAGCGGAGGCATGGCGAAGTTGGGCAGGCGGACGGAGCCTGCAGGGCCTAAGAACAGGAACTGGTCGTCGGTGACCTTAGTCTTGAACGGATGCCCCTCTTCCTCTTGCCAACCCGGCAGGAGCGCATCGATGCCGACCGGATCGACCACCGCGCCGGAGAGAATATGGGCACCGACTTCCGCGCCCTTTTCCAGCACCACGACGGTGAGATCGGGATTGATCTGCTTCAGCCGGATTGCAGCGGACAGGCCGGCCGGGCCAGCACCGACGATCACGACGTCGAATTCCATCATCTCCCGTTCGGGAAGTTCCATCTCTTCGCTCATTCCATATGCCTCCGCCTTGGCGGGATCCCCTTTTGTCACATTACTCCTTGGCAAATGCCAGGATGGTTGTCGAGCCGAGATGCGACACCGACTGACCAGACCCGAAGACCCACTCCCTTATCTGCAAGACAAATAACGTTTACGTCAACGTCAAAATGCCGCACAATCCTCCAAGTCCTTGCTGTCATACAACCTGACAAGCCGCAAGCTCTCTTCGAGACGGGATATCCGTAAAGTCAAACCGCACCGCAAGCCAAGGCCTCATGCGTGATTGCGTCCTAACGCCGCCCCGCTTCGTCTGGCGCCTGGTTGAGCCGATCAGAAGCCGGATCAGGCTTCCAATGTGAGCCGTGGCCATTATAACCGCATGCACAGACAACATCGTCACAGGAGAACGGAATGGATCTGGGAATTTCGGGCAAAAGGGCGCTTGTGCTAGCCTCTTCGCGCGGCTTGGGCCTCGGCATTGCAACGGCGCTCGCCAATGAAGGCGCCAATGTTCTCCTGGTGGGACGTTCGGGCGACAAGCTTGCCGAAAACTGCAAGACGATCAACGCAGCAGGCAAAGGCAAAGCCGATTGGGTCTGGGGCGATCTTGCCGACGATAATTTCGTCGAGGCCATGGTTGAAGCGGTCAAAGAAAAGCTCGGCGGCATCGATATCCTCGTCAACAATACCGGAGGCCCGACGCCCGGCGGCACGCAGGACATGAGCGCCGACAAGCTCGACACCTTCTTCCAGTCGATGGTGCTCAGGGTGATTTCGCTCACCAACGCGCTTCTGCCGCAGATGAAGGAACAGGGCTGGGGCCGCATCCTGACCGTCGCTTCTTCCGGCGTCATTGAGCCGATCCCCAACCTGGCTCTTTCCAACACGCTGCGCGGCGCGCTGGTCGGCTGGAACAAGACGCTCGCGACCGAAATCGCCGGCTCCGGCGTGACCGCAAACATGCTGCTTCCGGGCCGTATCCTGACGGACCGTATCGAGGAACTGGACGGCGCCAATGCCAAGCGGCTGGGCAAGAGCCTTGAAGAAATCCGCGAAGCTTCGGTGAAGACCATTCCGGCCGGTCGTCTCGGCACGGTCGAGGAATTCGGCGCGGCGGGCGCCTTCCTCTGCTCGGAACCGGCAAGCTACATTACCGGCACGATGCTGCGCGTCGATGGCGGCGCGGCGAAGTCGCTCTGACGATATAGGGCCCGGTGAACAGCCGGGCCTTTTCATGTGCGGGAATAGGTTTGCCGCATCCGCGACAGCCACCCGGCATTGATGGCAGCCGCATTCGCCATATCTTCCTGCCTATGGAAGGACATGAGAGAGCGGCAATGCGTTTGATCAGGCTTATCGCCGGTATTTTCGGTTTTCTCATTGGCATCACCGGGCTTGTCTGGATCGGCCAGGGCACAGGCGTGTTCCCCTACCCGCGCTCCAGCTTCATGATAAACCAGACGCCCTGGATCTTCTGGGGATTGCTGGCAACCGTCATAGGCGTGCTGATCGTCTGGGCGTCGCGCCGCTTCCAGATCTGACGGGCTTCGGCTATCATCTGATTCCGGCGCGGCCCGCGCCTCCCCCCTCCGACCGGGAAAGCAGATTTCATGCCGGGCACTGGCGATTTCAACCGACTGTCCGGGCAGCTGCAAAAGGAGGGATTGCGAATATTGCTCGCATCAGGAGGTTTTCGTCGATGAAACTTTCGGCACCCATCTACCATCTCAAGCGCAAGGCCAAGGCCCTGTCGCGCCAACAATCCATTCCTCTCAATGCCGCGCTCGATCGTATCGCACGCGGCGAAGGCTGCGAAAGCTGGAGCCTGCTTGCGGCGCGCCATGCCGCGGCGTCTCCGGCCAGCGAACTGTATCAACAGCTGAAACCGGGCGATCTCCTCCTGATCGGCGCAAGGCCGGGGCTCGGCAAGACGCTCATGGCGTTGGAACTGGCGATCGAGGCGATGAAGACAGGCAGCCGCGCCTTCTTCTTCACGCTGGAATATACGCAGGCGCAGATCGCCGACCGGTTCCTGCGGCTGGGAACGGAGCTTTGGCGTTATGGCGACCGGTTCGTTTCGGATTGCTCGGACGGGATCAGCGCCGATTACATCATCAAGGCCGCGGAGGATGCTGCCCCCGGCACATTGATCGTGATCGACTATCTGCAATTGCTGGATCTGCGGCGCTCGACGCCGCCGCTCGATCTGCAGGTTTCGGCACTACAATCCTTCGCGAGATCAAGGGGCCTGATCATCGTCTTCGTATCGCAGATCAGCCGAAGCTATGACCCGCAAGGGAAGCCGTTTCCGACGCTGGAAGACGTGCGGCTCGCCAATCCGCTGGATCTGGCCGCATTCGACAAGACCTGCTTCCTCAACGAAAGCGGCTTGCGTTTTCAGACAAACGCCTGACGGAATATGCAAGCCGGGCCGATAGGTCCGGCTTGCATCCGATTTCAATTCGGTCGACCGGAAGCCAGTTTCGGCAGATCCGCAATCAGGCCGTCACGAACGGTGAAGCTGATCGGCTGATCGGCATGCCGCTTGTTATCCACCAGCATGCGGGCAAACACGACCTTTTTGCCGCCCTTCTCTGCCCAACCGACGAACCAGCCGAGCGGACGGTTGCGATCCGGCTTGCCCTTGGCATCACGCAGCCATCCGGCGCCGGTCTTGCCATGAACAGTCCAGCCGTCGCCGGCCGCAAAAGTCGGCACGATCGCCTGCGTCATCGTCACGGCCTTTGCCGAAATCGGCAGCTTGCCGGTGATGAAGCGCCGCAGGAAACTCACCTGCTGGTCGGGCGATATCTTCAGCGACGAACTCAGCCAGGCTTCCGTCAGCCCGTCGGTTCCGCCCGGTCCGCCGGCAACATCGCGGTTGCCGTAGTCGAAGCTGCGAACGTAATCGGCAAAGGCCTGTTTGCCGAGACGGCGGGTGATCTCCTGCGAATACCAGACGATCGAGTCCTTCTCCCATATGGTCGGGTCGGTTGCCTTCCGCTCCCGCTCGGAGCGATTGAACTTCTCCTGATATTCCCAGCGGGGGGTATGTTCGTCCACAAGAATACCCTTGTCGTAACCCATCATCGCCAGCGGCAGTTTGAAGGTCGATTGGGGATAGAAGGCCTGATCACATCCGCCCTGCCGGTGGATGACCATGCCGGTATCGACGTCGAGAATGACGGTGCAGCGCACTGGCTCGGCGGCGCGGGCGGGGGCCGAGACAGAGACGGCGGCAGTGGCGAAAAGAGCGAGAAAAGAGAGCGTTCCGGGGTTCACGGCAGATCAACTCCATGCGTTCGACAAGAGCCTTGCGATAGACATGAGCGACCCGGCCAAAACATGGCAGAGCAGGCATCCGGACCATGCCTTCAACAACATGAGAAATCTATCATTCAATCATATTTTCAAATGCTTAAATATTGATTTTATTTGTTATTCGCGCGTTGAAGCCGCTTCAATCCGCAGCTGCTAGAGGCCGCTCCGCATTCGTTAACAGCGGAGAATATAGTGTTTCTCGAAGGTATTTTCGGTGGCGGAAGCCAATCCGGTTCACCGAGCCAATCATCGCCATCGTCCGGTTCTTCCGATGTGAAGGACGACGAAACGACGACTGGTAAAAACAACACGGCACCATCAAGCGGCAGCCAGTCCGACACAGTCGAAAACTACTCACCGGAAGAAACCGATGACGGCACCTATGGCCCGATGCCACCTGCCGAAGCGGGAACGGACGAGCCGGTAGACGAGAGTGCCTCTCAGCCTGCGGACGAGGCCGAGACCACCGAGGCGGCCAATGCGGCAGACGGCGATGTTCCAACCGGTGAAGCCGTCGCCGAGCACTCCACCTCTGATGAACCTTCGGCACCGACCGAGGACGATAGCATCTCGGGCCGCGAGCCTGATGCGGACGCATCTGCCGGTCAGGTGGACGGTTCAGCGTCAACAAGCGCGCCCGCGGCAGGTTCGGGTGTCCGTGATTTCGTCACTCCGCTGCTGGCCGATCTTCAGGCGATCGGCCAGCGTTCCTCCGTGAAGGCCAATGAGGACGTCTCCGCCAGCCAGCGGCGCGCTGCGGCCAATGTGCATGACCAGATGATCCGGCAGATGCTCGACCAGATCTCGGCAACCGGCACCAGCGGTTCCTCGACACAGCTGTTCAAAAGCAAGGACGCCGAACAAACGCAATCCCTGCAGGCCCGCTGGTATGCCGAAGCCTGACCGACCCGATCAAGATCGGGCCGAAGCAAGGGGCGCAGCATCTGCGCCCCTTCTGCTATAGGGAAATGCAATGATGTCCGTTATCGGCCCAAAGCGGTCATACTCAGTCAATTCGCTTCACGGTCTGATACAGGTTATTGGTAAAATTGCGCCAAACCAAGATGATAAGCACTCATATTTAGCTAGTATAGATTTTTGTGCTGACTTTTTAGATTGCTTGAAATCCAAATCTATAGGGCCGCGAACACCACCAGCTTCGTCCTGATAGCCAATCTAGGATTTTCCCATGCTACGTATAATTTTGGCCACATTGCTCTCAGCTTTATGGGCACCATTGTACACTGCTTTTTTTGCAAATTTGGTCTTCACTGGGCTGTCAGAGGTCCAGGCGGATTTGTCATTGTTGTACAAGGCAAGCATAAACTGGACGTTCGGATTTGTGTACGGGTTCATCCCTATGATCGTCCTTTCTCCGCTGGCACACATGGTGCTGCGCTGGAAAAAATATAATTCGCTTTTTGCCTATGTGACACTATGGTTCCTCTTGTCCCATATGTTGTGGTGGGGGGGTATCAACTTGCCCTCCGTTCACGATGACGTCGTTGGCGCGATGATCAGGTCTATACTATTCAATCTGCCTTGGATTCCGGCTGCGGTTACATTCTGGACGATTGCAAAGCCGGATAGTCGGAACAAAAAAAGCAGCAAAGTTGTCGATTTCGATCAGACAACAACAAGCAAAACCACAACGTCTCGACAGCGAAGCCACTTCGGAATGCGTGGGCGTATACCGAGATAGATATTTGGCTGCGGCACACCGGCACTACGCTCGGCGCGCTACGAAAAATCGTTGTACAATGTCTGCTTCTGGCGCCTAGCGGACATCCACTTCTGGCTGAATTTGTGATCGACCCCGCCAGCGCCGCAGCGCTCACGATTGATGGCGTTCGGCACGTAATTCCGCATCTTCCACCCCTTCCCGCTTGCTTTGGCGCCTAGCCTGTGGCATCAGGCGCGCTCTCAAAAAGGGCGAGGCGGCGGCTTCGCCCTTATCGCGTCCGGGAGCGTCCCGGCTCAATCATTTTTGCAGACCACAAGGAGCACGGCCATGGCACGGGCGCTCGGGCTTGATTTCGGCACGACCAATACCGTTCTGGCGCTGGCAGACAGCGGCAGCACTACCCATTCGATGCAGTTTTCGAGCAGCGCCGGCGAGACGGATTCGATGCGCACGGCGCTCTCCTTCATGAAGGATGCCCAGCTCGGCGCTCAGGCACTAAAGGTCGAGGCCGGACAGGCGGCGATCCGCCAGTTCATAGACAATCCGGGTGACGCCCGTTTCCTGCAGTCGATCAAGACCTTTGCCGCAAGCCCGCTCTTCCAAGGGACGCTGGTCTTCGCCCGTCGTCACACGTTCGAAGACCTGATGGAAGTGTTTCTCAAGCGGCTGAAAAATTATGCGGACGGCCATTGGCCAACAGAGGTTTCGCGTCTGGTGGCCGGCCGGCCGGTGCATTTTGCCGGCGCCAGCCCGGATGAGAAGCTTGCGACGGATCGCTATAACGAGGCGCTGACACGGCTCGGTTTTCCCGAGATCCATTATGTCTATGAACCGGTCGCAGCCGCCTATTACTTCGCCCAGACCCTGAAGACCGACGCCAATGTTCTGGTCGCCGACTTCGGCGGCGGTACGACGGACTACTCGCTGATCCGCTTCGAACGCGTGGCCGGCAAGCTGACGGCCAAGCCGATCGGCCATTCCGGCGTGGGCATTGCAGGCGACCACTTCGATGCGAAGATGATCGAACATCTGGTGGCCCCTGAAATCGGCAAGGGCACGTTCTTCAAGAGTTTCGACAAGCTCTTGGAAGTGCCATCGAACTACTACGCCAATTTTGCGCGCTGGAACCAGCTTTCAATCTTCAAGACGACCCGCGAGTTCAACGACCTGAAGTCGCTGGTGCGCTCGGCGATCGACCCGGACAAGCTGGAACTGTTTATCGAACTGGTCGAGCATGACGAAGGCTATCCGCTCTATCAGGCGATCTCGGCCACCAAGATGGCGCTTTCTTCCGCGGAAGAAGCCGAGTTCAATTTCGCACCGCTCGGCAGGGCCGGCAAGAAGATGGTCAAGCGTGCGGATTTCGAGACCTGGATCGCCGACGATCTGGCAAAGATCGAAGGCGCACTGGACGATGTGCTGACCAAGACGAATACCGCACCGGCCGAGGTCGACAAGGTGTTCCTCACCGGCGGAACCTCGTTCGTTCCCGCAGTACGCCAGATCTTCACCCGGCGTTTCGACGCATCGAAAATCGAAAGCGGCGGTGAGCTTCTGTCGATCGCCCATGGTCTGGCTCTGATCGGTGAGAGCGAGAATGTCGGTGAATGGGCGGCGTAAGGCTTTCCTGCGAAGTTCGGCTTCGTTAAGGTGAAAGCATGAACGCCGCCTCAGACCTCAATCCGGCCGAGCTTGCCGCGCTTCTGCATTTTTATGCGGATGCGGGCGTGGAATGGCTCGTCGACGACGAACCTGTCGATCGGATTGCCCAGTTCGAGGCGCAGAAGGCGGCACGGGCTCAGGCAAAGGCCCCAGCGAGTGCCAGGGAGCGCAGTCCGCAGGACGGCGCATCTTCGGCTTCGAATGGTGGGAGTGCGTCCTCGCGGCGGCCGGGTGCTGCCGCCCCTCCCCCGGCAACCACGGCACCGGTCTCCGTGCCGGCCGGGCAGGCGGTGGAAGCCGCGCGTTCGGCGGCGAATGCTGCCGGCTCACTGGCCGAGCTGAAGACGGCGATCGAGACATTCCACGGCTGCAACCTGAAGAACAGCGCCCGCTCGACTGTGTTTGCTAGCGGTGATCCGACTTCCGGGATTGCGATTATCGGGCCGATGCCGAATGCGGACGACGATCGAGATGGTGCCCCCTTCTCCGGTCGGGCCGGAGATCTTCTCGACCGGATGCTTGCAGCAATCGGCCTTTCGCGCGACGGCGTGCTGATGACCAATGTCATTCCATGGCGCCCGCCGGGCAACCGCATGCCGTCGGCGGCGGAGATGGATATCTGCCAGCCTTTTATCGAGCGCCAGATCATGCTTGCGCGGCCGAAGGCGCTGCTCCTGCTCGGCAACTTCCCGGCCCGCTTCTTCATAGGCGGCAACGGCACGATCCACACGATGCGTGGAAAGTGGCAGACCGTGAGCTTTGCAGGCATGGAAATCCCTGCCCTTGCGACATTCCATCCGCAGGAGCTTCTTGCCGCCCCCGCCAACAAAGCCCTGACCTGGCAAGATCTGTTGGCCTTTCAACACGGGCTTCAATAGCCGAAATTGCACATATTTCATGCAATCAAGCTGACGAAATGCAATTTATTACCATTATGTGAAGCAACCCATGCGAGAAACGCATGGCAGCGTGGCGTTCTGCCACATTGCTGAATCGGTGCATTTTAGCAATATTACTAATGTCTTGGGAGGGACCCAGACACAAGGACTAGACCAATGACCACCCGCTTCCGCCCGATCCATTCGGGTTTTGAAACACTTCGCGCCGCAGGCGTCGGCCCGCGCTCCACGCAGGGCTATCACAGGTTCGGCTCGGCAACCAACGAGCAGATCACGTCTCGCGCCATGGTGCGCCCGGGTGGCGTTTCCCGTCCTTCGGCCATGTTTGCCGATTTTCGCGAACGTTGAGGAGGATGTGCGATGAGATCGATATTTAGTCCTCTTCGCACTCTCCGTGAAAACTTGCGTCAGATAAACGCCGCCGTAAACGCATCTCGTGAGTTTTCCGAGGCAAGCAGGACCCGAGGCGAAGCGATCGGTTCCGTCAGTCCGCTTTCCGGCATCCCGCTCTGATTTTCAAATCCCTGATTCTCATGCACCCGGCGGAGAGGCTTTGCGCGCAGCCCTGCGCTCCAGCCCAAGCTGGTGTTCACGGTAGATGATGAAGATACCGGCCGAGACGGTGATTGCGGTACCAATCAAGGTAGTGATCGCCGGGATATCACCGAACAGCGTGTAGGCAATCGCAATTCCCAGAATGATTGACGTGTATTCGAAGGGCGCGATCGTCGAGACGTCCGCATGGCGATAGCTTTCCGTCAGCAGGATCTGTCCCAGCCCTCCGAAAAATCCCGAGGCGATCAGGCATAGGCGCGCGTAACCACTCAGGGAAGACCAGCCGAAGGGCAGGCTGATGATCGAGAAGATCGCCGCGGTCAGCGAGAAATAGAGCACGATTGTTGCGGTCTTTTCCGTCTGAACGAGTTGGCGTACCTGGATCATCGCAAAGCCGCCCATGATGGCGCCCAGGAGCACTGCCATGGCGCCCATTGCCTGCTCTGACCCCATGCCACTACCACTGAACATGGTCATCTTGGGCCATGAAATGATCACCACGCCGACCATGCCGATAGCGACCGCGGTCCAGCGATAAAGCCTGACGGTCTCCTTGAGAAATACCGCGGCAAAAATGACGGCGATCAGCGGCATCGAATAACCGAGTGCAATTGCGTCGGGCATTGGCAAATGCACCAGGCCATAAAAGCCGCATATCATACCCATAATCCCGAGCACGCCGCGCTTGAGATGACCCGACAGGCTATTCGTGTGGAAGGCGTGAAACAATTCCCGGCGAAAAGCCAGATATCCCATGATCGGAACAAGCGCGAAAGCCGATCTGTAGAAGGTGACCTGCCCAGCGGGGAGATCCGGCCCGGCTGCCTTGATGCAGGTCTGCATCATCACGAATACGACAACAGACAATACTTTCAGCATAATCCCGTGCAGGGGATTTCGGGCATCGGGGGCCATAAGGGAACTCATTGGGGTTCAGGCCTTGGGCCTTGATCCGGAAGTAGGCGGGGTGGATTCGCAAGGACATTAACGCAAAAGTGGAGCGCCGTGTGTGAAAATTGACGAAAGTGCGCCAATCGACGCAGCCGACAGCCAGATTTGCGATCTTTTGCCTACAGCCCCGAAATAGCGCTGTATGAAAATCGATCACTATACTGACAGTGCGACACTTTATTTTAGCCGCGGTTCAACAATCGTTTAGCATTGAATGTAAATATGCCCGCGGCGCGGGGGCCAAACCAGTCTTTTCGGGGACAGGTCTCACGTCGTCACGTCCAGTCGTTAAGCCGTTTCAGGAAACATCATGCGAACAGATACGGGCCAGATCGTGCATCTGGCGGATTACCGCCCCACTGACTTTGTTCTGGAACGGGTCGACCTGACGTTCGAACTCGATCCGACCAATACAAAGGTCGAGGCCCGATTGATCTTCCATCGGCGCGAAGGCGTCGACGCATCGCTGCCGCTGGTCCTGGATGGTGACGAACTTAAGCTTTCCGGCCTGCTGTTCGACCAGAAAGAAATGCCGGCAAACCAGTATGACGCGACGCCGGAAAGCCTGACGATCCGCGACCTGCCGGCAGAAAGCCCGTTCGAGCTTACGATCACTACCTATATCAATCCGGAAGCCAATACCCAGCTGATGGGTCTTTACCGGACCAACGGTGTGTATTGCACACAGTGCGAGGCCGAGGGCTTTCGCCGCATTACCTATTTCCCCGACCGCCCGGATGTTCTGGCGCCCTACACGATCACCATCATCGGTGACAAGGCAGCCAACCCGGTCATGCTGTCGAATGGCAATTTCCTCGGCGGCGCCGGTTATGACGAGGGCCGATCCTTCGCCGCATGGTTCGATCCCCATCCCAAGCCGGCCTATCTCTTTGCACTGGTCGCAGGCGATCTCGGCGTGATCGAAGACACGTTCGAGACGATGTCGGGCCGCGAAGTGACGCTGAAGATCTATGTCGAGCATGGCAAGGAGGCACGTGCGGCCTATGCCATGGATGCGCTGAAGCGCTCGATGAAGTGGGATGAAGAGCATTTCGGCCGCGAATACGACTTGAACATCTTCCAGATCGTCGCCGTCTCCGACTTCAACATGGGGGCCATGGAGAACAAGGGTCTCAACGTCTTCAACGACAAATACGTGCTGGCCGACCCGGAAACCGCGACCGACCAGGATTATGCGAATATCGAGCGCATCATCGCGCATGAATATTTTCACAACTGGACCGGCAACCGTATCACCTGCCGCGACTGGTTCCAGCTTTGCCTGAAAGAGGGCCTCACGGTCTATCGCGACCAGGAATTCTCCTCCGACATGCGTTCGCGCCCGGTCAAGCGGATTGCCGACGTGCGTCATCTGAAGTCCGATCAGTTTCCGGAAGATGGAGGCCCGCTGGCGCATCCGCCGCGCCCGGACAGCTATCGCGAGATCAACAACTTCTACACGATGACGATCTACGAGAAGGGCGCCGAGATCACCGGGATGATCGCGACCATTCTCGGACGCGACGACTTCCGCCGCGGCATGGACCTGTATTTCGAGCGCCATGACGGACAGGCCGTCACCGTCGAAGATTATGTAAAATGCTTCGAGGATGCGAGCGGTCGCGACCTCAGCCAGTTCTTCCGTTGGTATGTTCAGGCAGGCACGCCGCTGGTCAGCGCCTCGGGCGCCTATGACGCTGCCGCCGGCACATTCACTCTGTCGCTCGAACAGACGACACCGGCCACACCCGGCCAGCCCAACAAGGAGCCGCTGCATATTCCGCTCTCCTTCGCGCTGATCCTCGACAATGGTTCGATCGCCGAGCCGAAGTCGGTTACCGGCGGCGAAGTCACGGGTGACGTGCTGCACCTGACCGAGCGTAGCCAGAGCTTCACCTTCTCGGGCGTCTCGTCGCGGCCGGTTCTGTCGCTCAACCGGTCCTTCTCGGCACCGGTCAATCTGGCATTCGAACAGTCGCCGGAAGATCTCGTCCATATCGCCCGCCATGACAGCGATCTTTTCTCCCGTTGGCAGGCCCTGACCGATCTTGCCATGCCGAACCTGACGCAGGCTGCCCGCGATGCGCGTGACGGCAAGGATGTGAGCTGCGATCCGGCATTCGTTGCAGCCCTTCTGGAATGCGCCGGCGATGCATCGCTGGAGCCGGCCTTCCGGGCGCAGGCGCTGAACCTGCCGAGCGAGGCCGATATTGCCCGCGCGCTTGGCGGCAATAACGATCCCGACGCGATCCATGACGGCCGCAAGGCCGTGCATGAAGCAATCGCCAAGGCCGGGGAAGAAGTCTTCGTCCGCCTTTATAACGAGATGAAGGTCGACGGCGCCTATTCGCCGGAAGCCGAGGATGCCGGCAAGCGCTCGCTTCGCGGCGTCGCCCTCTCCTATCTCATGTATGCCGAAAACAGCCCGCAGCGCGCTGCGGAAGCGTTTGCGGGCGCTGACAACATGACGGACCTTGCGCAGTCGCTGACGCTGCTTGCGCATCGCTTCCCGGATGCATCTGAGGCAACCGCGGCTCTCGCCAGCTTCCTCACCCGCTTCGACGGCAATCCGCTGGTCATCGACAAGTGGTTCTCGATCCAGGCGACGATCCCCGGCGTCGATGCGCTTGAGCGGGTCAAGGCGCTGATGGAAAACCCGCGCTACAACGCGGGCAATCCGAACCGCGTGCGTTCGCTCGTCGGCACGTTCGCCTTCGGCAATCCGACCGGCTTCAACCGCGCCGACGGCAAGGGCTACGACTTCCTCGCAGACCAGATCCTTGCGATCGATCCGAAGAACCCGCAGCTCGCCGCGCGCCTCCTCACCTCGATGCGTTCCTGGCGTTCGCTTGAACCTGTGCGCGCTGAAAAGGCACGGTTGGCGCTTTCGAAGATCGCCAAGGCATCCAACCTTTCGACGGATGTCGGCGATATCGTCGAGCGTATGCTGAAGGACTAACACTCTTCTGACCCGCAGTGCTTTATGCGCTGCGGGTCACGCTTTAAACGCCTGCCACATTTTTGGCCGCGTTTGACACATTTTGAAACACTTTGCTTGACGCACCCCGAAATCTCGCATCCGGGTTTCGACCACCAGCACAGCTGATTTGCGACGCAAAAATCCGCAAATTGCAGCGTATTTCAAATGGTTAACAAAATATTACCAACCCTCTGGACACGAAGAATCACTCTATGATTCATTAGGGTAGATTCGGACGGGCGGCGTACCGGATCATCACGAGGGACTAGATGAACACGGTATCGGACGTGCAGCGGGAAACCGCGGCCGGCGCTTGGCTGCGCCCTAAATTTCCGAAGGTTTCGGGCCTGCAGAAGGCGCTTTCGAAAGACAGCAATTTCGCGGTCAAGCCGATCGCACGTCAAACGCCGAAGGTGGAACTGGTGCTCAAGCGATCCATCCCCCTTCTCATCATCGCATTCCTCATGGTCGTGGCGGCGTCACGCATTCTCGGCATCATGGGCGAGAACAGCCGCATGGAAGATGCCGCGAGACAATCGACGGCGCTGATGGCCGCGACCGCCAAGGCGATATTCGTCGGCCAGGAGAGCCTGTTCAGCACTGCTGACCGCGTCGCGGCGGAGGCCCGCCTTTCATCCTATCTGTCTTCCAATCCGCAGCCGCATGGTTCGTTCACCCTTTTCATCGACAAGTCCGGCGTCGTATTCGGCGGATCGAACGGAGCAGCCTCTGCCTATATCGGGCACCGCCTTGCTGCACTTCTTCCCGAAACCGCAACGCTCCGTCGCGTCGGCGGCGTGATTGAAACCTATCTTGGCGAGACCCCGCACTATGCCGCAATCCAGTCGATAGGCGACGAGGGTGCGCTGATTGTTTCTGCGCATTCGCTTGATACGACCAACCGTTTCCTGCGCGGTGAAATTTCTCTCAACGTCACCCTCTTTACCGGTATTTCCGCCATTCTTCTCGTCATCCTTTATGCCTACTATACGCAGGTCAGGCGCGCACAAGACGCCGACGAGATCTTTGCTGAATCCAATCTGCGGATCGAAGCCGCATTGTCTCACGGGCGTTGCGGACTTTGGGATTTCGATGTTGCCAACCGCAGGCTCTTCTGGTCCGGTTCGATGTACGAAATGCTTGGCCTGCCTGCTGCCGGCAGCATCATATCGTTTTCCGATGCCGCAAGGATGATGCATCCGTCGGACGGCAATATCTACGCTCTGGCGCGTGCCATCGGCCGCGGCAATGCAAAGCAGGTCGACCAGGTATTCCGCATGCGCCACGCGGCTGGCCACTATGTCTGGATGCGCGCACGGGCACAGGTCATTCGCAACGCGTCCGGCCGCATCCACGTGATCGGCATTGCCATGGACGTCACCGAACAGCACCGTCTGGCACAGCGTTATGCCGAGGCCGATCAGCGTCTTGCCGACGCGATCGAATGTACCTCAGAGGCCTTCGTGCTATGGGACAAGAACGACCGCCTCGTCATGTGCAACACCCACTTCCAGCAAGCTTACGGATTGCCTGAAAGTGTGCTGGTGCCAGGAACCGAACGCACAACGGTCAATACAGCAGCCGCGCGGCCGGTGATCGAGCGTCGCATCGCGGATGCGGATGGCAGTGGTTTCTCCCGCACCACCGAGGTTCAGCTTGCCGACGAACGCTGGCTGCAGATCAACGAGCGCCGCACCCGAGACGGCGGCACGGTTTCGGTCGGAACCGACATCACCCTTCTGAAGCGCCACCAGGATCGCCTGCGCCATAGCGAGCGCCGCCTGATGGCAACGATTGGGGACCTTTCGGCCTCGCAGAAGACGCTGGAAAAACAGAAGGCAGAGCTTTCCGTCGCCAATGCCAACTACCAGGCGGAGAAGGAACGCGCGGAAGCAGCCAACCAGGCAAAGTCCGAATTCCTCGCCAATATGAGCCACGAGTTGCGCACGCCGCTCAACGCCATTCTCGGCTTCTCCGAAATCCTGATGAACGGCATGTTCGGACCGCTCGGCTCACCGAAATACGGCGAATATTCCAAGGATATTCACGATAGCGGCAAGCACCTTTTGAACGTCATCAACGATATCCTCGACATGTCGAAGATCGAAGCTGGCCACATGCGCATACAGTCGGACAAGATTGATCTTGTGCCGTTGATCGAAGAGAGCTTGCGCCTCACCTCCATCGCCGCACAGGACAAGCATATCGCGATACATCAACGACTACCCGAAGTCCTCGACATGGTCGGTGACAGACGCGCGCTGAAGCAGGTGATGCTCAATCTCCTCTCCAATGCCGTTAAATTCACCGACGAAGGCGGCAGCATCGAGTTGCGTGCTCACCGGATGGAAAAAGGCCTGATGCTGACGATCGCTGACAGCGGTATCGGTATCCCCAAGGATGCTATGCCCAAGATCGGCCAGCCGTTCGAACAAGTGCAGAGCCAGTATGCCAAGAGCAAGGGTGGATCAGGCCTCGGGCTTGCCATTTCCCGCTCGCTGGTGGCGCTGCATGGCGGCCGGATGCGCATCCGCTCGAAATGCGGCAAAGGTACCGCCGTATCGCTTTTCATCCCCGACCGGCCTTTCGTGGAAGCGCGCAAGAAGGCGGCGTGAAAGATCAGCGGATCGCGCGCTGAAACACGTTCCTTACCTCACCCGATAGCCGCTTCACCTCCCTCTCCAGCGTGGAGAGATCCGGGCAGTCTCCGGCACGGCAGATCCGCTCCACGAGGCCGGCGGGTGCATCCTTGGCATCGAACGGGCCATCCACACAGAGGCGGATGATCTGCGAGAGTTCGGTGAACAGACTCAAGGCTTCAAGGCATGTATCGAGATCGGCTCGTTCCGGCAGGTCCTCACCGAGTGCCTTCAGTGCTTGCGCAGTCGACAGACCGTAGGTATCGACCGACAGATCCTTGCCCCCTGCCCGCGCCGGCGCAATCAGCCGCAGATATTGGGCGATGAACTCGATGTCGATCAATCCGCCAGGAATGAGCTTGAAGTCCCAGATATCGCGCGGCGGTTTCTCTTCTCCGATCAGCGTCCGCATCTCGGCCACGTCCTTGGTGATCTTCTTCACGTCCGGCTTGGCGGACAGAACCTCGCGGATGACAGCCCTTGCCTCATCACCCAGGCTCTCGTCGCCGCAGACGATGCGTGCGCGGGTGAGCGCCATGTGCTCCCAGGTCCAGGCCTCTTCACGCTGATATTTGCCGAATGCGGTGATGCGCGAGGCGACCGGCCCCTTGTTGCCGGAAGGGCGCAGGCGCAGGTCGACTTCGAAGATGATGCCTTCCGCCATCGGAGCGGAAAGCGCTGCGATCAGTCTCTGCGTCAGACGGGTGAAATAACGCTGCGCATCGAGCGGTTTTTGACCGCTGCTCTCGAAGGCTTCGCTGTCGTAATCGTAGAGCAGGATAAGATCGACATCCGATCCCGCCGTGAGCTCGAAGGAACCGAGCTTGCCCATGCCCATGACGGCAACCCTGCCACCCGGATAGGTGCCATGCGCCGCCTCGATCTCGCTTTTCACCGCTGTCAGCGCCGCGTCGATCAACAGATCTGCCAGATGGGTGAAGGCACGGCCGGCATCGTCGCCGGAGATCGTTGCGGTGAGCAATCTGATGCCGATCAGAAAACGCTGTTCGGCGGCAAAGATGCGCAGCCGGTCGAGCCTGTCCTCGTAATGGCGCGAACCGGAGAGAAACGTGTCCAGCCGCTTCGACAGGTAATCGCGCGTCGGCACTTCCGACATCAGGCCGGGATCGAGCATGCCATCGAAAACATGCGGCTTGGAGGCGATGATATCGGCCAGACGCGGCGCCGATGCCATGATGGTGACGATGAGGGAGAGAAGCGGCGGGTTCTTGCCGATCAGCGAAAAAAGCTGGATGCCGGCCGGCAGCGCCTTCAAAAAGCTGTCGAAGCGCAGCAACGCCTCGTCCGCACGCCGGCTCTCGCCAAAGGCCTTGAGCAGCGCCGGCATCATCTGCGTCAACCGCTCGCGGGCCTCGACCGATTGCGTTGCCCGATAACGGCCGGAATGCCAGGTGCGGATCATCCGCGACATGTCGGCGGGTCGCTCATAACCGAGCTCGGCCAGCGTCTTCAGCGTGTCGGGATCATCCTTCTGGCCGGTGAAGACGAGGTTGCCCTCACCGCCTGACAATCCCTCCTCCTGTTCGAACAGACGCGAATAGCGCCTCTCGACAGTTTTCAGGATGCTCTCCAGCCGCGTGGAAAACGCCGCGACATCGACAAAGCCAAGCATGAAGGCGATGCGCTTTAGCTCCGCATTGCTGTCGGGCAGGCGATGCGTCTGCTCGTCATGCACCATCTGGATACGGTGTTCGACATCGCGCAGGAACCAGTAGGCCTCGGTCAAGGCCGTTGCGATCTCCGGCTTGATCCACTTGGCTTCCGCCAGCGCATGCAGCGCTGTTTCCGTCTCGCGTGTTCTCAGCGCCGGCATGCGTCCACCGGCGATCAACTGCTGGGTCTGGGCGAAAAATTCGATCTCGCGGATGCCGCCGCGTCCGAGCTTGACGTCGTGGCCCTTTACCGCGATCGCCCCATGGCCCTTGTGGACATGGATCTGCCGCTTGATCGAATGAATGTCAGCGATTGCCGCATAATCGAGATATTTGCGAAAGACGAAGGGCGTCAGAAGCTTGAGGAAGTTATCGCCGGCAGCCATGTCGCCCGCAACCGGACGCGCCTTGATATAGGCGGCCCGCTCCCAGTTCTGCCCCCTACCCTCGTAGTAGATCAGCGCTGCATCCATCGAGACGGCGAGCGGCGTCGAGCCGGGGTCCGGGCGCAGCCTCAGGTCGGTTCTAAAGACATAGCCATCGGCGGTGCGGTCCTGCAGGATGCGGATCAGCCGGCGCATCATCCGGCCATAGATCTCCGACGCATCGAGCGGATCAGCAAGAATCCCCACCTCCGGATCGAAGAAAACGACGATATCGATATCGGAGGAATAGTTGAGTTCGCGCCCGCCGAGCTTGCCCATGCCGAGCACGATGAGGCCCGAGCCACGGCTCGGTTCTGCCGGATCGACAAGCTTGAGCTTGCCGCTTTCATGCGTCGCGAGCAGAAGATGGTCGATCGCGGAGGCGACGGAGGCTTGCGCAAATTCGCTCAGCCAGCATGTCGTTTCCTTCGCCGTGAAGATGCGGGCGAGATCGGCCAACGCCAGGATGAAGCTGAAGGCGCGCTTGGCCGACCGCAGGACCGTCATGACCTCGCTCTCGGAAGGGATATTTCCGTCCACCGGCCGCCAGGCATTCCGCGCTTTTTCGATCAGGGAGGAGAGCGCCGGTTCGACCGGCTCGCCAATAGCCTGAGCCAGAAAAGAGGGAGAGACAGAAGCCGTGTCGCGCAGATAGGGCGACAGGCTGAATGCCGCGACGATAAAATCCTTCAGCGCCCCGCCTTCTTTCAGCATTTGCGCCACGGAAGCTTCGGATTGTCCAATATCTTTCAGCGCCGCCAGAGCAGTCTTGGCTTCCGCCTGCGACAGGGGACGAATGACATCCGCTGATACGGTATCGAGCCGTTTTACGCTTTTCATGCCGTTTCCTCCCTTATGCAGCTTTTAGTTTGCGCGGAAGGAGAAGACAAACCGGAATGAAGGGAAACCACAACCCATGAACGATTGCGGTTTATCAAGTGACGCAATCTAATTAGGGCGCTATCTATCTGGAGACATTCGTACTCCATGCCTTTGCGGGTCGCTTCCCGCTCTTCGGTTGAGCGGAGTCACCGAATTGCCTTGCGCTCCCGCGTCCATCTTCGGGAGAAACCATGAATTCCTCAGACATTGCGCTTCTTGCGACCGCGCTCGGCAGCGTGATTTTCCTCGTCGTGCTGATCGTATCGCGCATCCGGCTGCATCCGCTTCTGGCGTTGATCATCACCTCCATCGGCGTCGGCCTTGTCACCGGCATGCCGGGCGAAAAGCTGATCAAGTCGATCGAGGCGGGTGCCGGCCACACGCTCGGGGCTGTCGGCCTCGTCGTTGCACTCGGTGCCATGCTCGGCCGTATTCTTGCTGCCGGCGGCGTGACGGAGAGCATTGCCAATCTCATCATCACCAGGACATCCACCCGCATGCTGCCCTGGGCGATGGCGGGTGCCGCCTTCATCATCGGCATTCCGATGTTCTTCGAAGTCGGCCTCGTCGTGCTCCTGCCACTGATCTTCAGCGTCGCGCGCAAGCTCGACGAGACCAAGAGCATCAAGGGCTCGGCCTATGTCTATGTCGGTGTCCCGGTCATTGCCGCACTTGCCTCGATGCACGGCATGGTGCCGCCGCATCCCGGCCCGCTGACGGCAATCGCCTCGCTCAACGCCAATATCGGCGCGACCATGCTCTACGGTTTCATCGCCGCCATTCCGGCGATCATCCTCGGCGGACCGGTCTATGGCGCGATCGTCACCCCACGCCTCAAGGTCAAGCCGGATCAGGGTCTTATCGACCAGTTCTCACAGGACGCCGCGGAGGGCGCCTCGACCGGCAAGGCACCGCCCAGCCTCGGTCTTAGCCTGCTGACGGCGCTTCTGCCGGCGCTGCTGATGCTTTTCCATGCGATTGCCGAACTGGTTCTGCCGAAAGGGTCTATCCTTCTGTCGATCACCGACTTCCTCGGCGATCCGGGTATCGCCATGCTGGTCGGCGTGCTGTTTGCAGCCTGGACGCTGATCATCGGCCGCGGCGGAAACAGCGAGCTTCTGCGCACGCAGCTTTCGGCCAGCGTCAAGCCGATCGCCAACGTCCTGTTGATCATCGCCGGCGGCGGGGCCTTCCAGCATGTCCTGGGAGATGCCAAGGTCGGGGATGCGATCATGCATCTGAGCCAGCAGTTCTCGCTTTCGCCGCTGCTTCTCGGCTGGATCATCTCGATGCTGCTCTCGGTCTCGACCGGTTCCGCCACGGTCGGCATCGTCGGTGCATCGGGACTGCTCGCGCCGCTCGTCGGACATGACCCGTCGCTCAACGCCTCGCTTCTGGCACTCTCGGTCGGCTGCGGCTCGCTGTTCTTCAACTATGCCAACCATGCCGGTTTCTGGCTGGTGAAGGAATCCTTCGGCATGACGATGGGCGAAGCGACCGCAACCATCTCGATCATCCAGTCGATCGTCTCGGTCGTCGGACTGGTGATGGTGCTGCTGATGAACCTGGCACCGCCGCTGGTGTGAAGCACCGGATACCTGTCTGTCCCGCCAGCCCCTCATCCGGCTGCCGCCACCTTCTCCCCACTCGCGGGGAGAAGGACACAAACCTCAATGTCTCGGAGCTCTCAAGCGTTGAGCGAGGCCGAGCGCAGCAAGCTGCGCTCTGGGTAAGAGGCAGCCTCACCTCACCCTTTCACAATCGGAAACACCATCGTCACAGTCAGGCCTGGAGCCTCGGTCTTCGTCTCGTCGGTTGCGGAGAGCTCCAGCTTTCCGCCATGCAGTTCCATCACCGCTTCCACCAGTGACAGGCCAAGACCCGTGCCGGGTTTCGAGCGGCTGGCATCCAGCCGGAAGAAGCGTTTCGTCACCTCGCCACGTTTGTCGGCCGGCACGCCCGGGCCGTTGTCGCAAACCGAAAGCCTCACCTCGTCGGCCGCAGACGTCAGCTTGACCTGGATGACCGGAGACTGACTGCCTTCGCTTGCATATTTGATCGCGTTGTCGAGCAGGTTGAAAATCGCCTGGCCGATCAGTTCGCGATTGCCGTTGACGGCAATGCCCTGATCGATCTCGGTGGTCAGTGTTATGCCCGCCTCTTCCGCAACCGGCTCGTAAAGCTCGGCGCTGTCGGCTGAAACGGCAGAGAGATCGACGCTCGACATTTCCGCCGCGATCGATCCCGCCTCGACGCGGGAGATCATCAGCAATGCGTTGAACGTGCGGATCAACTGATCGGATTCTGCGATGATGCCTTCGAGCGCGGCCCTGCGCGCATCCTCATCATCCTCGCCCAGAGCGTCAGCCGCCTTGTTTCGCAGCCGCGTCAATGGTGTCTTCAGGTCATGGGCGATATTGTCGGAAACCTGCCGCAGGCCTTCGTTCAGCTTCTCGATCCGGCCCAGCATGGCGTTGAGCGATCCCGACATTCTATCGAACTCGTCACCGGAGCGGCCGACGGGAAGTCTCTGAGAGAGATCGCCCGCCATGATCTTCTGGCTTGCAGCCGACATCCGGTCGATGCGCTTCAGCGCATTGCGGCCGATACCGAACCAGATGACCAGTGCGCCAAGCCCCATGATCGCCAGCGCCACCATCAGCGCTTGCCGCACGATATAACGGAAGCGGCTGGGGTCACCCAGATCGCGTCCGATCATCACGCGCAAGCCGTTATCGACACGCAATACATTGGCGATGGCGAGATGTTTGCGCGAACCGCCGATCTCGGCATAGGGCTCGTAGGAAAAGGGCATGTTCGTCCAGCCTTCCTGGTCGAGCACGCCAGGCTGGACGGAAGAGACGTTGCCGGCCAGCATCTCGCCGTTCGGTCCGGCGATCACATACAGATTTGCGCCCGGCTGGCGAGCGCGCCGCTCCATGATGCGCAGCAAGAGGTTGACGCCGCCGCGCTCATAGGCGCGCTGGATATCGGCCACTTCCTCGGTAATCGTCTGGCGCGTCTGCTGCACCAGCGTCTTTTCCGAAAGCGCCGTCACATAGATGACGAGAAACCCGGCGCAGATCGCGAACAGGAGAATATACAGCGCCGAAAGCCTCACGGCCGTCGAGCGGAACATGAGGCGGGCGCGCTTGACGATGCGGGAAAGCATTACCCCTCGTCCTTGATCATGTAGCCGGCGCCGCGAATGGTCTTCAACAGCGGCTTGTCGAAGTCCTTCTCGATCTTGGAGCGCAGGCGCGAGACATGCACGTCGATGACATTCGTCTGCGGATCGAAGTGATAGTCCCAGACGTTTTCGAGCAGCATGGTGCGGGTCACGACCTGACCGGCATTCTTCATCAGGTATTCAAGCAGGCGGAATTCGCGCGGCTGCAGCAGAACATCCTTGCCGGCGCGCTTGACCTCGTGTGACAGGCGGTCGAGCTCCAGGTCGCCGACCCGGTAGACCATGTCCTGTTCCGGCGTGCCCTTGCGACGGCCGAGCACTTCGACGCGCGCCAGAAGTTCGGAAAAGGCGTAGGGTTTCGGCAGATAGTCGTCGCCACCGGCGCGCAGGCCGGTCACGCGGTCATCCACCTGGCCGAGCGCAGAAAGGATCAGCACCGGCGCATTGACGCCGCGCTTGCGCAACTCGCTGATGACCGACAGGCCATCGCGGCGCGGCAACATGCGGTCGATGACCATCACGTCGTAGGAGTTTTCCGAGCCCATGAACAGGCCGCTTTCACCGTCGCTGGCGTGGTCCACGATGATGCCGGCCTCGCGAAAGGCCTTGGTCATGTAGGCTGCCGCCTCGAGATCGTCTTCGATAACCAGAATCTTCATGTGCGGGACAATAGCCTCGGCGGAAACATTTGCACTATCGGAATCTTCTGTCTTGGCCGAGGAAAACGACGGGGTCTGCATGATGGTCTCCGTTACAAGAAGGGCGCCGACGTTTCCGACGGCGCCCCTTGATGAAGTTGATCCTGCGGTCAGGCCTGGAGGTGCCACCTCCGCAGTGTCACTCAGATGGTTTGCCGGGCATCAGCCTTCGTTGATCGGCAGCGCCACAAAGCGGCTCGAACCGTCGGCCTCGACCTGGAAGAGCGCGCGGGTGCGTCCGTCCTTCTTGGCCTGTTCGAGAACCTTGCCGACATCGGCTGCGCTTTCGACCTTCTTGTTGTTGACCGAAAGAATCTTCTCGCCGTTCTTCAGTCCGCGGGCAGCAGCTTCACTGTCCGGATCGACATCGGTGACGGAAAGGCCGGAGCCGTCCTCAGCCGGGGCAACGGTGATGCCGAGGCTTGCCAGCGCCTGTTCGCTTGCCGGAGCCGGATCGTCGGGCTGCGTGGGTTCAGCCGAAGCTGCCTCATCGCTTGCCATGTTGCCGAGCGTCACCGGAATGGTCTGCTTCTTGCCATCGCGCCACAGATCGACATCGACCTTGGTGTTCGGCGCAAAAGCTGCGACACGGCGGGCAAGATCACGGGCATCCTTGATCGGCTGGCCGTTGACCGCCTGAACGACGTCACCCTGCTTGATACCGGCCTTCTGGCCCGGAGAGCCTTCCTGCGGGGCAACAACGAGCGCACCGGAAGCTTCCTTCAGGCCCAGCGAGTCGGCGATGTCCTGCGTTACCGGCTGGATTTGCACACCGAGCCAGCCGCGCTCGACCTTGCCGTCCTTCATCAGGTCGGCGATCACGTCCTTGGCGGTGGAGGCAGGGATGGCGAAAGCGATACCGACGTTACCGCCAGACGGCGAGAAGATCGCAGTGTTGATACCGACGACCTGACCGTTGAGGTCGAAGGTCGGGCCGCCCGAGTTGCCTCGGTTCACGGCTGCGTCGACCTGGATGTAGTCGTCATAGGGACCGGAGCCGATGTCACGGCCACGGGCCGAAACGATACCGGCGGTCACCGTGCCGCCGAGGCCGAACGGATTGCCGACTGCGACAACCCAGTCACCGACGCGAACCTTGCTGTCATCGGCAAAGGAGACATAGGTGAACTTGCGGGCCGGAGCATCGACCTTCAGCAGCGCGAGGTCGGTACGGCTGTCCTTGCCGACGAGCTTGGCATCGAGTTCGGTGCCATCGTTCAGCACGACCGTATAGGCCTGACCATCGGAAACGACGTGGTTGTTGGTGACGATGTAACCGTCTTCGGAAATGAAGAAGCCGGAGCCCTGGGCGGTCGGACGCAGGTGGTGCGGGCGATTTGGCCCACCGGGGCCACCGCGCTCTGCGCGGTCACGCGGGCCTGCGCCTGGGCCACCGGGACCACCTTGGCCACCCTGACCACCGAATTCCTTGAAGAAACGCTTCAGCGGGTGATCATCAGGCAGCTGATCGAAGCCACGACCGCCGAAGTTGAAGGAGAAATTGCTGTTGTCGTCGGAGACCGGCTGTGCGTCGGACTGGACGCGAACGGAAACGACTGCGGGGGAAACCGCAGACACGACGTCCGCGAAGCTCGGTGCCTGCGGCGCCGTTACCGAAACCGGAGCAGCAAATGAGGACATGACCTGGCCTGAGATGCCGGTGGACAGCATGACGGCGGCAAGGCCGGCAACGGTCGAGGTCTTCAGCACTGTCTTGAGGGAGGGACGTCCAAACGTCATGGTGAAAGCTACCTTCTTCTCTTCGTCACTCAATCTTGGCCGGGCTGCCGATGGGCAACCCGCCATTGTTCGATGAGACAGATATAGGCGCCGTCACCTTAACTGCAGGTGGCTAGAGCATGAAATGTTCGTAATATTTCGAAATATCCCGCCCGTTGGTCCAAGACCTAATTGCCGAGCAATTCGTCGATTTTCGCTTTCTCTTCGGCACTTAACACCTCGGAAGAACGCCGTGCAGGCCTGCTCCTGACAAAAATGACGAGAGCGAAAATACCCGCGATCAGAAGTCCGATCGGCATGGACCAGAGAATGATCGTCTTGCCGCTGAGCCGCGGATTGAGAAGAACGAATTCGCCGTAACGCGACACGACGTAATCGACAACCTGTTTGTCCGTATCGCCATCGGTCAGCCGCTGGCGGACAAGGACGCGCAGATCCTTGGCAAGCTCGGCGTTGCTGTCATCGATCGACTGGTTCTGGCAGACCATGCAACGCAACTGCGCCGAAATCTGCCGCGCACGCTGTTCCAGCGCCGGGTCTTTCAGCACCTCGTCGGGGTTGACGGCGAAGGCCTGGATGGGAGTGAAAAGGAGAAAGAGGGCAAGCATCAGCTTCAGTAGGAAGCCTCGCAGCCCCTCATCCGCCTGCCGGCTCCTTCTCTCCGCAAGGGGGGAAAGGGTTACTGTGAGGGGCAATCGCAGACGTTCCAGTTCCATCATTCCGCCGGCTCCATCACGGTTTTCACCGGCTTGGCCTTCCTAGACGGTGCGCCGACGCGCAAGCGTCGATCCGACAGAGACACGAAACCACCGACCATCATGATCAGGCAGCCGCCCCAGATGCAAAGGATCATCGGCTTCCACCAGATACGCACGACAATGCCACCGCCATCCATCGGATCACCGAGAGAGACATAGAGCTGGCTGAGCCCGAAGGTGAGGATACCTGCTTCCGTGGTCGGCATGCGACGCGCCGTGTAAAGCCGCTTGGACGACCAGACATCGGAGACCACAGCGCCACCGGAGCGTACCGTGAAGTGACCCCGCTCCTCGGTGTAATTCGGCCCGACCGCCTCACGGAAACCGTCGAAAGTCAGCGAATAACCACCGGCGTCCGCTGTCTGCCCCTGCTTCATCTCGACGACGTGCTCGGTGCTGAAAGCCGATGCGGCAACAATACCGACAACGGTCACGCCGAGACCAAAATGTGCAAATGCCGTGCCCCAGGCCGAGCGTGGCAGACCTTTCAGGCGGCGCAGCGAGGTCATCACCGGCAGTTTACCGAAATTGCCGCGATACCAGAGGTCGGCGATTGCGCCGAGCATGCCCCAGCAGCCAATCGCCAGTCCGAAGATCGCGAGGACCGGGCCGCCGTTCTGCATATACCAGAGCAGCAGGCCTAAAAGCAGCGCAAGGCCGGCGAAAACCCAGAGCCGCTGCAGCGCCCCATAAAGATCGGCCCGCTTCCAGGCAAGCATCGGCCCGAGCGGCACGGCAATCAGAAGCGGCAGCATCAACAGACCGAAGGTCATGTTGAAGAACGGCGCGCCGACCGAGATTTTTTCGCCCGTCAGGGTCTCCAGCACCAGCGGATAGAGCGTGCCGGTCAAGACGGTCGCAGTCGAAACCGTCAGGATCAGGTTGTTCAGCACCAGCGAACCCTCGCGCGAGATCGGCGCGAACAGGCCACCAGCCTTCAAGGTCGGCGCCCGCCATGCAAACAGCATGAACGCTCCGCCGATAAAGATCGCCAGAATGCAGAGGATGAAGATACCGCGCGACGGATCGGTGGCAAACGCATGGACCGAAGTCAGCACGCCGGAGCGCACAAGGAAGGTACCGAGCAACGACAGCGAAAAGGTCATGATCGCGAGAAGCACGGTCCAGATTTTCAAGGCCTCGCGCTTTTCCATGACCAGTGCCGAGTGCAGGAGGGCCGTGCCGGCAAGCCAGGGCATGAAGGAGGCGTTTTCGACCGGGTCCCAGAACCACCAGCCGCCCCAGCCGAGTTCGTAATAGGCCCAGTAGGAGCCCATGGCGATACCGGCGGTCAGGAAGGTCCAGGCGGCAAGCGTCCAGGGGCGAACCCAGCGTGCCCATGCCGCGTCGATGCGGCCTTCCATCAGTGCCGCCACCGCAAAGGAGAAGCAGACTGAAAAGCCGACATAACCGAGATAGAGAAGCGGCGGATGGATCGCGAGGCCGAAATCCTGCAGGATCGGGTTCAGGTCCTGACCTTCAGCCGGCGCCGGATCGAGGCGCAGGAACGGATTGGAGGTCAAAAGGATGAACAGCAGGAAAGCCAGGCTTATCCAGGCCTGCACGGCCAGAACATTGGCCTTCAGCGTTTCGGGGATGTTGCGGCCGAAGACGGCGACCAGCATACTGAAGAACACGAGGATCAACAGCCAGAGCATCATCGAGCCTTCGTGATTGCCCCAGACACCGGAATATTTGTAGATCAATGGCATCAGCGAATGGGAATTCTCCCAGACGTTCTTCACCGAAAAATCGGAAACCACATAGGCCCAGGTCAGCGCGGCGAATGAGAGCGCCACGAGGCCGAACATGACGAGAGAACCGGTCGTCGCCACCGCCATCATGCTGGCGTCACGCCGATGGACGCCGATCAGCGGAAGAACAGAAACGATGATTGCGGTCGCGAGCGCCAGTACCAGCGCGAAATGGCCGATCTCGACGATCATGGCGTGGTGCTCCCGACAACCTGTCCGCTCTTGGCTCCAGCCTTGTCGCCCTCGCCATCCTTGGCCGGCGCCATGCCCTTGCCGGTTCCGTCTTCCCAGACGCCGTCCTTCTTCAGCCGGTCGGCCACTTCCTTGGGCATGTAGTTCTCGTCATGCTTGGCAAGCACGCTGTCCGCGACGAAAGCATGCGTCGCGGCATCGAAGGAACCTTCGGTGACGACCCCCTGCCCCTCGCGAAACAGGTCGGGCAGAATGCCGGTATAGCTTACCGGCACGGTCGCCTTGCCATCGGTCACGGTAAAGCTCACCGTTGATCCCTGGCCGCGTTTCACCGATCCATCCTCCACCAGACCGCCGAGCCGGATGCGGGTTCCGGGCTGCAGATTGGCGGTGGCCAGATCGCCCGGCATGAAGAAATAGGCGACGGACTGCGAGAAGGCGAACATCACGAGAAAAACGGCGATGATGATGAAGCTCATGCCGCCGGCGATTACGGCCAGTCGTTTCTGCTTGCGCGTCATTGGGTTACTCCCATCTTGGGGGTTGCTCCCGGATTTGCCGCGCCTTCGGCCGACAGTCCTATTTCCCGTGCGAGCGCGACAAGCTGCCTGCCCTCGCTTCCATCGGCGGAGAAATGCTCCAGCCCGGTCTTCAAGGCGGCTTCCGCCTTATCCCTGTCGCCGAGCACCATGTAGGATCTTACCAGCCTCAGCCAGCCCTCGATATTGTTCGGATCCGCTTCCAGCTTTGATGCGAGGCTGTCGACCATGCCGCGGATCATGTCCTGACGGTCGCCCTGCGACATATCCTGCGCTGCCGCTACATCATCAGCGCTCGGGCCGCCCAGAGAAGGCGGCGCGGCAGGCGCCGCAACGGTGCCGCCATTCTTGGCGATATGTTCGTTTATCAGGCCCATCCACGGAGCATCGCGGGGTGAAGCCTTGGCGATCTCCTCGAAGGTCGCTTTCGCGTCAGCCGCCTTGCCGGCCTGTTCCTGTGCCACGCCAACATAAAATCGCGCGCGCACATCACCCGGCTCCAGCCGCACCGCTTCCTCGAAGGCAGAGCGGGCGTCCTCGGTCACTATACCGTCATTGGCAACGACCAGCGTCTCGCCGAGGCCCGACAGACGTGCCGCACTGGGTCCGATCAAGCGAATCGCGTTTCGATAAGCAAGTTCGGCGTCTCCAAGCCGTGCAGTACGGAAATAGATCGGAGCCAGAATATCCCAGCCGGAACCATCGTTCGGATTTTGCGCCAGGTGCCGCTCGGCTTTCGCCACCAGCAGCGACATGTCATTGCCTGGGTTCGCCAGCCGCGCTTCCAGCGGCTGATCGGGCAAACCTGGGCTGCCCAGCATGATGTAAAGACAGAGCCCGATAGCAGGCGGCGCGACAGTGACGATACCGATCGCCATTCTGCGTAATCCGCTCGCCTTTGCCGCATCCGCAGCATCTACATTTTCCTTACCCGCAGCGGCCAGCAACCGGCGACCGATCTCGGCGCGTGCATATTCCGCTTCCTCGGCGCTGATCAGGCCGCCGGCGCGATCCCGGTCCAGTTCCTTCATCTGGTCACGATAGACCTCGATCTCTCCGGCATTGTCAGGCGCAAGGGCCTCGGGACGCCGATAGAGCGGATAAAGCAGCGCTGCCGCGACGATCGCCGTCATGAGCGCAAGAAGGATCCATAAAATCATGTTCGCCAATTACTGCAACGGCGGTGACATTCCAATCGGTCCCATGCCGTTGACGTGAATTTGAGAGATCTCTGTGGCCCATGGCCACGTCACAGGTCAGGTCTTTAGAACGTTTCAAGACTGATGGGAATGTCTATCGACGGCTATGACCTGTATCAAATTCACGAATCCGTGCGGGCATATCCGACACGAGTTCAGTTGAGCGGCGTCCAGGTCCCGTCGGAATTGCGGCATGCGGCGCCCCTCGCGAGCATGTCCCGGCCATCGACAGTAACCGTGTGCCGGTATTGTCGGCAATTCTGTGCGCCTACCTGATAAGGCGCGTTGGCGATGACCGTGCCGTTGGCGTTATCGCCCTTCCATTGAACGGACTGCCCGCCGGCCATCTCTTCCAGAGCCCGGTATTCAGCTTCCAATGCGCGTGAACGGTCGCTGGATGAAAGCTCTGCACCACTGCGCCCAACGATACCGCCCTGCAGGGCCGTAATATAGCCTGCCGAGGCAGACGGCTTGGGAGACAACAGCCCTCGCGCACCGGCCGCAGAACGCGACGTCGACGTGCATCCGGAAACGACCGCTATTCCGCAAAGGGTCAACAGCACGGTTGAAAAGCTCGTGGGGCGCATCGCTTGCTTATGGTCTCCGACTTGCATGCTCGGCAGAAAACAAGGTCTTCACATCAGCATCTCCGCCCGCCTGGAAAACAATTCCCCGGCCAGGTTGATCGAGACCTTTGCTGAGCCTTGTTCGTCCGCCTTTCACTTCAATGATATAGCAGGCGATGCGATCGTCCAGAAGATATGACAGCAAGTCTTTAGCAGTTGCTCATTGGCCACAGGTTTCCTGACCTGCGTCAGGCTGCGTCACGGGTCACGCCGGGCAGCAGAAGTCTCGCTCGCAATCCTCCGTGCGCACCACGGTCCAGATTGAAAGTACCGTTGTATTCAGAGGCGATTTCGCTGACGATCGAAAGGCCGAGACCGGCACCGGGCTTGCTTTCGTCCAGCCTTTTTCCGCGTTTCATTGCTATGGTGATCTGCTCCGGCTCAAGACCGGGACCATCATCCTCCACAATCAGCTCTACCCATGCCCTTCGGGCAGCCTCGCCTTCGGAACCCGGCGGCGGAGACGACGGTGCGATCGCTACCCAGATATCGGTCTTGGCAAAACGCGCGGCATTCTCCAGAAGATTGCCAACCGTCTCTTCAAGGTCCTGCTGTTCCAGCGCCACCGCCAATGACGGCGGTGAAACGGAAAGGTGGAACTGCGTGTCCGGGTTTAACCTGCGCATGACGCGCACCAGCCGCTCCATCACCGGTTCGGCCTCGCTTCTGGCGAGAAGCGAATCGCGCTGAGCGGCGATACGGGCGCGATTGAGATAGGACTGAACCTGGCTCTGCATCGCTTCGGCCTGGGAGCGCACCAGATCGGACGGCACCTTCTCGCCCAGCCGCCCTTCGTTAAGCAGCACTGCAATCGGTGTTTTCAACGAATGGGCAAGATTACCCACCTGCATGCGCGCACGCTCCACGATGCGTCGATTGCTTTCGATCAGCGCATTGATATCGTTTGCCAAGGGCATGATTTCGCGAGGGAAACGCCCCTCCAGTCGTTCGACTTCACCGCGACGTACCCGCTCCAGTGAACGGCGTGCGCCCTTCAACGGCAACAGGCCGAAAAGGATCGCCAGGCCATTGACGATCAGGCTACCAACGCCGAACACGGCAAGCGTGATATAGAGATTGCGAGAAAATCCGTGCACGTCATCTTCCACGACTGCCAGATTGCCCGAAACGCGAAACCGCGCCGCACGCCCTTCACCGTCGAGAACCACTTCGGTCTCGGCCACGAGCACCGTATTCCCGAAAGCATCATTGGTGCGGTAGAATCGTTCGTACCGATTGTTGAACGGCACGCTCAGAATGGTCGGCACCTTGATGTTCGAGGTTCCGAGCGAAGAAGACGACAGCGGCGTCGCCGCGAAAGTGCCGAGCGGCTCGATGATCCAGTACCAGCCCGTCTCCGGCTGCGAGAAACGCAGGTCACCGAGTTGCGGATTGCCCGAAAGCTTGTTGTCCTCACCGATCGTCATCGAGTTGATGACGTTATAGAGTTGCGCACGCAGCAGATCGGTAAAAGCCCGTTCCGACGATTGCCGGTAGAGCTGCGAGATGACGATCGCGATCACCACCAGCGCCACGGCAGACCACGCGGTCGCCAGCAGAAGAACGCGTGCGGTGAGTGACCGAAATCCTCCCATGCCCAGGCTCGGGGGCTGTTTGGGGAGACTATTGGGCATCGGCCGGCGCTTGCATCCGGTAGCCAAGCCCACGCACGGTCTCGATCAGATCAACACCGATTTTCTTGCGCAGTCGACCGACAAACACTTCAATCGTATTGGAATCGCGATCGAAATCCTGGTCATACATATGCTCGACCAGTTCGGTTCGCGATACGACCGTGCCCATGTGGTGCATAAGATAAGACAGAAGGCGGAATTCGTGAGAGGTCAGTTTCAGGGCAATGCCATCGACCGTTGCCTTAGACGCCTTGGTGTCGAGGCGTACCGGGCCACAGACGATCTCTGACGACGAGTGACCAGCCGCGCGACGGATCAGCGCCCGCACCCGCGCCAGCACCTCTTCGACATGGAAGGGTTTTGCCACATAGTCGTCAGCACCGGCGTCGATGCCGGCCACCTTGTCGCTCCAGCGATCACGCGCCGTCAGCATCAAAACCGGCATGCCCTTGCCGTTGGAGCGCCATTTCTCGACGACCGTGATGCCGTCCATTTCAGGCAGGCCGATATCGAGAATCACCGCGTCGTAGGGTTCCGTATCACCAAGGAAATGACCTTCCTCGCCGTCGAATGCGGTATCGACGACATAGCCGGATTCTTTCAATGCGTCCGAAAGCTGGCGATTGAGATTGACGTCGTCTTCGACCACGAGAATGCGCATGAACCGTCCCCTGCATAAAATCTTGCAAGTATCTAGCGCATCAACCCGAAAACCGCACCCGGTTTCGGATCCAAAAAGGCGCTGATGTCTAGTATACCTCGCCTACATCGGCACCCGGACGGTGACCTTGCGCGGCCGTTCGCTGCCATTGCCCTGCACAAGGACCGTTACAATGCAGGTCTGGCCATCCGAGGACGGCTGGGCCGACAGAAGCTGTCCACCCGTGTCACGGACAACGCGCGAGGCGGCTGTGCCACAGTCGCCCGCAACAAGAACGAGATAGTCTCGAGCAGTCGCAGGCTTCCCAGGCAATGCTGCGAGTGCAGTGCCGGCAGCCAAAATCGCTATGATCGGCAGTCGCGCCATGTTTACCTGTTTCCACTCAACCGACGAAAGGTCATGTCCAATGCATGTTATGGATTATGTATCGGATGACGGCTGAATGGCAAATGAATGCTCCGTAATCCTCCCCTTCAGGATGGTCTGGAGGGGGCTTTTCCACCGATTGAGCCGGTTGCCACAAGGCGCCCGTAAAGCGCCAGAAGGCCACCCGCCGCCCCCATAAGCGTCACTGCGATATCGGCCAGCTCCGCCTGATCCGCAACCCCGATCTCAAGGCCAGCAAGCTGTAGCGCGGAGGCTGCAACAGCAATCAGGGCACCCCAGATCGTCTTCGACTGATACCAGTTCTTCATCAAATCCATCTGTTCATCTCCTTGTTATCAAAGATTGATCGATGATCGGGCAGGAATGCCCAAAGGAACCGCGCGTCCCATCTGCCTGACTGCGAAATCGATACTTGTTTGCCGTTCACCGAAATCGGTAAGCTCGTCTTCTGCGGCATAGGAATAGGACGGTTCGGCCACTTCAACGCTCCTCACCACATCGCCATGTGCCATCAGATCGATGCGATATCGCTCCTGTGGTTCGTCCATCGGGATGTCCAAGGCCTCCCAGCCATCTGCGTCCACCCGGCCGCATCGCGTCCAGCCTATGACGATGTCTCCATCAGCTCTCCTGTCGGCCCAAAGATGCACAGGTGCCAACGGAGTTTCGGCGCGCTCACCACCCGTAAACACCCGAGGTCCGGCCTGACCGCCACCGCTGCCAAGGCTCTCGGCGAGCCAGTTCAGCGACCGCCCGCGTTCCTCGCTGCCAAGCCCAAGCGACACCACCGCTTCATCCAGCACGACAAACGGACTACCAGACACGGCACCGGCCACCGTCGCATCCTGCGTGCCTGCAAGCCCCCGCAGCAGACCGGACAGCCGCCAGCGTTTTGGCGCGATCTCCTGCGCCGACAGAAAGCCAATGATTTCCCAGACACCATTCTGCGCCTTCACCGCGATCCGGTTTTCGCCGGAAAGAACCGCGCCTTCATCGGCCGATGCCAGCCCGCCAAAATGGAGATCCACTTCCAGTACATTCGCATGATCGAACCTGCCCGAGACGCCGGGCCGCAGCGGCGAATACAGCGACCCGAGCCGTGCAGGGCGATCAATCGTCACCCGTGTGCGATATGCCTCGCGGGTAGCCGAGGAGGAGATCACCATGCGCCGCCACGGCCGGCAGTAACCGGCAACGCAGGCGAAACTTTCCGATGCGGCATCGGTCAGGCGCGGAAAGTCCATGAAGTGCAGGAGGGGCTGAAAGGCATCGGAAACGCCTCCGCCGCTTGCATGGCCCCGGCTGGTCGCCACATGCGAACCGGAAGGCGGCACCGCCACATGATGGCGCGCCTCGATCCGGCGGATCGCGCCCTCTTCGATACGCTCAACCACGAATATCCCATCAGGCCCATCAACGAGCCGGATCGCGTCACCCGTCCCGATTGCCTGGTCGGCCGGTGAAATCGCAAAATTCACGGTCCGCCTGGCAATACGGTTTGCCCGCAGGGCAGCTTCAACCGCAGCAAGCGCCGTCTCCTCAAAAAGCGTCGCCGGCAGATCGTAGCCCAGCACCCGCTTGCCTGCGGCCACAACCGGGCGCGAGCGCACGCTTGCCTGCTCGTAGTCCAGCGCCGGATTGAAGAAACCCAATGCGGTCTCGGCAGGGAAATCGCTGTCGTGCCCCCGGTTTTCCGTCCATAGCGGTTCATCCTCGATATCGGCCAGAACATCGACTTCATGCGGTTCAAGGCTCGAGGCCAATCGCGAGCGAAACCGTATCCGTCCGCCGTCCTCGACCGCATCGATCTGAAAGGCCTCCATCAGCGGCTCGATCAAGGCCCGCGCCGAAGTGAGGTCCGCCTGCACGAAACCGGTCAGGTCACCGCTGACCGCGGAAACATCGAAATCCTCGATGCCATGGTCAACAAGGATCGCGGCAATCGCATCGGCAAGCGTGGTGCCGCCAATACGCCCGTTAAGCCAGTGCCCGGTCCGCCAGTTGCTGCCGTCGCTCCAGAACGACAGGTCATCCGGAAAGGCCGGCTGCGGGCGCGCGTCCCATGTCCAGACAAAAACATGGTCCGGATCGACCATGGCCTGCGGTGCTGTATTGCCGTGCCAATGATCGTGGTGCGCCTGAAGAAAACGCCGCTGCTGGCTGTCAGATCTTCCACCCGAAGAGAAGTACGGCAGATTGCTTTCTGCCGATTTCGGATCGACGAAGACATTCGGCTGATTGGCGCCCTTGTCGACTGCGGGACACCCCAGTTCGGTAAACCACACGGGCTTCATTCCCGGCATCCAGACCGTCGGCGTCGTCCGCTCCGCACCGTCTACACGGTTGAAATGCAGGCTCGACCACCAGCTTTCGATATCCTTGTAACGAAAGACCCAGGGCTTGCCCGCCAGCCCGTCGGTTATGGGTGAACGAAAGCGATTTTGCCGGTCAACCTCCCTGGCATAATACCAGTCATAACCTTCACCGGCTGCAATCTGCCCTTCCATCCCCGTCACGTCGTCGCGCGCAGCAAAGCCATCCGGGTTACGCTTTACGAGGTCATCGTCGCGCCAGTCGGCGAGCGGCATGTAATTGTCGATGCCAACCGCATCGATGTCCGGAGAGGCCCAGAGCGGGTCAAGATGAAAGAAAACGTCGCCGCTATCGTCCTGCGGATGATAGCCGAAATATTCGCTCCAGTCGGCACCATAGGTTATCTTCGTCTCCGCTCCGACCCTCGCCCTGACATCCCCGGCAAGTTCGACCAGTTCATCAACAAAGGGAAACCGATCCGCCTCATCGCGCAATTGCGTCAGCCCGCGCAGTTCAGAGCCAATGATAAAGCCGTCTACACCACCCGCATCGCCCACCATATCCGCATAATGCAGAACCATGCGACGATAACCTTCGCTGTCTTGGCTGAAGGCCTGCACCTGGGCCCGAGCAACCGCCGTCCTGTCCACCGACCCGGCTTCTCCCGGGGCAGGATGACAGGTGATCCTGCCCCGCCAGGGATAGGCCGCCTGTTCACTGCCGCCATAAGGATCGGGCAAACCGTTTCCCGCTGGAACATCCATCATCACGAACGGATAGAGATAGACCTTCAACCCACGCGCCTTGAGGTCCGCGATTGCCGCCCTGACGCTCCTGTCGCTTGGTGTACCACCATAGGCAGGCGCGCCGTCGCGCCGGCTGACCAGGTAGGCCTCACCCCGCCCGATGCCCGCTACCGACCAAAGATCGCTTTCATCGCGCCGCGCCTCCACTTCGACACCCGGCCTGATCCGGCAGTGCCCTGCACGGAGATCCGTGCCGAACCACGAGACGACCAGCGCCACCCGCTGAAGGTTCGGGCAAAGAGCCTGCAACTCATCGAGCGAAGCCTGCCAGTCGGTCAGCGCCGTCGTCGTATGCCGGTTGATGATGCGGCCGCTGCCTTCACCGGTGCTCTCCGTTACCTGAACGGTCTGATAGCCATGCTCCGTTGCTCCCGGAATGATCGTTACCGCCCGGATCTGCGCCTCCAGCCTGCCAACCGGTCTCAGCACCTCGAATTGCAGGAGCGGAATACGATTGCCGAACGCATCGAGCGGCAGTTTTTCGAAGACGACATAGGCCAGCCCGCGATAAGCCGGCGCTAATCCTTCTCCCTGTTTCGCCTCGATCAGCGGATCGGGCAGCTGCTCCTCGTCGCCGCGATAGACGCGCATTTCGATCGCAGTCAGGTCGATTTCTCGGCCATCGGCCCAGACCCGCCTCACCGAAGCAATCGGCCCCTCGCACAACCCGATGGCGAAATTGGCAAAGTAACGAAACGTCTCGACGCGCGGCCCCGTCGCCTTGCCGCCAGTGCGTTCACGCGTCACCTCCTCCTCGAAACGCGTCGCCCATATCAGCGTACCGCCGATCCGCGCCGTCCCGTAAAGCCGGTTGATGGCAGCACCTTCGTCTGCCCCCGGAATACGCGCCGTACCCAGCCTCGCGCCAGAAATCGTGCGATTTCCGTTGATCAAGGCCCGATCGACGACACTGCCGGCGAGAGCACCCGCAGCCCGTCCGACAATCGCGCCGATCGGACCGAACACGCCGCCCAAGGCCGCACCGGCTGCCTGGAAAAGAAGAGTAGCCATGATCTCTCCCCACGCATCCGTCTTCACGACTGGATGCGCGCTAAAATTGTGATAGCGTATCGATGTTTGGAAGCGAAAGCAGAGCGTGCCGCAGCCAGCGCGGCACATCGGTGGAGAACGGCTCCACCGACTTTGGCAGAAGCCCTGCTTTCAAACCTGGAGGTGATGTTATGAGGCTCAAGCCGATTGGCATTACGCTTATCTGGAGGGTGACCCGGACGGGCTGGTCAATAGCCGTCCGGATCCACTTTACCAAGTAAGTCCACGGTGGTCGGGGTTGCACCCCCGCTCACCACTTCAGCAATATACGCCAGTTCATCGCCGTTTCAATCAATCCGAATCCCCGGAAACCGATGCACGGCAGCGATCCGCCGCTTCCATGAGGGCACCAGCGCCGAACGCGTCACTGCCACCTGCTCATAGGCGTGAATGAAATAGGTCGGCGCAACAAGAACGCCGGCATGCTTTGCCGCACAATCCGGCCTCCAGCGAAACAGCAGCAGGTCTCCGGGCATAGCCTCTGCGAGCGGCAACGCCTTTCCGAACAGTCGCAGCGCTGCATCCGTCAGCCGGTCCTCGCCGCTACGTTCGGCCCAATCCGGCGCATAGGCCGGCACCACCTCCGGCTCATCGCCATAAAGGTCGCGCCAGATGCCGCGGATCAGGCCGATACAGTCGCATCCCACATCCTTCGTCGCGCCCTGATGCCGATAAGGCGTGCCGATCCAGCTTTCCGCCAGCGCAACGATCCTGTTCTCCACCCCGCTCATTCGAAGATCGGTCCACCGTCATGGATCCGCTCGCCATCCACATAGGAATAGGCGAAGTCCGAACCCGGCACATGCGGGAAACCGCGGAAATTCAGCTGGTTGGCAAAACGCTCCCGACACGTCGAAAAGGTCTTGTCGCAGCCGGCCGTCACCGTGAATGCACGGCCCGCCCCGATATCCTCCTCCAGCGGCAACCAGAGCGAAAGGACCGCCATTCCGTCGGTGCGTTTTTCATGCCGATCCAGTTCGACGGACGGACCATCCGAAAACACGATCCTGCCCTGGCGGAAGAAACCATCGGCGAAATGCGCCAGCCCCGAAACGAGCAACCGGCTCCGGTCCACCATCTCGACGACCGATCCTTCCCCACGCCAGGCGGCAAGATCCATTCTGCACCTGCCATCTCCAAGGCTCGCGTCGCAACGGCGATTGTAAAGCCTGCCCTGCGGCTGGTTCAGCCTGTGTGCCAGGCTGCGCAATTCCGCCCGAAACTGGCCACCGGCGCGCACCACTTCGCCGATCTCGCGCACATTCAGCAACATATGCTCATCCGGCGCTGCCCAGTTGACGAAAAACAGCTCGACCCGGGCGCCATCGTAACGCCCGGCCGCCAGATCGCCCTCGTCGATCGCCGCATTCGAAAATCCGCCAGCAACCTCGTCCGCCTCTGCGCCGAGCCCGGATGACTGCTCGCTTTCGCTTGCTGCAAAGCCGCTCGCCGCCAGAAAACCCGTACCGCCGAAGCCAAGATCGCGGTCATGATCGGTAAAACCGATCACCACGCCATCGCGCCGCGTCACCCGCCAGCAATGGCAGGTCGTCGTCGCCTGCCCGTCGAGATGCGCCTTCAGCGCGGGAGGGATCGTCCTCATGCCAATATCTCCGTCAGGGGAATGGTCGGAATACGCCCGGCATCGAAATGCGCGAGATTGACATCGATACGATCGATATCGAAGCGCACCGGCACATCGAATTCGAAGCCCGCCCCGACCAGAGCGCCTGCCGCCGGCACATGGCCGGCAAGAAAGGTGAGCACCCCGGTCGTTGCATCGACCGACCAGGCGGTGCCTGCCGCTTCCACGCCGTCCACGGAGACCCGCACCGTTGCCAAAACCGGTTTCACGATCCGCCGCGTCCAGCCACCGCCGGCATCCTGGTAGGCCTTCACCAGCTGGAAAGCCGCCGTCATGCCGTCGCCGGTGCCGATGATCTGGTCGGTCGCGGCAACCGTCCCCCCCGGCGGGCACGAGGCCCAGTCGACCGGATCGCGAAAACGAAAACCATAAAGCTGCCCGCGGCGGGCCTCGAAGAACTCCAGGACCGCATAGAGATCGGCAAGTGACCGGATGCCCGATCCGGCATCGTAACTGCGCCGGCTGTCGCGCCAGCGCTGATTGCGCTGTTCCTGCCCGTTCGAAAGATTGACGATATCCGTGCGCCGCACAGGCCCACCGCTCGCCCCGAGCGCCACCCGCAGCGGAAAGCGCACGTCATGAAATCCGCTCATCGCATTCTCCCGTCAAAGCCCTCTGCGGCCACGCATGACACTGCGCGCCAGCATGGCCGAAACCTGCGCCTCGCTCTTGCGAAAGCTTGCCGCATCGGTCGCCGTCACGTTGAAGACCACCTGCGGCACAGCCCCGCCGCCGGCCGATGCCACGCCAAGCGAGCCGTCCGCGCCGCGTTTCAGCGGCAGGATCGCTTCCGGTCCAGCCTCGCCCATCAGGCCAGTGCCGCCATTCATCGGGAAATAACTCGGCGCCCGAACGACCCCGCCATCGGCAAACGGTGTCACCGACCCGATCAGCGATCCCACGGCATTGCCGAGCAATCCTTCCAGCGGCTTCAGGCCGGCCGAGAGCGCAATATCCGTCAACCGGTTGCCAAGCCCCCGCAAGACATCCTCGAGGCCCTTGCCGCCAGTCGTTGCCGATCTGAGCGCTCCGGTCAGCGCGGCCCCAAAACGCTGCGACCGCGCCTCCAGATCAGCCATCACATCGGACAGTGCCTCCGCATCATCGAGCGTTGCGGTGATATTCGTATCGTCGTTTTCCATTGTTGTTCGCTCCATGGGGCAGACCTCGGCAAAATTCATGCTCAATCCGGAAACACCCGCATCAACGCATCCAGCTCCGCCCTGCCCACCGCCATCGTGCGAGGCCGTGCACCACCAGCCATGAGAAAGAATTCGACCGGCGTCAGCGCCCAGAAATCGCGTGAGGAAAGCCGCAGCAGGCAGAAGCCGACATGCATGACGACATCCCAGGGAAATGGCGCCGATGCACCAGCCCTGTCGTCACCTGCACCTCCCGCTGCGGCATTCAAGGGTTTGCGGCCGTGCCCTCCCCGCGCCCGGCAAAGGTCGCCGTCAAGAGGTCGCCAACAATGCCGGCATAGGTCGCAATCCCGCCCTCGACACTCATCGCAGCCACCTCGTCATCGGAGAGAAGATTGCCGCCGCCGCGCAGGCCGGCACCGATGATGCGGATCATGTCGGCCGCTTTCAGCCTGCCGGATGAGAAGCGCGCAGCCAGCCGGTTGAGGTCTTCAACCGCAAAGGCCGTCTCCAGTTCCGCCAGTGCCCCGAGCGTCAGGCAAAGGATGCGGCGCTCACCGTCCAGCACCGCCTCCACCTCGCCGCGTCGCCGGTTGGCCCGGCTGCCAATGACCACAGCCCCGGCCATCACAGCGCACCGAATGCCAGTGCACCGGCAGATTCGAGCGCCAGTTCAAACCGCACCTCGCCATTGTGCTCGCCGGAATATTCGAGTGCCGTCGCCTGAAACGGCCCGGTGATGGTGCCGAAACCCGGAATGATCACCTGCCAGTCGAGGATCGCCGCAGAAAAGAAGGCGGCCCGCACCTTCTCGTCACTCGCCTGGTCCTTGAATATGCCGGCCCCGGTCAGGGATGCGCGCTGGACACCCGCGCCACCCAGCAATTCCCGCCAGCGCCCCACACTTTCCGCATCCGTTACATCCACCGTCTCGGCGTTGAAGGCGAGACGTCGTGATCGCAGTCCTGCCACGGTCATGAAAGTCCCGCCTTCATCGACCTTCAGAAGCAGGTCCCTGCCCTTCTGCGCTGCCATGTTGCCATTCCTTCCCGATTGGTTGTCGTCTTCGGCCGAAAGGCCACTTCCCGCTGTTAAGAGGACCTGCTACAGCCGTTGCCGCCAGTTCCCTTCGCGATGTCCCCGCCATGCCTCATTCCCCCAGTTCGGTCAGAACCGTGAGCGTCCTCGCCATTGGGCAGTTGATCGGATGGGGCACGACATTCGAAGCGGTCGGGGCCATCGGCCGCAAGCTCGGCTCGGATCTCGGCCTTGCAAACGAGATCGTCTTTGCCGGCCTCTCCGTCATGATGATGACGAGCGCCTTCGCAAGCCCGCTGACGGGCAGGATGCTCGAGCGTTTCGGCGCCTCGCGCGTGCTTTCCATCGGAACCCTGTTCTTCGCCGCGGGACTTTGCGTTCTGGCCAGCGCGCAAGGGGTGATCGGTTACATAACCGCCTGGATCATCCTCGGCCTTGGCGCAGCCCTTGCGCTCAATGCACCGGCTTTCACGGCCGTGGTCGAACGCGAAGGCGTCGAGGGAAAGCGCACGATTGCCATCCTGATGCTGTTCACCGGCCTGTCGCCGACGATTTCCTGGCCGCTGCTCAACCTGCTGCATGATCTGATCGGCTGGCGTGCGACCTTCCTCTGGGCCGCCGGATTGCAGGTCTTCGTCTGCCTGCCGCTCTATCTGTTCGGCCTGTCGAAACCGGTCGCCCGCGAAGCCGCCCGCATATCGGCCAACACCGCACCGGTACCGCTGACTGCGGCCGGCAAGAAGGCAGCCTTCATCTTCGTGGCGCTCTCAACGGCAATCGCCTCCTTCGTCACCTTCGGCCTATCGCCTTCTCTTCTGGAAGTGCTGCAACAGTCCGGCGCCACGCCCGAACTCGCCCTGCAGCTTGCCGCAGCGCGCGGCGTGCTCGGCATTTCGGCGCGCGGGTTCGATATGCTGCTCGGCAAGCGCGGCAATCCGTTTATCACCTCGGTCAGCGGGATCAGCCTGATGGTTGCCGGCTTTACCAGCCTCCTCCTGTTACCACCGTCAACCGTCAGCCTCTGGATTTTCGTCGCACTTTACGGCTTCGGCTCGGGCATATTGGTCGTCGCCCGCGCACTTCTGCCGCTGGCGCTGTTTTCGCCGAGCGAATACGGCCGTCAGGCATCACGGCTGATGATGCCGCAGAATATCGCCAACGCCATCGCCCCGATCCTGTTTACCGCACTGCTTGACCGAACCGGCGTATCCACCGCGCTCATCATTTCAATCCTGCTCACGCTTGTCGCTCTCTGCTCGGTCATCCTCTTGATCTCGCTCGTCCGAAAAGCGCGCCGAACGGCGGGCACCATTACTCCGTCACAGCCCTGAATCGTATCTCGTTAAGATAGTACCTGGTCTTCGGCTCACGACGGCTGCGCGTGCCGATCCTCAGCAGGCTCACCAGCACGGCACCGTCGAGCGTCAGATCCGCATCGTCGAGAAGCGCCGTCACTTTCGCGGCGATCTCTTGGGCAAGCTTTCGCCCTTCCCCTTCCGACCAGATCTCCAGTACGAGAAAATGCTCCTCGCCGGCTTCCGTCACGGTGGAAAGGTCACGCGTCTCCATCTCGCCGAAGATGATCGCCGGCAGTTTCGGCCGTGCCAGCAGACGATCGCGAATGCCGTCCGGCCCGATCAGCTCCGTCAGCCCGGCATCGCCGGAAAGCCGCTGGTGGATCGCCTTCAAAAGAGCATTTGCCGCGCTCATGCCGCATCCTCCTCGCAGAGGCAGGTGAGGTAACGCCCCGTCTCATCCGGGTCCTGCACCAGCCTTATCGCAAAAAGCCGTGCTCCCTTGCGCAAACGCTGTCCGGCGGAAACCCCTTCACGAAACCGTAGCCAGATGCGGTGGGTAATCGTGCCGATCTCGGCACCTGCCCGTTCCGCAAGGCTCGTCGACACCGGCTCGATCTTCGCCCACATGGCGGCAATCTCCGTCCAGCTTAGCGTGCCGCCACCCTGTCCGTCCGGTGTGCTCGTCTGCTCTTCCAGCGACAACCGTGCCGTCATCTGGCCCGGATCGAAAAAGACGACCATCACAGCCTCCGCATCCGGAAAGGGGCAATCAGTCGCTCGTAACCGTCAGGAACACCTGCCGGCTGCTGGTCGGCGGAGATGACACCGCGGAAGGCGAACATGTGGCCGATATGGATCAGCATCGCCCGTTTCAGCGTATCCGGCACATCCGTTCCCGCCTCTCCGTAACCGGCGGCAAAGTCGATCTCGATACCGTTGACGGCCCGTCCCGGCGATGGCGCATCACGCAGCCACAGCCTTGCCGGACGTCCCGCAGCATCGAGCAGATGATCTTCAAGCGAAACATCAACGGCGACGCCATCCGCGTCATAAACCGTAACGGATTGAATCGCTTGCACCGGCGACTTCAGGATACGGATCACCCCGTCCTTCGGCCATCGGTCGAGATAAAACCGCCACCCCTGGGCGATCAGGCACAAGCCCGTCTCGCCTTCGAGAAACTCGCGCGCAGTTTTCACGAGCGACAGAAGAAGCGCATCCTCGTCACCGCCATCCAGCCGCAGATGCGCCTTCACCTCGGCAAGCGTCAACGGCTCCGCCAGAGGCGGATCGATCAGGGCATAGGTCATGGAAAAGTCCTCGGGGATTATTTCAATTCAATCGCGTCGCAGACCTCAGCCTCCCTCTGCCCTGCCGGGCATCTCCCCCACAAGGAGGGAGATCGGACGGAGGCAAAGTCTCGCCAGCGACAGGCCGACAGCGGATGAGAGGTTGAAGGGACATAAAGGTGCGTCAGCACATGATCTCCCCCCTTGTGGGGGAGATGCCCGGCAGGGCAGAGGGGGGTATCACGTACTCTACCCGACAAGCGAACCACACGTCAGCTCGCCGCGAACTTCACCAGCTTGATCGCCTCGAAATTCTGCACCCCGCCGCCGACGCGCTTGGTGGTGTAGAACAGAACATAGGGCTTGGCCGAATAGGGATCGCGCAGGATACGCACGCCCGCACGGTCGACGACAAGATAACCCGAGCGGAAATCGCCAAACGCGATCGACAGGGATCCCGCCGCGACATCCGGCATCTCTTCGGCTTCCGCCACCGGAAAGCCCATCAGCGTGGCGGGCTGGCCGGCCGATGCCGGCGGGCGCCACATGTAATTGCCGTCGGCATCCTTGAACTTGCGGATATCGGCCTGCACCTTGCGGTTCAGCATGAAGGTGCCGTTCTGCCGATGCCCCGCCTTCAGCGAATAGATCGCATCGACCAGCGTGTCGGACGGACCGGTGGATTTCCAGGCGCCCGCTGCCCCGGTCGCGATGTAACCGAGATTGCCCCAGCTCCAGGCGCTGTCCGCCACCGTTGTGTAGGACAGAAATCCCTTCGGCTTGTTGATACCATCACCGCGGATGAAGGCGTCGCCCTCCTGCTCGGCAAAAACGATATCCACCTCGCCGGCGATCCAGGCCTCGATATCGACCGCCGCATCGTCGAGCAGCGCCTGGGTGGCTGCCGGCATGGCATAGAGCTCCATGGTCGGGAATGACAGCTCGGCCAGCTGCGGCGCATTGGTCTGCGGCCGCGCCGCCGCCTCCGCCACCCAGCCGGTCGCAAGGCCGGTCGTGGCAAACGGCTTCTTCAGCACCGTGGAAGAAACGGTCCGCACGGTCGAGAGCGCCCGCATCGGCGAGACGACGGAAACCCGCCTTCCGATCTCCGTGTCGGTCTCGTCCGGCACCAGATAACCGCCATCGGCACCGCTGCCCGCCGACATCGCCTTGGCTTCCAGCTCGCGCAGCCCCGCCTCGTCGCCGCGGCGAACATAGGCATCGAAGGCTGCCTTGTGCTCCACCACGTCCGGCGACAGCTCGGCCCCACGGGCCGATCCGAGCTGCGGCCGTGCCTTCTTCAGAACAAGCTGGTCGAGAAGCTTCTTCTGGTCGTCCATCGCCCGGTTGATCCGGTCGACCTTGTCGCGGGTGACGATATCCGAGCTCAGCTTCTGCTCGATCTCGCCGAGCCTGCGGTCGTTGACATCCTTGAAGGACTCGAATGCCTCCATGAAGTCGTCGAAAGCCGCCGTTACCGTCTCGGGTATGGCCTTCACTTCGGGCGCCACCTTGTTTGCCTGCATAACCTGCTCCGTCATATCGATTTTCCCTTGAAGCTTGAGGTGAACATCATCTTCGCCGCCCGCCGCATCTGGCGGACGAGTTCGGTTTCCCGGTCGCGGAAGAACCGGGCATGCTTGACGTCGGAGACCCTGGCCGATGGCAGCATCGGAAAGGTCACGACGGAGATTTCCCAGAGATCGGCTTCGAGAATGCGCCGCACGCCGGTCTTGGCATCGGTGCGCGCCTTGACCGTGCGAAAGCCGATCGACAGCCCGTCCAGCGCGCCGGACTTCATCAGCGAGAACACTTCGCGCGACCGCCCGACACCCGGCGACAGCACGCCCTCGACATAAAGCCCGCGGGCATCCTCGCGGATCGTCTTCCAGGCGCCGATCGGCTCGTTCGGATCATGCTGGTAAAGCATCCGCACTCCCGGCGCGCCACGGGCGACAAGCGAGTTCAGAAATGCCCCGCGCTCGATCCTGTCCTTGCCGAGATCGACCTCGCCGAAGACGCTGGCATAACCGGAAAACGTGCCATCGCCGGTAATGCCAGCCAGTTCCAGATTGGCGAACTTGCGTGCCGTTGGGCGCGCCGGAATACGCATGGGGGCGCGGTGCCCGCGATCAGCGTGCATGGAAATCTCCTGAATTGAATGAAACCTTCATCCGGCCGTAGGGCCTTCGGGATTGAGCCGCGACCCGCATCGCGGTATCCTGCACTGCGCCTCTCTTGAATGGAGGACGACATGCAGATGCTCTTTTTGATCGCACTCGGCATCGTATCCGGCACCGCCCTGATCGCAGGCGCGATCCGGCTGGCCCTTTATCCGCCCGGCATTTTCAAAAAGGCCATCATGGCTGAACCGCTCGACAGGCCGGACCACGCGCTGGGAGACGCCGCCATGTGTGCCAGCAGCGAAGGAAGCCACGGGAGCGGCGAGAGCCACAGCTGACAGCCTAACGCCGCCCGCCATATCTTTCCGCCACGCGAGACAAAGCCCCCAGTACCCACCAGGCACAAAGGCTCGCCGCCGCCGAGCCTGCCAGCATGGTCTCCGCCCCCGACAGCATGCCGGAAAGGCCGAGCCGTTCGGCCAGCCACAATCCCGTCGGCCCACCGAAGATCAGCCCGCAGGTCATGCCCGTCGCAAAACGGCTTGCCGCCTCACGCCGGCTCTTCGGCAGAAGATAGATCAGCGACACGCCGGCCCCGGCAAAAGCCCCAGCCGTCTTCGCCGCCCAGACGCCAAACATCGCGCCCGGATCATGTCCAAGGTCAGCCATTGTTAACTCCTTGTCCGTTAGAGGGGACGCGAGATCCACCCTGCCCCGGCGTAAAGCCGCCCGCCGATACGCGCACTCCGTTTCAGGAGACACGGTCACGGGACACGGCGCGGCATCATATTACCGCATCGCCTGCAGGATATTGGTCAACGTTCAGAATCGCTTGGGCGGCAGCTTTGAGAGATTGAGTCGGGACGTTCGAAGGTTGAGTGAAGTCCGCACTCCCCGCCGATGGGCCTATCCCTTCCCTTCCAAATCCTCTCCAGCGTCAAGATCGGACGGTAGTTGTTGCCCGTGCCGGATATGCGACACTTCAAGAAACCCGCCACGGATCCGGTAATCGATCACGTAATCTCCCGAGACGAAGCGGCGTCCGCCTTCAAGCATGTCATATGGAATATGGACTGCTCGCCTCCGCATACTCTGCTAGAAGGCGAAGCGCTGCCCGCAACTGCCGCAGCACGGCAGCGGCCGCTCGCGGATTAAAATGCTCCAGATAGCGCTGTTCGCTTCTTTAAAAGAGACCTGCGTCTTTGGAGAGTTTTACGCGCATCACGCAGCGTCGCTTTTCTTCTCGCCCAGCAGTTCAGAAAAGAATTCCTCCGCATCGACATGTTCACCTCTGGCGATCTGCTCCTCGCCCTTGCGGATCTGCAACACATCGTTACCCTCCGCCATCAGGTAATATTTCAGCGCCCTGACGATCACCCAGCTGCGGCTGCGATCTGCCGTTTCCGCGATCTTTTCGATATCGTCCAGAATGTCCTACGGCACGCGCAGGGTGATCGGAATACGGCGTATTACAAATCACACCCGCGGCGGTTTTCCATCAATAACCCACCGCCTCGCGCTTCTCCTCGTCCGAGAGGAAATCCGCCGCCCCTACCCGCGCCCACAAGGCTTCCCGTTCCGCACCCAGCCCGGCGATCCGGTCGAGATCCGGCTCCAGCCGCAATTCCCCGAAGATCTCGGACAGCCAGGCGGAGAAGCTCGCGGCAGTCCGCGCAATCAGCGGCAGCACGGTCAGCCTGTAGAAGGCGCGGTTGGCCTCCTGGTAATTGGCATAGGTATTGTCGCCGGGAATGCCGATCAGCATCGGCGGCACGCCCAGGGCAAGCGCGATATCGCGCGCGGCACCGTTTCTCGCCTCGATGAAATCCATGTCCTTCGGCGAAAGCCCCATCGCCTTCCAGTCCAGGCCGCCTTCAAGCAGCAGGGGCCGACCGGCATTGACGGCGCCGGAATACCCCGCCTCCAGCTCGTCCTTCAGCCGCTGATACTGGTCGGCCGAAAGATTGCCGCCATCCTTCGGCTGATAGACGAGTGCGCCGGAAGGCCGCGCGGAATTGTCGAGCAGAGCCTTGTTCCAGCCCGCCGCCGCATTGGAAAGATCGAGTGCTGCCCCCGCCGCGACAAGCGGCGAAAAGCCGGAATGGTCATCGAGCGGGTGAAACAGTTTCAAGTGCAGCAGCGAAAGCCGCCCATCCTCGGCTTCAGCCGCAAGCCTGCGCGTTCCTCCGCCTGCGCGATAATCATACCCCGTCACCCAGCCATCACGCCCCTCGACGACGCTCACCCGATCGGGCCGCAACAGGTGCAGTTCGCGCAAACTGCCGCCGATCGCCAACGGTTCGACATAGGCATTGCCGGAGAGGAGCAGATGCCCGTAGAGCGCCTCGAAAAAATCCGGTCCGCCCTGCCGTCCGTTCGGGCGCAGAAGCAGTGACAGCGCCGGATGATCCGCAACTTCCGCAGCGCCCTTGTAAGCCAGCCACGGCACAGCGGCCGCCGCCTCCGCAATCATCCGCACCGCCCGATATGCCACCGGATTGCGCATGAACCCTGTCCGCGCCAACGCCGCATAGGACCTGCCGGACCAATGCGGCGTTCCTTCGCTCGCAAGCACCGCAAAGGCTGATGCGACGCCTCCCGCCATCTTCACCTCGGCCACGGGCTCGCCGCCCGTCCCCTGATCTGCAGACACGGCTTTGCGTTCTCCCGTGAAAAGCCACGGCAGGCGAAAAGGAGATTTCATTCCGGTGATCCTTCTTGGGTAAGACTTGAGCCTACCTGAGCGGCGTCTTTACCGCCTTGTCGCTGTCATAGTCCGCTGCAATGCGCATCTCGCGAAGCGGCCGCACGGTTTCAGTCGATTTATGATAGATCGGATGCGCCTTGTAGGCTGCCAGCGCCGCCTCGTCCTCGAACTCGCCGTAGACGATGAAATCGACTTCCCGGTCCCACTGGTCGGTCTTCACGTTCGTGCCGATTTCCAGAAGCGATGCATGCGGATTTGCGGTCAGCATCGAAAGCCCTGCCCGGACATCCTCGAGATTTTCGGACGTGGCCGTGAAAAACACGATATGGCGTATCATCGAAACTCCGCAGCACCTCATTCGGACAGGTTGCCTGCTAACACGCGTCCCCGCCCGCATCAATGCGCCTCGGCAAAGCCAGCCGAAATGCCTTTGCGTATCCCGCCACAAGTTCCGCCCGATCCGTCCCGTTGACGATCTTTCGCGCACCGGTCCAGTCTCTCCTGCCGTCAGCGAAATAATCGCCGAGCCTGCGGCCGGTAAACGAACCCTCGAGCATGCCACTGACAAGGATCGCGACTGCAACGCCCATTTCCATTGCACGCCCCGGCTCGGAGACGAGATCGATCCCGGTCAGTGCCGACATCGCCTCGTAATTTCTCCGATGCGTCAGTTGCACGAAGCCGCGGCCAAGCCAGGTCCTGCCTTCGGCATCCGGCCGCCAATAGGGGGTCTTCACCGCGGGAATCCGACCCGCCTTGAAGGCTTTTTCCAGCCGGGCAATCGCTTCCTCATCATTGAGCGCCAGCGTCTCACGCACCGGCTGCATCGTTGCCGCTGTCTCATGGAAAGCTGTCGCCAGCACATAGGCCAGCGCATCGTCGCCACCAGCAGACGTTCGAGCGGCCACGCTCAGTTTCGTCCATCCGTCGAGAATCCTATTGAGCCCGTTAACCTCGCGCCGTTTCAAACGTCCTGAAAACAGGCTCTTGCGCACCTCGTCGAAGAAAATGCGACGTTCCGCCGCATTGTTAAGCTTACCCATTTACCGCCCGCCTTCACCTTGTTGCGACTTTCAATCGGTTTAAGAAAACTAAATCGTTTTAACGACTTAAAGGCTAATTTACTTTTGCCTCGGGCTATGGAACCAATATGGCCATGCGACGTTATGTCGACGCTTTTCCATGATGGTGCAGCGCAACAAAAAAGGAGATCATGATGATGCCGCAGCCCGCTCAGGCAGCCCCTTCGAAACCGATCCCGCAGGAAATCCTGGATCGCATGGAATCCGAATGGAAGCAGATGCAGGAAAACAATTCCCGCCAGCCGAACCAGCGCTGAGCCAGATAACCCATCCGGATATCGCCGATGTCCGGATGGCGTAACTACGTGGCACCGGTCCTTATGGGAGCGGTGCTTTTGTTTGGTGCAAGCATGCTGGTCAGGGTGGCCATGGATCCATCCTGCGCCCCGCGACAAGCCGAGCATTCACGCCGAATGCAACAATCCGAACAAGCTCTCTTGCGGCTGTCGTCACTGCCGCGAAAACAACAATGCCTGTTCTATCGCGAGCGCGCCGCACTCCTCGCCGAACAGATAAGACCAGGCGATCGGTGTTTCGGGCCGGGCCGCAACGGTGAAGCGCTGAGAAGGCAGACAGAGGCTCAGCTTTACAAGCACCTTGCCGAAAGCTGCACGCTCTAAAGCGCATTGCATCATATCCCCCGCACCCGCGGTTCGCCCTGCCCTTCCAGCACCAGCGCCGTCAGCGCCCAGACCAGCGCATCCAGCCTGTCAGGTGAACGCCCCGATGACAGCCCATCAGGACCAAAATCGCACATTTCATCTTGATACCTCTAACTCGTTGTTTTTACTTGCTTCGCGTTTTACATTTTTCGCGCGTTTTACAGTTGCCAGCTTTTTCTCGTTTGCCAGCAAGATCTGAATTCCCTTTTTCGCGGACGCTTTTTTGTCGAGAAACCGGCAATATCGAATGATCGTCGCCATCGACATTCCGACGATATCGCTGATTTGCCCGACCTCCAGACCGCCAACACGGAGGCGGATAACTGCCGTCGCACGCAGACCGTGAAGCGTGGTCCCGGCAAGTTCCGGAACCTGCTCACGCTGTTCCGCAAAATGCTTTGAGAAGAGCTTGCGGGTGTATTTCTTGCCATCCGCTCTTCCGCCCTCCTGTCGAATGAATGGGGTAGCGCTTATGTCCCAATTCTTCATTTCTTCGGCCAGCTCGGGCAGGATGGGGCAATAGACCCATCGCTTTTTTTTCTGCGTCTGAATTGAGAACCCATTGTCTTCGACATGCTCCGGTCCAAGGCGCACCACGTCGCTGCCGCGCATGCCCGTATAGAGGTAGAGGACGAATGCTCGACGCACCGCGCCGGTTAGTTTCGACTTTGCAGCCTCGATCTGCTCAGGCGTCCAGGGCTTATGCCCATTTTCGCTCTTGCGGGCGGCAATACCGTCCGTCAGATCGGCAGTGATGTAATCCCGTTTGCGCATCCATTTCGAAAAGGCGCGCAGCGTCGATAGCAGGTTGTTCGCAGCACCCGGCTTGCTTGCCAGACTGTTGAACAGCGTCTCGACATGGATCGGCCTCAAGCCCTTCGGATCGAGCGCGCCCCACGCCTTGCGCGCGAGCTGCGAACTCTGCTCGTAAAACCCGATCGAACTGACCGTAATCGTGCTGGTCGCTCGCATCTCCATCAGCCACTCATCGAGCGCGCGGTTGATGGTGGCAGGCGGCATGATAAGTGGGCCGCCTCGATGATGCTGCACCGCTGCCCAGAATTCCGGCGACTGCGGATCTCGCGGCAACGAGATACGCGGGCCGGGATTTGCAGATCCCCGGCCGCGCTGGAAGTAGTAATAATGTTTGCCGCGCGCCTCGACGCGATGGACATTCTCAGGGAGTGCGACAGCAGTCTTGTTACGCTTTCGCCGCATTGATCGCCCCCGCCATGTACGGGTCATCACTCTTGCGCGGCGGAACAGGTGCGACGCCAGAAAGCGTCGCCTGCACCGCGGCCCAAGACCAACGCACGCAACCGCCCTGCTTGATCGGCCGGGGGAGAAACCCTTTCTCGGTCCAATCCCGCACCGTGCTTTCGGAAACGTCCAGCTCCCGCGCCAGTGAAGCGCAGGATAGATAGGATGGCGGCCGAGAGTGGATGATTGCTTGTCGAACCACTAGCATTCCCTCTGAGCACATGGAGGAAGCTCACCGCACAAGCGGTAGAGCTCAATACGAACCAACATCAATTGGCCACTGGCCAAGTCGCATATCTTTTGAAGTGCATTGCCGTCTTCTTCGCCGATCGCGATCGCTGCCATCGTTGCGAGATGAAGATACGTACGAGCCTCATTGAGGTCGTCGATTGCAGATCTGATTTCAGTTTGTTCTTCCGTCGTCATGCCGGCACCTCGCCGACCTTGCGGACGAAGTTGCAAACAAATCGCTCGTGGTCACACCATCCGCCGTCTTCGCAGCGAATACGACCCCAGTAGTGACTGTGGCCAAGATCCCTGCCGCGCATGGAAAATATTCTCTCCTCGCGAACTAGATACTCATGCAGATGACCGTCATGACTGATGATATAGACACCATCTCCCTGGAATGATTGGAAACTCACGTCTCCTTGCAGGCTAAACCTGAATGAGCCATCTGGCCTACTGGACAGACGGTGGTCATGCATCACCGAAATACCAGGATGCATTTCAGCTAGGATCGCCCTTAGCTGCGCAACACATTCCGCCAGCTGGATTTCGGGAGGCTGAGGCAAGCGGCTGGTTTTGCCGCTTGCCTCAGCGAGCGCCACGGCCGGCAATGTTGCGGCGGAGCCGGCGGCGGCGAATGCCATGAATTTGCGGCGCGAGACGCTTGCGCCCTCGCCCGCCTTTGGTGTAAGAAACTGTTGCATTGAATGGACTTTCCTAAGTTCACGAAAAAGCCGACGAGGGTCTCAAGCTGCGTCGGCTTTCTTCGTTTCGGTTGACCGGTATGCCTCATTGAGGCGGTATACGATTTCAGCGTTCATGGTCCGCTGATTGCGGCGGGCTTCTTCCTTAATCTTCTCTCGCATTCCCGCAGGAAACCGCACCTGTGCGCGATCGGCGTTCCTGCTGCTGTACTCCTGAAGCATTGCCATCTCCTGTGCTTAATGATGTCCTTAGGACTTGGTTAATATGTCCTAAGGACATTATTGCCGTCAATAGCGAAATGATGTCAAAAGGACATTATGTCAGAGGATCAGAACCGCTCTTATACCGACAAGTTTATGCTGAGACTTCCGGATGGGATGCGTGAGCGCCTGAAGGAAGAAGCAGCGGCATCTGGTCGATCGATGAACGCAGAAATCGTTCATCGCCTTGCGAATAGCCTTGGAGAGAAGGAATTTAATGACTTCGCCATCGGCCTTGGCGAAGAGTTAGATTTTGATCTCATGGTCGCCGCCAGCTACAACAAAAGATCCCTGCATGAGGAGATGATTTATCGTCTTAAGCAGAGCCTCAAACCTGAAATATCGCTCGTAAACGAACTTGAAAACCGTGCATGGGAAGCACGGAAAAAGTACGACGACATCATGGAGCTGTTCTTGCAATTAACGCCGGAAGAGCGCCGGATATTGGAGGAGCGTGCCGAGGTGGTCAGACATGACGCTCGTAAAATTTTCGACTCAAAATATATCGGTGAGCTAGTTAAACTGAAGCCCATCGGCAAATCAGGCCGCATTTCGCTTACAGTACCGTCAAAGCGAGATCTCTTCCCAGATCCGAAAGACTTCTGATGGCAAACTATCGCGATCAGCAATGACCGAGAGACTGATTTGGAAGACTGCCCAGATCCGCGCCGTAGCGACCGTTGCTAAGGAACTCGATGTGACGATCGAGCTAAAAGTCGATGGATCTCTTATTTTCCATCCCCGCCCTATCGACCAGCAGGCAGCGTATCGGCCAAAAGGCGGCGTGCGGTTTTAACGATGGCAGGCTAAATCATTTGGCAATGAAGAAACCTGATGGGGCTTTGCCGTTGCCGGAGGCAAGAGGCTTGAACAGAGAGCAGGCGGCTGCCTACATCGGCGTATCTGCCTCTCTGTTCGATGAAATGGTCCGCGACGGTCGAATGCCGCAAGCAAAATCGATCAACACCCGGAAAGTATGGGACCGCCGCCGACTGGATAGCGCTTTCGATAAGCTACCAGGACCCGACGATGAGGATTGGAGTGTGGAGCTTTAATATGGGCCGAAGGCAAATTCCCTTCACCGAAGACAGCATCAACCGCGCAATTCGCGCCGTGAAAAAAGCAGGCATCGAGATCAAAACGATCCGCATTGAGCCGAATGGAGCCGTGGTCATCAACGCTGATGGCGATCTACGAGAAGATGATTTCCCGGTTCCGACGAACGGATATCTCTGATGGCGCGTACATCGTTCCTTCAGGCAGACATCGAGCGCGTCATCCGAGCGGCACGCAAAGAAAAGGCGGTGGTGCAGTTCGATCTGAAGACTCTTGTTTTCACAATTTTCCCCAATGAAAAGGCGCCGCCGGAACGGCCGACTGCCACCTATGCCCAAGACGGAAAAGAGAACTGGGACGAGTAAGGGTCCGCAAATTTGCGGACCCGCAATGGTGATCAACGGAAACCATTTAATTATTCCAACGGAGAATAATTACGGAAGCCGAATAACGTTGCTGATACCATCAGCCTGACGCCGCACGATAACCAGTTCCCCAGCAGCTCGAGCCTTATCGAGCGCCGCCCGCACGGTCCATTTACCGACCCCTGCCCTATACGCGACCTGCGCATGAGACAGATTGCAGGACCGCCGTGCGGCGATCTCTGCTTTGACGATGTCCAAAACGCGAGCCTGAAGTTTCGTGTACATTCGAATCGCCCTCAAATGGCAGTCTGGAATGACCCGGCCTCACTTTTTCAGATAGTCTCCCGCGATATCCTCGATGAAGTTACATACCTCATCAACGGTGCCTGGATGCAATGCGACCGCCGGCCCTTCGCGCAAGTGGTGAACGAGCGTGGCACACATTTCCACTGCGTCGGATCGCTCGAACACTCCTTTCTCAACCAGTTTTCCGAGCATCAGTTGCCAGGCGATAACGTTGAAATTCTCAGAATTCCAAACCTGAGCAGCCATTTTCAAATGCGCGGCCGGATCCGGCGTAACATAAAGTCGACCCTCTCTTGCAGCCTTCTCGGGAGTATCGTTTTCCATCATCCACAATCCTCTTTCGCCGTATGATTTTAGGCAGCGCGCGTCACAAGCTTCCAGTTTCCAGAGCCTACAGCCGTGGCGATGTATAGGTTGCCGTTGGTGACATCGACGCACTCCGCACCAATCATGGACGCGCTTAGTGCCCCCGATGGCGAGCCCTCGTAGCGCCTCTTTTGGAAGAGGTGCGTTTGGATATAAGGCGAGCCCGCCACTTGAATCCGCCCATCGATCGACGCTCCGCGGATGTCGATATAGAACGTTGCGTTGTTCTCATTCCGAATCTCGATGTCGTGCGACGTAGGCAGCGCGTCACCGTTTACGTCGGTGATGCTCGCTATGCTGGAATAGAACCTGACAAGCGTCACCTCCATCGCCTTCATAAAATCCAAAATATGGGCAAGCGTGGTGATCTCGCTTCCCGTAACCGGATTATAAACCTTGTTGTTCGCGCTTTTCAGCAGAACAATATCGGTTCCAAAGTTGGCGAGGGCTGGGTTCTTAGGGAAAACTGCTGCTGGTGAGAAATCGATAGTATCCGCACCTTGGGCGAATTCTTCAAAGATTATGATCCCTCGGGTTGCGGCGTCGGCGTCGGAGGAGGATCGGACGATGCACAGCGAACAAATTGCGCCACTATCAGTGACGCAGCAGCCTTCATTCTCGATGCGAGAGTTTGCATAGCCCGCCCCTGTCAGGATCGTCCTGGCGACATCTGGCGCATATAGGGCCTCCGCTAACTTCGCATCGCCGTCGCCGGAAAAGATACGGACACCTTGATAATGCGACGGTTTCAGCGTGCCGCCGGTGTAGATGCCCCCGTAGGCTGCGGCGATGAACCCTTGGCCAAGTGCGATAGCCTGCATGTGAGGGAAATAATCCGCGTAGCCGTTATTGTCGCCTATATCGCTGATCCTAAACTTGGTTGTTCCCAAGCGAGATGCAGGTGAGTTGACATCAACCCTGAAGAATCTGTCGACCCGGCGCAATGTACCCAGAGGCGTGTCCGTCTCGTTGATTAGCAGGTCCGACCCGCGTCCCGTGAGAAACAGATAGACGTCCATCGCATATGAGTTTGCCGCTGCTGGCGAGGATAGCTCCGCTGGCAGCGTGGTGATGTTGTACCGCACGAGTGCGTTGCCTGCGCCACGGAGCCACAGATAGCGCGTGGATCCGGAGTAGCTCACATGAATGCCAGTATATTGCTGCCCGGCGTAGAAGCTGCGGATGAAAGCGCCGGTCGCCCGGTTGAAAATGACGATCCAGTTCACGCCTGTGCCGCCAGCGGGAGAAAAAACGACGAAAATCTGGCTTGCTGCTTCGTCGATGAAGAGCGCCTGCGGGTAGACGTAGGACACGGCGAGCGAGGCAACTACAGCATCATAGCCCGGCGGCTTCAACGGCAACTCTCGCAAAACTCGCTTACGGTAGAGATTGCGGAAGAACGGGAGAACGATCGGCGCCCGAACCTCCTGCGCAAGTTTCGGAAGATTGATATCACCATCGTTTACCGTGGCGGTCTGGTTAGTCCATGAACCGGAATGGAAAACCCTTATGATGCCGGATACGGTATTGAGATACAGCGCGCCCTCAATGAGCGGTTGCCCTTGCAAATCCGTAACCGGATCGACAGCCAGAGCACCCAGATAGCCCGAGCGAAAGTCCTTTAGAGCTGCCGCAATTTCCTCGGCAGACTCGTTGGGAAGTTTCGATTTCTTCACCCATGCGCCGGCTTCCTTCTGATAGATCCCCCGCAGTGAGAGGTCATCATCAAGCACGACAAGTCCAATATCGCCATCGCTGTAGTCTGCCACCACGGCATCAAGCTCATTTTTCGTGGCACGCGCGAGAGACGCTGTTAGCTCGGTGGAGATCAACTCCAGCAGCGCTTCAACCGAACTCCCCCATCTACGCAACTCAGACTTATGTGGTTCATTGTTTCCTGACGACGGGAGGCCATCGGCGACGTAGTCCCGCATGAGGTAAGCATAACGTGGGCTGATCATGATAATTCTCTCGGCTTGGATTGGAAATCATATGCATCTGTCATGATGCGGCCCCCTGATCGCCTCAGGGGGCCGCAGGCGCTTGCGGCAAGGATCAACCCGCTGGCGCAATGAAGTAGAAGACATCAGGGTCTTTGACCGGAATGGCGTCATATTCCGCCTGGGTCACAACCATCATGTACTTCACGATCCGGCCGCTCGGGCTGCGCTTGCAGCGGAGGGCAGTGAACTCCTGAGTGCTCGGCATATCTCCCACCTTACGCGATGTTGCCGAAATCGCCCTTCACGAACGCGCCGGGATACTTGACCACAAAGGCCAAGCGCTCTTCGCCGCGCAGCGTGACAAGGTTTTTCCGGAAGTTGTCGCTGTCCTCAGTCGATATTTCGACCGTGGCCTCTTCGCGATCAAAGATCTGCGCGCCCTGCTTGAACGCGCCGACGAGGAATTTGTCCTGAGACATCGCCTTCGTGGTGACGATCGGCATCTGCCAAAGACGCTGGATCAGCTCGCCGAACGGGCCGCCACCGATGTATCGGCCGTTCGCGTCCTTGATCGCCTGGATGCGCCGCCAATCGAGCGGGTTCAGGACAATGCCGTCAGTGTCGTGCTCGGTATTGTCGACCTGGGCAATTGCCAACAACAGCGTATCGATCATGGTCGGATCGTCGACGGTGAACGGCGCGGCGAAGTTGGTCGCACCGGGATAGACGCCGAGAAGATCCTCACCAGTTCCGGAACCCATGAGGAGCTGGTAATCCTCGACATCACCGAGACCGTAACGCAGCTCGCTGTCGATGATGCTGCGCAGCGCCGGCACGTCGTCGAGGATCTGTTTGGAAGTCAGCATCCAGTGCGCCAACGTCCGAACCGGCCACTGCTTCAGGTCAAATTTCAGATCCGACTGAGGCTTGAGGGCGGTTTCCGCGACCATTGCAGCGTTGTTGGTGCGACCGGTCATCATCGGCCATTCGATGGCATTCCCCGACGTGTTGCCTGCCGAAAACAGGCTACGCATACGGAGCCGGCGACGCGGGAGCTCGATGACGCCGCCAGGACGATCCGGGCGGATAAGATCACCAGCAGAGCCGGCCGCATCAGTCGTCGCAGAGGTGATCGTCGCTTTGACATCGACGCGCATACGACCGCGCCAGTTGCTCCCGATACCCTTGATCTCGGTGTTTTCGGCAACCTGCCGGCCCCAAGTCATCGGCGCTTCGAAGCCGCCACCGCCTTCGCGGACGGACTTCTGTTCCATCTCGGTCAACCGAGCGCCGAGCTCGCGCAGGGTGGTATCGGAGGCACCTAGCCGCTTCAGGACTTCGGTATTATGATCACCGAACGCCTTGCGAAGCGTTTCGATCGGGTCTCCCTGATCCTTCACATGGAATGTCGCGCCGGAGGCGATCAGCGCAGCGGCGGCGCGGGTAAGATTTGGGTTGTGGATAGTCATCACTTCACCTTCAGTTGGTTAGCGGCGCGAGCGATTTCGGCCGCGAAGTCGATTGCTTTTTGATGATCCTCGCTCGTCAACGCAGGCCATCCCCCGCCCGCCAGCTTCTTTGCTGCGGATAGTGGAATGCCATTGTCGCGAAGAAGGTCGATGAACTCAGCTTTTCCGGAGAGTGTTTTGACCCCACCGATCCGCGCACGGCGGTTGGCAGGGATGGCTACGACGGACACTTCGACCAAGTCGATATCCGTAAGGATCTGCGTCCCAAAGCCCTGCTTTTTTGAGCCGCCTTCGGGGAGCATGAAACCGATGGAAAAGCCGCCCACATCGCCGCTTTTCAGGTGCTCATAGGCATCCTTTCCACGGCTGGTTTCCAGATTGAGCTTGCCCCGGACCTTGAGGCCATAATCATCCTCGACCATCTCTAGCCAACGGCCGATGGGCGATTTCTGATCATGACCCCACAGCATGGCGGGCGCAGTTCCCTCGCGCCGATGCTCTTCGAGGGTGCGCCGGAACGCGCCCTTGGCGATGATATCGCCGTAGCTGTCCGGAGGACCATCGAAAGCAGAGGCGTAGCCAGAGATTTCGCCCGAACCATTCGGGGCGAATTTGACGTTGAGGGCGGGCGAAAGACGGATGTCCAACGCGGATTTCTGGAAAATGGGGAGTTTCATCGGCTGACCTGAGAGACACGACAAAGCAAGAGCGCAAGCGCCCGGTTCAAGTGCTTCGCGGCCCGGTATGGTCGCCGGTTCCGATGGAAGGTGGTTGTCGCCGTGCGCCCCTGACCAGCAGGTGACGCTTTCGATCAACTCGGGGCTGAAAATGGCACCGACACCCATTTCCGTCAATGCCTGTTTTTCGGAGTGGCGGAATTTTCGCCGGTCAGGCTGTGGAAAGCGCCTCGCTCGATGTTGTCGGCCAGGACGTGGAAGGCGGCGGCAGTCTTTGGCGATCCGTCTAGGGTGCAGGCCTGCGCGGCGGCGAAGGTTAGGAAGCGATCGAGCATCATTCCCATGGATGCGCCAGCCTCTTCGACCATCATCTTCGCGGCCCGGTGGATGATCTGATCGCAAGCAGCCTTGCGGCGCTCGTCCAGCTCGCTTTCGACGGTGACTTTCTTCGGTTTCATGGTCGTGGATCTCCTGTTGGGTGACCTGAAATTAAACGGGAAAAATTGCGCCAATGGCGGTTTAACGCGAAGCCAACTGCATTGTTTTTTCTCAGCTTTTCGGGACTTTCGACGTGCCCCGCTGTGGGGCTAATCTGAGAATTTCGATAACGCGGAAAAAAAATCTCTCAATGGGAGGGACGCGGGTGTACAGGCGAAGCCCTTTTCAGACTTTTGACCCGCCCCCTCCCTCGATGATGGTCAGGATCGGCTTGGCCGGATGCTCAGCATGCAACCAGTATTCCGGCGCGATGTAGTCGCTGCGATACGCGCCTTCCTCGATCTGGTTGACCATGCACCTCAGCACGTGACTTGCCAGTTCCTCGCCGACCTCATCGACTAGCCTGCGCACGGCAGCGCCGAGCAGCATTGCGTTCACCTCACGCACGGTCACGCCGTCCTCGACTAGGCCACGTACCAGGCGGTTTATGCCTGTCTCCGCAAGATCGAGCCCGCTTACCATCTGGCCTTCTCCTCGCGCTGCTTCTGGCTGTCGTGATAGGCTTTGCTGACGGTCTGGATGTTATCTTTGTCCCAGAAGAGATCAGGGTTGCCGTGATGGGGTACGATGTGGTCAGCGACCGGGCTGTTAGGCGCAGGATGCTTGCCTACGCAGATCTGCCCCGTCTTCTGGCAGGTCCAGTGATCGCGCTCGTACACCGCATCGCGCAGCGCCCTCCATCGGCGGGAGTTGTACAGCTTCCGAGAAGGATCATCGCGGTCACGCTGGCGGGTGCGTTGTGCCTCAGCCTCTTTCCGTGTGTCTGGCTTCGCAGCGCCGAGCCGAGGCGGCAGCGTCGATAGTTTCGGTTTCAGGGTCGTGAGCCTAGCCATGCGCAACACCTCCAAAGCCATGCACCCACTGCGAGGCGGCACGCCATCGATTGGAAGGTTTTTCTACAGGTTGGGAGGTCAGATCAGGATTGCGGGCAGCAGCCACACACTCCCTCTCAAAAGCCATTTTTGGCGTTTCGGCATACTGAGAGAGAGATATTTTATCTCCAGTTACTGAAGGGCTCAAACGTTTGAACCCTATAGCCCGGCCAATCCAGCCAAGCCACGACCGGCAAGTGATCTTGATGATGTTCGTGAGGCTCTTGCCGCCATGCTGCGGCCGCTCCCTGACGCTGATATGAGAACGCTCGTTCGCACGCGCCTTGCGGATAGCGTTCTGGACAGACGTGCGGCTGACGCCAGCCAGGCGGGCGATCTCATCGATGCAGAGAGCACAGAAGCCTTTGCGCTTGCACTGCTCGCTGATGACAGCGAGGGCCGCGCTCTCCGCTTCGGTATACATGCCACGAAGGTTCGGCGGCATATTACCAGACTTTGCCCATTTGCGGCGGCGGTCGACTTCCTTCAACCGGTCTTCCGATGTAGGGCGCCGCCTCGCGGTCTGCTTGAGCACACCCTCAACCGCAACAGATGCCGCCTGGCGCAAATGTGCCTGCGTTGCCGGCCGCGTTCCTTCTCCGCGCTCAAACTTGGCATCGATCGCGTAGGTGGGCCGAGACACAAGACGGGTGCGCCGGAGCGCGTCCGATATCTGAAACTCACTCATGGTGCCACCCCCGGAAATTCGAAGGCGTGGGCACGCTTGGAAGCCTCGATGGCATCCAAGGTCTTGATGCCGAACCGGCAACGAAGAAACGGAATGAGCGGGCCGGAGACAAGCTCACGGTTGAGATAAAGCCAGCGCGCCGCCCGTTCTACAGGGTCTATTTCCGTTTTACAGTCTGATGCGTTGTTCTGTTCATGTTCATGATTTTTCGGTTTGTGGCTGCAAAACCTAACCGGTTGATCAGAATGCGTAATGCGGTTTTCCGCTACTTTCGCACATCTGGTCCTCCAGTTCGATAAACCGCCCTGCATGCGCCACCCTTCCCTGTTCATAGAGCGCCGCCACCGGCTCGGCGCGCAGAAACTTTCCGCGTGTTGCGCGCACCATGGTGATCGGCAGTGCGACGTCGACGCTTCGAAGCATCGCCGTCACCATCTCGCCGCCCTGGTTGACCTCGGCGACTATCCTGTCGGCAGCAAACCGCCGATAGGCCTTCACGACAGACTGCGCCCACTGGGCGGGCGTTGCGCCCTCAACGGAACAATCCGCCAGCACCACGGCACGCCCCTCCGGCTCCAGCCCGGCCACGACGATCCCGCAACAGGAATTCTGTCCTATGCCTGCGGGCGGATCGACCGCAACGACGATCCGCCTTAATGCCGGTACGACCCGGATTACGCAGGCCTCGATCTCTGAGCGGCGCCACAGCGCGTCCTCGCGATCCTCGATCAGTTCGCCCGCCAGTTCCTGCCGGCCCAGCCTCGTGCCGCCATACCGGCGTTCCAGTGCCTCGATGAAACCGGGCGCCAAGTTTTTCCGGTTGTCGCCGGTCGCGATCCTGACCAACCGGGTGGAAGGATCGGCGATCAGCCGTTTCAATACCGGCACCGGTCGCGGCGTCGTCGTCACCAGTTGGCGCGGATCGGTCCCTAACCGCAGGCCGAATTGCAGCATGTCGAAAGTCTCCTCCGCATGTTTCCATTTTCCGAGCTCGTCGCACCAGGCATAATGAAACTGCGGCCCGCGCAGCGCCTCGGGGTCTTCGGAGGAAAATATTTGCGCCACCGCTCCGTTCGGCCAGACAAGCCGACGCCGCGAGATTTCAAAGTCCGGAGACTTACCGAGCGCAATCCGGCAGATACCGGATACGCCGTCGATCATCACCTCGCGGGCGTCACCCAACGTTTCCGCCACCAGCGCAATCCTCAGATTGGACCGCTCCTCAGCAGAAGCCAGCTTATGCACCCATTCGGCCCCGGCCCGCGTCTTGCCCGATCCGCGTCCGCCCATGACCAGCCAGGTGCGCCAGTCACCTGCGGGCGGCCTCTGTTCCGGTCGACCGTTGACGTCCCAGTCCCGTTCATAGCGAGAGACGAACCGTGCCGGTACGACAAGCCCTTCCACCTCGACGACCGCTGAAGGTTGCGCCGCCGCTGTCGAAGATGCTTCAGCCGTCTCTATTTCATGCGCATGGCTTGCCCCTCGCGCCAATATGTTTTCCGCGCTGGTGACCGCCATGCATTCACTCTCATGCTGCTCGTCGATACCCTGCATGCCTGCCTGATGTTGGGCAGCGATACGATTTTTCTGCTTGGCGAGACGCCTCGCGTCGGATGCCCGTGCACGACGCTCAGCCCGTGCCCGATGGCGGATCGGTGCCCGCTCGTCGAGGCTCGGCATCAGAGGCAGCGCCGTTTTGGATCCAGGTAGCAAGAAGACTTTTGGCCCGTTCATCCGCCTTGTCCGCTATCAGCCGCTGCAGGCGGTCTTTCGCCTCTCCATAACCGCCCTCATCGGCCACGCGCTCGGCCTCGATCTCGCGATCCCGCGCCAGCTGCCTTTGAAGACTGTCGACCTTTTCGAGCGTGCGCACGATCAGGCTCATGGCGTCGGTCGCCGCCTTCACGTCGGCGCGCGCCAGCTTTTGCGCCGCGTCGTCGCCATCCGTCAGCGCCCCGGCCGCGCTCTCGCGCATCTTTCTGAAGGTGGAAAATTGTTCGCGCATCTCCACCGTCATGTCGTTTAATAGCTTGCGCAATTCGTCGCTCGCAGAAACGCCGCCATCCGCCGACTTGATCTCCAGCGCAATCCGCACTTCATCCGCCAGCGCGGCATCCTCCGTTGGCATCTCGTCGCCATAGGCCGCGCGATCCCGCCAGATGCCGAACAGGCCCGGATCGAAACTGTCGAACTCATCCATGGCAGGCTCCATGAAGCGCACAGGCAAATCGCCACCAGCCTCTTCGGCTGCAGCGTTTCGTTCCGGTATCGCAATGTCGGATTAGAATGATTGCACAGGGCCTGACGCGCAAACACAGGCGCACGCCCTTCGAAGCCTGTGCCTTCAAGCGCAGTTCTTCGACTATGCCTGAACCCTATCAAAGCACCGTCACGCCGTCAAGGATTATTTTCCTATTCTGCTATTTTTCGTAAAAAGTCGCGGCGCCCCCTGCTCCCACCGTCTCAAGCCCTTGCGATCGTGTTGCAATCGCTCATAGTGGCCGCCTGTTCGTTTCGCCGGAGAATTCGATGCCGACCACACCGCCCGCCTTTACCGGCCTTTCCGCCTTCCCGCTGACGCCTGCGGACGAAGCCGGCCGCGTCGATACCGATGCCCTGCAGCGACTTCTTTCTCGCATTGTCGAAGCGAAGACGAATTCGATCGGTCTGCTCGGCAGCACCGGAACCTATATGTACCTCTCCCGTGAGGAACGGCGTCGGGCTGTGGAAGCCGCGGTCGAATGCGTTGGCGGCAGGCTCCCGCTGATCGTCGGCGTCGGCACGCTGCGCACCGACGATGCGGTGGCGCTCGCCCGGGATGCGGCGGCAGCCGGCGCCCAGGCACTGCTTCTTGCGCCGGTCTCCTACACGCCGCTCACCGAGGAAGAGGCGTTTCGCCATTTCGAAGCGGTCGCAGCCGCAACCGACCTGCCGCTTTCGATCTACAACAACCCCTCGACCACGCATTTTTCTTTCAGCGAGGCACTGATCGGGCGACTGGCCGGCCTTGCCAATGTGAGCGCCGTGAAAATGCCGCTGCCCAAGGGCGGCGATTTTTCAGGCGAGATCGCGCGGTTGAGAGCCGCCACGCCAGCCGATTTCGCCATTGGCTATAGCGGTGACTGGGAGTGCCCGCATGCACTGCTTGCCGGTGCGGATTGCTGGTACAGCGTCGTCGCCGGTCTATTCCCCAAGCCGTCGCTGGCCCTGACCAGCGCGGCGATCAGCGGCAACGTGGAAGAAACGACACGGCTGGATACTTCCTTCCACCCTCTCTGGCAGCTGTTCAAGACGCATGGCAGCCTGCGCGTGGTCTATGCGGCAGCGAACCTCATGGGCATCACCAAAGCCCAGCCACCGCGCCCGGTCCTGCCGCTGGGTTCGGAGGCCGTTCGGGATATCGAAGCCGCCATCGCGCTTCTGAAGGACTAGGTTCCGCAGAAGGTTCGCGTCACCCTTTCTTCAGCTGTTGGCGGCGTCATGTAATCGGCAAATCCGGGACGCTCCTCATAGGGCTTTTCAAGTGCTGCGAGCAGTCGGGCAAAGAAAGAAAAATCGCCGTAATTGGCAGCCGAAATCGCCTCCTGAATGCGGTGGTTACGCGGGATGATCGCCGGATTGACGGCCCGCATCGCATTTGCCCGGCCAGCGTCACCTTGAGGCTCCTGCGCCAGCCGATCGCGCCACAGCCCCAGCCATTCCGCAGCCTTGGAAGGATCGGCGAACTGGCTCAGGAACCGTTCGTCCAGCCCTTCTGCCGCATCTGCCAAGCCGCGGAAAACAAGCGTGAAATCCGCTTCCTGGTCCTGCATTGCCGAAAGCAGTTGCTGAACCAGTTCACCATCACCATCGGCTTCACTTGAAAGCCCGATCTTGGCCCTGAACACCCTGATCCATTCCGCCTGAAATCGCTCGCCGAACTCTCCCAACACCTCATTCGCCGCGTCGACTGCCCTGTCCTGATCCTGGTCGATGACCGGCAGCAGGCATTCCGCCAGTCTGGCGATGTTCCACTGGCCGATGCCCGGCTGGTTGCGATAGGCGTAACGGCCGCCATGGTCGATCGAGGAAAACACCTTCATCTGATGGTATTCATCGAGAAAGGCGCAAGGGCCGAAATCGATCGTTTCCCCGGATATGGTCATGTTGTCGGTGTTCATCACCCCATGGACGAAACCGACGCCGAGCCAGCGCGCGATCAAATCCGCCTGCCGGAATGCCACGGACTGCAACAGTGCCGTATACGGGTTCTCAGCCGTCTTCAGCTCGGGGTAATGCCGGTCGATAACGTAGTCGGCCAGTTCCCTTATGCCATCCGTGTCGCCGCGTGCAGCAAAGAACTGGAAAGTGCCGACCCGCACATGGCTTGCCGCGACACGAACGAAAACGGCTCCTTGCTCCACCGTCTCGCGATAAACCTGCTCGCCTGTGGTAACCGCCGCTAGCGCCCGTGTTGCAGGAATGCCGAGCGCAGCCATGGCCTCGGACACGATATATTCCCGCAGCACCGGCCCCAAAGCTGCCCTGCCGTCGCCACGGCGTGAAAATGGCGTCGGGCCTGCGCCTTTAAGCTGGATATCACGGCGAATACCGTCCTGATCCACCACTTCGCCAAGCAGGATCGCACGACCGTCGCCAAGCTGCGGCACGAAACTGCCGAACTGGTGGCCGGCATAAGCCATGGCAAGCGGCATAGCCCCTTGCGGCACCACGTTGCCGGAAAATGTCGCCGCCAGCCGGTCCGGATCGGATAGATCGGCTTCGACGCCAAGCTCCTTCGCCAAAGCCTCGTTGAACACGATCAGCTTCGGCCCCTCGACCGGCTCGGGGTAAACCGAGGCGTAGAACCTGTCGGGCAGGCGGGCATAGGAGTTGTCGAAGTGGAACAAGCATGTCTCCATCGGGCATATCGGGCCTTTTGCCCAATATGGGAAATAGCAGGCGACGAACAAGCCGAAACATCTGCGCCTGGCCGCACCGAATGATAAAGCGCCCACACTATCTTATTGAGCACCCTTTCCTTTTACGCGTCGTCTCATAATTACAGTTTCGTGATCGGCGCAGGACGCGCCGCAAATTATGGAGACTGGGGCTATGGGTTTGTCGCTTCTGATCAGCATCCTGATCACCTTCCTCGTGATCGTGCTGGTACTTTATCTTGTCAACATGCTGCCACTTGACGCCAAGGTCCGCCAGATCGTGCGGGTTGTCGTCATCATCATCGGCATCATTTCGCTTCTGAAATATCTGGCGGTGTTCTAGCCCTTCCTGACCCAACCATTTGCCCGGGCGGATCATTTGGGTCTGCCCGGGCAATGGCGGCTTTCGCCTTGGGAGCCTGCCATCTCGAAATGTCAGGAATTCATCGATTTCAGATGGGTGACGACTTCCGCCTGACGCTTGTCATCGAGAACTTCCACCCGGTCGTGCCAGAAGCGTGATGCCTCCTCGGGTTCGTCGTCCCACTTTCGCGTCGTGACGAAATTATCGTCGAGCTTGGCAAGCCGTGTTCCGCCGAGCCTGCGATATTCCTCGGCCAGTTCCAGAGCATGCGTCTTTTCTCCATGTGCCTCAACCATGTGCATTCCTTTCCTTTGTGCCTCTGAAGGTTAGAAACAGGAAGGTCGCCGTCCGGTTCCCGCGTGACGCGGGAGGAATGCTGAAGGCAGGCTAGTTGGTCAGCCGGTTCACCGGCTTGATCGCGTTGTCGGCAATCGACTTGAACGATGCAACCAGTGCTTCCATCGTGTTGGGTTCGTAATAGTTGCCAGCGGCCGAGGCGCAGTATTTCAACAGTTCCTGCCCTTTGATCGGCGCCATGAAGGCGACGGTGTAGATCTTTATTCCGGCCGTCTTTGCGGCCGCGCATCCGTCACGCACGTTCTGGTCGAGCCTCGGGCTCCAGTCCACGCTATTGCCGGTCATATCACCATCGGTCATCAGGATCATGATGCGATCCGATGTCTTGTTACCTTTCTTGGCCTGCTCGACGCTCTCGGTGTCGGTACCGTAGATGTTGCTCTTGATGTTGGAGGTCGCGGTGGTAACTGCTGCTGTAGCGTCCGTTCCACCAACCGGGTTAAGCGTCATGGCATTGACGTAATTCCTTGCAGCCGTCGTTCCCCAGGCGACCGCCGACTGCCCCTTGATGCCGTTGGTATAGGAGATCGTGCCGGTGCGGACAAAGCGGGTCTTGGGATCGGATTTGTCGAGCGCGTCAAACATCGTGGCTGCAGCCTGTTTAAGCGCTTCCACCTTGGTCACATAAACGGTCTGCTGGCCGATACATATGCCGAGCAGGTTGATGACGCATTTCGTGCCCTTCACCGTCGTCGTGTTCTCCGCCATCGAAGCCGATTCATCGAGCAGGATTTCCATCGATATGCCGTTGCTTGCCGCAGCCGCTCCGTCAGCCCCAGTACCGCTTCCGGTGCCCGATATCGTGTTGCTCGAGGCATTCACGGGATAGGTTCGCCCGGCGAAAAAACTGGTAAGCGGCGTCAGCGGAATATTGGCAGAAGAGGTCACCGAGACCGAATAGCTCTTGGCCCCCGTCGATGCGTCCGTGTTGGTGACGATTGCCACAGTCGTCGCGTTCTTGATCGTCGCTGTGTCGGTGGTGTTCATATAATTGGCCAACTGGCCCGCCAGAAAATCCTTGCCGAGCTTCTGGCCGGCCGCGGTATCGGAACCGTTGGCCATAGCACCCGAAACAGCAAGGGCCGCGGCATCCGTCGCCTCCTGCAACTGGCGTTTCGAAACCATCAGATTGGCGGTGTCGACCGCCAGCCCGGCGCCTCCCAGCAACATGGGCAGGATGAGCGCAGTCATCATCCCGAAGTTGCCAGCCGGGTCGGAAACGATGCTGCGATTGGCTCTATCGAATATTAGCATGACGGCATTTAACGCAAAGAAGCGCTATTCGTGTCGCCATACATTCAAACTTGCTTAATTAACGATAATCGGGACTCAAGACGTTGTTCTGCAATGGGAATACCGGGCTCCCGGCCGCCTCAGGTGAGATAGGGCGCAAGCTCAAGCAGTTGCTTTTCCTGCGTCACGCCGATCCTGTAAAGATAGATGAGATTGGCCGCCAGACGCCGGGGCTCTCCGCCGTCCTCCCAGCCCTCTGCCCGCAGTTGGCAATAGACACGCCGGATCATCAGGATATCTCCCGCAGCAATGACGCTTTCGGCCATCATGGCCGCCCTCCTCGAAAGCATGCTGAAACCGGCCCGGCTCACAAGCTGACGCAGCTCAGGGCACCGGCATTAATGCTATAAAAAGGATTTTGTATACTGAACTTGACACTTTCAGCCCGCAAAACAATAAGAATTTATATTATTAATGAAGCGGGTATATTATGCAACAGACACTGCATGCCAACAACATTGGTTTTCTTCGACTGCTGTTTGCTTCTCTCGTAATAGTCTCTCACGCGTCAGAGATCATCGACGGTAATAGATCCCGAGAAATATTGTCTGGCGCGCTTGGAGCGCGGACATTCGCGGAGCTTGCCGTGGACGGGTTCTTTCTTCTTAGCGGTTATCTGATCACTCAAAGTTACGACCGCTCCAGCAACCCAATTTCATTTCTGAAAAAACGCGCTTTCCGTATCTATCCGGGTTATCTGGTCGCGGTCTTTATTTGCCTGGCGCTTGCACCTTTGACAGGCGCTGCAATCGGTTATTACGGGATGGGTGATCTGCTTCGCCTCACCCTGGAAATCGTAACGCTTCACGGCCCCTCGCAACCCGGCTTCATAGGATTGCCCTATGAAATCCTGAACGGTTCGCTTTGGACGATCTCTTACGAATTCCGTTGCTACATATTCGCCTTGCTCGTCGGCCTCGTCGGTCTGAGCCGAAAACGCTTTGCCTTTGCTGCGATATCGGCGGGACTGCTCCTCATGACGATGATGCCTTTGGATATCCAGATCCCCAACAGGATCGCATTTTTCACCGGCTATTATTCCGAAAGCGTCCGTCTGTTTGCGAACTTCTCTGTCGGCGCATGCTTCTATCTATTCCGCCGGGAAATTCCGTTCACCAAAAGCCTTGCCATTGCCAGCACCGCCGCTCTTGTTTTGATGATGTTCCTTGAACACTTCGAAATCGCAGCTTTCGCCGTCTTTGGCGGCTATCTGATCTTCTGGTTCTCCTTTGCAGTAAAATCAGAGGTGATATCGCGGATAAACAGTGACGATGACGTTTCCTACGGAGTGTATCTATATGGCTGGCCGATTTCGGGCGCCCTTCTCTATTTCGCTGGCGTCCAATCACCAGCCATGATGATCGCACTGAGCCTGCCCTTGGCCTATATGGCTGGTTATTTCAGCTGGATCCTCGTGGAACGGCCGTTCCTCCGCAGGTCACCGAAAACGATAAAGACCTGATCGCCTCCGCTGGGAGGCTATTCAGCGAGACGCAATGGCGAGGGTGGCGCTGTCTGTGAAACGCTCCCTTGAGGATGCCACAGAGATCAGGATACGGCTCATCACCGCATGCCGTATCCTGCCGCCTGGGCAGGATACGGTCGATATTCATCATTTGGAGGTTTTCGCCCGGCCGTAGCTCCGAGCGGCATGCTGCCAACGGCTAGCGTTGAGCCGCAGCTATAGCATCGGCCATGATCTCGACGCCGCGGTCGATCTCGGCGTCAGAAACAGTCAATGCTGGAGCGATGCGGAAGACGCCGCCCATGCCGGGCAGCTTGACGATGTTCATCGAGAGACCCCGAACCACCGCTTCTTCCATGATCTTCGCACCAAGCTCGAAGCCGGGCGCCTTGGTGTGGCGGTCGGTCACCACTTCCAGCCCGAGCAGAAGACCACGGCCGCGGACATCGCCGATGCATTCGAAACGCTGCTGCAGCGCCAACAGCCCGTCCTTCAGGCGTTTGCCGCGCGTTATCGCCTGCTGGACCAGATTGTCACGCGCCATCACATCCAGCACGGTCACACCGACAGCAGCCGGCAGCGGGTCCGATACGTGGGTCGTGTAGAAGAGGAACCCCTTCTCGAATGCTTTCTGCTCCACTTCCGCGCTTGTCATGACAGCGGCAAGCGGCAGGCCGGCGCCGAGCGTCTTCGACAGCGTCATGATATCGGGTGTCACGCCGTCACGCTGGAAGGCGAACATGTTGCCGGTGCGGCCGACGCCGGTCTGCGCCTCGTCGAGAATGAGCAGCATGCCGCGCTCTTCGCATTTTTTCTTCAGGGCTGCGAGATAGCCGAGCGGCAGTTCGAGAATGCCGCCGGACGACAGGATTGGTTCGGCGATAAAGGCGGCGAGATTGCCGGTCGACTGGCTGTCGATCAGATGAAACGCATCGTCCAGTTCGGCCTGCCAGTCGTTCGATCCGTCCGGGTTCCTGAAGCGCGGGCGATAGGCATTCGGCGCCGGTATGACGAAGGAGCCGGCCGAAACCGGGCCATATCCCTTGCGACCGGCGCTGTAGGTGGCGGAAGCCGCAGCTCCGGTCATGCCGTGCCAGCTCTGGGCGAAGGCTACGATCTCATGCCCGCCGGTAACGAGTTTCGCCATGCGGATCGCCGCCTCGTTGGATTCGGCACCGGTCGTCAGTAACTGGACACGGTCGAGACCCGGGGCGAGCGCTGCGAGCCTTGCTGCCAGCTCCACCACCGGACGCGACAGCATGCCGGAGAACAGATGCGCGACCGACGCCATCTGGCGGCTCACCGTCGCAACGATATCCGGGTGGGTGTGGCCTAGCACGGCGCTCATCTGGCCTGAGGTAAAGTCGAGAATGGCACGGCCATCCGCGTCATAAACGAAGCTTCCTTCGGCACGCTCGATGATGACATCCTCAAAAGCCGGTCCGTAGCGGGTCAGGTGCTTATCGGCATCGGCCCAGAAAGCCGGATCATCGTTCAGCGACGTGACTGCCTTTGCAGCGTTTTCCATATTGTTTTCCCTCTGGCGGTGATTTTGCAGACAAGGTAACAAGCGGCTGGCGCCCCAGTCCAATTGATAGTATTTCAATCCGATATCTGTTTTCCTGATATCGCCATGCTTGATCTCGCACTGCTGAAGAACTTCATCGTGGTCGCCCGAACGGGATCGATCAGCCTTGCCTCCACGCAGGTGGGGCGGACGCAATCGGCGCTCAGCATGCAGATGCAGCGGCTGGAGGATGAAGTCGGGCAGCCGCTTCTGCAGCGCACCGGCGCCGGCGTGCGGCTGACATCAGCAGGCGAAAGGCTGCTCGCCCATGCCCAGCAGCTGATCGCCCGGCATGACGAGATCCTCGCCGATATGAGCGGCGTCGCGCTTAAGGGCACGGTCAGCCTCGGATGTCCGGAGGATTATTCGATCGCTTTCCTGCCGGAGCTGCTGAAACGCTTTTGCGCTGCCAATCCGCAGGTCGAACTGAGACTTGTCTGCGCTCCGACGATCGGGCTGCGTCCGCTGATCCAGCGCCGGCAGATCGACATGGCGCTGGTGTCGCTGCCCGATGCGGATGATGCCACGGTGATCCGGAGGGAGCGCTTCGTCTGGGTGGCGGACCGGCCGGATACGCAGCTGCTGTCCAACGACATCCTGCCGCTGGCACTTTCGGCGCCGACAACGCTCGATTACCGCGCCGCCTGTGACGCGATGGAGGCCGTCAACCGCCGTTACCGGGTGGCGTTTGCCAGCGATAGTCTTGCCGGGCTGATTGCGATCACTCGCGCAGGACATGCGATCAGCGTACTGACCAGCACAGCCGTGCCGCCGGATCTTCACATCATCGACCATGGGCTGCCGCTTCTGCCGACCATCGGCATTGCGCTGGAATTTTCCGAGAACCGCCCGTCATCCGCCGCGGCAATGCTGGGCGAGCATATCAGGCGGCATCTGCCGTCCCTGAAGGAACCGGCGGTCGCGCGTGGTCTTTGACCCGTTTCAGCCGAGCCGGATATCGGGATCGAGGCTGATCTGGTTGCGGCCGCGCATCTTGGCCGCATAAAGCGCCAGATCGGCGCGGCGATAGATCTCATCCGCTTTCGTACCCCGTTCAGCAAAGGAGATGCCGGCCGAAAAAGTGTAGCGGAAACTCGTCTGCTCCGGCAGTGGCCGCGAGAGCCTGACCGCCTCGAGCATGCGCCCGACGATCACCTCGGCATCCTCCGCCGTGGTATTGGGCAGGATGAGGACGAATTCCTCGCCGCCAACGCGGCCAAGGACATCCGTCCTGCGCACATGCTGTTGCAGGGTGGTGGCGAAATCGCGCAACACCGCATCTCCCACCGAATGGCCGAAGCGATCGTTGATATATTTGAAATTGTCGATGTCGAGCACCGCGACACAACCGACAGAACCATGCTCGTCCTCCACCACACCAGCGGGAGCAGCGAGCATGTCGGCAAGCTTGGCCATGACGAAACGGCGGCTCGGTATGCCGGTCAGTTCGTCGGTATGGGAGGCCTTGATCGCGTCGTCGCGGTCCTGCCGCAAGGCACGCTCGTCGGGACGGATGGAGGTGATGTCGCTCGCCACGCAAAGCATCCAGCCGTCATCCTGCGTCGTCTCTGTCATCCACAGCCAGCGGCCATCGTGGAGGTCGGTTTCGAAGGCGCGAAAACCGGCCTTGCCGCGCCGGGAGATGGTGGACGCCAGCCATGCCTCGAAGTTCTCTACCTTGATGACGGTGCCGCGCCTGGCGTGGAAATTGCGACGCATCAGCTCCGACCAGAGCGGATGTTCGCTTTCTTCAATGAACCATGCCGCCCGAAACGCGCGGTTGGCATAACGCAGCCGGTCCCCTTCGTCATAGACGGCCACGCAAACGCCGGCGGCTTCCATCAGCCGGGCGGCCTGCAACATCGTTCTGCTATCGTCCAAGGCTTTCATGCCCTCAGGAATGGTGTAACTGGTCGGCGTCCGTATATCCGATACCTATGAAAGATCGGTTATGGCAGGTTCAGCTGCCCCTCATCGAGCTTGTTTTTCGAGGTTTGCCCAGACTTTCGGACATCCGTTGCTCCTCGCTGATATAAATACCAGAAATGTGCAGAATTCGAATGAGGGCATGGCTGATATTCAGCGCGCCAATTCTCCGGCAACCTCCCCGATTAACCCACGCAGCCAGCGATGCGCCGGGTCGTTGCGGTGGCGGACATGCCAGGCCATCTGGACGGGAAAAGTGCCGAGATCAACTGGCGGGGGAAGCACCTTCAGCCGCGGATCGAGCGCGATACGCCGGCAGATCAATGCCGGAAGCGTGGTGCAGTAATCAGTGACGGCGACAAGTTCCGGGATGGAGAGGAAATGGGTGACGGATACTGCCACCTCACGCTTCAGCCCCTGTCTTTCCAGCGACTGGAACAGGCCGGCGCGCAACCGGCCGGGCGGCAGCATGTTAACATGTTTCAGCCGCTCATATTGCTCCTTGGAGATGCTGTCACCGATATCGGGATGATCGGCACGGACAACGCAGGCAAGTCCATCCTCCATCAGATGCTGGACGACGAGATTATCCGGAGGATCGGTCATGCGGCCGAGCACCATCGCCGTCGTGCCGGACATCACGCCCGTCTCGGCGATATCGCTGCCGAAGGGCGTCAACCGCAGGCGGATGCCGGGCGCCACCTGCCGTAGCCGCTCGACGATGGCCGGCACCAGCACGAATTCCACATAGTCGTTGGGCGCGATGGTGAAGAGGCGTTCAGCGCTCGACGGGTCGAAATCCTGCTGGCCGAGAATGACGTCATCCAGTTTCGCCAGCGCCTCGGCAATCGCCGGCGCGATCTCTTCGGCGAGTTCGGTCGGCCGGATGCCGTATCGCTCACGCACGAAAAGCGGATCGCGAAAGGTCTCGCGCAACCGGTTCAGCGTGTTGGACAGTGCCGGCTGGGTGATGCCGAGGCGTTCGGCGGCGCGGGTGACATTGCGCTCCTCCATCAGCACGACGAAGACCGGCAACAGGTTGAGGTCGTATCTCATTCAAGCACAACGCCTATTCAGTTATAACGCATGGATTATGCCTGGAATAAATTAAATAAATTTCCGAAATGTGTCGAGGAGGCGCATCGTCAGGCTGTCCAAAACGGACGGAACAATTCGAAGGATTAGGACGATGAGCAAGGGCAAGGTACTTATCATCGGGTCCAATGCGACCCGTATCGAAACCAAAGACGGCCGCACCGGTGCGACCGGCCAATATCTCAACGAAACGGTGGTGCCGATGCTGGCGCTGATCAATGCAGGCTACGAGGTCGTGCTGGCAACGCCGAACGGAGCGAAGCCGCATATGGACGAGGCATCCGACAGTGCCGAGCATTTCGGTGGCGACGTTGTGGCTTACGAAAAAGCCAAGGCCTTCTGGGCAAACGACACGTCGATGAACAGCGGCCTGACGCTGCGCGGCGCAATAGAACAGGGGCTCGACAATTTTGCGGCTATCTTCGTTCCCGGCGGCCAGGGGCCGGTCGTCGACCTGATGATCGACCCCGACATGGGCGAAATCGCAAGGCATTTCCACGAAAAGGGCAAGCCTTCCGCCTATCTGTGTCACGGCCCGATGGCGACTGTCGCCGCCATGCGGCATGCCCGCGAATTCCGCTCGGCACTGGTGGCCGGTGATGAGGCCAAGGCCCGCGAATGGGCCAAGGGCTGGCAATATGCGGGCTACAAGATGACAGTCTTTTCCGACACGGAAGAAAAGGTCGTCGAGGACTATATTCTGCATGCCAAGCTCTATTTCAACATGATCGAGGCGCTGACGGCGGCAGGTGGTGATGTAAGCAAGACCAAGGTGGATTTCGAACCGAATGTCGTTATCGACCGCGAACTGATCACCGGCCAGAACCCACGTTCGGATCACCCGATCGCTGCGGCACTGATCGAGGCGCTGGATCGCAGGCAGGGTGTTTGAAAGGCCGATCTCGTACGGGGGCGGCGTGAGAGACCACGCCCCCGGTTCCGTTTCAGTAAAAGGAAGACGCCATGATCGAGAACAACACAAAAATCGTCGCCATCCTCACCGCCCTGCCCGGCAAGGCCTCTGAACTGCAGGCGCTGCTTTCTGACACCGCACCTTCCTGCCATGCCGAACCGGGCAATCTGCGCTGGGATGTCTGGCAGGACCGGGCGAACCCCGAACGCTTCATCCTCGATGAACTCTATATCGATGCGGGCGCGGTTGAAGCTCATCGCGAGACGCCCCATTTCAAAAACTACGCTTCAAAGATCAATAGCCTCGCCGAGCGGACCGCCTATGTGGTCACTCCCGTCGATCTCGGCTGACACCCCTGAAAACAAGGATAGAACCCATGGCACTCAAGGATATTCTGCCGAGCAGGCTCGGTTTCGGCGCAGCCCCGCTCGGCAACATGTTTCGCGATATTCCCGAGGATGAGGCGCGCGCCACGGTGGAAGCCGCCTGGACCGACGGCATCCGTTATTACGACAACGCGCCCTTTTATGGCGCAGGCCTTGCCGAAATCCGCATGGGCGATGCGCTGAAAGACAAGCCGCGTGGTGAGTATGTGATCTCGACCAAGGTCGGCCGCTACATTCTCGACGAGATCGAGGATGTCAGCGCTCGCGATCAGGGCGAAAAGGCAGGTGTGTTCAGCCATGGCCTACCAAACAAGGTGGTCAACGATTACAGCCATGACGGCACGCTGCGCTCGATCGAGCAGAGCCTGAAACGGCTGAAGACCGATCATATCGAGATCGCTTTCGTGCATGATCTGGCGCAGGACTTCTGGGGCGACCGGTGGCTGGAAAAGTTCGAAGAGGCCCGCAATGGCGCCTTCAAGGCGCTCGACCGGCTGCGCGACGAAGGGGTGATCAAGGCCTGGGGGCTTGGCGTCAACAAGGTCGAGCCGATCGAACTGGTTCTGGAACTGGACGAGCCGAAGCCCGATGCCTTCCTGCTTGCCGGTCGCTACACGCTGCTCGACCATGACAAGGCGCTGCAGCGGGTGATGCCGATGGTGGCCGAGCGGGGCTTGGGTGTTGTCGTCGGCGGGCCGTACAGTTCCGGCGCTCTGGTCGGCGGGCCGAATTTCGAATATGCGCCGATCAAGCCTGACATGGCTGCGAAGATCGCCAGGATCAAGGCGATTGCCGATCGCCACGGGGTGAGCATGAAGGCCGCGGGCCTGCAGTTCTCGCTCGCCAACCCGGCCGTTGCAGCCGTCATTCCCGGCGCCAGCCAGCCCTCGCGCATCGCCGAGGACAGTGCGGCCCTGAAGGAAATCGTGCCGGCCGATTTCTGGCGCGAGTTGCGGGCGGAAAAGCTGGTGAGCCCTGCGGCACCGCTGCCGGTATAAACCCCGCCTCGAAGACAATGCCCCCGATGGGCCCCGGCGAAAATCGCCGGGGCATTTAGTTTCAGTTCGCCATGGTCGAGCGGTGCGCCCAGCCGGTCATGCGGCGTTCGATCCACGCCATCAGCGAATACATGGCAATGCCTTCGACGGCGAGCGCCAGAAGGCCGGCGAAGACCAGCGGCACGTTGAACTGGCTCTGGGCCGAGGCCATCATGTTGCCGAGGCCGTAATTTGAGGCGACGGTTTCACTCAAAACCGAGCCGACAAAGGCGAGCGTGATGGCGATCTTCAGCGAGCCGAAGAAATAAGGCATCGAGCGCGGAATGCCGACCTTCAGCATGATATCCAGCTTCTTTGCTCCGAGCGCCCGCAGCACATCCTCCGTCTCCGGCTCGATCGTCGCCAGGCCCGTCGCGACATTCACGACGATCGGGAAGAAGGAGATAAGAAAGGCAGTGATGACGGCCGGAATGGTGCCGATGCCGAACCAGATGACAAGGATTGGCACAACGGCGACCTTGGGGATGGCGTTGAAGCCGATCATGATCGGGTAAAGCCCGGCATAGATGGTTTTCGACCAGCCGATGAACAGGCCGATCGCCAGGCCCCCGACCACCGCCAGGCCGAAACCGAGCGTGGTGGTGAACAACGTCTGCGCCGAGTTTTTCAGGAGCGGCGACCAGTATTGCACCACCGCCTGAAAGATGCGGCTCGGAGCCGGCAGGATGGTGACCGGCGTGCCGAGGCCGCGCACCAGCAGTTCCCAGAAGAGAAACAGGCCAAGCGTGAAAAGCCAGGGTGCTGCCTTGACCCAATTGATGCGGGCGGGCTGTTTTGCGACGATCGCCGGAGCGGTGGAATTCTCTGTCGTGGTGGTCATGCTACCGCCCTCGCCTGCGCGATCTCGCCGTGCAACTGGTGCACGAGGTCGTTGAACCTCGTCTCATACATGATCTCAAGATCGCGCGGCCGCTCGAAGGGGACGCGGTGTTCCTTGAGGATACGGCCCGGTCGCGCGCTCATGACGAAGATCTTGTCGGCCAGAAAGGCCGCTTCGCGCAGGTCATGAGTGACGAGGACGATTGTGACGCCCTGCGCCGCATGAAGATCGCGGATGACGCACCAGAGTTCCTCACGGGTAAAGGCATCGAGCGCCCCGAAAGGTTCGTCGAGCATCAGCAGTTCCGGTTCGTGGATGAGGGCGCGGCACAGATTGGCGCGCTGCTGCATGCCGCCGGAAAGCTGCCAGGGGAATTTCTCGCCAAACCCTTTCAGGCCAACGAGTTCAAGCAGATGCTCGGCCTTTTCGATGTATTCTCGTCTGTTGGCGCGCAGACGGTGGCGGTGCTTTTCAACGATTTCGAGCGGCAGGAGGATGTTTTCCAGCGTCGTGCGCCAGGGCAGCATGGTCGGGTTCTGGAAGGCCATGCCGACGATCGAGACGGGCTGCGTGACATGCTGGCCGGCGACGATGACGGTGCCGACCTGCGGGATATGCAGACCGGTGACGAGCTTCATCAGCGTGGACTTGCCGCAGCCGGACGGCCCGACAACAGCGGCGAAATCGCCTTTATCGACGCGCATGGTGAGGCCTGAGACAGCAAGCGTGCCTTCCGCGCCACCATAACGCATGTCGACATCATCGATGGAAACGAGGTGTGCCATGGGGTGTTCTTTCGATTTGGTATTTGCGGCTGCCCGCCATTCGGCTGGTGTCGGTGCTGCCCCTCATCCGCCTGCCGGCACCTTCTCCCCGTTCTGACGGGGAGAAGGACACAAGCCGAGACGTTTCGGCTCTCTCCAATGTTGAGCAGGGCAAGTCCCCTCTCCCCGCATGCGGGGAGAGGGTTAGGGTGATGGGCAAAGCCGAGAGCTACGAGCGCTACTTTACGGCAGCATCCGCTCCGCCTTTTCCGGCAGGAAGCTGGCGTCGAAGACCTGCTCGGCCTTGATCGCGCCCTTTAGCCCCATCGAGATCTTCAGCGTTTCGATGGAGGCTGTGAGCCTTGCCATGTCGACACCACCGAAGCCGTTTTCGACGACGTAAGGTGTCTTGATGTTCATGGCGTTGGCCATGTTCAGACGCTGGATCTCGATATCCGGGTTAAGCGTCTCGTTGCGCTTCAGAACGGCATCGACACCTTCCTTCGGGTTGGCGACGGCGGCGGCAAAGCCCCTGGCCAGCGCCTTCATGAAACCCTTCACGGCTTCGGGATTTTCCTTGGCAAAATCGGTATTTACCAGCACCGAGTTGCCATAGAGATTCAAGCCGTGTTCGGCCATCAGGAGGGTCGCGATATCGTCATCGGCGATGCCTTGCGCCTTCAGGTTGAGGATGACCGAGAAGGCGAAACCGAAGACGGCATCGACATCGCCCTTAGCCAGCATCGGCTCACGCACCGGGAAGCCGATCGACTCGATGGTAATCTTGCTGTCGTCGATCTTGGCCACCTGCTTGAAGGCCTTCCACTGGGCGAATGCGCCATCCGGCGGCGGAGCGCCAAGCTTCTTGCCTTCGAGCGACTTCGGATCGGTGGTAACGCCGAGCGACTTGCGGCCGACGACTGCAAAGGTCGGGCGCTCATAGATCATCATCGCCGCCTTGACCTTCTGCGACGGGTCCTCGTCGAGGAACTTGATCAGCGAGTTGATGTCGCCGAAACCCATCTGGTAGGTGCCGGTTGCGACACGCGGGATCGCCTCGACCGAACCATTGCCGGTATCGATCGTGACGTTGAGACCTTCTTCCTTGAAATAACCCTTGTCGACGGCGAGCAGGAAGCCGGCGGCCGGGCCTTCGAATTTCCAGTCGAGCGTGAACTTGATGTTGGTTTCGGCAAAGGCCGGGGCGGAGAAACCGGTGCCCAAAGCCACCGTGGCCAAGGCGGCCAGTTTAGTCAGATATCTACGAGTCAGCATCATGTTCCCCTGCTGGTTGTTATTGACCCATAGAAAACGACAAATCGCCAACCGCGCAAGTCTCCCTGCACATTTTATCATCAATATTTCGCGTGCTTATTTTCAAATCACAATTCTGGAGACATCGGCTTTGAGCCAGCCGTTCCGGCACCCCGGCGCGGAGAACACGCCCTGTCATCAGCGGCCAGTTAACTGTGACGGAAAAGAATAAAAGCGGACTCTAAAATAGATTTGCCGAACCGGGCATTTGGCCTATTTTCTCCAACTGGAGGACGAAGAATGCGCATAAAGCTGTTTCTGGTCTGCGTCGCGGTTTTGACCATAGCTTGGCTTACAGGCCTGTTTGCACTCGTATGGTCTCTGTTTTGAAGCCGGAAATTATCTTCTACGGCTTTTTTCCGCGAAGGACAGGGCGACAACGGCACCGAAGTAGCCGACCTGCATGAAGACGAGAGAGGCAATACCAAAGCCGGCAGCCCACCACGCCCCATCGCCTGAAATCAGACTAGCGCAAGCAACAAAGGCAGACGCGAGCAACATCTTGAGGAAACCGCAAGGCAGCTGAAGGTGACGAAAAAGCTTTTCCATGCACTCCCCCAATAGTTAACTAGAATTTAACCATACCTTATATTGTAAACGGGTCATACCCCATATGAGGGAGATTACTTCGAATCATCGAAGCACCCTTTCATCTACCCGCACAGCCCTGTCGGGGCACAATAACGCGCTGCCGGTGCAGCCAGCATGAGGCATATTCAGCTATAGATGCGATCCGTCCACGCAACGGAATATGAGCATGGCGAAATCGCCGCCTTGCGGGGAGAGGAATACAGGTCGGATGCGGGACATGAGCCGGCCCGAGGCCTGAAACCTCAAGCCGGGCCACGCGTTTTTTTCAGGGCGCTTCGCCAGCAAGCCTTGCCAACGCCTCGCCATCCAGCCGGTAGAACAGCTTCTCCGGTTTTGCGACGCCGCCGATCTCATCATAAAATGCCAAAAGCCTGTCGTCCTGCGCGTCTGCGGTCCAGTCTATCCTCGACAATCCCTGCCGGCCGGCCAAGGCGGCAAGTGCCCGCATCAGGGCCCGCCCGACGCCGAGACCGCGAGACATTCTGCCGACATAAAGCTCCTTGAGGAAAAGGCCCGGTTTCAAGCCCGGTCCCGGATAGATCGCACTGAATGCACATATGGCAATCACGTTTTCTTGCTGCTCAGCGACGAGAATCTCTGCACCTTGCGGCCTCGCCTGCAGCCCGGCAATGATTTCCGCGCGCTCAGGACACGGCACTTCATAGTGAGCCTGCATCTCCTCCATCAATGCCGCCAGCCGCGGCAGCGCTGCATCATGCTTCTGCAAGAGGCGGATGCGGGCCGCAGCCCTGTTCGGATCATCTTGCGAATTGGACATGAAACAGCCTCTGAACAATATCTCCCATATCATTGCCACCTATCCGTTACGGGCAACTTAAGGCAAGAAGCTCGATATCGGTGCCATGCTGCAGCGTCTTCGGACGCAGATGGGCATCTCGGGAAGCGTGAGGAGCGCGGTGCTCGTCAAGGCACTCGACGCTGGCTTTCGGCCGATCAACTGCCCCTGATCGATTTGACTGCGGCTATTTCAAACCGAAAGCCCAGCGGGCGGTCCTGCATTCGGGATCTCCGGGCGCGCAAGCGCGGCATACGTCGGGACGAACCTCGTAGACCAGACATGAGGTACTCTCACCGACACGGCCGGACAGCGCCGAACATCGCTGATCCTCGCACCGCATACCTCGCTGGTCCGCAGCAACAAACTGCGGCGGAACCAGGTCGAGAGCTTCATCGGTTTCCATTGTGAAGCGCGGCCATTCGGAGGAATAGGAACAGCAGGCGCCACAGGCCTGACAATCCGGAAGGTCAGCAACACCCGGATCATCTGAAGACAGGTTGTCGTCAAGGGCGTCATCAAAATCCCGCCCAATGCGGCCTGATGAGGCGCCGTCTGTCGTCATTTGTGCTTCAGCAGCCACATCTTGCCCGCCATGGTTATTCCGTACGGGGTTTCGCCGGCCTCGGCATCGGGGTCAAGCCCCTTGAGAAGGCCGTAGCCCGTCAGCTGTTCGAGAGTGGCGGTCGTCGCGAACTTTACCTTCAGCGGCCGCTCCTTGAAGCGATCGGATTTTGCGTAGGTTTCGGTGGCGCCAAGATGGGTCCAGCGCTTCCCGTCCTGGGGGTGGAGGTCGCCGAATTTTGCGAGCTTCAATCCCCTGATCTGGGTCGGTGTCAATTCAACGGTCAACGCAGCAGTTGTCGTGCTGTTCATGTCTTTGTTTCCTTCTCTTCGCAACAGGCGTCAATGCCGCTCACGGCCAGCTTCAAGCAGGTCTGTTTCGAAACCGCTCAGGTTTTCCTGACGGTCGCGTCGGCCGCGTTTTGCGCCTCCATGGCGAGACGCGCCTCGCGCAACCGGGACGTCTTTTCCTGACGGGCCTTCGTAACGGCATCGAGCTCATCGCGGGTACGGTTGCCGGCAGTACTCGAAGCCTGTGTCTTGTCGAATGCCTTTTCGGCAATCTGTCGTGCTTTGCTGTGATGCTCGGTCATTGTCTTCCTCGGTTTGTGCGCCGTGGCGCTTCGATCAGAAGTCCGGACCTATTTTCCCAAATCCGGATGTGCAGACCTGAAACTGCTACAGCGCCATTTGAGCACCATCGACAGCGTGATCCGCTCTTCAACGGCAATAAAAAAGGCCAGGCAGCTGCCTGACCTCCTGTGGTCCCATGCTTTCGACAGTGCCGGTACATCCGTGGTCACACGAAAGCGGATACCAATTCAGACAGCCTGAAGGTTGCAGGCCGACATCTTGCCGGACTTGCGGTCGCGCTCCAGATCGAAGGAGACCTTCTGGCCTTCTACGAGTTCGCGCATGCCCGAACGCTCGACAGCGGAGATGTGGACGAATGCGTCAGCTTCGCCGTTGTCAGGCTGGATGAAGCCGAAGCCCTTGGTGGAATTGAACCATTTAACTGTGCCAGTGGTCATGATGAACCCTTTCATAGCAACATAGAGGGACCGCAACGCAAAAGCGCCGCGGATGATGATAACGATGCTTTAAAGGGAGGGTCGTTCAATACGCGGTGCCATTCGCGCAGTAACCAAATCTCGGCAAGAAAAATATCGATAAGCTTTAGATAATGGAGCGGAGGCGGAAAGTCAAATTTCGGCCCGCCGACGAGAACAGAGGCCGAGCCATGTCAGGTCGTTTTTGGATTGGACTTATCCGTCCCGGTCTGCCAAAAGCCCCGCCAAGGACGCGACTGCCGTTAACTTTAGAACGGGGTCGGGCGATAGATTGACGTCACGTCGTTGCCGCGAGATCACGCTGGCCGTCCTTTAAACTCCTTGAAGCTTTGTCATCCCCTGCCCTCGACGACCTTGATCAGGTCTTCGCGGACGGAACCGATATGGGTGACGAGCAGTTCGCCGGCCTTTTCAAATCGGCGAGCGCGGATGAGGCCGATCAATTCGGCATGTTCGAACATCGCCTTTTCCATCGCCGCCTCGTTGGACAGCTGCAGGCGGGTGTAACGGTCGCTGGTCTGCAGAAGCGAGGCGACGATCTGCTGGCTTCTTGGCATATCGGCGCGGTGATACATGGCCATGTGCAGGTCGGCATTCAGCCTTCCGTAATCATCCCGCTCGCCCGAAGCGATCGCCTTGACGTAATCGGCCTGACGCTCGTCGAGCTCGGCCAGATCCTTCTCGTTCAACGCCGGAGCCGAAGCCAGAAGCAGCCGCGGTTCCAGCATGATCCTGAGGTCGAACACGTCGTCGATTTCGGCCCGCGACAGTTCCGAGACGATCGCGCCCTTTTGCGGCAGGATTTTTACCAGCCCTTCCGCCTCCAGCTGGAACAACACTTCGCGCACCGGAATGCGGCTGACGCCGTAGGTTTCCGCCAGCGCGTCCTGCCGCAACTGCGTGCCGCCGGCATATTTGCCGGACAGGATCGCCTGGCGGATTTCGGTGATGAGGGCGCCGGAAAGCGTCTTGTGTTTCAGTTTTAAGGCCATGCAACCCCGCTACACCATTTCCATCGAAAAGCCAGTTGACTCTCGAAATGTATAAAATCTACATTATACCCAATAAAGAGGGAACTGAAATTATGACGACTGCCTTGACGGAGAACGGGCTGCCGCCCGGTTCGCCTCCTATAGCCGCACGCGCAATCATCGGACTGTCGGAAGGCGTTCTTGCCGTGGAAAAGCTCCTTGTCGGATTTTTCATGGCGCTGGTGCTTTTCCTCATCCTGCTCAATGTGGTGACCCGTTATGGCGGCATGCCGCTCTATTGGGTGGATGAGGCGGCGGTCTACGCCATGGTCTGGCTCACCTTCATCGGCGGTTCGGCTCTCACCCGCCTGCGGCTCGATTTCGCCGTGACGCTCTTGAGCGACAAGTTGCAGAAGAAGAATGCCGAACGCCTGCAGGCCTTCGCGACGCTTCTCGCCATGCTGTTTTCGATCGGTCTCGGCGTGATGTGCTGGAACTGGATGGACCCGATCGGCATTGCTTCTGCAGGCTTCGACGCCAAGGAATATGCCGGCGAGAGCTTCAACTTCCTCTATACCGAATATACCCAGACGCTGAACTGGCCGGTCTGGGCGATCAGCCTCGTCGTGCCGCTGTTTGCCGTCACCATGACGATCCACACCGCCGCCAATCTCGTCGAGGAAATGAAGTTCGCTCCGAAACGGCAGCGGCTTGCATTCGCCAATGCGGAAGGGGTCAACTGATGGTCACGACCGCTTTTTTCACCTTCTTCATGCTGGTCGGCGTGCCGATCGGGCTTTGCCTCTGCATGGCGGCGGCCGTCTATATCTGGGCGACGGGCAATACGCTTCTGTTCGCCAGCTTTCCGGTTCAGCTTTTCGGTGGGGTCGACAATTACGGCCTGATCTCCATTCCGCTTTTCGTGCTGATCGGCGAAGTGATGAATGGCGGCGGCATTACCCGCCGCATCATCGACATGACCATGGCCTTTGTCGGCGCGATGAAGGGTGGGCTTGCCTATGTGAACCTGCTCGCCAACATGTTCGTCTCCTCCATCCTCGGCTCGGCCACCGCACAGGTCGCCATCATGGCGCAGATGATGGTGCCGGAGATGGAAAAGAAGGGTTATGACAAGACCTTTGCGGCCGGGCTTACCGCCTATGCCGGTATGCTGGGGCCTATCATTCCGCCGTCGATCATGTTCGTCGTCTATTCGGTTCTGGCGCAGGTGCCGGTCGGCGACATGCTGACCGCCGGCATGCTGCCCGGCATTCTGCTGACCGCGATCTTCTGTGTCGTTATCGCCCTGATGGGCTGGTTCTGTTACGATTATCCGCGCGGCGACGTGATGACGCTGAAGCAGCGTTTCCGCATCGTGCTCGGCGCGTTGCCGACGCTGTCCATCCCGATCATCATCGTCGGCTCGATCATGGCGGGCATTGCCAATGCGACGGAAGCTGCCGCCGTCGGCGTGGTCGCGGCGGTTCTCGTCGGGCGTTACTGGATCGGCGACCTGAAATTCTCCGACCTGCCGCTGATGCTGTTGAAAGCCGGCATCTATTCCGCCGTCGTGCTGCTGCTGGTCGCCGCCGCCGCCGTGTTCTCCTGGGTTCTGGTCTACGGCATGGTGCCGCAGAATGTCGCCGCCTGGGTGCAGACGATCGCTTCCGACCCGATCACCTTCATGCTTCTCGTCAACGTCATCCTGCTCGTCATAGGCACCGTCATCGACGGCGCGCCGGGGCTGATCATGACGGTGCCGATCCTGTTGCCGATCGCGACCGAGGTCTACGGCATCGACCCGATCCATTTCGGCGTCGTCGTCACGGTCAACCTAGTGCTCGGCTTCCTGTCGCCGCCGGTCGGCCTGTGCTTCTTCGTCGCCTCGGCGGTGACGGGAGCGAAACCGGGCAAGATGTTCATCGTCACCCTGCCCTTCTTCTTCGCCTCCTGCGTGCTGCTCGTGCTTCTGTCGATCTTTCCGATCCTGTCGACCTATTTCGTCAGATAACTGCCCCAAAACCATAAAACTCCAGAGGATTAGACCATGACCGTTACCCGCAGATCATTCCTCCGCAACTCGACGATGGCGGCAGCCGGCGCCGTTGCCGCCGGTACGCTCTCGATGCCAAACGTGCTACGCGCGCAGGAGGCAAAAACCTTCCGCCTCGGCATCACCACCCCGCCCGGCCATCCGTGGAACAATGCGGCGCTGAAGGTCGGCGAAATGCTGAAGGCCGAAACCAAGGGCCGTCTCGACCTCGCCGTCTTCCCGGCAAACCAGCTCGGCACCGAAGCGGTGATGATGCAGCAGATGCAGGCCGGTTCGCTCGATTTCGGCTGGATCATGACCGCCGAACTCGGCTCGCGCATTCCCTCGATCGCCGCGATCAACGCGCCTTATGTCGTCGATTCCACCGCAAAGGTGGCAAAGCTGGTGCGTGATCCGCTGGCGATGAAGATGCTCGACGTGCTGCCGAAGGAAACCGGCACGCTGGGCCTCGCCTGGGGCATCACCACGATGCGTGTCGTTTTCACCGCCAAGGAGATCGGCGGCATCAACGACCTGAACGGCATGAAGCTGCGTATCAACACTACACCGGCCTATCGCGACTTCTACCAGTTGCTTGGCACCGCGCCGACCCCGATCCCGACGCCGCAGGTGTTCGACGCGATGTCGAACGGCCAGGTGGACGGGCTCGAGGCCGATCTCGACTTCTCGTGGAACCAGCGCTTCGACAAGGTTTCGAAGACGATGCTGAAGATGAACGCGATCTTCATGCCCTGCGTGGCACTTGCCTCCGGCCGCGTGTGGAAGGATGTGCCGGCCGCCGACCGCGAGCTGATCACAAAGCTGACCAAGGAAGCGCTCGACGCCCAGATCGATGCGACCGTCGCCAACGAAGCAAAACTGCTCGACGAGTTCGGCAAGGTCATCGCGGTCAAGGACGTACAGGTCGCCGATGCCGGCAAGGTGATTGCCGAATACGACAAGATCTGGCTGCCCAAGGCTCCGATCCTGGCCGACCTGCGCAAGCTGGGTGCGACGCTGTAAGGACTGGTTTCCGAGGAAGCCTGCCAAGGGCTTTTATGCGGCGCGTCTCCGGTGGGGGCGCGCCGTTTTTCTTGCTGTCGTCGGCGAGTCTTCCCGGTGATTTCCCTCACAAGAGGAGATCAGCCAGACGCCACGCACTCGCCCTCCCTTATCTACCGCGCAAATCTCTTCGCCGCGGCGACGCAGAGGATGACGCCGAGGGTGACGATGAACATGGAGGAGGTCACCTGCTCGCCGAGCAGGAGTGCTGCCAGTGCCAGACCGAAAAACGGCTGGATGAGCTGCAGCTGGCCGACTGTCGCGGTGCCGCCCTGAGAGAGGCCGCGATACCAGAAGATGAAGCCGATCAGCATCGAGAAGAGCGAGACGTAGGCCAGACCCGCATAGGCCGGGCCACCGACGCCTGCGAATGTCTCCGGCATCAGCGCCAGCGCGCCGACCAACATGACCGGTAGAGAAATGACCAGCGCCCAGCAGATGACCTGCCAGCCGCCCAGCCGCTTCGACAGCGCCGCGCCTTCGGCATAACCGAGGCCGCAGACGATGATCGCCGCCAGCATCAGCCAGTCGCCGAAGGAGAGGCCGATCGAGGCTACCGTTCCGCCCTGCGCCAGAGCAAAACCGGTGACGAGAAGGCTGCCGAGGATGGCGAAAATCCAGAAGGCAGGCTTTGGCCGTTCACCGCCGCGGATGACCCCGAAGATCGCGGTTGCAAGCGGCAGGAGCCCGATGAAGACGACCGAATGGGCCGAAGAGATATGCTGCAGCGCCAGTGCGGTGAGCAGCGGAAAACCGAGGACGCAGCCGAGCGCGACGATGACGAGCGAAACCATCTCGCTGCTTTGCGGCCGTTTTTGCCGGAAGGCGAGAAGCAGGAGAAGCGACAGGAGCCCGGCGATCGTGCCGCGGGCGACCGTCAGGAACAGCGGATCGAAACCGATCACAGCCAGCCTCGTTGCCGGCAGCGAGCCGGAAAAGATCAGCACGCCGATAAAACCGTTGATCCAACCCGACAGACCGCGATCCATGTCATTCTCCAGTATTTCGATTGGCTGAGGTGCCGATATCGAGTTCATTGCGATGGTGCGGCATCCGCCCTTCTCCCCGCATGCTGGGAGCGGAGGCAAGACGCATCATCCTTATCCTCCCGAAACCATGGCTTCACCAGAAACAGTCTGATACAATTATCCAAAACTGTTATGGTTCAATCACCAGTACGGATGAGGCAAAAGCATGGATCTGACGACGGGATCGGCGGCGACCAAGGCCGAGATGGTGATGCGTTTCGTTCGCCAGAGAATAAGTGGGCGGACACTGACGCCGGGGGCAAAACTGCCATCGGTGCGCTCGCTTTCAGCCACGCTTTCGGTTTCCACATCGACGGTGGTCGACGCCTATGAGCGGCTGGTGGCGGAAGGGGCGATCGTTTCGCGGCCGGGATCGGGGTTTTATGTCGCCAATCAGGCCGCGCCGTTTTCTCCTGCCGAGGCGGGGCCGAAACTCGACCGGGCGGTCGATCCGTTCTGGATCTCGCGGCAATCGCTGGAAAGCAGCGAAGACAGCCTGAAACCCGGCTGCGGCTGGTTGCCGCCTTCATGGCTTCCGGAAGAGGCGATGCGCAAGTCGCTCAGGGTCTTGTCGCGGGCCGAGCCTTCATCGCTTGCGGATTACGGCACGCCGCTGGGGCTTTATCCGCTGCGACGGCTGATATCACGCCGGATGGGAGAACGCGGCATCGAGGCCTCGCCGGATGAGATCATGCTGACGGAATCCGGCACGCAAGCGATCGACCTTCTCTGCCGGTTTCTGATCGAGCCCGGCGATACCGTACTGGTCGACGATCCCTGTTACTTCAATTTTCACGCATTGTTGCGGGCGCATCGGGCGAAGATCGTCGGCGTGCCCTACACGGCAAACGGGCCGGATCTCGCGGCTTTCGCGGCCATTGTTTCCGAGCATCGGCCAAGGCTCTACATCACCAATTCGGCGATCCACAATCCGACCGGGGCCGTGCTTTCACCGGTCACGGCACATCGGGTGCTGAAGATCGCGGAAGAGTTCGACCTGACGATCGTCGAGGACGATATCTTTGCCGATTTCGAGATGGTTGCGGCACCGAGGCTTGCGGCCTTCGACGGGCTGGAACGGGTGATCCATATCGGCAGTTTCTCGAAAACGCTGTCGGCTGCGGCGCGCTGTGGCTTCATCGCGGCGCGCCCGGACTGGATCGAGGGGCTGACGGATCTCAAGATCGCCACATCCTTTGCCGGCGGGCGGATGACCGAAGAGGTCGTTCATGCAGCGCTGTCCGATGGCGGCTATCGCAAGCATCTCGACACATTGAGGGCAAGGCTTTCCAAGGCGATGGCCGAGGTGACGGAGAGGCTTGCCGCAATCGGCATCGATCCGGTGCTGCGGCCGCAATCGGGCATGTTTTTATGGTGCCGGCTTCCCGGTGAGACCGACGCTGCCGAGGTGGCGCGCGCCTGCCTCAAAAAGCAGATCGTGCTTGCCCCCGGCAACGCTTTCAGTCTGTCGCAATCGGCAAAAAACTGCATGCGTTTCAACGTCTCGCAAACGCTCGATCCGCGCATTTTCGAGACGCTGAAAGGCGTGTTGAAGGCCTGACGATCAGTTCGCCTTGAGCTTCACGCCGAAGCCGAGGAGGAAGCTCACCAGCGCGCCGAAGGCGGCTGTGCCGTAGAGCCATGCGGCGGTATCGCCTGCACTTCCCGTTGCAAGGCTTGCCGTCAGGCCGGTTGCGGTGGCGATCGTGCCGGAAAGTGCGGCACCGACCGCGTATCCTGCCGTCGACATGGTGGGCAGAAGCGCGCTGGCGCGGTCGCGGTCAGCGCCTTCGGCAGCAGTCATCGCCGCCTCGTTGACATTGGCCCAGGCGAGGCCGAAGCCGATGCCGATCAGGACCTGGCCGAAGATTACCAGCGGCAACCATTGCAGGCCGATGGCGATTGCCAGCGCGACAAAACCGATGAGATGGAAGAGCGGCCCGACCCACATGGTCGCATGCCGCCATGCCAGCACCTCGTAACGGCTGGCGAACATGGCGACGAGGCTCCAGACCAGCGCCATGGTGACGACGATATAACCGACGACCGCGGGGCCGAGGTGGAAAACCTCGCTGACAAGAAGCGCCAGATAGGTGCTGCCGGCGGAATGCCCGGCCGACATCAGGAACAGCATCACGAAGGCACGGCCGAGCACCGAACCGGGGCGGAAGGTGCCGGCGGGGAAAAGCGGCGGACCGAAGCGGCCGTCGAGGACGACGACCGAAAGCAGCGCCAGAACGCCGAAGACCAGAAGTGCTGCCTGCCAGACCGGCTCACCACTGGCCGAGGAGAGCGCAAAGATGAGCGCGGTGACGACGCAGAGCCCGACGGAAACGGGCGCGAAACTTGCCGCCCTGCCCTCGCCGGTCTTCGGCTCGGTCAGGAAGGTGAACAGCGCAAGGGTGATGAGAAACGGCGTCACGGCCAGGAATGAGGAACGCCAGGAGATCGCCTCGGTCATCAACCCGCCGATCAGCGGCCCGAGCAGCGCCGTTACCGCCCAGACGGTCGCTTCGACGGCAAAGACGCGGGCGATCAGGGATGAGGCAAAATTCGCCGGGATGAGACTGTAGCAGATTGCCACGATCAGGCCATCGGCGATGCCCTGCAACAGGCGCCCGAAGACGATCCAGCCGAAGTCGGGTGCGAAAAAGGCGTTAAACCCACCGAGTGCAAAGAGGAGAGACGAGAGGGCGAGTGCCCTGCGCACACCGAGCAGGTCGCGGAGGGAAGCAGCCGCTGTGCCGCCGGCGATCGAGCCGATGAAATAGAGGCTGTAGACCCAGCTGTACCAGTCCCGCCCGCCAAGCTCGGCTGCCGCAAGCGGCATGGCGGCGACGATGGCGAACTGGTTGAAGGCATGCAGGCCGATGCCGCTCGAGATCAGCGCCAGCATGCGGCCGCTTTCTCCGCGCAGGAGGCCTGCATAACCCGAGGCTTCGGCCTTAACCGTTGCTCCATCCCGCCTGATATCCCCCATTGGGCCATCCGGCTCCCCGATCACTTCCGTCATTGCATTCATACCTTTTCATGCGCGCCTGCTTCAGCCAGGCCTTTCCTGTTCAGGATCGGCACCGTAAAATCTCAACCTTGGTTGAGGTCAACGGTAAAAAATGACGAAATCCGAAAAGATCAAAACGCTTCAGGGGATCAGTGTGGGAGAGGTTGCGGAACGCTCCGGCGTGGCCATCTCGACGCTGCATTTCTACGAGGCGGAAGGGCTGATCGAAAGCTGGCGCAATGGCGGCAACCACCGGCGCTACAGTCGTGATGTTCTGCGGCGTATCGCCGTGATCCGGGTGGCGCAACGAGCCGGCGTGCCGTTGAAGGAGGTTGCCGAGGCGCTGAAAACCCTGCCGCAGGGACGCACGCCGAATGCAAAGGACTGGGCGCGGCTTTCGGCCGTATGGAAGGCGGAACTGGACCAACGGATAGAGACCCTTTCGCGCCTGCGTGACGAATTGACCGGCTGTATCGGCTGTGGTTGCCTGTCCTTGAAAGCCTGCCCCTTGCGCAATCCCGGCGACCGGCTGGCGGCCGATGGAAACGGCCCGCTGCTGCTTTCCGGCAGCGGAGAAAACTGATTCGCGAATCGGATTAAGCAAAATGTTCCAGCGCACAAATCAAAGGCAAATTGCTCAGGCAATCAGCGCCTCATGATTGATTTTTCGGCGCGTGACATTTTTGCTACAGCCTTTTTAGCAATCGCTCCTACATCCTGATCATCACGCAATGCTTATGGAGGGAAAATCCATGAAGGGTCTTTTCATTCTCGCCGCTTCCGTCGCCGCTCTCAGCGCATCGACCGCAGCCTATGCAGCAGACGCCGTGGAGCAGATACCGACCGCACCGGTTGCGGTCGAAACCGCGCCGGCCTTTACCTGGGAAGGTTTCTATCTCGGTGCCCATACCGGTTACGGCTGGGGTGATGGCGATCTTGAGGGCGTGGGCTCGGACAATTTCGATGGATGGCGCCTCGGTGCGTTTACCGGCTATAACTGGCAGTTCTCCAACGGTTTCGTTGCCGGTATCGAAGGTGACGTGAACTACGACTGGAACAACGAAGACATCGGTGCCGGCTTCGATGCCGAGAGCGGCTTCTCCGGTTCCGTGCGCGGCCGTGTCGGTTACGCCTTCGACCGCACGCTGGTTTATGCCGCCGGCGGCTGGACTGCGACCAATGTCGAGGTCAACGGGCCTGCCGGCTTCAACGACGACGACACCCTGCATGGGTGGACGATCGGCGCCGGTGTCGACCATGCCTTTACCGACAAAATCTTCGGCCGGCTGGAATACCGCTATAACGATTACGGCAACGGCGATATCGGCGGGCTGGACGTCGATTTCAACCAGCACGTCTTCCAGGTCGGCGTGGGTGTGAAGTTCTAAATTTATCGCCTGAACAGGCACGAGGAGAAGCTGTCCGCACGAGGTGTGCGGGCGGCTTTTTTTGTTGGTGATACGCCAGATGAACCTCAGGAACGGCGCTTTGTCAGGCGGATATCGAGATGGCCGATATCCTGCTCGTTACCCCAGCCGAGAGACCGATAAAAACCGGCCGCCCGGGTCTCTCTGCCAGTTTCCAGCCAGATCTCGCTGTGGTGCCTGAAGAGCTCTGCCTCGGCGGTGGAGACGAGCTGCCTGCCAAGCCCCCTTCCCGCAAAGGCTGGAAGAACGAAGGCAGCAAAAAGCGATGCCTCATCGATATCGATCATCGAGAAGCCCACGACCTGATGATCAACAACCGCCACCCAGGCACAGGAAGATGCGGCGATCATTTCCGCAACCGCTTCCTCGGTAATGCCCATCTGCGAAAGCTGCTCGATGGAGAGATGGTTCTCCCGTACCGAGGTGCGCACCCGGAACACGGCCGGGATATCGGATAAAAGGGCGGGTCTGATTTCTGCGGGCATGGTTCGGGCTCTTGGCAAACGGGGTGGATCGCAATCCGGGAGAAGATTGACATGGCGGGTATGGGGCAAGATAGCGGCAACAGGCCGACACCGCGGGACGCGTTGAAGCATTTCCGCTTTTCTTTGAAACGCGAAATCGCTCTATCTCTTTGTTTTGACGCAATTCCGAACGCAAAACCGGTTCCCGCTTTTGCTGAAATTGCTCTAAAATCACAGGCAGCACCATGCAACCCATCAGCACCGAACGCACCCTTATCACCCTTGTCCGGACAGACGATGCGGAAGATCTTCGCACCTATTATCTGCGCAATACCGAGCATCTTGCCCGCTGGGAGCCGTTGCGCTTGGAGGATTATCATTCCGTCGATGCGTGGAAGGATCGCGCGCGCGATTTCGCCGGCGAGGCGCTCAGGGGTTTTGCCTACAGGTATGTCGTGCGTTTCAAGGGCAGTCGCGAAATCATCGCGGTCGCAAATTTCACCAATGTGGTGCGCGGCGCCTTCCTTGCCTGTCATCTCGGCTATTCGATCGATAGAGAGGTGCAGGGCAAAAACATCATGTTCGAGGTGCTCGACACCTTAATCCCGCATGTGTTCAACACTTATGGACTGCACCGGGTGATGGCGAATTACATACCGGAAAACGCCCGCAGCGGCGCGCTTCTTGCCCGCCTCGGCTTCGAGGTGGAAGGACGCGCCAGGGACTATCTCAAGATCAACGGAGAATGGCGCGACCATGTGTTGACGGCGCGGATCAACGATGCCCGATGAGCTTATCTAAAAGAGGCAGGGAGAGGTGAATGATCATTGTCATCGAGGGTATCAGTGCCGCGGGCAAGACCACATGGTGCCGGAAGCATGCGCAGGCTCATCTGATCCGGGAAAGCTATCCGGCCGATCGCAAGAAACAGCCCGAGATCGGACTGGCGACAGCGCATTACTGGGCGGACTGGAATGCCAAGCGGTGGAGCGACGCGCTTTCGATGGAACAGGCGACCGGCCATGCGATCTGCGACACGGATCCGCTGAAGCTGCATTACAACTGGTGCATGTTGCAGATCGGCGCTCTTCCGAGGTCCCAATGGGAGCTGCAGCTTGAGACGAGCCGCGCAACATTTCTGGAAAGACGGATCGGTTTTGCCGACGCCTATCTCGTCAAGATGATAGACCCGGTGATCGCCCGGCAACAGCGGGACGGCGATACGTCACGCCAGCGCGACCGGTTCGATCAGAATGTGCTGCTGCAGCCGGCGCTGATCCGATGGTACAAGCAGATGGAAAAAGTTCTCGGCGGACGCATGTGCTGGGAATTGCCCGAGACAGGTTTTTCGCCCGACGACATTTCCGCCAACCCGCTCCGCTACGATATCGGCGCGTTCGATGCGTTCATTGCGTCACTCGACGAGTGATCCAGCGGAATGCCGATCGGGCTTCACCCGTGGCTCGAATTGTTCGGCACGACCGGCTCCTCATCCTTCACCTTGGCGCGGTGGAAGATGAACATGCCGGCGATGACGATGATGGCGGCGCCAGCAAGCGTCTGAGCATCGGGGAAATCGCCGAAGAAGGCCCAGCCGAAAACGATTGCCCATAACAGCAGCGTATATTGCAGCGGGGCGAGAACCGAGGCCGGCGCGAGCTTGAGCGAGCGGGTGATCAGGAGATGCGCCGAGCAGGACACGACGCCGAGCAAAAGCAGCGCGAAAAGTTCGCTGCCGGTGAACGGGCTCCAGTTGCCGACGCTGAACCAGATGCCGGCAACAAGGGCGCCGAGTGTCTGCCAGGTCACCAGCGTCACGTCGGGCGTCGAGCGCAGCACGCGGCCAAGAACAAGCGAAAGGGCGAAGGACAGGCTGCCGACCAGGGCGAAGACCGACGGCCAGGAGAGCATCGCCTCCGACGGGCGAAGCGCGATGATGACGCCGATGAAGCCGACAAGGACCGCCAGCCAGCGCCGCCAGCCGATCCGCTCCCCGAGGAAGAAATGCGAAATCGCCGCGACATAGATCGGTCCGGCCATGTAGAAGGTCATCACGTCGGCAAGCGGCAGGTAGACGACAGCGGCGTAAAACAGCCCTGTATCTGCGGTCGCCATGACCACACGAGCAAACTGCAAGCCCGGCTTTTCGACCTTGAAAAGCGAGGCTGTCGAACTGCGGGCCAAAAGCGGCCCCAGAACGAGAAACGCACCGAGCGAACGCAGCAGCAGGACCTGCCCGACGGAAAAACTGGCGACCAGCCATTTGCCCATGGCATCATTGAGCGCGAACATCAGGTCGCCGAGCAACATCAGAAGAATGCCGGTCAGAATGACGTTGCCGCCGATGGCATAGGCCGTTGTTGCTTTCATGATCTTTCGGCGCTCCGCGACGCCATTTTCGATGGCGACCGGGAACAAGCCGGGAAAAAGACCCCGAGCCATACCGGGATCGTCTCGATACCTGTTGGAATGGGCGCTCCATACTCCTCGGGCCAACCTGATTGCAAGGGATATTAAAGCAGGACGTCATATTGTCCTGCGGCAATCAGGGTCAGAGCCGACAGAAGCTTGCCTCAACCCCGGCGGGCGGCATCGATTGCGGCAACGTCGATCTTTTTCATCGTCATCATCACATCGAAAGCACGTTTGGCCTCGGCGCCGCCAATTCCAAGCGCCTCCATCAGCGTGCGCGGCGTGATCTGCCAGGAAATGCCCCAGCGATCCCTGCACCAGCCGCAATCACTTTCCTCGCCGCCATTCTCTACGATGGCATTCCAGTAACGGTCCGTCTCCTCCTGATCCTCGGTGGAAATCTGGAAGGAGAAGGATTCGTTGTGCTTGAAATGCGGGCCGCCATTGAGGCCAACGCAGGCCACACCGGCAACGGTGAATTCAACCACCAGAACATCGCCCTCGACGCCATCCGGATAGTCGCCGGGTGCGCGGATCACCGCGCCAACGGCGCTATCGGGAAATGTCTGCGCATAAAACCGGGCCGCATCCTCGGCATCCTTGTTGTACCACAGGCAAATGGTGTTCTTGTTCATGGCAGGTCTCCCGTTGCTGCTGCGTCCGGCTCTCCCATTTTGGGCGGATCGCAGATCCATCTCGCATTGAAGACGTAGGGCTGATCACCGATCCGACAGCAGGTTTGATTTTTTTCGATAAAATAGTGATCGGCGATGTTGCGGCCGTTCGCTTGAAGGATTATCGCAAGATCCATGGAGTAGAGGGATATAAATGAAATTTATCAATATCTTGACATCAATATCGCTGGTGGCTGCCTTGAGTGCCTGTGCGCCTACGCGCGCGCAATATGATGCGCTGCAGACGACGCTTGAAGGCAGCCCCCAGGTGCGTGCGCAGGCAATTGCCGATTGCACGAAGAGGCACTGGTCTTCGGAAAGAACCGGAAATCTGGCCAAGCTGATGAACGTGCGGGAAAAGCAGGCGAAATCGACATTCTGCAACAGGTTGCACGGCGGATTGGCGAGCGGCCGCATCACCTATGAAGATGTGAAGTCTGTCTGGAGCACGCCCACTCCCAACATGATAAGGGTGATGCAGGGGCGTTGACATCCACCTGCGGCCAAGCGTCTTCAGGCCGGAGATTTATCTGCACCGGGTTCCACCTTTGCGCCGATAAAATAATGATCGACGATGTTCTGGCCGTTCTTCAGGATATGAGCGGCCAGTTCGGGATCGCCGCCCTGAAAGGTTTCGGGATCACCGCCGCAGAGGTGGACGAAGAGCTTCTGGTGGGCGACCGAGACGAAATATTCGTAGGCCGGCGGCGCGTCGGTCCACTCGGTCGATTTCAGTTCTTCGGCCGCCTGCGCTGTCGCATCCTCGATCGCCTTGTAGATCCTGGCCATCATGGCATGCCGGACCTTCTCGTCGATCTCCATATATTGCCTCTCTACCGGGGTCAGGACGGGACAGCTCTCGTTCATCGAATGGATCTCCCTGCATGGGTTTCGGCGGCGGGATGCCAATGGGGGCTGCTTCGCACCGGAATGCGTCGGTTATGGGCCGACGACATCATTCAAGCCGCAAGCTTATCCAGAAGGTCGTGCGCTGTGGGCCATTGATAGCGCACCAGTTCCACGCCCGGATTGCCCGCGCGTGTGACCTCCCGCCTTTCGATCACCGAACCGCCAAGCCGGTCATAGACGGCTGTCGCCGGGATATTTTTCGCGAAGGCGACGAGATGGACCGGCAGGTCTTTTCGCCAATTCTCGAAGGTGGAGAGTGCCTCGCGGAGAAGCGTTTTCGCTACGCCCTTTCCCTGGAAAACCGGCGATACGTAGAGGTTATGCAGATAGGTCCCGAATTCGGTTTCCTCGTTGAAGACGAAGCAGCAGAAACCGGCGATTTCCGTCCCGTCGCAGGCAATGATGATGAGGTGATCGGGAGACGGCAGCACGGCGCAGCGCGTTTGCCAAAGCTCCTGCTTCTCGGCCGGAAGAACGTCCTTCAGGTAGGCTTCGGGCAGGATATGCGCATAGGTGTTTTGGCTCATCGACACATGCAGGTCGACAATCATCCGGGCGTCAGACGGGAGTGCCGGGCGGTATTTCAACATGGTGGCGGGGCTTTCTGCATCTACTTCACCTGCAAGATCATATCCCAGCGATCCAGCCCCGGCGCGTATCCGTTCGGCGTTACCTTGGTCGCGGTGAAACCGAGCTTTTCGTAAAAGCCTCGCGTATGCTGACTGGTGTTGAGCGTGATGGTCTCGACCTCCCTAATGCTTCTGGCGAGGTCGAGACGGGCTTCGGCGAGGAAGCGACCGATACCCTTGCCGTGGTAATGTCTCGCAACCATGCCCCAGGAGAGGAAGGCGGTATTCTCTTGCGCAATCACCTTCAGCCCTCCGCATCCCACGACCTCATCCCCCTGCCGCAGGACGAGATAAGGGCGTTTCAAGACGAGAGATTGCAGAAACTCGGAATATTGCGGCCGCTCTTCGGGAGCGAAGAAGTGAGGTGTGTTGGAATCGAAGACGGCCAAACAGGCGGGCCGATCTTCAATCGCATATGGCAGAGATCTTACCGACAACACTGCGCACCTCAAATCCCGATTTTCAACCTTCCAGCAAACCCTTGGCCGCCAAGGTCACGCGCGTCGCGGCATTCAGATCATAGGCATTAAATTCGCCGAGGCGCACCCAGGCAAAATCCTCGAACTCGTGGTTGATGGCGATGTCACGGTTTTCGGCGCGGCAGTCGAAGATGAGATAGATCATGTAGATCTCCTCCGTCGAGCCGTCCGGATAGGTCTTCGTCCTTACATCATCGCGAAAGGTCCAGGGCGTGACTTCGGTGATGCGAAGCCCCTCGCCCAGTTCCTCGCGGATTTCGCGGCGCAGTGCCTCCTCGATCTTCTCTCCGGCCTCCATGCCGCCACCTGAAAGCGCCCACTGACCGGGAAACACGCCCCGGTCGGAGGGCATCTTGCAGAGCAGATAGGCGCCGTCATTTTCGATCAGCGGGCAGACGATGATCCGTTGCCTCATAGTCCCGTCCCCCATATTCAGCCGCTCAGGCGGCGGCTGCTTCCGGCGTGTAGCCTGCCTCGCGGATGGCTTCCTCGGCCTTGGCCTTGTCGCCTTCTACCGTAACCTTGTGGGATGGCAGGTCGATTGTGACGGCGACACCCGGCAGGGCTTCGGAAAGAGCGGCGCGGACGGTCTTTTCGCAATGGCCGCAGGTCATGTCGGCTACGGTGAAAATGGCGGTCATCTGAAAACTCCTTGGTTGTTCATGTCTTTATGCGTGTTCGATAAGGTATTTGACTATGCGGCGCTTTCGCCCGCCAGATCATCCAGGATCGGGCAATCCGGCCGGTGGTCGCCACCGCAGCAATGGCTCAGGTGTTTCAGGGTCTTCACCATGCCCTGCATTTCCGCGATGCGGCGTTCGAGGTCGTTGATGTGGGTGGTGGCGATTTCCTTGACGCTAGCGCTCGTGCGGCTCTTGTCCTGCCAGAGCTTTAAAAGCGTCTCGGTCTCTTCCAGCGAAAAACCGAGCGAGCGCGCCCGCTTGATGAAGCGCAACACATGCACCTCTTCCTCGCCATAAACCCGGTAATTGCTTTCCGTGCGACCCTTCGGTGCGATCAGGCCGATCTGCTCGTAATAACGGATCATCTTGGCCGAAACGCCGGATGCGCCCGATGCTTCACCGATATTCATGCGGCATCCTCCGCCTTGAAGGTTTTCAGCCTCAGCGCATTGCCGAGCACGAAGACGCTAGACAGCGCCATGGCGCCGGCGCCGATCATCGGCGACAATGTCAAGCCGAAGGCCGGATAAAGCACGCCTGCGGCAACCGGGATCAGCGCAACGTTATAACCGAAGGCCCAGAACAGGTTCTGGCGGATGTTTTTCATCGTTGCGCGGCTGACGGCAATCGCCGAAACTACGCCGGTGAGTTCTCCGCCCACCAGAACAACATCGGCGCTTTCGATCGCCACATCCGTACCGGTGCCGATGGCAATGCCGATATCGGCCTCGGCCAGAGCGGGCGCATCGTTGATGCCGTCGCCGACAAAGGCGAGTTTTCGCCCCCCGGCACGCAAATCATGGATCGCCTGAACCTTGCCTTCCGGCAGAACTTCGGCAACCACCTTGTCGATGCCGACCTGTCGGGCGATGGCGTCTGCCGTGCGGCGGTTGTCGCCGGTGACCATGACGACCTCGACGCCCATCGCCTTCAGGGCATGGATCGCGTCTGCGCTCGACGGTTTCAACGGGTCGGCAACGGCGATGATGGCGGCAAGCCTGCCATCGACGGCGGCATAAAGCGGTGTCTTGCCTTCGTCGCCGAGACGGCTTGCAGCGTCCGCGAAGGTTTCGACGGAAGCACCGAGCTTTTGCATGTAACGATCGGCGCCGACCGCGACCTCACGGCCGCCAACCTTGGCGCGGATGCCGTAGCCGGTGACGGAGGAGAAATCCTCGGCACTGCCGGTTTCAAGCCCCTTCGCCTTTGCCGCCTTGACTATGGCGTCGGCAATCGGGTGTTCGGAGCGGGCCTCGACTGCGGCAACCAATGCCAGGGTTTCGTCTTCACCAAAACCTTGAGCGACCATGAAATCGGTCAGTTCCGGCCGTCCCTTGGTGACCGTGCCGGTCTTGTCGACGACGACGGTCGCCACATCCTGCAGACCCTGCAGTGCATCGCCCTTGCGGAACAATACACCGAGTTCCGCCGCGCGGCCGCCGCCGACGACGATCGAGACCGGAACGGCAAGCCCCATGGCGCAGGGGCAGGCGATGATGAGAACGGCAACGGCCGCGATCAGCGCATGGGTGATCTTCGGGTCGGGTCCGACGAGATACCAGACGGCAAAGGTGATGACGGCGAGCGCTATGACCGCGGGGACGAACCATGCGGTCACCCGGTCGACCAACGCCTGGATCGGCAGCTTTGCCCCTTGGGCCTGCTCGACCATGCGGATGATGCTGGCGAGCATCGTATCACGGCCGACCTTTTCCGCCGTAAACCGCAGTGTGCCCGTCGTATTGACCGTGCCGCCGATGACGGTGGCGCCGGTGGATTTGGCGACCGGGATAGGCTCGCCCGAGATCATCGATTCATCGATATTGGACTGGCCGTCGAGCACCGTACCATCGACGGGTATGCGTTCGCCCGGACGGATGACGACGATATCGCCCGGAACGACGTCTGCCGTTGGCACATCGATCTCGCGGCCATCGCGTTCGACACGGGCGGTCTTTGCCTGCAGGCCTGCAAGCTTCTCAATCGCGGCACCGGTGCGGCCGGTGGCGCGGGCTTCCATCAAGCGGCCGAAGAGGATCAGCGTGACGATGACGGTGGCAGCTTCGTAATAAACATAGCGGGCGGTTTCCGGCAGCAGGCCGGGGGCAAAGGTGGTAACGAGCGAATAGCCGTAGGCAGCAGCGACACCGACTGCGACCAGCGAATTCATTTCCGGATGGCCGCGGAAAAGCGCCGGCAGGCCCTTTTTGAAGAAGCGCAGGCCGGGCCAGAAGATCACGGCCGTGGCCAGGACGAAATAGAGATAATAGAGGTTCTGTGTGTCGATGACGCCCATCAGCCAGTGGTGGAAAGGCTCATAGGCATGGCCGGTCATTTCCAGCACGAATAGCGGCAGGGTGAGGATGAAGGCAATCGCCAGATCGCGCTTCAGCGCGGCCTCTTCGCCCTGGTGCATGTGGGCGTGGTCGTGGGTGGAGTGAGCGGCTTGGTCATGTCCTGCATGATCTATCTGGTGGCCGTGATGCTGACCTGCCGCCTCCGCCGTTTGATGAAGCTCGGCATGGCCGGTCAGGGGGCTCTCAGCAGCTACGATCCTCCCAGCCTCGCGCAGTGCATGCTCCATCGCACCCGCAGGTACTTCATAACCAAGCTTGTGGATCGCTTTTTCAAGTGCCTGCGGATCAAACCCCTCGCCCGTTTCGACAGTGAGCTTCTTCGTCGCGAAGTTGACGGCGCTCGTCTTAACGCCCGGCAGCTTGGCAGCGCCGGTCTCAACCCGGCGCACACAGGAGGCGCAGGTCATGCCCTCTACGGGAATGGTCAAAGGTTCGGCGATACCGGAATGGGTATGTCCAAGGTGCTGATTCATGAGATGCGATCCTTTCGCATCCGCATGTAAGGCTTCCCATGATGGGAAGGTCAAGGACAGAACGAGATAATTTCGCAGCGACGAAAACGCACGGGCCGAACTTCTGCCTAACGCCCGCCTTGCCCGACGCCCGGTGCGTTGAGGCCGGAGAGAAGCAGGACGAGTTCAGCCTGCCGGGTCGTGCCGGTTTTCTGCATGATCCGCTTCAGGTGCGAGCGCGCTGTCTCAAGCGAGATGTTGAGGGATGCGGCGACCATTTCCGGCGTCTGTGCCAGGGCGATGCCGCGCGCCACCTTGGCTTCGGCGGGCGTCAGATCGAAGAGACCGCAGAGAACCCGCATGTCCGGCGGCCCCACCTGCCCTACCTGGGTCACCACCAGCACCGCCATGGAGCGAGAGAAAATGTCGCGCGCCGCCCGGCGAACAGGCATGAGGTGCAGGATGAGCGGCGGCGTTCCGTCGCGCAGCGAAACCATCGGCACCGATTGGACGGTCGGCACGGCTTGCGCCTTGTAGCGTTCGATCGCTTCGTCGAGCAGCGCGCGAGCGCCGGCGCTTTCAAGCACGATCTTGTCACCCGCGCCGGTGCGGATACGCGGAGACAGAGCTTCAAGTTGCGGATTGGCGGCAAGCATCTGGCCGCCATCGCCAATCACGGCGGCCGGCAGTCCAAGCATGGACAAGGTCTCGGTCATCGAGCGCGCTTCATTGAAGGCCAGCCTGGAAGCCATATAGGCTGCGCGGGCGAGATCAGGCTTCAGATCATTCAGCTTGGCAATCTGTGCGTGGGAGAAATTATCGAGGCCGCGCGTGCGCATGAGGGTGATCACGATCACATGGCCGGTCGGCTCCTGGAAGGCCCAGCCCGCCTCCCAGTCGATACCATGCGGCTTCAGGAATTCGCGATCTATGATGTCCTCCTGCATCTCTTCCGGCGTCAGAAGATCGGATGTGCGTACGAAGGAAAAAGGCGACGCCTGCATGGCCCTTGCCGGGCGCGTGTTCTTCAATCTCAGGTCGCTGGAGACGAATTTGGCGAACAGGTCTGCGATGTTGGGTGTGGTGACATACCGATGATTGCCGCTCGCATCGACAGTGAATATCGAGGCCGTCGATGACCCGGCCTCCGCCGCCAGCCGTTCGCAAGTCTCCGTCCAGAGTTCGGGGACCAAGGCTGCCTCATAAAGGCGATCTGCGAGAGTGCTTTGAGCATTCATGAAGTGAAATCACGATTTTCAACAGTTGCAACGATACATATCAGCACATGAATAGACAATATATGCGCCGAACAACATAGAAGAAGATCGTTTTAGTCGTTCAGAATGCTTGGTACGGTTTCGTACACCCGCAGCAGAAACCTGCGCTTTTCCTCGATTTAACGTTCGCCGCCGACTTTCAGCGGCCAGTCGACCACGTAGTCTTCGAAGTCCTCCACATCGACATCCTTTTCGCTGACGGTGCGTCCGCGCGCCGAAATTCCCGCCTGATGCACAGTTTCCGGATCGCCTGAGACAAGCGGATGCCACCAGTACAGATCCTCGCCATCGCGAACCAGGCGATAACCGCAGGTCGGCGGCAGCCAGTGGATCTCGCGCACTTCCTGCGGTGTCAGCTGGATGCAGTCGGGTACGGTTTTCTGCCGGTTGGGATAGTCGCTGCAGCGACAGGTCGAGCCATCCAGCAGGCGACAGGCGACCGAGGTGAAGACCACATCGCCTGTATCCCAATCTTCCAGCTTGTTGAGACAACAGAGGCCGCAGCCATCACACAGGCTTTCCCATTCGCCCGGCGTGAGCTCGTCGAGGGACTTCAGTTTCCAGAAAGGTACGTCGTTCATCATCACTTTTGCGGCAGTCGGATACAATTCGTGTCGGCCGCCCTTTTCACGTTGCGATTTTACAATCGCGCATCAACCAATTGTCAGCTAATGCTGATTAACCGTGGCAAGCTTATGCTCTTGATCGTTGTCAGGGGCTACGTCAAGCCAAACGCAAAAGCTAAAATAATGGCGTTGCGGACGGGAGGAAAGATTGCAGGACGAACCCAAAGCACCCGAGGGCCGGCCGCGCAAGAAGCGCCACATCCTGCTGCGTGTTGACAGCTGGATCGATTCCACCGTCTGGAACCTTGGCTTCAAACTCGCCGAAGCCTGGGAAGAGATCACCATATTCTTCCGTCGTTTTCGCGTGCGTGGCTGGAAAAAGCTCGCCTTCGAGGTGGCCGGCGAGGCCATGACGCTTGGCACGGCAGGCTTTGTCGTGCTTCTGGCGCTGGCACTTCCCGCCTTCGAAGAGACCAAGGAAGACTGGAAGAACCGCGGCGATTTTGCCGTCACCTTTCTCGACCGTTACGGCAATGTGGTCGGCCATCGCGGCATTATCCATGAAGATTCGGTACCGATCGACGAATTGCCGGATCACCTGATCAAGGCGGTTCTGGCAACCGAAGACCGACGTTTCTTCGACCATTACGGTATCGACTTCATCGGGCTTGGCCGGGCACTGACGGAAAACGCCAAGGCGGGTGGCGTCGTGCAGGGCGGTTCGACGCTGACCCAGCAGCTGGCGAAAAACCTGTTCCTGACCAACGAACGTTCGATCGAGCGCAAGATCAAGGAAGCCTTTCTGGCTGTATGGCTGGAAGCCAATCTGTCGAAGAAAGAGATCCTGTCGCTTTATCTCGACCGCGCCTATATGGGCGGCGGCACGTTCGGGGCGGCGGCGGCTTCGCAGTTCTATTTCGGCAAAAAGATCACCGATGTCAGCCTGGCGGAAAGCGCCATGCTGGCCGGCCTGTTCAAGGCGCCGGCTAAATATGCACCCCATGTCAACCTGCCGGCGGCGCGCGCCCGCGCCAACGACGTATTGTCCAATCTGGTGCAGAGCGGCCTGATGTCGGAAGGCCAGGTGATCGGCGCGCGGCGTAACCCGGCAACCGCTATCGACCGCGCCGACGTGAAAGCGCCCGACTATTTCCTCGACTGGGCTTTCGACGAAGTGCAGCGGCTGGCCAAGGAAGGCAAGATCAAGGAACATTCGGTCGTGGTTCGCACCACTGTCGACATGGGCCTGCAGCAGGCAGCCGACGCGGCAATGGAATCCAGCCTGCGCGAGTTCGGCGAGGGCTACAAGGTCAAGCAGGGCGCCATGGCGATGATCGAGAACGGTGGCGCCGTTCGCGCCATGGTCGGCGGCCGGGATTATGGCGAAAGCCAGTTCAACCGCGCCACCAAGGCGCTGCGCCAGCCGGGCTCGTCCTTCAAGCTGTTCACATATTCGGCCGCGATGGAACACGGCATGACGCCGGAAACGATGATTTCCGATGCGCCGATCACCTGGCGCGGCTGGTCACCGCAGAACTATGCCCGATCCTACAAGGGCCGTGTCTCGCTGCTGACGGCGATGTCGCAATCGCTCAACACCGTGCCCGTGCGGCTTGCCAAGGATGTGCTTGGCACCAAGGTGATCGTCGAAACAGCCAAGGCGATGGGCGTCGAGACGCCGCTGCGCATGGACAAGACCATTCCGCTCGGCACCTCGGAAGTGACCGTACTCGACCAGGCAACGGCCTATGCCGTGATGCCGGCCGGCGGCATGCAATCGCGTCGCCACGGGATCGAACAGGTTCTCGGTTATGGCGGCGAGGTTCTCTACGATTTCAACCGTGACGAGATGCCTGCCAACCGCGTGCTTTCGGAAAAGGCAATGTCGTCTATGAACCGCATCCTGACGCAGATCCCGGTGATCGGCACGGCGCGGCGCGCAGCGCTTGACGGCGGCATCGTCACCGGCGGCAAGACCGGTACGTCGCAGAGCTATCGCGACGCCTGGTTTATCGGCTTTACCGGCAATTACACGACCGCCGTCTGGTTCGGTAACGACGACTTCACCTCGATGAACAACATGACCGGCGGCGCGCTGCCGGCGATGACGTTCAAGAAGCTGATGGACTATGCACATCAGGGCATCGAACTCAGACCCATTCCCGGCATCGAAAATCCGCTTCCGACGGGGAACCACAAAAAGGGCGATACGCCGGCCGAGCAACGCCAAGAGGATCCGGCACTGATGGCGTTGACGCGCCCGCGGTCGCTCTCGGGCGAATCGACCCGCGTTCTGAAGCAACTGGCACAGGCGCTGAAGGCCGCACCGCCGCTGGTGGCGGGTGTCGAAAAGGTTGCCGAAGCCACGAGACCCGCAGCAGGCCTGCGACAGGGTTCCGGCAGCGATCTGCGCAAGGGTACGGCGACCGTAAGCCCGGTGGTGACGAATTCGATACCGTGAGAGGATCTACGCTCCCCACAGCGGAATGGCATCTCGGCATTTCCCCACAAAAGAATCAATGCTAATCCTCCCTGCACCGTTCTGCCGAGGACCAAGACTGCTCGTGTTCCGTGTTCCCTTTCTCGTCGCAATCGCGCTTGCAATCGCCTTCGGAGGCGGGATCTGGTCGACCCGGCTGGCGCTCGATGCCACGATCGGTTTCGGCGCGATCAAGCTCGGATCCTGGGAAGCATTTCCTGAAGCGCAGACGGCAGATGCGGATCCTTATGCCAAGTCTCACCGCGCCAATGCCGGCAAGCTTCTTTATGCCACGGCAGAAGGTTTGAGCTTCACGGCAACGACCGATGACAGCGGCGCAAGACTTTCCGGAAGCTGCACCTATCAGTTGACCGGGCAGACGCCGACCGCGCGCTTCTGGACGCTGTTTGCAACAGGACCGGACGGGCGTCCACCGGCTGCGGATGCGAACCTGCCCTCTTCGCTCAACTCCCGAATGGTGGGGCGGCAACCGGATGGTTCTCTCGACATCACGATCGCCTCGCGTGCCCGCCCCGGCAATTGGCTGGCAAGCCCTCAGCAAGGCCAGTTTCGCCTGACACTGACCCTGCTCGATACGCCGGCGGCCGGAAGCTCCGGCCTGATCGACCTTTCCATGCCGGCCATCCGCAGGATCGGATGTGGCAATGTCTAGGCTGTTCAACTTCCTTTCGCTGCGACGCGACTTCCTGTGGCTGAAGATCCTGTTTGCGATCTTCACCGGGCTTGTGGGTGCCGCCCTGCTGCACCTGATCATCGTCTTTTCACTGCCGCAGTTTTCCCAGCGGGACGCCTATACGCGCATCATTGCCGAGGGAGAAAGCCACCGCTTCTATCGTCTCGGCGAGCAACCGGACCGCGCCGGGCTTTCCAAGGAAGACCCGATGATGGAGATGTCGGTCTGTTCATTCGACATAAGCGAAACACCGGTGAGGCTGACGGCGCCGAACATTGGTGTTCCGTTCTGGTCGCTGGGCGTGTTCGATGCTTCGTCCGACGAGATATTCTCGATCAACGACCGCACATCGGCGGATCATGTTCTGGATGTCGTCGTGGGAACACCGGCACAACTTGCCGCTCTTCGAAAGAGCCTGCCGAGAGGCTTTTCACAGACCGTGCTGGTCGAGGCGCAGCAGACGGAAGGCTATGCGGTCTTAAGAAGTTTCGTGACGCATAAAAGCGTCGTTCCGGTCATCTCGAAATTTCTCGAGCAGGCGACCTGTGCTCCATTCCAGTGGAGAACCAGGGTCCAGTTCTAAGCGCGTCTCGATCTTCCGGGCCCGCTCGCGACGCCTAGGTTCACCGTATTCTCGCGTGCCTTGAAACGAATGCCGCCACGCGTCTTTGCGCAGCATTCCTCAGCATCTCACAAGATCAGGTTTTCGAATTCACTTCTGTTCGATACGGGCGGCGTGATTTTCGGCCTTGCGGTCCATGCGATCGTCAAAACGTTCGTAACGGACGCCGGTGAACATCACGATCTCACCCGCAAGAGCAAGGTTGGAAGCATCCGTCGGGCTCGAAACCTTTCGGCCTTTCCGATCACGCCATAAATTCATTACCACTATCTCTGCCATGCTCGTCTCCATTCAAGGGATCGAGAGGGATGAAGGCGGCTCTATTTCATCCTGCCCAACTGGGCCGACGCGCCCGTGCCTGCCCCGAAGGGTTCACGGACATCCGCGTCTTTCTCGTCAAAGCGTCTTTTCTCAAGACGCTGCGACATTTCACCTGCCCGTTCCGCCTGAACCAGCAGCTGCAGCAACAACCAAGTCTACTGCCCTTTCCGGCTTTATTGCCGGCCACTGCCGAAATTCAGACATAAGACGGTTAACGAGATGTTAACGCTAAAGTAGCGCCCGCTGGAAATCCGCTTTGAAGGCCCGATCATTAACGCGGTGTTGCAGATTTGGTTCATTATCAGGGCCGCAGAATTCAGATTTCTCTATTTATCCGCCGGGCGGCGCAGCGGCGGAGGCCAGCTGGCGGGATACGGGCCTGTCCCAGACAAGCATATCTGCTGTGGACAGGATGTCCCAAAACGGGCCGTCTTCACCAGACATTAACCCTATTGAGCCTAGCATCAAATCGACCTTGAGCGGGTGACGAAACCAGCGGAAACGCCGGCTGAAACTTCCCGCCCACCGGGAGTTTCCAAGGTAAGGTAGATGACGTGTCGGCTGCCCTGCGGCGGCCAAACGCATTTGTCGGCACCTCTGTTTGTATTGCGTTCGAAGAGTTTGCCCGTGACGAGTGAGTTTCGAGACCTTGAGAGACCGCAGGCGCTGCGCAGGAAGGACGTCGTGCTGATGGCAACGGTGACGAGCTTTGAAGCGCTGTCCCATCCGACGCGTTCGGAGCTGCGGCAGTTCGCCGAACTCTTCATGCCGATCTTTTCCGCTTCATCCGACGAGGCACGCCGGCAAGCGGTTGCCGCCCTTGCGCAATCTCCGAACGTCCCTGCCGCCGTCGCCTTCTTTCTCGGCAGCCAGCCGATCGCCGTCGCAGCCCCGTTTCTGATGACATCGACCTGCCTCTCCGACGAGGCGCTGGTAACCATCGCGCGCTGCCAGGGCACCGAGCATGCGCGCGCTATCGTCAGCCGTGCCGCGCTCTCTCCGACAGTCATCGATGCACTGGTGGGCCTGCGTCCCGATATTTCCCGGCAGGCCAGAAGCGCGACAGCCGAACCCTATCCCGGTTCGGCCCCCGTGGAGATGTCGAGGGCGGAAGTCGACACGTCCATCGATACCGATAAACGTGCTCGTGAAGAAGATCTGCGCCGCCGGATCAAGCTGCTTGCCGGCCATGTGGAACGTGTCGAAGGCGATCGTCTCGGCCTGCGCAGCCTCTCGGAGGTCCAGGAAGCGCTTCTGGTGCGCTTTGCGCGCAACCGTGAAGCGACCTTTCTCGTCACCGCGCTTTCGGACATCCTGACGACCAGCCGCTGGCTGGCCGAACGTGTCCTGCTCGATCTCTCCGGCCGCCAGCTTGCCACCGTGCTGAAGAGCCTGGGCATGCAATCAGCGGACGCGACCTATATCCTTACCCGCCTCTACGGCCATCTGGCGGAAGCGACGGGTGGCGTGTCGGAGGCAGAAAGCCTCTGGCAGTCATTGGACGAAGAAGAGTGCAATGCGCGGGTGGAAGCCTGGCGCAGGGCCGATCGTTACACCTATGGTGCGGATCAGGCGGCTTCCAGTCTGTTTTCCGGCGCATATGCCGACGCTACGCAAGCCGAAATCTTTGTCGAGGAGAGGCCTGTGCGGAGCTCGGCCACGCTGCGCCGAAGCGCCTCCGGTTTCATGATCCGCTGAGGATCAGGTATCCGGCTTTACCACCGGGAAAAGATCGCCGATGTCGTCGATCTCCAGCTCGACCAGCCACAGATCGGGATCGAAACGCAGTTCCCTGTCGAGCGCCTCGCGCATGAGATCCGGCTCGGCACGCTCAAGCCGCATCTCGAACTTGCGGCTGCCGTCATCCTCGCTGGCAAAGAAGTTCTGCGGTGCCGGAGCATAGAGGCTTTCCAGCCCATCGCGAAAACGCTGCCGGATAAAGATCGCCCCCGCCTCGTCCGCCCCCTTGTGCTCGACCGCCGCAAAACCGCCGAGACCAAAGACGCGGCGGATGAGAGCGGAGACATAGATATCGGAACGGAGACGCATGGAGAGTGAATAGGATGGATTGGCGGCGGAGGCAAATGATGTGAAATGGCCACATCTTGACAGGTGACCAATCGGTCACATATTCATCTGCATGGATGATATCTTCAATGCCTTGGCACACCCGCTCCGGCGCGAACTTCTAGACCATCTCCGTGAACGAGATGGCCAGACGTTAAACGAACTTGGGCGTAATCAGTCCATGACCCGTTTCGGGGTGATGAAACATCTCAACATACTCGAAGACGCCAATCTCATAGTGACCCGCAAGATCGGCCGGGAAAAGCTGCATTACCTCAATCCGCTTCCCGTCCAGGAGATCGCGGATCGCTGGATTTCGCGCTTTGCCGCACCGTTTGCTCAAACGATAAACGACATCAAAGCTGTCGCCGAGAAAAGGGACGCAACCATGGCATCAGCAATACCGAAGCACGTCTGGGAAATGTTCATTCGTGCCACACCGCAAGATGTGTGGGCCCTTCTCACGGATGATGAGAAAACGCCGCTCTGGCAACACTTCAACATGACCTCACGAACGGAATGGGTCGTAGGCGGCACGATCACATTCTTTGTCGGAGATCGCGAAATGATTGTCGGCAAGGTCCTGGAGATCGATCCTCCGCACCGCTTCGTACATTCCTTCAGCGCCCAATGGTCGCCGGATGTCGCTGTTGATCCGGCTTCGCGCGTCATCTGGCTCATCGAAGCTGTCGGGGAAAATGCCTGCAAGCTGACGCTGACACACGACGATTTCGGCGGTGACACCGCCACAAGCAAGGCGGTTGGTGGTGGATGGCCCGAAGCCCTGTCGCGGCTGAAGACGCTCGCAGAAACGGGCGAGCCTTTTTACATAGCTGCTCCCATGCACGGATGATGGGGCAACGAAAGGAGATCGGCGGATTACCCCTCCCCCTAAAGCGCGCCGATCGCCTTCAGCTTCTGCAGCACGACCTCGTCGGGCTCACCGGTTTCAGGCAGGCGGTAGTGCTTCTGGAAACGACGGATGGCGGCCTTGGTCTGGGTGCCGGCGACGCCGTCGATCTCGACATCGGTATAGGCGATGTTCGACAGGCCCTTCTGGATCTGCAGCACCATCTGCGAGGCGGGCAGTGGATCGGATCGTCTGGCGGCGGCCTGTACGGGCGCAGCAGCAGCCCGGCGCGCGCCCGGAATTTCGGCCGGCGGCATCATGCCCGGCTGACGCTCGGACGAGCGAATTGCAGCCGTGACCGGATCTTCGTTGCGGGCCGGAGCCTTTATCTGCTGGACGACAGGCTGGGTCGCGGGGCGGGCCGCAGTTCTTTGCGCCTCAGCCTTGGGCGCCTCGGCTCTGGATGCATCCGCTCTTGGAGCCTGACGCGGGATCGGCAACGGCGCGGCCGCGGCCTGTGATTGAGCCTGGCTCCGACTTGTAGACTGCGATTGAAGAACGGCCAGAAGTTCCGGCGTGGCTACGCCGCGCTGCGGAAGGCCGGAGGCTTCCTCGAAGAAGAGAATGGCGCTTTCGGTACGGGGCCCCATCAGGCCGTCATCGGTGCCCTGATAGATACCGCGGCGCGCAAGCTCGCGCTGGATGCCGGCAACCAGCACCGCATCCGTCGTCGTGCCGGGAGCGGATTGCGCCGACGACGTCTGGCCTGCGATGATAGAACGGATGTCGTCAGCGGGTGCCGCCGCGGGTGCCGTTGTCACGGGCTGCGGCTGTGTCGCGGGTGAGGCAACCGTCTGCACGGAAGAAGGCGGGCGGGCGGGCGACCTTTCAGGCGCAGTCTGCCCTCCTGCCGGCGCGCGCTCGATCCGGAAAGTGGTCACGTCAGCGGGATCGGCCTGGCGAAACTGTCGATAACCGGCAAGCGCGTTCGGATCGTGAGCTTCACGCGTGGCAAGGAAGGGGGCCGGATGGCCACCCGGCTGATACCAGAGCGCATTGGCCGCAACGAAGGAGAAAGCGACGATGAAGGTCGTGGCGTAGAGCGTGGCCTTGGGATTGCGGACGATGGCGCCGCCGATACCGCGTGCGGAGCCGGTCGCGCCGTAAAGCACGGCGGAGCCCGCGCCCGCAAGGATGCGGGACGGAAGGCTTTGCTCCTTCGCTGTCCGTCGCCCCTTAGGCGCTTTTCGCTTCCGCGTGGTCATTTGCACATCCCAGCTGAATTTCGGACCGCTCCATCGCGGCCCCTTCCATCATGGCCTTTTCATCCGAATTCTTCAACTGCACGGTCTTCAGCCGCGGCGGGAACTCCACCGTTTCCGCCATCGGCTCGTCGGCACCGGCCGTATCGGGACCGCTCATCGGCAAGGTGATCGTCACGACGGTGCCCTCACCCGGCTTGCTGGCGATCGCGAACGTGCCGCGATGGAGTGCAACCAGTCCCTTTGTCAGCGCCAGGCCGAGGCCGGTGCCTTCGTAATTGCGGCTATAGCCATCTTCCACCTGGGTGAAAGGCTGACCGAGCGTGCCGAGCTTCTCCGGCGCGATGCCGATGCCGGTATCGCTGACGGTGACGACAAGATCACGGCCACGGACGGCTGCATCCATCGACACGACGCCGCCGCGATCGGTGAACTTGATGGCATTGCCGGCGAGATTGATGAGGATCTGCTGCAGGGCGCGGCGATCGGCCTGCACTTCCGGCAGGGCGCGGGAGACGCGCGCCGTCAGCGTGATACCCTTGTCGCGGGCCTGCAGGTCCAGCATGGCGCGGCAGGTCTCGATCGCTTCCGACGCCTCGAAAGGCTCGATCAGCAGTTCGTAGCGGCCGGCCTCGATCTTCGACATGTCGAGCATGGTATTGACGACGGAAAGAAGATGACCGCCAGACTGGCGGATGAGCCCGACATATTCGCGCTGGCGGTCGTTTGCCAGCTTGCCGAAATATTCGCCGGCCAGCACGTCGGAAAAACCAAGAATGGCATTGAGGGGCGTGCGCAGCTCATGGCTGACGGCCGCGAGGAAGCGCGACTTCGTCTCGTGAGCCGTACGAGCCTCTTCCTGGCGACGCTCCGCCTCGCGGCGCAGCGCATCGTATTCGGAGACATCGCGCGCCTGGGCGATTACCTGGACAAGGCTACCCTCGGCGTCACGGATGGCGGTAAAATCGAAACGGACGAGAACGAACTGGCGTCCATCGGCAACCGAAAACGTCTTCTGCACCCGAACGTCGGTCTCCGCACGCGATGCGCCCTGGCGCAGCATGTCGAAAGCCTGGAGAAGCGCGATCTGATCCGAAACATGAACGCGCTCGGCGAGCGTTACGCCTGCGCAATCGCGGATCGTTGCGGGAAACGAATGGGCATCGCGGCCGCCGACCTTGTGCACCTGCCCCTGGGCATCCAGCGACAACATCAGGCCGGGGCATGCATCGAAAGAAAGATCTTCACTGGCTGCCGGCTGCGGCAGCGGGCGGGGACGCGAAAAGGCGATCGCAGCGGCGACAAGGAAAGCCGAGGCGGCGACTGCAACACCGACAGGCAGCGCCAGAACCGGACGCAGCAGAGCGGTCAAGGCCATCGGGATCGCGACGAGCGAGACGGCGGCGGTCAGCACCATACGGCGCAGCAACGTGATGTCGGTTCCCCGAACCACTTCGCCACCAAGGCGCGCCAGCCAGCGTTCGGCGGTCTTGTCGACCACCTCAACAGCCTTCCCGGCAATGTTACCCAATACGCGCACTCAATACCCTGACACGAACTCGTTTTACGCGGTCACATTAGGCTTCCGCGACTTAAAGAAAGGCTAAGGATGCGCGATTCGACACTCTGTCAGAAGCCGGGTTTTCCGGCTTTGGCACATAATCGGACACCCATCTGCAATCGTGGTTAACGACAGGTAAGCGATGGATTTATCTCGATTTTTTGCGTGCTGTTAACGATTGTGGCAGAACGTGCCGGGCGAAACGCCTTGCCTTTCGGACCGCCGCCTCATTTATGCTTAACGGCATTCGCTAAAGTTTGAGACAAATGCCGCGCTGGACGGCGAAAATGCGGGGCGTGTGTCGATTTAGATCAAATTTTAGATAAATCCGAGCGGTCGCGTCAAAGGGGTATTTGCTTCCCCCCGGTACGGTGGTGTTCAAGAGCGGCACAGATCGACGCCTGGCAGAAATACTCTGCTGTGGAAAAAACAAGTGGCGAAGCCGGACCCAGGGTGGGACAGGCCAGGTCGGACGGAATAGGGCAATGTGGTTTCTGATCAAGGGAAGTATCTTCTTCGCAGCCGTGCTGGTGGTGCTTTCATACTTCAGCAACAGGCCGCTTGAGGTCAGCGAGGGTGCCGGCGCCGTACAGATGGGCGACGCAATCTCGGCTGCGACAGGTGCCTACAGCTATATTTCGGGTCTATGCGCCGAAAAGCCGGATGTCTGCGCAAAAGGCGCGGAGACGCTTTCCGTTCTGGGCGTGCGCGCTGCCGAAGGAGCGCATGTCGCCTTTGAACTGCTCGACAGCCATTTCAACAACAAGCCAGCCGATGTGGCGCTGAAGCAGGATCCCGATCCCACGCCTTTCCCGGGGGATGCGGTCAAGACCCAGTCGATCGCCCCTTCCACCCCGGTTTATACCGGTTCTGTGCCGCTGCCGCTGAAACGCCCCGCGCAATAAACGGACCACTCCTTGAATTTTACGACTTGCGCCTGGCCCCACAGCCAACGGTTCCCGGCGCCTGACTGCCCGCCCTGAAATCAGCAATTGCTGGCGCCGCAAGGAAGAAACTCCTTGCGGCGATTTTTTTGGCTTCAGCCGACAGTCACACCGGACGCCCTTTACGACGACCAAACACCATTAAGAAGATTGCACCGAGCAAGCCGGAAACGACAGATCCAAGCAGGATGCCGATCTTGGCGTGATCCTGCATGGCGGGATCGTCGAAGGCGAGAAGGGCGATGAACAGGGACATGGTAAAACCAATTCCGCAGAGAAGCGCGACACCGGTCATCTGGCCCCAGCTAGCCTGCGCCGGCAATTTGGCAAGCCTGAGCTTGGTGAGTACGGCGACAGTTCCAAGAACCCCGATGAATTTTCCAAGCACCAATCCGGTGGCGACACCCAGGGTCAGTGGCTCGGCAAGGACTGACAGGGACACACCGGCAAAGGAGACGCCCGCATTGGCAAAGCCGAATAGCGGGACAATCAAGAAGGCGACCGGTTTTTGCAGATGATGTTCCAGCTTGTGGAGCGGCGATTCCGCATGCGTCGCCTCCGGCGCGCCGGGTGTGAGTTTCAACGGAATGGTGAGCGCGAGAATGACGCCCGCAAGAGTGGCATGGATGCCGGAGGCGAAAACGAGCACCCAGAGGACTGCGCCGAGTACCAGATAGGGCCACAGCTGCCTGACGCCCGAGCGGTTGAAGATGATGAGATTGCCGATGACGATGGCGGCCACGGCAAGGGCGAGCAGGTTCAGCGCGTCCGTATAGAAAAGCGCGATGACGATGACCGCGCCGAGATCGTCGATGATCGCCAGTGCCGCGAGAAAGATCTTCAGCGATGCGGGAACACGGTTCCCGAACAGAGAGAGCACGCCGAGAGCAAAAGCGATGTCCGTCGCCGTGGGAATGGCCCAGCCGTGGATCGCGGCAGGATCGGCCCCGTTGAAATAGAGGTAGAACAAGGCCGGGAATGCCATTCCGCCAGCGGCTGCGGCGCCTGGCAGGATGCGCCTGCTCCAACTCGAAAGCTGGCCATCAAGCATCTCTCGCTTAATCTCCAGACCCACGAGAAGAAAAAAGACCGCCATAAGAGCGTCGTTGATCCAGTGCTGGATACTGAGCGGCCCAAGGTAGATGTGCAGGACTTGAAAATAGGTTTCGGCCAGCGGCGAGTTTGCCGCTGCGATGGCGAGTGTTGCAACGACCATAAGAACGATGCCACCGGATGCCTCGTTATCCAGAAAGTGACGAAGAGTGGATTGAATGCGGCCCTTGGCAATTATCGAAGACACGGGTTCGCGCTCCTTGTGAGAGGTTGATCGAAGTCTCCGTGGATTTCGGGGGAACCCGCAGCACCGCAGCACGCGCTTTGGGTAAGATATACAAGATTGTTCAATTCGATCTCCATCGGAATCGGCGCCTGACAACCGAATGTGAGTGAGCCGATAAAAGCCGATCGCCTTGTCGAACGTCTCAATCCGGGCGGGAAAGCTCGATTTTTCTGTTATCGGCGCGCAAAACACCTATATGGAGAAAACAGAAAAACACCGGACGAGACCATGGCAGAGCTTTCCCAGATCATCGACGACTTCGCTTTCCTGGACGAATGGGAAGATCGATACCGGTATGTGATCGAACTCGGCAAGGCCCTGCCCGACCTGGCGGAGGAGCAGAAATCGGCTGAGAACAAGGTGCAGGGCTGCGCCAGCCAGGTGTGGCTGGTAAGCCATGTGAAGGATGCGAGCGCCGATCCGGTGATGACGTTCGAGGGTGATTCCGATGCCCATATCGTGCGCGGGCTCGTCGCTATCGTGCTGGCCACATATTCCGGCAAACACGCCTCGGAAATCGTTGCTACCGATGCGATCGACATCTTCAACCAGATCGGGCTTGTTGAACATCTTTCCTCGCAACGCGCCAACGGACTGCGCTCGATGGTCAAGCGTATTCGCGAAGAAGCACGCCTGAAGGCTGCAGCCTAAAGCCCGAAGAGATCGCTGAGAGCCGCTTGCCGTGCTTTAGCTCGTCGGTTTGTGCTGGTCTTTACCCCGAAACCGACGACCACTTTCAGGAGACATGCCGTCATACGTCTATGACGACCCGCTGCTGCCATAAGCCTCGGCGGCGGGACGAAAATCGTCCGTGCCCCAATGATGGGCGTAGCGCCTCGGCGCGTGACGCGGCGGCGGGGCATAATGACGGGCAAGGGCAAGAAGTGCTGTCCTCAACATAAGCTTGGCGGAGCGCACGGGCCATTGCCGTTCCCGCTCAACCAGTTCCAGCCCCTTGCCGAAACAGCAGACATCGGCCGCCACACCTGAAAGCTCCGGTCCCATGGCCTCCATCGCGTGGCCGAAACGCCGGCGCGCTTCCAGCGCGCTTGCAGCGATATCGGCAAGGCCGCCCGCCTCGCCTTTGCCGCGCGAAGACAGGCGCGGCTCCCAGGACGAGGTGATACGCGGCTGCAACTGGCCGCGGGTGAAATCGTCCAGCAGCCTTTCGCCGGCGTCGAGCGCCTCGGAGGGAAAGAAAGAGGCGCCCGCTTTGTCCTTCAGGCGCGCCAGGCTCGAAAGCGGCGTATCATCGAGATTACGGCTGACCTGTTGGCGCGCACCATCGATTTCCACCGCCGTTCTGACGATCTCGCCATGCTGCCCGGCAAAGCCACCCTCACCTTCCATCCCCGCTGCAGCAAGCGCGCGGCGCAGGAAATTGCGGGCCTCGGTGGACGCCTGCACGAGGCCGGCTGCACGAGTGACAAGGCCGAGCGAAACGGCTTGTCTCAGCACCGTCTCGGGATAACAACGACGCTCCTCGCCAAGGTGAACGGTACCGGCAGAGCCGTTCGCGATCACCAGCCCGGCCTTTCCGGCACTCACGGCGTGACGCACCAGGCGCATGAGGCTTTTGACGGATACGGCCTGCTCCAATGTTGTGGATGGGCCCAGCGGCACTGAACGGTCACGCTTCGATCCTTCAGTCATGACCAGCCTCGCGTCCGAAAAGGTCCGAGGACTGGAAGACTGCCGTCGCCATGCGTTCGATTGCCGAGACGAACTCGTCAAAGGCCAGATCGTCACGCCGGTCCTCGACCACGTGGCAGGCATGGCCTACAGTCGTGCGGTCCCTGCCGAAAGCCGCGCCGATATCGCTGAACGACATTCGCAGCGCCACATGGCAGACATACATGGAAATCTGCCGCACATGACAGGAAGGCCGGCGCCGCTCGTTGCGCACCATCACCCGATCGCACAGAAGCGAGATCGTTTCCGCCGTGATCTGGCTGACGATACGGCAGACAATACGCGCAGGAAGACTTGCCGGGTAGACGGGTTTTGCGTCGGCAACCAGAGGAACTGCACCTATGTTGCAAGCTAGCGTATCGGAGCGTCTCCCGTTCGTCGGCTCCTCTTGTTTGGTCGAAGTCTCAAAAGGCATGACAACTCCTTCTTGAATAGGAATTAATTCATACACTTTGAGCGCAAATGGGGAATGAAGGCGAAAGCAGCTTTTTACATAATCATTGATAATGCTTGTATTTTTTTAATTTTCGTATGCGGAAATAGGATTTATTTCCTCAATCCGTCCCCGTTTTCTGGCAAAAAGCAGATCAGGACCAGCATTCGGACATCGGCCGGATGCGCAAAAGCCGAGCGATAGCCCGGCTTTTCGTGGCGCCTCAGGGCGCGCATGTTACCAAAGCAGACTGGCTACGAGAGATCACAGCCATTGCTCAAGCTTTGGTTTCCGACCCAATCCATATCCAGAAGCGCGCGACAGTGGCTCACCAGAAGACGACGCTTGCCCGAAGTGGCTTCTGGCTGGATTTGCTTTTGGCCGGACGAAGCCCGGCCAGTATCTACAGATCAGTTACGGGCGCGCTTGCGGCGCTGACCGAGGCCCATTTCCTTCGCCAGACGCGAACGAGCTTCGGCGTAGGCCGGAGCAACCATCGGATAATCGGCCGGCAGGCCCCACTTTTCGCGGTATTCATCCGGCGTCATGTTGTAATGGGTCATCAGGTGGCGCTTCAGCGACTTGAACTTCTGACCGTCCTCGAGGCAGATCAGATAATCGTCCTCGATCGACTTCTTGATCGGCACCGGCGGCTTCGGCTTTTCAACCGCTGCGACAACCGGGGTCGGGGAGGATGTGCCGCTCAATGCGGTATGTACGTCTGCAATCAGGTTGGAGAGATCGCCGACGGGAACTACGTGGTTACTCACATAGGCAGCCACGATATCTGCGGTGAGTTCCACCAGCAGCTCGGGACCTTTGCCCAGTGCCATATCTGTCATTTCCGGTCTCCTGTTCGACTTATGTACGGAGCCTGCCGCGACCTCCGCGGCTTCTTCCGTAGTCGAGCGATGGCGACGTGAACCCAACCTTCGCACAGCGTCCAAGGACAGAAGCCTACCCCTAAGCTTCCTGCGAGAAAAACGGATCGTCACCAGATGCTGCATGTAGCCTCCGTAAACCGCATATTCGTCCAGTTTATCCGAAGCGGCCTTATCAAGGCCGATCTAATTCAGATAAATACGCGGTAAAACGTTAGTCTACAACAGCATCATTGCTCTACTTCTATTCAATTATCACTACAATCAGGAAAGTCCAATTGCGAAATCTAGTAATGCCGAGTGCTTTCTCAACGAATATCGCATATTTCTGACATTTATTGCTGGCAATAAGGCGATTTTACAATCATCGCGCGCTTATAAATACCGTTTGAAAAATATTATTCATTGTTGACCACTGGCATTTCGTTGCAGACAGACTGATTCGCCATTGAATACCCCGCCTTCAACGACGCCATAGCCAGCAAATGGGCAGATACCGGGGCGGTCAGCACGAAGAAAAAGAAGCCGGCGAGTGCCCGTGCAAGCACCGCGATCTCGCCTGATTGGAGCCCAACGGCAAGCAATAGCAGCCCCGAACCGACCGTCCCGGCCTTGGATGCCGCATGCATCCTTGAGTAGATATCGGGCAGCCGGTTGAGGCCGATTGCCGCAACCAGGGCAAATGCCGCACCGGAAAGCACGAGAGCGGAGGTCAAAAGCGCCACGACGAGTTCCATCACTCCCCCTTCCCCGGCTTGGACGACCGCGTTGATCGGGCCGATTTGCCGGGTGTCTTTGTGCCGGATTTGGGCACAGTCTTATCTGCGGTTTTGCTTGCGAGCTTTTCGTTCGACTTGCCGGTAATCTTTCCGGCAGTCTTTGCCGCGGCCTTGGGCGAAGCCTTGCGTGACTTGCCCTTTCGCGCAGCCCCCATGACCTCCGGCTTTGCTTCGGAAACGCCTTCCGGCTTCTCGACTGCACTCGCCAAAATGAAGCGGGCAAAGGCGACGGTCGCCAGGAAGCCGACAAGACCAAGCGCAATGGCGATATCGATATAGAGCGTAAAGCCGGTGCGGATGGCGATCAGCGCGATGAAGCCGATGACGATGCCGACCAGCATATCGAGCGCCACGACACGATCGGGCAATGTCGGACCTTTGACCACCCGCCAGACCGTGAGCAGGAAGGCGACAGCGAGAACGGCAAGCGCAATCCAGATGGAGGCATGGAGGATCGTCTGCGCAAAGGTCATGCCCGACATGTTCATCGGAATGCCTCCATGATCTTGCGCTCGAAACCTTCGGCAATCTCACGCTTCGTCGCTTCGACATCGGAGCAATCGATGGCATGAACGTAGAGGAACTTCCTGTCCTGCGACACGTCGACCGACATGGTGCCGGGAGTGAGCGTGATGAGATTGGCGAGAAGGGTGATCTCGAAATCCCTGTCCACGGTCAGCGGGAAGGCGAATATGCCGGGCTTCAGGTCCATATCCCGACGGGTGACGAGCACAGCGACCTTCCAGGCGGACAGGGCCAGTTCCTTAAAGAAGAGCAGCAGCAATGACAGGATCCGGCCGATACGCAGAAGATAACCCGCCGCGCTCATCTCGTCGCGAACGATCCAGAGCGCGGCCGCCGACAGGACGAAACCGAAGACAAGGTTGTGGATCGTGGCGCTGCCGGTGATAGCCGCCCAGATGATCGCCAGCATCAGCGACAGGACGTAGATGATCATGGCGCCGCTCCTTCAGGAAAGACCGAGCGGGTATAGGCAGACGGATCGGCGAGGCCATCAGCTGCGGCCTGGCTTATCGCCAAAAGGGGCTCGGGATAAATTCCAAAGAAGACGGTCAGCGCCGCCAATAGGCCGATCGGCAGGGTGGAGTGCCAGTCGGTTGCCGCCACGGCTTCGCTCTCCCCACCCGGTGCCGGCCGCCAATAGGCGAGAAGGAAGGTACGGGCGAGTGTAAGCGTGACGAGGAAGGCGGAGACGAGGATCGCCGCCGCCAGCCACCAGGCGCCGATATCGAGCGAGGCTTTCAAAAGCATGACCTTGGGCCAGAGGCCGGATAGCGGCGGCAGGCCCGCAGCCGCCAGCATCAGCGCCAGCGATGCCGCGGAGAACCACGGCGCGCGGCGCCAAAGCCCGCCGAGGCGCGACAGTTCGAACGTGCCGGCCAGCCGCCCCGCCTCGCCGATGACCAGATAAAGCGCGGTCATAGTGACGATCGAATGCAGCGCGTAGAGAATTGCACCACTGACCGAAGTGGACGAGCCGATCGCCACACCCGCGAGCATGTTGCCGATGCCGACGATGACGACATAACCGACCATGCGGCGCAGGTCGTTCTGGGCAAGCGCACCGAGCGCGCCGAGGATCATGGTAAGAACGGCGGATGCGGCAATGACGAGGCTGATCGCTTCCCGCTCGACCGGCAGAAGCATTATCGTCACACGGATCAGAGCGTAGATGCCGACCTTGGTGAGCAGGCCGCCGAACAATGCCGATACGGTGATGCGCGGCGTGTGGTAGGAGGCAGGCAGCCAGAAATTCACCGGGAAGGCTGCCGCCTTCATGCAGAAGGCGAGCACGAACAGTGCCGTCAGCGTCATCAGCGGCGGCGCGTTTTCGGTCACGACGCGCAGCGCGCCTGCCTTTCGGGCGATATCGGCCATATTGAGCGTGCCGAAGATCGCATAAAGATAACCGACAGTAATGAGGAAGAGCGTCGTGCCGATGAGGTTGAGAATGGCGTATTTCAGCGCTCCTTCGATCTGCTTCGGCTCGGAGCCCAAAATGAGCAGACCGAAAGACGAGATCAGCAGGACTTCGAACCAGACATAGAGGTTGAAGATATCGCCGGTCAGAAAGGCACCGGAAACGCCGGCCATCAGGAGCAGCAGGAAAGCGAAGAAGCCGTGGCGCAACCCACTCGTATCGATATCGCGCAGCGAATAGACCGCCGCAGACAGAGCCGCGAGCGCCGAAACGAGCGCCATGACGGCTCCGAACATGTCGGCGGCGAAGGATATGCCAAAAGGCGGCAACCAGCCGCCCATGGTCATGGTGACCGGCCCGTTTGATGAAACCTGCCAGAGCAGGAGCGCGTCAATAAGGACGAGCAAGGCCAGCGCCGCGATGGCAATAACCGCATGAAGGCGGACCGACTTGCGGATCATCATCAGAGCCGCGCCCGAAAGTATCATCAGCGCTGTCGGCAGGATGACGAGCCAGTCGGCGAGCGCCGGGGCCGTCGTGACCATGGCGGCAGCAAGATCTACGGGGGTCGATGGTGATGCCATCAGGGCTGGGCTCCCGGTGTCGGTAAATCTCGGCGGGGAGCGGGTTGGGGCACAGTCATCAATTCAATACCCCGTCGGCGGAAGCGGTTCGTCGCGTGGTTCTGCGAGCCGCATTTCGTCGGTGCTATCGGTGCCAAGCTCCTCGAAGGCGCGCCATGTCAGCACCAGAAGGAAGGCGAAGAAGGAAAACGAGATGACGATCGCCGTCAGGATCAGCGCCTGCGGCAGAGGGTTGGCGGCTACGGAACCTAGCGTCGACGCATCTGCGGGGATGATCGGAGGGACTTCGCGGGTGATGCGGCCAGCGGTAAACAGCAGAAGATTGACGCCGTTACCAAGGAGCACGATGCCGAGCAGGATGCGGATCGTGAATTTCGACAGCATCAGATAAACAGCCGCCGCAAAGAACAGGCCTATGAGCCCGACGAACAGGATTTCCATCAGTCGCCCCCCTCGCCTTCGCCCGCACCGCCATCCGGTTCGGTCTCAAGTGCCAGGGCAATCGCCGTGACTGAACCGACCACGACGAGATAAACGCCGATATCGAAGGACATGACCGTCGAGAGCGGCACTTCTGTGCCGAGAATATCGGGATAGATCCATAGCCCGCTCATGAAGGGAACGCCGGCTGCGATCGACACAAGACCGGAGACTGCCGCGAGAGCCAGGCCGGCGCCGGCAATCGCCATCGGATGAAACCGGATTGCCCGCTGCACGGCGCCCGGTCCATGCGCTATGCCGAAGATTGCCAGCGCCGAGGCCGCGATCAGTCCGCCGATAAAACCGCCGCCCGGCTCGTTATGGCCGCGCAGCAGGACGAAGACCGAGAAAAGCAGCATCAGGGCAGTAATGACGGGCGCGACGGTGCGCAGGATGAGGGTATTCATGAGGCGCCCCTCCCGGCCCGCAGCTTGATCAGCGCCAGAACCGCAAGGCCGGTGACCATCACCACGGCGATCTCGCCCAGTGTGTCGGTGCCGCGGAAATCGACGATGATGACGTTGACCACATTGGCGCCGTGGGCGATCGCCTTTGAATAGGTATTGAAGAAATCCGTCATAAACGGATCAAAGGACGTGCCGATCGCCTTGAGCAGCATGAGCGCAAAACCGAGGCCGCAGGCAATCGCGATCGTCCCGTCCAGCAGGATCTGGCCTGGCGGGCGGTGATCGCTGACCGACAGCCTGAGCCGCGTCATCACCAGGGTGAGGATGACGACCGACAGCGTTTCCACCATGAACTGGGTGAAGGAGAGATCCGGCGCACCGAACAGCAGAAAGATCACCGCGACCGCAAATCCCTGGATGCCGAGTGAAACGATCGCGGTCAGGCGGTCGGCGGCGCGCAAGACGGCAACGATGCCCAGTGCTGCAATGACGAAAAAGGCGATTTCCTGAACGAGGGCTCCGGCCGGCCATGACGGCATGCCGGGGAGTTCGTCAAACAGGAAAAGCGGCACAAGCAGGGTTGCCGCCACGGCGATGAAGGTTGCGGTGATATATATTTCCAGCCGTCCCGGCTGGATGATGCGGACGAGGCGCGCGGAAAAACGGACAAGGCCGCTGATAAAATAATCGAACCAGCGATCCGGGCCGGGACCTAAACCTTCCAGCATCTGCGCAGCCAGAGCGCGAGCCCGGTCGAGCCCCAGATAGACAAGAATGCCGAGCGCCGCGGTGAGCAGCGACAGGCAGAATGGCAAGCCCAAATGTGGCATCGCGCCGATGGTGATCACCGTCGGTTCGTCGATGACCGCGCTTGCCATGGGCGATGTCAGATAAGCGTGAAGCAAAGGCGAGAATATGCCGAAGACGAGGCCGAGCGCTGCCAATATCACGGGGCCGAGCCAGAGCGCGGCCGGCGCCTCATGCGGCGTGAGCGGTGTTTGTTTGCCTTCTCCGACAAAGGGTTTCAGGCCGACGGCAAGGGCGATGGCAAACATCAGCGCGTTGCCGACAAGTGCCGCAGCGGTGAAGAAGACGGCGCGCGGATTGCCGGTGGCAAGGGCTGCGTAGATTTCTTCCTTGGCGAGAAAACCGGCAAAAAGCGGCAGCCCTCCCATCGAGCAGGCAGCCAGAAATGCGGCTGCGAAGGTGATCGGCATTGCGCGGCGAAGACCACCCAGAAGCGGCAGCTCTCTCGTGCCTGTCCCGTGATCGACCGCGCCCGCAACCATGAACAGGGCGCCCTTGAAGAGCGAATGGGCGACAAGATAGAGCACCGCCGCCTCGATGGCATGCGGCGAGCCGAAACCGGTCAGCATGGTGAGCAGGCCGAGCGAAGCCATGGTCGTGTAGGCGAGCATCAGTTTGAGATCGGTCTGGCGAATGCCGATCAGCGCTCCCGCAACCAGCGTTACGCCGCCGAAAAAGGGAAGCAGGATTTCCCAGGCAGGCGTGCCGCCCAGAACCGGATTGAGCCGCATCAACAGGTAGACGCCAGCCTTTACCATGGTTGCGGAATGAAGATAGGCGGAGACGGGTGTGGGCGCCTCCATCGCGTTCGGCAGCCAGAAGTGAAACGGGAACTGCGCCGATTTGGTGAAGGCACCGCCGAGCACGAGAAACAGGGCCGGCAGATAGAAAGGGCTCATCCGTAGAGCATCGCCGAGGTGGACGAGCAGCGACAGCTGGGTCACACCGGTGACGTTCCATAGGAAAACGAGGCCAGCCAGCAGCGACAGGCCCCCTGCCCCGGTGACCAGCAACGCCTGCAGCGCGGCACGCCTTGCTGCCTCCCGCTCATGATCGAAACCGATCAGCAGGAAGGAGGCAATCGACGTCAGCTCCCAATAAACGAAGAGCATCAGGAAACTATCGGAAACGACAAGGCCCAGCATTGCTCCCATGAACAGGAGGATGAAGGACAAGAACCTTCCCAGATGCCGGTGCCCCTTCAGGTAACCACCGGAATAGATCACGATCAGTGTGCCGATGCCGGTGATCAGGAGCGCGAAGGTCAACGACAGGCCATCGATGAACCAGGAGAATGAGAGGTTGAGGCTGGGCACCCACGCATATCCGCCGGTCGCGACCTCACCAGCCGAGATTTCCGGCAGAAAACCGCAGAAATGCAGAAAGGACAGTGCAGGCGCAAGTGCAACGATCCAGGCTGCCTTGCCACCAAGGCGCGAAACGAGGAATGGTGCCAGGATGGCAGCAAGGAACGGCAGGAAGAGCGCAATAAACGTCCATGCCGGCGCTGCTGCGGCCATAATCTCTCCTACCCCCACCCGGTCGATCATCGAACGCGTGTGATCGTCTTAAGTGAAACGGACGGTTGCCTCAAGCTCAACCGGGCACAAGGTCGTGACATGCATCTTTATTCACAGCATCACGACGCCTATCTAGGGAGCAAACGAAAGGAACGGCTATGTCCTCGACCAGCACCCCAAAGACCTCAAAGAGCGACGCCGAGTGGCGTGAAGAACTGACGCCGGAACAGTACTACATTCTGCGGCAGGCAGGCACCGAACGCGCCTTTACCGGCCCCTACTGGAATTCCAAGGAAAAGGGCATTTACAGCTGTGCCGGCTGCGGCGAACACCTGTTCGTCTCCGATACGAAATTCGATTCCGGCTGCGGCTGGCCGAGCTATTTCGAAGCGTTGACGCCGGATGTCATCACCGAAATCCGCGACACGTCGCATGGTATGGTACGCACCGAAGTGCGCTGCGCCAATTGCGGCGGCCATCTCGGCCACGTTTTCCCCGACGGACCGCCGCCGACGGGCCTGCGCTACTGCATCAACGGCCACGCAATGAATTTCACATCAGTTGAATAAGCCGCCAAGGCACTCGACCGGGCATTTCCTGACGGGTGCAGTTTTTCCGGGAGGCGGCAAAACGCGCCTCCCGCATATCGAGTTGTGGATCGTGACATAGCAATCGCTGTCGCCACCGCTGAAACGACATTCGCAACTGCCGAGGCAAAGTCCCACCAGTTCCCTGCACTGACTTCCGAAACGGCCGCCGCGACTGGCTTGCAGGAGCGGAAAACCAGCCCCGGATCAACCAGTTACCGAAACCGAAAACGCGAAGCGCGCCTTTTCGCCTGGAGGCAGGATTGTCGTGTAGGGACGGTTTGCCATTTCAGCCGAACCTCCCGCTTCTGCCGCCGTGCCATGCCAGGGTTCGACGCAGAGAAACGGCGCGCCGACCTTTTGCCAGAGCGCCAGGTTAGGCAGGTTGTCGAACGCGAATTTGAGGCTCGGGCCGCCCTCGGCTGCATAGGTCAGGCCCTTGCCTGCGCCTTCGGCAAAGATCATCGCATCGGCTTCGAAGAGGTTATGGGATAGGGTGAGGTGCCCTCTCGAAAAGGGTGACGGCAGCTTGTCCCTTGTGACGAGACCGTCCTCGAGCCGGGTCAGGAGCGGCTCTGCGCCATTGTCGAGCGTTATCGTATGCGGCTTGCCTTCTCCACCCGGCAGCGGCCAGAGGAAGGCCGGATGGTAGCCCAGGCCGAAGGGCATCGGGCGACTGTCACGATTTTCGACTTCGGCCGTTACTGTCAGGCCGTGGCCTTCGAGTGAATGGGTGAGCGAAAGCAGGAACGCGAAAGGATAGGTTTTCAGGGTGTCTTGCGAGCTTTCAAGCTCAAAACGGCAGGTGGAGGTGCTGGCGTCGGCCAGCACCCATTCGGCCCTTCGAGCAAAACCGTGCTGGCCCATTTCGTAGGACAGGCCATCGACTGCGATGTGATTGCCAAGCGCCTTTCCGACGATCGGGAACAGGATCGGGGAACGGCCGGTCCAGAAGGCAGCATCGCCGTTCCACAACCAGTCCCGGCCATCGGTCGTCTGCAGCGACTGCATTTCCGAGCCGAGCGAAGAAATCTCGGCGACGAGTTCGTCGCTGGTGATACGGACGATATCGGGCATGCTGCTGTTCCTCCGGCGCATTGGAATCGGTGCGACATATTTGCCCGACATGCGTTGAGGTTCAATGACGATCCGATGGCCTGAAACCATTCAGTCGTCGAAATCCATGGCAAGCGTTGTTGCCTTATGTGCTTCAAGCTCTGACAGGCGGCTCTCCAGTGCGGCCTTTATCGACGGATAGGTGGCACCGCCGAGGGCGAGGCGAAGCGGTGGATTTTCATGGCCGGCATAGTCAATCATTGCGTCCGCCATCCTGTCCGGGTCGCCTTTGATGTCGAAACCACCGTTGAAGATCGCGTGACGGACCTGGCCTGCAGGCGTGTCGGCATAAATGCCCATCGGTTCTGCGATCGAAAGGCCCTTGGCGAAATCGGTGCGGGTCGGCCCCGGTTCGACGATGGTAAACCTGATGCCGAAGGGGGCGACCTCCTTGGCGACGGCATCGACAAAACCTTCGATACCCCATTTCGTGGCGTGATAGAGCGAGAAGCTGGGATAGGTGATCTGGCCACCTTCCGATGAAACCTGCTGGATGAGCCCGCCGCCCTGGGCGCGAAGATGCGGCAGCGCAGCGCGGACCACCTGAATCGAACCGATCAGGTTGGTGTCGATCTGGCGACGGATTTCCTCGTCACTCACCTCTTCCGCCGCGCCGAACAGGCCATAGCCGGCATTGTTGACGACGACATCGATACGGCCGAGTTCGGCAAAGGCGCGGTCGATGGTAGCGCGAATGGTATCCTGCTCGGTGAGGTCAAGGTTTGCGATCCACAATCGATCACCATAGGTTTCGCGCAGATCGTCCAGCGCATCGATGCGCCGCAGGGTGGCGGCGACACGATCGCCTCGGGCGAGAAGCTTTTCGGTAAGCAGGCGGCCGAAGCCGGAGGATGTGCCGGTGATGAACCAGGTTCTGGACATGATCTTTTTCCCTTGCTCTGCGGCTTGCCGAGTTTTTTGGAAGCCGGGTTTCTGCAGGGAAGATAGCCCTCGCCCTTTCATGCTATAAGCCGTTCAATCCCGCATAACCTGGTGAAAATATCCCATGAATGAAAAGCCGACGCTCAACGACCTTGCGGCCTTCACCGCGATCATCGCGCATCGCAGTTTTCGCAAGGCGGCAGAGGAACTGGGGCTTTCGCCCTCGACGCTGAGCCACATGATGCGCGGGCTGGAGGCGCGGATGGGCGTGCGCCTGCTGAACCGCACCACGCGCAGCGTTTCACCTACGGAGGCAGGTGAGCGGCTGGTGGCAAGGCTCGGGCCGGCACTGCGCGAACTCGATGCGGCACTGGAAGCGGTCGACGATTTTCGCGGCGGACCAAGCGGCACGATCAGGATCAACACCAGCAGCATTGTCATTCGCAGGCTTCTGGAGAACGCCGTACCGACCTTTCTTGCCCGTTATCCGGACGTGGCGCTGGATCTGGTCAGCGACGGGCGGCTGATCGATATCGTCGCCGACGGGTTCGATGCCGGGATCAGGCTGCGGGAATCCGTGCCGCAGGACATGATCGCCATCGCGTTCGGCGGCCCTGCCCGCTTCATCATGGTGGCTTCGCCGGACTATATCGCCACCCGCGGAGAACCACTCGTGCCGCAGGACCTTTCAGGGCACGATTGCATCCGGCTGAGAATGCCGAGCGGCAAACTCTATAGGTGGGAATTCGAGCGGCGCGGCGAAGAGATTGTCGTGGATGTTTCCGGTCCGCTGACGCTCGACGATACCGAGCTGATGGCAAAGGCTGCCGCGTCCGGCCTAGGCATCGCGTATGTGCCGCAGCATGTGGCGGAAGACTATATTCGGCAAGGCAGGCTGGTCGCCGTACTTTCCGACTGGTGCCCGGAGATCGATGGGCTTTGCCTTTACTATCCGGGGCACAGGCACGTGCCGGCCGGATTGCGTGCTTTTATCGACCTATTGAAGGAGATCGACGGAAAGCTCAGTCCTTATCGGCCGGACGCGAATAATCCTCGTCGCTGACCGGCTCCAGCCAGTTGGCGGTGACGCCATCCTGCGCCTCCTGGATGGCGATATGGGTCATGGCCGTGTCGACGCCTGCGCCATGCCAGTGTTTTTCGCCCGGCAAAAACCAGACGACGTCACCCGGACGCAATTCCCTGACCGGGCCGCCTTCGGTCTGGGCACGGCCGAAACCAGCGGTGACGATCAATGTCTGGCCGAGCGGATGGGTGTGCCAGTTGGTACGGGCACCGGGTTCGAAGGTGACGCTTGCGGCGCGCACCCGCGCCGGTTCCGGCGCCTCCATCAACGGATCGAGCCGCACCGTGCCGGTGAAATAATCCGCCGGCTGTTTCTTCGAGGCCTGCGAGCCGTTGCGCCTGATATCCATGTCGGGTGTCCTCCGCTTCCAGGTATTTCCGGCAATATAGGGCGTTTGACGGGAAACGCAGGGGACAACCGGACAGTTCAGACCTTGGTGAGCTTCAGCTCCATGCAGGTCAGGTCCAGCCAGCGGCCGAATTTCGTACCGACTTCGGAGAATGTGCCGGCGATGCGAAAACCGAGCGCGTTGTGGAGCGCTATGGAGGCCTGGTTTTCGGATTCGATTGCGGCGATCATCACATGCACGCCGTTAGAGGCGGCGCGGGCGATCAGCTCTTCCATCAGTTTGCGGCCGAGACCGTGGCCGCGGAAGGACTTGTGGACATAGACCGAATGCTCGACGGTGAAGCGGTAACCGTCGAAGGCACGCCAATCGCCATAGGAAGCGTAACCGGCAACCTCACCATCGAGCTGTGCGACGATAACCGGAAAACCCTTCGCCTTGCGGGCATCGAACCATGCACGGCGGTTGTCGATATCGACCAGCGTCTCGTTCCAGATCGCCGTCGTGTTGAGAACCGCGTCGTTATAAATCTCCATGATGCCGTGCAGGTCGGCCTGGGCTGCATCACGGATGATCGGGGTGTTGCTCATGAACTTGTCCACTATGATGTAATTTTGTCCACTTTAGCAGACGAAAGCGTCGTGTCGAGAAACATTGCCGGACACACGGGAAATTCACAGGCCGCCGCCGGTGAGACTGAAACAGGTCATCACCGCGCCATAATGGACCGCGGCGGCGGCAACGACGAAGCCGTGCCAGATTGCGTTCTGGAAACGCAACTTTTCCCAGATATGGAAGATGACGCCGAGCGAGTAGATCAGCCCGCCGATGACGATCAGAAGTGTGGTGACCGTCGGGAGATACTGCGAGACCTCTTCCATCACCACCACGCCGCTCCAGCCCATTGCCAGGTAAAGCAGAATGGCAAGTCTGTCATAGCGTCCGGGGAAGAGGCATTTCAGCGATACGCCGACGATGGCGGTGATCCAGATGGCCGCCAGCATTGCGGCAATCCAGGGATCGTGAGCCGCACCGCGCTGCAGGAAAGGCGTGTAGGTGGCGGCAATCAGGATGAAGATCGCCGAATGATCAAGCCGGCGCAGAATCCATTTGGTGCGCGAATGCGGCCAGATATTGTAGGTGAAAGAGACCGACAGGCAGAGGATCAGCCCCAGCCCGTAAATCCAGGCGGCGGCGAGTTCGCCATAGCTCGACCAGACGGTGGCATAAAAGATCAGGGCTGTGGCACCAACGAGGGCAAAAACTATCCCTATCCCGTGGACAATACCGTCCGCGATGATTTCGTGCAGATCGTAACGCCGTCCGAAGTTGAAGAGTTCACTCATTCCAAAAGCCGTCTCCGTCCGACGACAGAATGCTTGGCGTCGCCGGTTAAGGCAAGACTTGTGAGGCGGGGGCCGCCTCACATTCGGTTTAAAGCCGTAAGATCGGAGTATCCGTCTACCGGCGCGGCGTCACGATTTCAGCGGTCGATCAGCACCGAGCATTTGGCGTGGCGGACGACGCGGTCGGCAGTGGCGCCGATAATGTAGTTGCTGAGATCGGGAACATGCGAGGCAACAATGATGAGATCGGCCTTTGCGTCTTCGGCGGCGGCCAGTATTTCGCGCGCCGGCGCGCCCTGGCGGATTTCGATATCGGCCTTAACTCCGGCCGTGTTGCGAAGTTCGCTCAGTTCTGTTTCAGCCCTCTTGCGGGCATCGACGAGCATGTCGACGGAGAGATCCGACACGACATAAGCGGGCAGTTCCTCAACGACGTTGATCATCAGAATGCGGCCACCTGAAGCAGACAGCTGTGCAGCCTGCTTCAATATACGTTCAGCCTTTTCCGCCTGGGCTATATCGACTGCCACAAGGATCGTTTTGTACATTTCAATCTCCTTCAACTGTCCAGCATTTTTGCCCAGCTTACACCTGCCGCCTTGATTCGCATCAAGCTTCATTGTTCACCTTTTAAGAACGAAGCTTCTCCCATTTTTCGACTTTCGTGAACGGTGGGGATGGGCGATATTCCGGCATCGCGGCTTTGCCGCCGCAGACGTCTGCGGCCATGCAAACTCGCCCCGGAGAGCATCAATGAGCAATTCTTCTGAAGCAGCTTTCGCCTTGACACGCCCGGCTCATGTAGGTCGCGCGCATCTGGTGGTTACCGATCTCGATACCACATCGAAATTCTATCAAGAGATCATCGGCCTGTCGGTGCTGGAAAAGAGTGCCAGCGGCGTGCTGCTTGGCGCCCATGGCCTGCCTCTGTTGCAGCTTACGACCGACAGCACTGTTACTCGCGCACCGCGTCAGGCTGCAGGTCTTTTTCACACCGCGTTTCTAATGCCGAACCGTTTGGAACTTGCTCATTGGCTGGCGAATGCAGCGCACAAGGGCGTGCAACTCGACGGCGCGTCGGACCATCTGGTCTCGGAAGCACTCTATCTGTCGGATCCGGAAGGCAACGGCATCGAGATCTATCGTGACCGCACGCCGGCTGAATGGACCTATTTTCCGGATGGAACCGTGCAAATGGCAACCGACCGGCTGAACCTCCAGGCGCTTTACGACTCGGCGCCAAAGAGCGACTGGAATGGCATGGCTCCCGGCACATCCGTTGGTCATATCCATCTGCAGGTCGGCGACATTCCGCAAGCGGACGCATTTTATCGCGACGTGCTGGGCCTGAAAATCATGGCGCGCTATCCGGGTGCGAGCTTCTTTGCCACCGGCGGCTACCACCATCATATCGCTGCCAATATCTGGAACAGCCGGGGCGCTCAGCCACGCCAAGACAACATGACCGGCCTTTCCGACTACACGGTACGCTTCAACGACAAGGAAGCGCTGACCAAGGCACTTGCAGCGCTGGAAACCCAGGAAATCTCAACGACGAAGACAGCCGAAGGACATGCGCTGAAAGATCCGTGGGGTATCGGCCTGACGTTGGCAGCTTGAGGCCCGCCGTCTCGACCTGATTGGCAGGATTACCAGAAAGCTAATAAACACTCGGCGCTCCGGAACCGGAGTGCCGTTTTTGCGTTTTGTCGCAGGTTCGGGGCACTCAGGGGAAAAGATGACAACGACCAGCGCGCGCGGCGGCGGCAAGCCGAAGAAGCATTTCGTAGATTTTTCGTCGCGTCGGCGCGAGGCATTCGCTGTCGTCGAAGAAGAAGATCTGAGCTCGATTGAGGATGCCCCGCTGGGACGTGATGCACTCAATGTGGCCATGGCCTGGGCCGTGATCGGCATATTTGCGATCATCTTCTTCGCCATCCTTCATTATATGGCGCTGATCCTCATACCCGTCACACTTGCCGTCGTCGTGGGACTGATCCTCGGGCTTGTGGCAGACAAGCTCGGCCGTGCGGGCGTGCCGCGTTTCGGCATTGCCGTAATCCTGTCGACGCTTGTGTTTCTCGTGCTGTTCCTGATCGCTAATGCGCTGGCGGAACCGGTTGCGACGCTCATGCGGGAGGGGCCCACATTCGTCGAACGCTCCTACGATCGCCTCATGCCTTTTCTGGAACGTCAGCACTGGCTGAACATCTCCCCGGCCACGTTCCAGACCGGTACGATGTCGATGGACAAGCTGCTGGAAAACTCCACCAACATTCTGGGCGTGGTAACGGCCAGCCTGACGCCTGCGATCATTCAGGGGATGATCTTCTTTGCTGCGCTGCTGCTGTTCCTTTATGGACGTCTGAGGCTTCGCAGAACGCTGATCATGGCGTTTCCGAACCGCCGCCAGCGTCTGATCACAATCCGGGTACTGAACTCGATCGATGAGGTCCTTGGCTATTATTTCGCGACAGCCAGCGTGATGTATTTCTGCCTCGGTATCGTAATGACGGTAATCGCGTGGATGTGCGGACTGAGCATGCCGGTGCTGTGGGGCATGTTCGCGTTTCTCTCAAGCTTCATCCCGTTCCTCGGGATCACGCTGATGACCATCTCGGTGGCGATTGCCGGCATTATCACCCATGACGCCATTTTCCTGGCGCTGCTGCCGGCTTTCCTGTTTTTCACCGTGCATCTCGCGATGGAAAACCTGATCTTCCCGGCGGTGATGGGGCGTCAGTGGGAGATCAATCCCTTCGTCGTCTTCCTCGCCATCCTGTTCTGGACCTGGATGTGGGGAGCTGTCGGCGCGATGCTGGCACTGCCGCTTTCGCTGATCCTCATGACGGTGCTGGCGGAACTGTTTCCCGAGCGTAAGGCAACGCCAAACCTGCCGGGCTAAGGCTGGAGAAGCACCGCAGCATTATCGATGCTGCGGCGACATAGGATCAGTCGTAGAGATAATATTTGTCCCACAGGTCACGGGTGACCTTGGAGCCAATCGTATAGTCGAAGGACATAATCTTCAGGCCGGCCTCACCGGTTTCGCATTTGAACTTGAGCCGGTACCAATCCCCCGCGCTGCGGAAGACGGCGCCTGGCGCCTTCAGTTTGTTTCCGTCCTCGATCGTATCGGAAAAGGTGTAGGCGATGACCTTGTCGGGGCGGAATTCGCCGGTTTTGCGAATCTGGTCCATCGCTTCCATGTCGCAACGCTGCTCGCGACGTTCATCGGGGTCCAGGGCGTTCAATTGCCTGGTAACGCGCGCATCCAGCGCATGTGCCGCAGACGCGGAAAACAGGACAAGAGCCATCACCGACAGCTGTTTCTTCATGTGATCCCTACTCATATCGACTTGGATGGCGCGGAAACTAGGAGACGTGCAGTCAATTGACCACCAACCGAGGCGCGAAATACCATGATGTGAACAGACGAGGTGGTGAGCGGAGAAAAATCGCTGAACAGGCGCTTTCGGATGCAAAGAAGAAGTAACGCGCGGCGTCATCACTGCTTGCCTCTCAGGCGCCCACAACCTATCTCTGGCACTCCTTCCTTTCATACCGGAGTGCTCCCTTGGCCCCCTCCCCTAAATCGCCTTTCGCCAATCTTCCTACAGCCCCTGTAGCGCCCAAGAAGCCGGTCAGCGACACGCGTCACGGAATTACCCGCTCGGACGATTATGCTTGGCTGCGGGCCGACAACTGGCAGGCGATGTTCAAGGATCCGTCGATCCTCGACCCTGAAATCCGCAAGCATCTGGAAGCCGAAAACAGCTATATGGAAGCAGCACTCGGCGACACGGAAGAGCTGCAGAAAACCCTGTTTTCTGAAATGCGCGGCCGCATCAAGGAAGACGACAGTTCGGTGCCGACGAAGGACGGACCTTACGCCTATGGCTCCCTGTTCGTGACCGGCGGCGAGCAGCCGCATTATTTCCGCACCCCGCGTGACGGCGGCGACAAGCAGACGCTTTTCGACGGTGACAAGGAAGCGGAGGGCAAGGATTATTTCCGGCTGGCCGGCATGGACCACTCGACCGATCATAGCCACGGCATATGGGGTTATGACGACAAGGGGTCGGAATATTTCACTCTGCGCATCCGCAATCTTGAAACCGGCGTGGACCTCGATGACGTGATCGAGAACACTGCTGGCGACGGCGTGTGGGCGCCGGATGGCAAGAGTTTCTTCTACACGCTGCAGGACGAGAACCATCGTCCCTCGAAAGTCTTCCACCATATCGTCGGTGAGCCGCAGTCTTCCGATCGGCTGGTGTTCGAGGAGACTGATCCAGGCTTCTTCATGGGCGTCGGAGGCTCGCTGCTCGACGACTTCATCTATATCGACATTCACGACCACGAGACGTCCGAATACCGACTGATCCCGACTTCCGATTTGACTGCCGAGCCGACGCTGGTGGCGGAGCGCGAAGAGGGTATCGAATATTCGATGACCGAGGGCGGCGACGTTTTCTACATCATGACCAATGATGGCGACGCCAAGGATTTCAAGATCGTCGAGGCGCCGATTTCCGCTCCCGGCAAGGAGAACTGGAAGCCCGTCGTGCCACATGAACCGGGCCGGCTGATCATCTCGCACATGGCCTATGCGCGCCATCTGATCTGGCTGCAGCGCAAGGACGGCTTGCCTCAGATCGTCATCCGCGACCGCAGGACGGGCGAAGAACATGCGATCGCCTTCGATGAAGAAGCCTATTCGCTCGGTCTTTCGGGTGCAGCCGAATACGATTCCGATATGATCCGGTTCTCCTATTCGTCGATGACCACGCCGACGCAACTCTATGACTACGACATGGTGACGCGCGAACGGGTGCTGCTGAAGACCCAGGAAGTGCCATCGGGGCATAACCCGGATGATTACGTCACCCGCCGGGTGATGGCGCCGGCGCATGACGGCGAACTGGTGCCGGTCTCCCTGCTCTACAAAAAGGGTACGCCGCTCGACGGCTCGTCGCCCTGCCTGCTCTACGGTTATGGCGCCTATGGCATAACCATCCCGGCGTCGTTCTCGACCAATGCGCTTTCACTTGCCGACCGCGGCATCGTCTATGCCATCGCCCATATCCGCGGCGGCAAGGACAAAGGCTTCGCCTGGTACGAAAACGGCAAGATGGAGAACAAGCAGAACACCTTTAAAGACTTCATCGCGGCTGCCGACCATCTGGTTGCGACCGGCTTTACCGCGTATGACCGGATCATTGCCGAGGGCGGCTCCGCCGGCGGCATGCTGATGGGCGCGGTTGCCAACATGGCGCCGGAAAAATTTGCCGGCATCATCGCCGCAGTGCCCTTCGTCGATGTGTTGAACACCATGCTCGACGACACGCTGCCGCTCACTCCACCGGAATGGCCGGAATGGGGCAACCCGATCGAGTCCGAGGAGGAATATCGCTGGATCGCGGCTTATTCGCCTTACGACAACGTCACGGCCCGAGCCTATCCGCCGATCCTGGCAATCTCAGGTCTTACCGATCCGCGCGTAACCTATTGGGAGCCGACCAAGTGGGTGGCCAAGCTGCGCGAGCATACGTCCGGAACGGCACCGATCCTGCTCAAGACGAATATGGCAGCCGGCCATGGCGGCAAGTCGGGCCGTTTCCAGAGGCTTGAAGAGATCGCCTTTGAATATGCATTCGCGATCAAGGTGGCGGGCAAGATGTAAACAAATACGGGTACCCGCCTTATCCGGATAATTGACAATCGGGCCAGCATCTTGCTGGCCCGAATTGCAATGGGCCCTCGCCCTGCGTGATTCTTCAGACCACGCCGGCCAATACTGACGGAGAGGTGGAAAAGTGGTTGCGCCGACCATCGGGGCTCGCCGGAACGGTTAAATTCCAGACATAGATTCAAATTTTCCTGGCCGCGGCAAAGCTGAGCGAAATCGCGCAAGCTTGCGGTTTTACAGGCGTTTACCCGGTTCGAACAAGCAGGTTGCAGCCTGTCAAGCCCTCTTCAGGCTTTGCGCCAGCTCGACACAAGCTTCGCGCAAGGTTCCAGCGTTAACTCTTCGTTAACTAACTGGACGTGGACCAAAGCGATGAAGATCGATAGCGGCCTGAGTGGCTATCAATATCCGAACCGAACCGTTGAAGTGGAGCGCACGGCTGAGGAAGCGCCTCAAGCTGCCGCCGTTTCGTTTACACGTTTCGCGGATGCATTGACCGGCAGCAGCACACAGCTTTCCAGCTCGCTTGCAAGTGCGCTCTGGACCATGGGCGCAGAAGATGCAGACCCAAGCTTCAGCACGAGCGCAGCACCGCAAGCCTGGGTGCAGAACCTCTACCAGGAATTTGCCTGACCGGCATTGCAATACCAGAGACAAGAAAGGCCCGAACCGGATCCGGTTTCGGGCCTTTCTTTTTGGTCTGCCGGAACCTGGCCGAGGTCAATCAGCCGAGAGCGGTTACCTCTACCGTCACGTGCGACAGGCCGGGAATGGATTTCAGCTTTTCCTTGTAGGACGCCGGCGCCCTAGGGACTGTCGTTGCGACTGAAACGATCGCTGCATTGTGCCCGGGACCAAGCTGCCAGACATGCAGATCCATGACCGTATCGTCGGGCGTTTCCATGACCTTCCTGATCCTGACCGCCAGATCCCCGTCATCCGGCTGCGCATCGAGCAATACGCGAGAGGTAGCGCGGACAAGCCCGAAGGACCAGCGCGCTATGACAATGCCGCCAACGATGCCCATGATCGGATCGAGCGCATTCCAGCCATAGAGCCGACCGAGAATAAGTGCGGCGATTGCCAGTACCGAGGTCAGCGCATCGGCGAGAACATGGAGATAGGCGGCGCGAAGATTATTATCTTCGGTGCCAACATGTGCATGATGACCGGAATGAGCGTGATCGCCATGATGACCGGCATGGCTATGGCTGCCATGATGTCCATGGTGACCGCCATGATGATGATCGTGGTCATCGCGCAGCAGCCAGGCGCTCAACAGGTTTACGGCCAGACCGATGACAGCCACGAAGATCGCCTGATCGAAATCGATCGCCACCGGATTTGCCAGGCGCACGAAGCTTTCCCAGGCGATGAACAGCGCCACCAGCGCCAGCACCACGGCACTGGCGAAACCGGCGAGATCACCCAGCTTGCCGGTACCGAAGGTGTAACGCGGGTTCTTCGCGTTGCGCCTTGCATACATATAGGCCAGCGCCGAGATCAACATGGCTCCGGCATGGGTGGACATGTGCCAGCCATCGGCCGTCAACGCCATAGACCCGAAGATCGAGCCGGCGACGATTTCCGCTACCATCATCGAGGCGGTCAGCGCGATGACCAGCCAGACCTTCCGCTCGTTGCGCTCATGATCCGCGCCGAGAAACACGTGCTCATGCTTCAGACTATCGATACTGCTTGCCATGACAGGCTCCATTTCCAAACATCAGCGGCCGAAGCCGTATTCAAACTGTGAGCGGCCATTCTCACCGGATGTAGGTACGCAAGACATCGGCGAGTTCGGCGGCCGCCTTGTCCCGCTCGGCATCGTTTTCGGCATGCACCACGTGCTCATGCAAATGGCCTTCTATGACCTCTCCGGTCAGGCCAGCCAGCGCACCGCGGATCGAAGCCAGAAGCTGCAGGACGTCGCCGCAGGGAGCTTCCGCCTCCAGCGAGCGTTCAACCGCCTCCATCTGCCCCTTCATCCGGCGCACCCGCGCCAGGAGTTTTGCCTTGTCTCGAACTGTGTGCGACACATCTCACTCCAATTATAATATAGGGGGGTATACTATATTGAGATCAAAAAAAGCGCAATCCACCAACTGAGCCACCTTGCAACGCCGTGCTTTAGCCCCGGGCAAGCCTCGATTTGCAATCATGTGTCAGAGAGTTGAGGAGACAACCATGATCGTTACGTCAAGTTCGAGTTCCAGTGCCTACACAGGCTCCGCCGGCAGATCCGCGACGAGCGGAACGGAGATGTTCGTGCTGGATGAAAATCGACAGCAGGGAAGCGGCAGCAATAGTCAGGGCAATGCCTTGACCAGCGGCGACACATCGTTCAGCGCCAAGCTGGCAGCCATGTTCCTGGTGCCTGAAAGACCAGAAGCAGAGACCGCCAAGGACGCAATCGAAACGGGAACCGAAACGAGCGCCTACAGCCAATACGAACAGGAATTCATGGATCTTGCCGACAAGACGCTCGCTGAACGGATCCGCGAACAGTACCTGAAGGATAACGACCTGACCGAAGATGATGTCAATGCGATGTCGCCCGAGGACCGCAAAGCGGTAGAAGACGATATCCGCAATGCAATTCTCGAGGCGATGGGCGTCAACGAGGACAAGCAGGCCATAGCGGTCACCATCAACGTCCCGAACGCGACCGACTTCGTTGCAAAAAGCGCGGAAGACGAGACGCAGTTGTAACGGCACAGGCCGCGACCCGACCGGTTCAGATCCGGTATACGCAACCTTGAACACTAAGGGATCGCCGATTAGATATCTCCAGAGACTATAGGTTTGGAGTGTGTCATGCTGTCGATTGGCGATCTTTCGAAACGGACCGGCGTAAAGGTTCCGACTATCCGCTATTACGAGCAGATGGGCCTGCTTGCCGCGGCGGAACGATCCGAGGGCAACCAGCGACGTTATGAGCGGCAGGATCTCGAGCGGCTCGCCTTCATCCGCCATGCGCGCGATCTGGGGCTCGACATTTCCGCCATCCGCGAACTGATCGCGCTCAGCCAGCATCCGCACCAGCCCTGCGGCAATGCCGACCGGATCGCCGCCGATCACCTCAAAAGCGTGCGCGACAAGATCGAGAAACTGAAGAAGCTGGAACAGGAGCTGGCGCGCATCGTCTCCCATTGCGACGGCGATCACGCAATCGAGGACTGCTACGTGATCCGCTCGCTTTCAGATCACGGACTTTGCGACAGTGAGCATTGAGGCTGTTTCTCGATCGAGAGGCGCTTGACAAGCTTTTCGGACAGGCGCATGAGAGCTGTCATGATCAATACGCGCATAACCACCGCCGCAACGTATTTTTGGGCCTACCTGTAAAGGGCGGCTCGACAGATCATCATGTCAACAAGCCGCCGTCAGGCGGCTTTGTTGTTTAAGACGGCACCTGACGGCACCACAAGATCAAAGGATGCCGAAATGCCGCAAGTTCTTCTCGAAGACAGCGAAATATCCCTTCCCCGCCCGGCCGTGCTGACCATCCGTCATGCCAAGCGCCACGACCTGCCCGAACTCAACGAGATGATCGCGGCACTTGCAGCGCATCACCATGATGCTTCGGCCATGACGCCCGACATTCTCGAGCGCGACCTGTTCGGTGACCGGCCATGGATCACCGTGCTTGTTGCCGATACCGGTTCGGAACTGATCGGATACGCCATTCTCGTGCCGCTCTACCGCGCCCAGGAAGGCACCCGCGGCATGGACCTGCATCATCTCTTCGTGCGCGACGGCCAGCGTGGACACGGCATCGGCCAGCATCTGGTTGCCCGCGCCCGCGACATCGCCAAAGGCGCCGGCTGCGGCTACCTCTCCGTCAGCGCGACGACCGGCAATTCCGCTGCGCACCGTTTCTACGAACATCTGGAATTCAAGCCGCGGCCGGTGACCGGCATGCGCTATACACAGGCGCTCACCTGAGCGCATAATCCTGTTTCGAGGAGGATGGACGAATGACAGCGATCGTTGTGGCGCTCACACCGGAATTCGCCGATTGGGAATGCGCGCTGCTGATGGCGGTGGCGCGTAGCTATCTCGGCGTGACGGTAAAGACTGCGACAGGCGATGGCCGCCCCGTCACCTCGATGGGCGGGCTGAACGTCACGCCAGACCTTTCTTTCGCGCAGGTAAGGCCGGAAGATTTCGATGCGCTCGCGGTGCCCGGCGGGCTTGCCTGGGAAAAAAATGTCGTGCCTGAAGGCCTGCATAATCTGGTGCGGGCGTTCCGGAGCGAGAAAAAGATGGCGGCCGGCATCTGTGCCGCAGCCAGCATGCTGGCCGGCGCCGGCGTGTTGAACGATGTGAAGCATACCGGCAATCGGGTGGCCTCGCACCAGAAATACCCGGACTACCGTGGCGAGGAGCTCTATGTGGACGGCCCGAAGGCGGTGTTTTCCGATGGCGTCGTGACAGCTGCAGGGACCGCACCCTTCACCTTCACGGTCGAAATCCTCAAAGGTCTCGGACTGTGGGATGCCACGGCGCAAGAGGAATTGTCGCCGTTTTCCGCCGAGCATAGGTAATATTCGAAACGATCAAAGCGCTGGCACGGCTTTCAGATAGGCGGCAATGGCTTCCAGGTCGCTTTTCGGCAGATGAGCCATGTTCTTCTGGACTTCAACCATGGAACCGCCGGCGGAATCGTATTCCGGGGTAAAGCCGGTTTCGAGGTAATTGACGATATCGGCTTCACTCCAGGAGCCGATCGGGCCTGACGGGGTGATGCCGGGAATTCTGCCCTCGCCTTCCGGATTGGGACCGCCGGCGAGCCATTTGCCTGACTCGAAGCCGCCAAGGACGTTGCGCGGCGTATGGCATTCGCCGCAATGTCCCGGGCCTTCGACGAGATACTGGCCACGGCGGATCTTTTCGTCGGCTGACGCGAGTTCAACCCGAGGCGCCTCGCTGAAATAGAGGAGTTTCCAGCCGCCGACCGCCATGCGGATATTGAACGGGAAGCCCAGCTCATGCGGCGGGGCAACATTGGGGCTTGCCGGCAGGGTCTTCAGATAGGCGAAGAGATCGCCGATATCCTTCGGCGACATACGCGCATAGGAGCCATAAGGAAAAGACGGATAGAGATGCTCGCCATTCGGCCCGACGCCGCGGGTCATGGCATTGCCGAACTGAGCCAGCGTCCAGCCGCCGATACCGGCATTCGGATCGGGAGAAATATTGGGAATATGGAAGGTGCCGAACGGGCTTGGCAGCGCCCGGCCGCCGGACATGACCTTCAACGCTTCACCTTCGGCCCCGGCTGCGGCATGGCAGCTGGCGCATCCGCCGGTCCAGAACAACTGCTCGCCATGCGCCAGATCCGGTGTGCCGGCATTCGCCCAGAAGCTTTCCGGATGCGGCGCAGGTTTTGTCAGCGCCCATGCGGTGACCGCTCCCAAACCTATCACCGCGACGCCAGCCGCCGCTATCTTCGACCAGGTCGAGGCCATGGCAAGTCTCCGGATATCCATTCTGCAGGTTCATGAAGCGGATCAGCGCAGCCGAAACTGCGCCGATCCCTTGACCGGTTCGCTTATCGCTTCAGGCGGTAAGTCTGGTGGCAGGTGCCGCAATTGGCGCCGAGCGTCTGCACCGCCTGCTGCACGCCGGCCTGATCCGCCGGCATGGAGGCAAGAAGCGTATCGGCATCGCTGGCGAGCTTCATGGACTTTGCCTTGAAGTCATCCATGTTGTCCCAGATTGCCGGAGCGGCTGCGGAATTGACTTCGGAACCGGCCGGGAACTGATCCGGAAAGACCTTCATATCGGTGCTAATCGTCGTCAGAGCGGCCTTGACCGCATCTGCGTCGTAAGGCTTCTCACCCTTGGCGATAGCGCCAAGTGCGCCCACGGAGGCGCCGACCTGCTTCATCATCTGCTCGCGCTTGGCGACAGGATTGTCCTGCGCGACGGCTGCAGCCGCCAAGCCAAGACAGAGTGCGGCAGTGGTGATGGCGGTCATCCTGATCTTCATGAAGAAGTCTCCTCGTTATGCGGCAAGACGCCGGCAATTGCGCGAGGATATTGGACCGGCTTATCCGTTTGAAAGAAATCACGTTCCTGTCAGGATTGCGGAATGCTGTGGACCTTCATTGAACACAGTGTTCACAAATACAGCACAGTGACAGACAGATTACAGCTACCGGTGCAATGCTTCCCATAAAGCAAGGGCGGCGACCAGCAACAAGATCCCGCCACAGCAACGGCCGATCCATGCTGTGCCTGCGCGATTGCCGACGAGCATGTTTCTTGCCCGGCCGGCCGCGACAGCGATGGCGCCATAGACGAACAGCTGGGTTGCCGCGGTCATCGCAGCCATGACAGCCGCCTGCGGTGCGAGCGGACCGAATTCGGGTTTTAGAAACTGCGGATAGACGGCCAGCATGAACATATAGGCCTTGGGGTTGATGAGACAGGTAATGGCGCCACGACGAAAGGCCTCCCAATTGCTTTTCGTATCGGCACGCCCGACATCATCGACGACGATTGCGCTTCTGATCAGGGTGAGCCCGATCCAGGCCATATAGAGAGCGCCGACCAGCATTAGCGGCGTAAACAGGACGGGCAGGAGTTTAGCCAGCAGGCCAACACCCAGGGCGCCATAGGCAGAATGGACCAGGCCACCCAGCATCATGCCTGCTGTGGCGGCCAGCCCCGCCGCCCGGCCACGGGTAAGCGAATTCGCCAGGACGAATATCATATCCATGCCCGGCAGGATGATGATACCGAAGAGAAGGGTGAAGAAGAGCCAGAGGTTTTCGCCGTAACTCATGTCAGTTGTCGCGCCATCCCGTTTTTGAAAGTTCGCCGGTTACCCTTGTTTTTCAGGCCGGCAGGAGGCGCTATAAGCCAGTGCAACTGACAGCGTTCTGTCAGTTGAATCAATAATGACTGAGAAATCTCATGCGCAAGGCGTCGCGGCTATTCGAGATCATCCAAATCCTGAGACCGGCGAGAAAGCCGGTGACGGCGGCGGCAATCGCCGCGCAGCTGGAAGTCACGATACGGTCGATCTACAGGGACATTGCAGCGCTTCAGGCCATGCGTGTGCCGATCGAAGGCGAGCGCGGCATCGGCTATATCTTGAGGCCCGGCTTCACCCTGCCACCGCTGATGCTGTCGATCGAGGAAACCGAGGCAATCGTGCTGGCTCTGGCGCTTCTCGACCGCACCGGAGATACCGAGCTGAGACGCGCCGCCAAGCGGGTGAACCGCAAGATCGCAGCGGTCGTTCCTGAGCCACTTGGCCGAACGTTTTCAACGGATGCACTGCATGCTTGGGGAACGGTTGCCCCTGCCCCGGACGCAGTGGATCTGGCCCTTGTGCGCCGGGCGATCCGTGACGAGCAAAAGCTGCTTATCAGCTATCGTGATGAAGCGGGAAATGCGACCCAGCGGGTGATCCGCCCCATTGCCCTCATCTACTATTCGCAAACTGCCAACATCGTCGCGTGGTGCGAAATGCGCGACGCGGTCCGCAATTTTCGTGCGGACCGCGTGAGCCATTGCGAAGCGAGGGACGATTTCTTTCCCGGGCAAGGCGACCGGTTACGCCAGGTCTGGATCGACGGATGGCAGCAACCGATCGCCTGATATCCGAATGCATGGGGCGCTTTGGCACCTCTCACGCATCCGGTGCCGCATGATCGGCTTAGTCTTTTTTCGGCAGCATGGCCGTCAGCGTTTCGTCCTTGTCGATGAAGTGGTGCTTCAGCGCGAAGGCGGCATGGCCGGCGACGACGAGGCCCAGTGCCCAGGAGAGGTAGAAATGGGCAGAGACGAGATAGGGCGTCAGTTCCGGGTTCTTTCCGCCGAGACCGGGAATGGTGAAGAGACCGGCGACCGGGATTGCATAACCGGCAGAAGAACTGTTCCACCAGCCGGAAACAGGCACTGCGACCATCAGGAAGTAGAGGGCGAAATGGCCAAGATGGGTGGCCGTCTTCATGATTGCCGGCATGTCGGTCAGTTCCGGCGGGCGGTTATAGGCGCGCCAGATGATACGCCCGACGATCAGGAAAAGCGTCGTGGTGGCGATGGACTTGTGCAGCGTGATGGCCCAGATCTTCTGCGCGGTTTCACCGTCGCTGACGCCGTAATGCAGCATGGCGCCGCCGTAATATCCCACTCCCCAGGCGACCACGATGATGGCCGCCATAAGCCAGTGAAGAAATTTTGAGGTTGCATTGAAATTCCGCGATCCGGGTCGCGTCAGGGTTCCCGTGTCTGTTGTGCTGGCCATATCGTTTCGCTCGTTCCCAGTTGAATACACTCGCGAAGACGGCCCGAACTTTTCCTGCAGAAAATCAATAAATACGCTTTTGTTGAACCTTCAAATCAATTCGAAAATTGACAAATAACATAAGTCATTCGGGCCGTTACTTGCGATTGTGAGGAAACAGATTGAAGTCACTTTATCCAAGTGCACAGAGTGTCGCAGAACGTGCGAAGACATCTCTCGTTACTTCAACGAGAGGCAGGAAAAACCGGCTTAAAGCGTTTTCAATGAAAGGCTTTCTTGTTTTAGCTGCGGTTGTGGCGCGATTTTCAATCGCGGCGCTTTGCCTCACCCAGAGTTGAGCCGGCAATTCACCGAGAGGCGTTCCTGCTTGCCGGGATTACTCAGAGAGCCAAGCTGCGATTTTCCTCGCGACCGTAGCCGATCACATCGATCCGCTCGCTGTAAACCTCGACGACGGCAAAGGTGTTTTCCGTCTCGGTATCGACCATGCCCTTGAAATTGACATACCAGGTGGAGCCAGTGCGTCCGAGATTGCCGACATGGTTATGGCCATTCAGATAGGCGATGACGTTGCCCGCGCGCTCGAACAATTCCGTAACCCGCTCGCTATTCCAGAGATTGTGCGAGTTCTCGGGATAGAGCGGATAGTGCCCCATGACGATGACCGCCTCGCCGCGTTCTCGCGCATCGGAAAGCGTCTGCTCCAGCCAGGCTAACTGCCCATCGCCGATGCCGCCATTCCACGGCATGGCATTGATAGCGCCGGCAGCTTCCAGTGCGTCGAGGCGGCTGCGCGCCTCGGCGTGGCGCGCATGCCCTTCCGGAGTGGAGAACAGGCTTACCTCGTTGCCGTCGATGACCACGAAGCGGATGCCGCCGCGCAAGAAATGATGCCAGGGGGCAGGCATGCCGAGACGCGCATGAACCTCTGTCAGCCGTTGCGGCGCAATAGAAAAATCGTGGTTGCCGGGAAGCAGGACGCTCTCGTGGCGCAGTCCTTCATAGACGGACAGAATAGGGTCAAGGCTCTCCCAGTCGCGGTCAATCAGGTCCCCGAGCGTGACGACGAAAGCGAGATCCTCGCCGTTCAGCGTATCGATCGCGTCCGCCAGCTTCTTCGGGCTGTTGCGGTAATACCGATCGTATTCCAGCCTCGGCTCGACATCAGCATATTGGGGATCGGCGATGACGCCGAAGCGGAGGAGAGGTTTTTCAGAAGACATGGCGCGCAGTTAGGCTCGATCTGTGACAGGGGTGTGACGGACGATATGCAGATTGGCTGCTCATCCGCGATAAAGACGACGTGAACATAATCGTCGGCATTGTGATCGGGTCTCGTGGTCATTGCGGATAAGAGGATGCATGTGCGTCATCGCGAAGACACGCTCTTTTGCCTGATTATTCCGGAAGAACGATTTGCCAGCAATCACCCGCCGAACCCTTCTCATCGCAACTCCCCTGTTCCTGACAGGATGCGCAACATCAGCGGTGCAGCCAGTCGCCCTCAAACCGTCGGTCGACCCTCACTATACGGCCATGTATGCCGCGATCGAGGGGGAGCAGTTTCCGATCAAGGCCGCGGACCTGAAGCGCGTCGATCCGCAATATTATCGCCGTGAGGTCGTCTATCCAACGCGCGAACTGCCCGGAACGATCGTCGTCGACACCAGAAACCGATACCTCTACCTCGTTCAGGAAAACGGCCGGGCGCTGCGTTATGGCATTGGCGTCGGAAAGGCCGGACTGGAATTCGAAGGCGTCGGCAGGGTTCAATACAAACGGCAATGGCCGCGCTGGACGCCGACACAGGACATGATCGCCCGCGAGCCGGAACGTTATGGTCCACTTGCCGGCGGCATGGAGCCGGGCGTGCTCAATCCGCTCGGTCCGCGCGCGCTTTATCTGTTCAAGGACGGTCGCGACACGCTCTATCGGATTCACGGCACGACCGAAGACTGGACGATCGGCAAGGCGGTTTCGAGCGGCTGTATCCGCCTGCTCAACCAGGACATCGTCGATCTTTACCGCAGGGTTCCGGACGGCACCCGCGTCGTCGTTCTGCAGGATGCTCCGAGCGAGACATTCGTGCCGCAGGCCGTTTGAAACAAATCCGCCAAGCGTCTCACAAGCAATAAAAAACACCCGGCGCCGCGAGACGTCGGGTGTTTTTTTTGAAACTTGAAAAGGCCGAAGCTTACTTGGAAGCGGCTTCGTACATTTCGAGCACGTAATCCCAGTTGATCAGGCTGTCGACGAAGGCTTCGAGATACTTCGGACGCGCGTTGCGGTAGTCGATGTAATAGGAGTGTTCCCATACGTCGACGCCGAGGATCGGAGATGCGCCGTGAACCAGCGGGTTTTCGCCGTTCGGGGTCTTCGAAATGGCGAGCTTGCCGTCCTTGACCGAAAGCCATGCCCAGCCGGAGCCGAACTGCGTCGTGCCAGCGGCGATGAAATCAGCCTTGAACTTGTCGTAGCCGCCGAGATCGCTGTCGATTGCAGCCTGCAGCTTGCCGGGCAGCTTGTTGCCGCCGCCGTCCTTCTTCATCCACTTCCAGAAATGGATGTGGTTGTAGTGCTGGGCAGCGTTGTTGAAGAGACCCTGGTTGGTGCCGAAGGACTTCTTGACGACTTCTTCGACCGACAGGTCGGCCAGGCCAGCTTCGGCTGCGAGCTTGTTGCCGTTGTCGACATAGGCCTTGTGGTGCTTGTCGTGGTGATACTCGAGCGTCTCCTTCGACATGAAGGGAACGAGCGCTTCGTAATCATAGGGAAGTGCGGGAAGTTCGAAGGCCATTGGTCTACTCCTTTTAGGCAAAACCTTGGGTAATCGTCGTGCGGGAACATAGGAGCGGACCGGAGAAGAGGCAACGCCCCCGATGCCAAAATTATGGCAAAAATCAAAGATGCAGCGCAGCAGCTTTGCTTGGTAACGCCATGTCGTGGAACATCGTTCCAGCGATCCGGAAATCGCACCGCCAACACATGAATTTCTCCGCACGTCACAGGGCTGCCGCCAATCGGTGGCAATCGGAACACTCCAAAAGGAGGATTTGATTCGATGACAATCACGACCGCGCCGTTTGCCGCGCTGAGCATCTTTCTCATTGCCGGCAGTGTTGCCCATGCTTCCTCGGATGACGCCTGGGCAAAGTTTCAGACGGATGTTTCCAGAGCCTGCGTAAAGGCTTCCAAGGGACTGATCGAAAAAGGCGATACAGTCGTAGACCCCTATGGCAGCCAACATTACGGGATGGCCGTCGTGACCGGGAAGGCTGTCGGTGCGAAAACCAGGATCAGCACCATCTGCGTCTACGACAAGCAGAAAAAAACGGCCGAAATCGGCGGTGAGATCAGCGCAGAAAAGCTGGCGGTGAAACCGTAAGCCAAAATGCGATCAACAATCAGCTTCGCGCAGGATTGCATTTCTATGGTTGGTCATTGTTTGCGTTTCCGTTTGCGATTTTGACATTTGACCGATGAGAGCAATGTGATCACCAACGATATTCCAGCAGTTCCGCAATTTCTTATGCGCGAAACCGATCATCATATTCTTCAGGCCATGGTGACCGATGAATTGGACAGGCGAGCTTCCGATATCGCCTGTTCAGACGATGCAAATGATACGGCTACACCCTCGCCCGCGTTAGACCTCTCTTCGGTCGATCTTTTTGTGCCGGATACAACTGAGGTTTCCGACACGCTAGACAAAGCGGGCCCGCCCCCGATTGCGCTCAATGCGACCGCTGCCGCATCTACAAGTGGGTATTCCACAAGCGAACTTATCCTCTTCCGTACGCTTACCGGCTATCGCCTGGATACGCATACACCGATATGGCGGGCTGTGGACGATGACGGGAACCGCGTCTCAACGGCCGATCGGCTTTTCACCACATTGGCTGAAGAAGCGTTTCGTTTTGCCGACAGGCAGCGGCGCCTGGACGGCTCTGCTCAAGGAAATCTGGCGATCGAGGATCTTGCCCTGACACTATCGTCGATCCGGCGTGCAGCAAGCTCGATCGGGTCCCGGGGACTGATTGCATTCGAGCGATTGGAGACGGCAATCATGAGGGTGAAGGAAGAGACCAGCGCACAAGCGTTTGGCGCCTCGTGAACTACTCCGCCGATATTGTCGGATTTGATATATTTTGATTATCTAATATTTAAGCCGTGAGGCCTACAGTTTTCCGGATCACGGGAGCAAGGCATGACCACGGCAAAGACGCGCGGGTTTGCAAACGACACGGCAATGCTGCAGGCGGTGATGGCGGCAATGGACAACCTGCCGGTCGCCGTCGGCATTTTCGAGCTGGAAGGCCGGCCACTCTACGCCAATCGCCGCTTCCAGGAACTGCATGACCTCGACAACCGGTGGCAGAACGAGGACGAGACTTTCGCCGATGTCGTTGCCGATGGCCGGATGGCCGACTGGAAAGAGGACCCGATCGCCTATTTCGAGCGTCTTATCCGCAAGCTGCTCGAAGAGGGTTCTTCCATCACGCAGGTGGAGATCGGCGACAAGATCATCGACGTCCAGGATGTGCTGCTTGACGGGAGATATCTGCTGAGCACACAGCAGGATATTACCGCGCGGGTGAAGGCGGAACAGCGGGTTTCCTATCTCGCCCATCACGATCCGCTCACCGACCTGCCCAACCGCATGCGGTTTGCGGCAGAGCTTGCCAAGCTGATTGCGGAAAGCCGGGTGCTGCGCCGCCAGTTTGGTGTGATGAGTTTCGACATCGATCGTTTCAAGGATATCAACGACGTGTTCGGCCATGCAGCCGGCGATACCGTGCTCGCGGAACTGGCCAGGCGCCTCAAGTGCGTGATCAATGAAGACGATGTGGCTGCGCGCCTTGGCGGGGACGAGTTTACCGTGATCAGCGTGAGCGACGACCAACCGGAAACCATGACACGGCTTGCCGAACGGCTGACGCAGGTAATGGAAGAGGAAATGGAAGTGGACGGGCGCTCACTTCGGGTGAGCCTCAGCATCGGAATCGCAATGTTTCCGCAGGATGGCGCAGATGCCGCGACATTGCTCGCCAATTCGGATGCGGCGCTCTATCGCGCCAAGGCGGAAGGGCGCGGTCGCTTCTGTGCGTTCAACTCCCGCATGGACCGCCGAATGCATGACCGGCGCGTGCTGCAGCAGGACCTGCGCCATGCGATCAAACGTGGCGAACTGATGCTGCATTATCAGCCACAGGCCGCCGTTACCGGCGAGATCTTTGGCTTCGAGGCACTCTTACGCTGGCATCATCCAACCCGCGGCCTGATCACGCCCGACGAATTCGTGCCCTTGGCTGAGGAAAGCGGCCAGATCGTCGAAATCGGCCGCTGGGTGCTCAACGAAGCCGGACGAGAAGCGGCAAGCTGGTCGAACCGGCTCAAGATCGCCATAAACATCTCACCAATCCAGTTTCGCCAAGACAGCCTCGTTGGCGACGTTCATGCGATGCTTCTGGAAACGGGGCTTTCCGCCAACCGGCTGGAACTTGAAGTCACAGAGGGCGTGCTGGTACAAGATTTCGCCCGGGCGCTGCAAATCCTGCGAGGCCTCAAGGCACTTGGTGTGCGGATTGCGATGGACGACTTCGGTACCGGGTATTCGTCGCTCTCTTATCTGCAATCCTTCCCCTTCGATACGATCAAGATCGACAGGTCATTCACCTCCAAGCTTGTAGCCGACTCAAGCGCCGACGAGATCGTGCGCGCGGTGATCGGGCTCGGGCGCGGATTGAACATTCCGATCGTGGCGGAAGGTGTGGAGACGGAAGAACAACGCGCGTTTCTGGAAGACGCGCAGTGCCAGAACCTGCAGGGCCACCTGATCGGCCGGGCAGGCCCGATCGCACAATATGCCGGCCTGACCGGGGCGGAAGACATCCCGTCTCTTTCGCAGATCGACACGGATGAATTTCACGCAATGCAGGGATCGCGGCAGCGCTGAAGCACAGTAAGATCCTTGTGCCCCGGCGCAAGACACCGGTCGGATCATCCAAGCCGCGCAACCGATCTCCATCTAGGTATATATCGGTGAACGGAGCGGTCACAGGCTGCGGCCTAGCCCCGTTCCGGTTCCTGTCGTAGACCGATATTTTGGCGATGCGGACGATCCGCGTCCCTTATGCATAAGGTATTGTCATGACCGCCCTGCAGAATTCCCTTCTTGTCATCCTGCTTCATGGTGTTGGATCCAACGGCGCCGATCTCGCGCCGCTCGGCGAAAACTGGAAAACGCGCCTGCCTGGTGCCGTGTTCGTTTCGCCGAATGCGCCGGAACGGTCGAGCTTCGGGACAGGTTACCAGTGGTTCAGCGTCGCCGGCGTGACCGAGGAAAACCGTCCTGCCCGCATTACCGCAGCCCGCCCGGCATTCGATACGGTGATTTCCGATATCATCGAGGAAAACGGTTTCAACGGGCGTCTCGACCGTGTGGTGCTGGTCGGTTTTTCGCAAGGCACGATCATGTCGCTGGATGCAGTCGCTAGCGGCAGATGGCCAGTCGCAGCCGTGGTTGGTTTTTCCGGAAGACTGGCGACCGAACAGCCGCTGACGCCATCGACAGCAACGAAGATTCTGCTCGTTCACGGCACGTCCGACCCGGTTATCCCATCGTGGGAAACGGAGAAGGCGGAAACCGAACTCAAAGCCGCAGGCGTGGCCGTCGAGACGGTCATCGAGCCGGGCCTCGGCCATACGATCTCGATCGGCGGCGCGGATCGTGCTGCGGACTTTCTGGAAGGCATCGCCCGGAACTGAGCGCCGGGCGGCTTATCTATTGATAATCGGCTCGCCGTGGAAACGGCGGCGGGACGGTTTGGATACGCCGAAGCCGACTTCCATCATCAGCCGCGGTTTCGTCACCGGTACCGTGCCCATGTGGAAGCCGAAAGGATCCTCGACGAAACCGGAGCCGGCCGGGCCCGTCAGCGTGACGGCCTGATCGGCACCGTAATAATCCAGCACTTCATCCGCCGGATGACCGACGAGCAGCGTGTACTGGTGCTTTGCCTTGCGCCGGTTGTGACTGCCCTTGACGAAGACATGCGGACCGGTGCCGTCGTCGACATTGACGAGGTTGAAGAAGAACTTCAGCATTCGCCAGTCATCGAGATCGAAATGGAACTTGTCGAGAGAGGCCAGACTACGGTCGGCTTCGGAGGAGGTCTTGGTCGGGAAACTCCACCAGATGCGGGTGGTGATAAGCTGGGCGCTGGCGCCGAGATAATGTTTTGCGATATCCATCAGCAAAGGGTCGGCCTGGATGGCGCGTACACCCGGGCTTTTCAGCGATCGCTCGAAGAAATGGCCGCTCAGCAGTGAGCGACCGAAACTCTGCTCAGCCTCTCTGTGCCGGGGTGCGACAAATTCAAGAGATCGGTCGAAATTGCCGAAACACGGGGTCGTCAAGGCAAAGCGGCTGATCTCCTGCTGGATTTCGGCCGGCATCTGCAGGCCGGTAAAAATGCCGTCGCTACGCAACGCATCCGCAACCGCCGTTGCATCCAGCGCACCGAACAGGGATGGCTGCGGATCATCCGAAGGCTTGTATTTTGCCGACAAGGCCCAGTGGGCACGACGGCCGGGCATCGTGCGGGCAAGCATGAACATCGGCAACCAGGCCGGATTTTCCTTCACGTCCGCAAGATAGGTTGGAATTCTAACCGCCATCCGGCGGAACCGGCTGCCATTTCGGGCGGTTGTCTCAAGGTCGGCTGGCTGCGATGTACTCGATGATGATACGTCTACTGACATTGCCACTCCTGAGGGGTTCATATTCCCAAGGGGGAGAGAGGATGCAGATATTACCTGAATTCCTTCGGCATACTTTTACTGCAATGCGGCAAAAATATGAGATCAATTCATCATATACTTTCTACATCGCAATACAATTGACAGAAACGACTACATAATACTCTATCTTAATCGAATAATTAACACGAAAAAGAAGACCAATGCCCGGGCGTTATTCTACCCAAGCATTGGCGATATCAGACTTGGATTATTTCAACTGCAGGCGCAATTGACCTTAAACCTCTAAGTCTTTGTTTTCATGAAAGCCTATACCTACAAAAATCTCCGCTTTCATTGGTTTTGCCTGACGATCAGATGTCGTTGCGACCACCTGAGCGAGCCCAGCCCATGTAAAGCTCCAGAGCCTTGCGGGCGACCGGTCCTTCCTGCAGTGAGCGTTCCTCGAACTTCGTCACGGGTGCGATCTTGGAATAGTTGCCCGAGGTGAAGATCTCGTCGGCAGTTTCGAAATCCTTGACCGTCAGCGTTACTTCACGAACGTCGAAACCGGCTTCACGCAGCAGGCCAATGACACGCGCGCGGGTGATGCCGGCAAGAAAGGTGCCGTTGGCGATCGGTGTCATGACCACGCCGTCCTTGACCATGAAGATGTTCGAGGACGCGGTTTCCGCGACATTGCCGTTCATGTCCAGCGCCAGCGCATTGTCGAAGCCGCGCGAATGGGCCTCGATGATCATGCGGCCGCTGTTGGGATAAAGGCTACCGGCCTTGGCAATCGTCATGGCGACTTCCGGGCTGGGGCGACGGAAGGGCGACAGCGTCAGCGAAGAAGGCTTTGCGGTTCCCATCGGTGCCTCGAACAGGCAGAGCGCAAAGCGGGTCGATTCCGCATCCGGCGCTACGACGCTGTAGGACGTGCCGTGCTCGGCCCAATACATCGGCTTGATGTAGATCGCCGTCTTGCCGTCGAATTTCTTGACGCCTTCAAGTGCGAGCGCCTCGATTTGTTCCGGGGTCATCGTCGGCTTCATGCCCATATTGGTGGCAGAGCGGTTGACGCGCTGGCAATGCAGGTCAAGGTCCGGCGAGATGCCATCGAACCAGCGGGCACCATCGAAGACTGTCGAGGCAAGCCACATGGCGTGCGAGGTCGGGCCAATGAGCTTCGGATTGCCATCAATCCATTCCCCGTCCACATAGGTCCAGGTGATTGAGCGGGGGGATGTATCGACGGCCATTATCAGTCTCCTTCAAAGCAGGCACGAAAAGTGGCGCGAATGAAGGCTTCGGACGACGTAAGGTCAAGCGATAATCTGAGATGAAACATCACAAAAATTGATGTTTCATCATCAATCACTGATCAGGGATTGGCGCTGGGCTGGCTCGGCGTGGGCGGCTGCCCGGTCAGAGGGTTCTGCTGTGTCGGGTCTGCGCCCTGCAGATGGCCGCCAGCAGGAAATCGATTGGCATCATTCATCCAGATAATGCTCAGCACGCAGGCAACCAAAAGGCCAAGAACAAGGATAAACAGCCAACGCAACGGGACACCTCTTCATTTCGTTCACGGATCTATATCGAACCGACATGATCCGTGATCTTTCACCAGAACAATCGGGCGTCTATGCGGCAATACAAATAAACATGGGGCGGCACTGCGTTGACAGGCCTGCAAAGGCGGCGCAATTTCAAGCTTCGCTGCTCTCCCGCAAGTCTAGACACTATAAACGCCATGCCCAAATCATCTCCAATGTCCCTGACCCAGCAGATGGTCGACCTATGCTTTCGCGAGGAGGAAGATCCGGGGTTGCCTGCGGCCTGGACCCCGTTGACCGATGCCGACTATACCGCACTGACCGAGCGTCTGGTCGAGGAAATCGGCGACGAGCCGTTGTGGATCTTCGCCTATGGCTCGCTGATCTGGAAACCGGGTTTCGCGTCCATCGCGTGCAAGCGTGCGACCGCCTATGGCTGGCACCGATCGTTTTCGCTGCGTATCGAGCGCGGACGCGGCTCTCCCGCTCAACCTGGACTGATGATGATGCTATCGCGCGGCGGACGTTGCGACGGGTTGATCTACAGAGTGGCCGACCACGACAAGCGCGAGCAGATCGAAAGTGCGCTCAGGCGCGAACTCAGCAACAAGGACAGCTTGTCGACGTTTCGTTTTCTGCCGGTCAGGACGGAGGACGGCGGCACGACCCCGGCCCTGACATTCTGGGCGGGAGGAGACAGTCCGCGGATCGTCAAGCCGCTACAGCCACTAGAAGAGGTGGCTCCCATTCTGGCGCGCGCCTGCGGGCATCGCGGTTCCTGCGCAGAATATCTCTATAATACCGTGGTCCATCTGGCGGAATTCGGCATTCGCGACCGCAATCTCTGGCGGCTGCAGGAACTGGTGGCCAAGGAAGTGGAAGCAATACATGGAGAGGCCTCCCAAGCCCCTACCAATGCGGCCGATACCCTGCCGCCTGACACATCGGAGCGTCTTAACTGACGGCAGAGGTTCCGCTCTTCGCATCGAGGCTCATCGGATTGTGCATCCCGGCGGACTATCACTCAAATGGGTGAAGACGTTGCGCTTTGATCGTGATTGAACTCCTCATGGGCCTTGTCAGCCCTTGACTGAAATGGCTGGCTCCCTCGACAAACCTTTTCGGGGCACTCCACGAGAGGGCCAGCCATACGATACATGAAGAAAGACTGGCAGAATCCATGACGACGACGGCGCTTATCCTCTATTTGCTGATTGCGAAGATTTTCTTCGTCATCACCCTGATCGAGGGAGCGTTGCGCAACCTTCCGTGGACGGCTGCTCGGTTTTCGGGGCTGTTGCTGACCACTGCATGGCCTTTTCTCATACTCGCAGTCGCCTTTGCCAGCCGCCGGAACGGCAAGAAGAGCGCATAAGACCCCGATCCTCGAAACACTGCCAACTCCCCCATAGAAGACCTGTGCCATCGCCCTATATGCGCCCGTCGATATCAATTGACGGCGGGCAACGGGGCAGATGCAGAGCATATTGAAGGAAGGCGAGACCTGCTGGCGGATCGCACAGGCAGACAGGCTTTCGATCATCATCGATGCCGCCGACTTCTTTCGTTACGCCAAGAGCGCCATGGCAAAGGCGAAACACTCGATCTACCTGATCGGCTGGGATTTCGACACGCGGATCGACCTGATACCCGGCAATGGCGACGACCGGCAACGAAACCGCAAGGCAACCGACGAGCTGCCCGATCAGCTCGGCAAGTTTCTCAACGCGATCGCTGCGCGCAATGAAAATCTCGATATCCGCATTCTCAAGTGGGATATCGGGCTGATCAACTCCATCACCCGCGGCGAGACGCCGTTCTACATTCTCAAGTGGATGTTCGACAAACGCATCAACCTGAAGCTGGATGGCGCGCATCCATCGATTTCATCACATCATATGAAGCTGCTGGTAATCGACGACGAGGTGGCATTCTGCGGCGGGATCGACATGACGGTCGGACGCTGGGATACGCGCGACCATGCGGAAAAAGAACCGCTGCGCAAGTCTCCCATGGGTTTCGCGCAAGGCCCCTGGCATGATGCAACAACGTGTCTTTCCGGCGAGGCGGCACGGGCGCTGGGCGAAATCGCGCGGCTGCGATGGAAACGTGCAACGGACGAGGAACTGCCTGCGCCGCGTGCCCTGGCGCAGAAAGATACGCCCTGGCCGGATGGCCTCGATGTCGGTTTCCACGACATCGCAATCGGCATCGCGCGAACCGCCCCGGAATATGACGATCGCGAGCAGCTCGTCGAGATCGAGACCGCCAAGCTTGCAATCATCGCCGCGGTGAAAAAGACGCTCTATGTGGAAAGCCAGTATTTCGCTTCCCGGCGGATCGCGGAAGCCATGGCCGAGCGCCTGAAAGAACCGGACGGCCCGGAGATCGTGCTGATCAATCCGGAAGGCTGCGAAGGGTTTCTGGAAGCGAAGGCAATGGACGGCGCCCGTATCCGGCTGATGAAGCTTGTCAGGGAGGCGGACATCCACAACCGGTTCCGCCTTTATTACCCGGTCAATGCGGCGCGTACACCGATCTATGTCCACGCCAAGATGATGTTTGCCGACGACCGGATCGTGAAGATTGGCTCGGCCAATCTGAACAACCGGTCAATGGGCTATGACACCGAATGCGACCTCATTCTGGAGGCTTCTGAAGGGCAGACGGATCTCACGAACAAGATCATCGCCACGCGGGACGACCTGATTGCCGAACATCTGGGACGCGATGTGTCGGAAGTTTCGGCAGCGATTGCGGCGTATGGCGGGTCGATCATCGCTGCGATCGAAGCGCTGAACCGGGAAAGTGGACGCGGGCTCGTGCCAGTACCGATGCGGGATCTGACGGCGGACGAAGAGCTGATTGCCGAATCCGACATTGCCGACCCGGAGCGCCCTGCGGGCGTGCGCTATCGAACCTCCAGCTTCCTCAAGCGAAAGTTCGGGCACAAGGTGAAAAAGGCGCTCTGAATGCTATCGCGCAGGATGCGTTCAGAACCGTTCCGCGAGAAAATCGATAAAAGCACGGATGCGCACCGCCAGATGTTCATGCCCGGCGTAAACAGCGTGGATGTCTTCGATATCTTCGGGATTGAAATCCTCAAGGATGGGAACGAGGCGGCCGGCCTGGATGTCCGGTTCGACATGGAAGCGGCCGACGCGGCCGATACCGAGACCATCAACGCAGAACTGACGGATAATCGATCCGCTTGAGGCTCTAAGGCTTCCTGATACGGGGCTCAGATCGAGCTTGCCGGTCAGCGGATCTCGGAAAGGCCAGCCTTCTACCGAACGGCGGAAATTGAAGTTGATGCAGTTATGCGCCTCAAGATCGGCCGGTGACCGCGGCAGGCCGCGCTCGGCAATATAGGCCGGCGAGGCAATCACCACCTGGCGGGTCTGACCGAGCTTTCGCGCCATCAGCGACGAGTCGCGCAGCGGTCCGTGGCGGATGGCGATATCCACCCGCTCGCGGATGAGATCGACCGTATCGTCGGTCAGCGTGACGTCGAGCTGGACATCCGGAAAGAGCTGCAGAAATTCGCGGGTCATCGGTAGAATGTAGAGTTCACCAAAGCCGACCGAGGCATTGACGGACAGCGGTCCGCGCGGCAATGCCCGCCCGCCGCCGGAGACGATCTCTTCCGTATCGGCGATCTCGGCGAGGATGCGCGAGGCGCGCGCCAGATAGGTTTCACCTTCCGGCGTCAGCTGCAGCAAGCGGGTGGAACGCACGACGAGCCGCGTACCCAACCGGTCCTCCAGACGGGTGACGAGCTTGCTGACTGCCGAGGGCGATAGCTTCAACCGTCGGCCTGCCGCCGAAAAGCTCTTCAGCTCGGCGGCGAGAACAAAGACTTCCATTTCTCCGGCACGGTTGTCCATTTCTCTGTTCCCTGCTTTCGCTTTCCTATTTGCCCGGCGTACCGCAACATTCGCTTGTTCGCTATCTCATCTGTGACTTCATTTCACAGATGATTATCCATCTATGCCGCTACACAGGCAAGTATCCAGCAACGATATTGCGGCGCATCGAACGATCTTCCCTTGGCCCCTCCTACCAAGGGATCAGGACAAGGATACCCCAATGCCTCTCGCTCTTTATGCGTTGACGGCCGGTGCGTTTGGCATCGGCGTCACGGAATTCGTCATCATGGGTCTGCTGATCGATGTCAGCAAGGATCTCGGCGTTTCGATCTCGGCTGCCGGCCTGCTTATTTCCGGTTATGCGCTCGGTGTCGTCATCGGTGCGCCGATCCTCGGCGCCATTTCCGGCAAGTGGTCGAAAAAGACCCTGCTAATGGCGCTGATGGTGGTGTTCACCATCGGCAATCTCGCCTGCGCCATCGCGCCAGACTACTGGACGCTTATGGCCGCCCGCGTGCTGACCGCCTTTGCCCATGCCTCGTTCTTCGGCGTCGGTTCGGTGGTTGCGACCAGCCTCGTCGCGCCGAACAAGAAGGCGTCCGCCATCGCCATCATGTTCACCGGCCTCACGGTCGCGAACATTCTCGGCGTGCCGTTCGGTACCTGGCTCGGTCAGGCCTATGGCTGGCGCTCGACCTTCTGGGCCGTGACACTGATCGGCGTCGCAGCATTTGCGGTGATCGCGCTTCTGGTACCGAAGGACAAGGCATCCGACACACAGGAAGAAGCCTCGCAGGGCGTGCTTGCCGTGCTCGGCCGCCGCGCCGTTCTTCTCGGCCTTCTGACCACCGTGCTCTCCTGGGTGGGTGTTTTTGCCGGCTTCACCTATATCGCGCCGATCCTGACGCAGATTACCGGTTTCTCTGAAGCCGCAGTTTCGCCGATCCTGCTCGTCTTCGGTGGTGGCCTGGTGATCGGCAACCTTGCCGGCGGCTGGCTGGCAGACCGTCACCTCATGCCGACCATTGTCGGCAGCCTGATCGCACTTGCCGTCGTGCTTCTCGCCATGACCGTCGTCATCCACCAGCCGGTGCTTATGGTCATTGCGATTGCCCTGTTCGGCGCGGCCGCCTTTGCCACCGTCGCACCGCTGCAGATGTGGGTACTTGCCAAGGCCGAAGGCGCCGGCCAGGGGCTCGCCTCGTCCTTCAATATCGCCGCCTTCAACCTCGGCAATGCGATCGGCGCATGGCTCGGCGGCGCCGTCATCGACCATGGCCCCGGTCTCGGATCGGTTACCCTGGTTGCCGGCCTCGTTCCGATCGCAGCCCTTGCAGTCGCCCTTATCGCAATCCGCATGGACAAGAGCCGCAGCGGCAATGTCGCCCAGCTTTCACCGGCAGAATAACAGTTAGGAAGGATGACGGTCATGGATTATCGCAACCTTGGAAAATCCGGGCTGAAAGTGCCGGTCCTCTCCTTCGGCGCCGGAACATTCGGCGGGTCCGGCCCGCTGTTCAGCGCATGGGGGAATACGGATGTCGAGGAGGCTCGACGCCTCGTCGACATCTGCCTCGAGGCCGGCGTCACCCTATTCGATACGGCTGACGTTTATTCGAACGGCGCATCGGAAGAGGTGCTGGGACAGGCGATCAAAGGCCGTCGTGACGACGTGCTGATCTCCACCAAGGCTAGCCTCCCGTCCGGCGATGGACCAAACGACTGGGGCTCGTCGCGGTCCCGGCTGATCGGAGCTGTCGAGAAAGCACTCAAACGGCTGGGCACCGAGCATATCGACATTTTCCAGCTGCATGCTTTCGATGCGTCGACCCCGGTGGAGGAAGTGGTGTCGACGCTTGACCGGCTCGTTCAAGACGGCAAGCTGCGTTACATCGGCGTTTCAAACTTCTCCGGCTGGCAGATCATGAAATCGCTGGCGGCGGCGGAAAAGAACGGTTGGACGCGTTATGTAGCCAATCAGGTCTATTATTCGCTGATCGGACGAGATTACGAATGGGACCTGATGCCACTCGGCGAAGACCAGGGCCTTGGCGCACTGGTGTGGAGCCCGCTTGGCTGGGGCAGGCTGACCGGTAAGATCAGCCGTTCAAAGCCTATCCCGGCAGGAAGCCGGCTGCATGAGACAGCAAGTTTCGGCCCGCCGGTGGAGGACGAGCATTTCTACCGGGTCATCGATGCGCTGGAAGAGGTTGCCGCGGAAACGGAAAAGACCGTGCCGCAGGTAGCGCTCAACTGGCTGATTTCCCGGCCGACAGTCTCCTCCGTCATCATCGGCGCCCGCAACGAGGAACAACTGAGGCAAAATCTCGGCGCAGTGGGCTGGTCGCTGACGAAAGAGCAGATCGCAAGGCTGGACGCGGCAAGCGCGGTGACGGCGCCCTATCCGCATTTCCCCTATTACCGGCAGGACGGGTTTGCGAAGCTCAATCCACCGCTTGCCGGGTGATTGTCGCGACACGGATCTGCATCCGACAAAATCTCGCAGTTGATCCGCCCGTCAAACAGCCCATGTAAAGAGGGCTTCATTTCTGGCCCGGCCCACTTTTCGTCTAGTCTCGGCCGGGCTTCGCTTTCCAAAGGAGTTTTCATGTTCGACGTCAGCGCAAACGGCGCAAATATCCCCGCCCTCGGTTTCGGTACTTTCCGCATGCCCGATGCCGATGTGCATCGCGTCCTGCCGGAAGCCCTGAAGCTTGGCTTCCGCCATGTCGATACCGCTCAGATCTACAAGAACGAAGCCGCCGTCGGCGATGTTCTGAAGTCTTCGGGCATTGCCCGGCAGGACATCTTTCTCACCACCAAGGTCTGGGTCGATCGTGTCGGCCACGAAGCGTTCATCGCTTCGGTGGATGAAAGCCTGACCAAGCTGAAGACCGATCATGTCGATCTTCTTCTGCTTCACTGGCCGCAGAGCGAGATGCCGCTTGCCGACCGGATCGGCGCGCTCAACGAGCTTCGCAAAGCGGGCAAGGTCAAGAATATCGGCGTCTCCAACTTTTCCACCGCGCTGATGGCGGAAGCGGTAAAACTCTCCGATGCGCCGATCGTCAACAACCAGGTCGAATATCACCCCTATCTCGACCAGACCAAGGTGCTGAGCGAGGCCGCAAAGACCGGCATGTCGGTGACCGCCTATTACCTGATGGCCGATGGTGCCGTGCCGAAGGACGAGGTGCTGAAGGATATCGGCGCCAAGCATGGCAAGACCGCCGCACAGGTGGTGCTGCGCTGGGCCGTACAGCAGAAGGGCGTGATCGCGCTGTCGAAGACGGCCACGGAAAGCCGTCTGCCGGAGAATTTAGACATTTTCGACTTCGCGCTTTCGGAAGACGAGATGGCTGCGGTTCACAAGCTTGCCCGCGCGGACGGCCGCATCGTCAATCCGGGGCACCTCGCGCCGGAATGGGATAAGTAGTTTCCGATCCCGGTTGTCTATTGAATGATGGGAGCTTCGGAGAGAACATCTCCGGAGCTTTTTTTGTCGGAGTGATCGTGAGTGATAGACCTTGAATAAAAAGGAAAATCCGGACAGCACGCATCCGCTCCTGCGTCGAGTGGAAGGCCGCTTCTTTCGTTCGGTCCCGACGCCCCGGCTGGACAAGGTTCTCGATCCGCCCGATCCCAGGAGCGCCGGCCGTTACCATCGTCCGGGCGAACGGATTCTCTACACCAGTGCGACGTTCGAATCGGCTGTCGCGGCAATCTCCGGCTATATGCGTCAGGATGGTCTGCCGCGCATGATGGTGCCGCTCCAGATCGGCGAAACCTTCGTGCTTGACCAACATGACGAAGAGGCCTGCAGGGCATTCGGCATCGAAAGGGATCTTTCCAACGAACCTTGGCAGGCAGCGATTGCGGAAAACCGGGAACCGGCCTCTTGGCGCAATGCCGATATCGCCCGCATGGCCGGAGCCGGAGGGATCATCGATCGATCCCGCAAGATGCCCGGCGCCTGGCATCTCAATCTGTTTTACTGGAATGAGGCCGGTGGTCCGAACGTGGAGATCTGCGGCGAACCGGTCGAGATCTTTCTCTCCGCCGAAGGACCGACATGGGATCGGAGCCTGACGGACTGAAACCGGGATGGGTGAGAAACCACCCGTCCCGTCCCGCATTTGGGAAAGAAACCACCCAAACGCACCACGCAGCAGCCATGATTGCGCCTGACTGTTCTGGCCAAACATTGCCTCCCCCGGCCCTCGCCATATTTTTCGAGCGGGCTGGAGAAGGAGGAGTTTTCCATGCTTTTCAGAACCTTGTTGATATCGGCGGCAGTGATCGCCACGACGACGATGCCTGCTGCCGCACAGAGGCGCGGTGCCGAACCGGCACCGAAGGATTGCCCGAAAAGCCTGCCGGCTGGCACCGAATGCTTTGCCGGCCAGGATATGCGGGGCGCCTATTACTGGATCGCCAGGCCGAAGAACTGGAACGGCGTGCTTGTCGTCCATGCCCATGGCGGGCCGCGGACAGCCAAGCCGAAACCCGACGATCCGGTGGAGGATCTGGAGCGTTTCGCCGTGACGGTTCAGGAGGGTTATGCCTGGGCGGGGTCCAACTATCGCCGACAGGGTTATGGCGTGCGGATGGCCGCGGCGGACACAGACAATGTGCGGCGCATCGCCGAGCGGCTGCTTGGGGAACCGAAGACCGTGCTGCTGCATGGCCAGTCATGGGGTGGCAATGTGGCGGCAAAGACCGCCGAGCTTTATGCGCTCGACTGGCGTGGCCACAAGAATTACGACGGCGTGGTGCTGACCAGCGGGCTGCTTGCAGGCGGAAGCCGCGGCTATGATTTTCGCGCCGACTTGAGAGCGGTCTATCAATATTACTGCAAGAACCATCCGCGTGCCGACGAGGTGCAATATCCGGTCTGGCAGGGCCTGCCCAAGGGTACCTCTATGAAGCGCGACGAGCTGGAAAAGCGCGTCGATGAATGCACCGGCCTGTCGCTTGCAAAGGACAAGCGTTCACCGGAGCAGGCAAAGAACCTCGCCAATATTCTCGCCGTCACCCATGTGCCGGAAAAGACCCTGGTGGCGCATCTCGCCTGGGCGACGGGGATGTTTCAGGACATCGTATGGCGCAGACTCGACGGAAAGAACCCGTTCGACAATTCCGAAGTCCAGTACAAGGGTTCGGATGACGATGCGGCGCTGAACAAGGGCGTCGAACGGTTCAAGGCCGATCCGGAGGCACGCCGGGCGATGGTCTACGACGCCGATCTTACCGGCCAGATCATGCTGCCGACGATCACGCTACATGCCAAGGACGACCCGACGGTGTTCGTCAACCACGAGGCCATCTACCGCCAGACCGTGGAAAGGGCCGGCAATGGCGACCTGCTGCAACAGAATTTCTCCGATGAGGCGGAACATTCGAAACTGTCGACCCCGCAATATGCAGCCCTTTTTTCGGCCATGCTGAGCTGGATCGACAAGGGAGAGAAGCCGACCAAGCAGTCCGTCGCGGCTCTCTGCGAGGAGAAACACAAGACCTATGACGAGGCTTGCAAGCTGTTGCCGGAGTTCGAGCCGGGGCTGGAATAAAAGCACACCGGAGGCTGCCGATACCCTCTCTGCCCTGCCGGGCATCTCCCCCACAAGGGGGAGATCAGCTGGACGTGCCGCCCTGCCCCAAACGAGTTTCGTCAAGGCAATCCACTCGGAAGATGGTGGATAGCTGGGCGAAGATCATGACGCTTGCCATCTCCCACTTGGTGGGAGATGGCCGGCAGGCAAGAGGGGGCCTAGCGGCACCGACGCTGAACGGGGCGATCAATCCTTGGCAAAGGTCGTCGCCGTCTGCGAGGTGGTGACCATGGTGTTGTAGTCCGAGACGATCCACTCGATGTCGTTGCCGCCGGCCTTGCGCGCGTCACCCTTGACCTTCCCGAGTAGCTCGTCGAGATCACGCAGTTTGGACAGAAGCGAAGCCGGGCGGCTTTCGAAGACGTGGAAACTATCCGGGTGATCGATGGCATAGTCGTCGAATTCGCGCACCGCGCTTGCATAGGCGTCGAGCTCACCCTTGAACACGGCCATATCGACGACCGGTTTGTCGTTGTCCGGCATCAGGTCCATCATCGCTTCGGCACGGATCATGACGTTGCGGACATGCCAGCGGGATTTGCGGCCCTCCATCTGTTCCAGCGCCTTGAGCGATGCCAGGTCAAGCTTCACCTTTTCCGCCCGCAGCGTCAGATCGGCAGCGTCGCGGCGCTCCCCATAGGTCGGAGCAAGTGCTGCGATATCCTTATGATAGGCCTTGGCGCCTTCCATCTTGTCGGACTTGTAGTCCAGCCGCTCGTAATATTTGTTGGCTTTCTCAATCACCGGCGCGAGCTTCTGGTAGATCTCGACATAGGCGAGCATGGCCGCATCAAGCTCCGACATTTTCGGCTCGGCCTTGGCTGCCTGCTCGACGGCTGCGATCTCATCGCGCACATCGTAAAGGGAGTAGAGTCCGTAAATGACCCTCTCCTTGCCGGTCGGCCCCTTCTTCATATCGACCCAGCTGCCGTAACGCTCGAGCGATTCCGAGGCGCGAATGGAGCGGTTCAAGAATTCGACATAGGCATTCATCTTGACGATCGCCGCGTCGGAGAGGTCAACCTCCACTTCAGACGCTGTAGAGGATTGGGCAAAAGCAGGCGTGCCGGAAAGAACCGGCGCCATCGTCGGTACCTGCAGCAAAAGCGAAACCGCGGCGACGGCAAATGCCCTCGACGTGAAAATGCGCATTCTGATTACCCCCAAAGACATAGAATATTAACTAACTGAATTTGAGGTTCAAACCGCGAAGGTCAACTACGAAAATTCGCACTTGAGTTGGATCTGCCGGATAAAAGTCGCAGACATCGGCAAGCGAACCCAAAATATCAATCGGCGTTTGCATCGCGATGTTACCTCAACTTTGTTTCCTAACAAATATTCAGTTTTGCAACATTTTTTTCGCTTCCTGCGCATTTGATTAAATTGCGATTAAGCAACCTTGCCATAGCGTGCGGCCAAGCCCATGACAGGCCTGCATGAAAGCCCAGCCCGCGCCTCCCCGGCCTCGATAGCTTCCACTCGTGCCTTCCCTCCCCTGTCCGATCGTCCCAGGCGACCTGCGTCCACGCGGTCCATTCTCACGGTGCATGCTATGAGTTTTCTTTCAAACGCGACAATTAGAACAAAGATACTGTCCCTGATCGTGCCGGTCTGTCTGATCGGCGTGGCCGGCATCGGTACCGCCGCCTACAGCTTCAAGCAGGCGGATAAGCAATATACGGCCTTCATCGCAGAAGACAGCGTCGCTGCGACCCAGGTATCGCGCGCCTCGACCTCGATGAATTCGGTCGCCTACAGCGCCTATCAGCTGACGGTCTATCCGCAGGGGTCCGCCTTCCGCGCCGTGGCGCAGAAGAACTACGAAAGCGGCAAGAAAGTCATCGGCACGCTACTCGCATCTGCCAAGCAGCTTATTCCCGGGCAGGCGAATGACCTGTCGGCGTTCGAAACCCGCGCGGCTGCAATCACCGCGATGACAGACAAGGCGGTTGCCTTGACCGAACAAGGCCAGATGCAGGATGCGCAAGCCGTTCTTGCCCAGGTCGACCCGGATATCGCCAAGATCCGTGACGACTTCAAGGACTGGAATGTCGCAAATACGAAGAGGGTTCTGGACAATAGCGCCGGGATCACCGCGCAAATCAATTCAACCCTCATCACCCTGATCACGACGCTCGGCCTGCTGTTTGCCGCTGCGATCGCCGCCTCGCTGTTCGTTGCCTCGCGCGGCATTTCCGGCCCGATCGACATGCTGCGTCAGCGCATGGCGTCACTTGCCGGCGGTCAGACGAGCCAGGAGGTTCCGGGCCTCGGCCGCAAGGACGAAGTGGGCCATATGGCCGAAGCAGTCGCGGTGTTCCGCACCAATGCGATCGAGCGCGCCAAGCTCGAAGAAGAGGCCCGCGCCAACCGCAGCCTTTCCGAACAGGAACGCGCCGCACGCGAAGAGCAGAAGGCAAAGGAAGCTGCTGACGTGAAGTTCGCGGTCGACAACCTGGCAAATGGCCTTTCGCATCTGGCAGACGGCGACCTTGCCTACCGGATCGGCAAGCCGTTCACCGAAACGCTCGACGGCGTGCGCCACAACTTCAACGCCTCAGCCGACAAGCTGCAGGCAGCCATGCGCGGCGTTGCCCAGAATGCCCGCGGCATCGATGCCGGTGCCAACGAAATCAAGTCTGCCGCCGACGACCTGGCCAAGCGTACCGAACAGCAGGCCGCAGCGCTGGAAGAAACGGCCGCGGCACTTGAACAGATTACGACCACGGTGAAGGATGCCGCCAAGCGTGCTTCCGAAGCCGGTGCGCTTGTCGCCCGTACCCGTCAAGGTGCGGAAAAGTCCGGAGAAGTCGTCCAGACCGCCGTGAAGGCGATGGAGGAGATCGAAAAGTCGTCCGGCGAGATCGGTAACATTATCGGCGTCATCGATGACATCGCTTTCCAGACCAATCTTCTGGCACTGAACGCCGGTGTCGAAGCAGCACGCGCCGGTGAAGCCGGCAAGGGCTTTGCCGTCGTCGCACAGGAAGTTCGCGAACTTGCGCAGCGCTCGGCCAATGCAGCCAAGGAAATCAAGGCGCTTATCACGACGTCGAACGAGCAGGTTCGCAACGGCGTGGAACTGGTCGGAGAGACCGGCAAAGCGCTGAAGAACATCGTTTCTGAAGTTCAGGAGATCAACCGCAACGTTGCAGCGATCGTCGAGTCCTCGCAGGAACAGTCTTCGGGTCTTCAGCAGATCAACACGGCCGTCAACCAGATGGACCAGGATACGCAGAAGAACGCGGCGATGGTCGAGGAATCCACTGCCGCCAGCCATAGCCTGGCCCGCGAAGTCGCGTCTCTGAATTCGCTGCTGGCGCAATTCAAGCTGGCCGATGGCCATACTCCGGCAGCCGTTCGCCCGGCGGCAAGAAACGATGCCCCGGCCGCTTCGCCGGCCCGGTCCCTCGCCCGCAAGGTCGCAGGCGCGTTTTCCGGCAATGCTGCCGTGGCGCAGAACTGGGAAGAATTCTGAGCCTGACGGTTCAGCGCAATCCAGACGACAGGAAGGCGGGGCAGCGATGCCCCGCCTTCTTCATTTCCAGACGGGCCTCACAGCCAGCCTTTTCGCTTAAAATAGAGGTAGGGCACAGCCATCGAGAAGATCATCATGATGATCGCCGAGTGATATCCGTAATGCCATTGCAGTTCCGGCTGATAGGCGAAGTTCATGCCGTAGACGGAAGCGACCAGCGTCGGCGGCAGGAACATGACCGAGGCGACGGAGAAGATCTTGATGATCTGGTTCTGCTCCAGATTGATCAGGCCGAGCGTCGCATCGAGCAGGAAGTTGATCTTGTTCGACATGAAGGCCGAGTGATCGCCAAGCGAGGTGGCATCGCGCTGCAGCAGCTTCAGTCGCTGGCGGACTTCCTTCGATAGCTTGCGGTCAACGCCATCAAGCGCCGCATAATAGGCGACGACACGGGAGACGCTGACGAGGCTTTCTCGCACGACGGTGATGAACTCGCCCTTCTGGCCGATGGCGCGGATCAGTTCCTGCAGGTCGCGCTGTTTCTTGTTGGCTTTCGAGGCTTTGGCTTCGAAAACGTCACGCGAGATCTGGTCGATATCGGCGCCGAGCCTTTCCAGCGTATCGGCCATGCGGTCGATGATCGCCTCGACCAGACCGCTCATGATCAGCTCCCCGGTGGCTGTATGAGTGCCGAGGCCGTTTGCCTTGCGGGCACGCGCCATGAAGGCATCGAACGGACGCGGTTCGGCATGACGGACGGTGACGAGGATCGAGCCCTTGATGATGAAGGTGACCGGTACCTTGATCGGCGTGCCAGCATCCGGGCGAGTTAGCACGGTCATGGTCATGAACTCGGCGCCGTCCTCCTGATAAAGACGGGCGGAAAGCTCGATATCCTCCATCTCGTCCATGGTGGGGATGACGAGGCCGAGACATTCTCCAACCTGGCGTTCTTCTTCTGCGGTCGGGCTGATCAGATCATACCAGACGACGGAAGCGCTACGTTCAGCGGATTGGATTTCGGTCTGCGCAACAGCTTTTTCACCTTCAAACGATTGGTCGAAGGCTGCAGGTACAAGGCGATCAAGGTCATAGGCGTGGATGCGCAGCATGACGGCTCCTTTTCGGACCATCTGGTCCCCGGAGCGCATCACCGAGAGAACGGATCAGAGCCCCGAAGCGGCAGGTCTATCTGTTGACGTCGAACTTCGACTGTCGGGGTTCATCTCAATTTGTCCTTTGAAAGAGCGACGCCCGGACGGGCAGCCGCTTCAGGCGTCACATGGGCCTGTCGCATCGGAAAGTCAATGGGAATGATGGCGGTCGAAAAGATGGCAAGGAATGCGACCTCGGCTGCCTGCAATCACCTCTTGTAGATTAGGCAAATCTAATATAAATTCACCTTGTCGCCATTTCCCAGATCAACCGGCGATGGTCCGAAGCACAATCTTCGGCCGGGCACACCCCTGCCCCATTCGGCTTGGCATTCCCCCGATTGGCCACCCGACAAAAAAGCCGCCGGAACAGGAACCGGCGGCCTTTTTGTTTATGCGATCCGTCTATCGAGTTGATCCGGCTGGCTCAAACGAACTGAGACAGGCCCGGCACCGAGGCGATAACCGTGTCGACCACTTCGTCACCTGCATGTTCGCGGGCAACTGCCATGGTTTCCTTGGCAAGTGCCGTGATCTCGCCCATGCCGAGGCCCTGGGACATGAGCTGCTGACCGAGCGCCATGACGCCGCCGCCGAAGCTTGCCATCAGGCCGCCGAGCAGACCGCCGCCGCCGGCGCCTTCACCGTTGAACTGGGCTACCAGTTCCGGGGCGCCCGGGATTGCTTCGATCATCTTTGCTACCGCGCCGTCATCGGCCTCGCGCTGCAGGAAGCCGAGCATCATGCCGATTGCTTTTGCGGCCACATCCGGCGTGATGCCGACGCTGTCGGCGACGCGGGAAACCAGTTCGTTCATCAGGATGTCTCCTCAAAATTCTGACGTTGACGTCAAAGTAATACACATTCAGCCATGGCAAGACTAGCCATGACAGGAGATTGGAACATTGTTATTCGCGATCCGGGGAGGGCGGCGCAAGTGCTTAATTGCGACCATCGATCAATCCCGCGTTTCTCCCAGTGTATCGGCCATGTAGGCACCGCGTTCTCCCATGGGCCGCGGCGTGCCGGTGGTCGAATCGCGTGTCGTCTGGTGTTCGAGTTCGGCGTTGATCTCGGCCCCGACAATCACGATGATGGCCGATATCCATGTCCAGACCATGAAGCCGATCAGCGCGCCCAATGTGCCATAGGTCGCGTTGTAGTTGGCGATATTGGAGAGATAGAAGGAGACGCCGAGGGAGGCGGCGAACCAGAGGAGCGTGGAAAAGACAGCGCCCCAGGTGAGCCAGCGGACCTTGGCCGGCTCGCGGCTGGGGCCGAACCGATAGAGAGCCATGATGCCGAAACCGACGAATACCATCATGATCGGCCAGCGAGCGACGCGAATGATGAGTTCCGCCCAGCGATCCAGCCAGAAATAGTTGAGCACGGCCGGCACGACACCCATCGAAAACAGGATAACAATGGCGATCAGGAAGGCACCGAAGGTGAAGGCGAGCGAGACGAGATTGAGGCGGACGATGCTGCGCTTTTCCTTTTCGCGATAGGCAACATTCATCGCATCGAACAGCGCCTTGATGCCATTATTGGCGCTCCACAGGGCCAGCGCCAGACCACCGACCAAACCTGCGGACAGGGTAGCGCCGCCTTCTGCCGACAGCGCCCTCACCTGATTGAGAAAGATGTCGAGCGCATCGGCCGGCATCACGGAGCCGAGCGAAGCGATACGGTCGGCGATCGCCGCAGGATCGGCCAGAAGCCCGTAAAGAGAGACGAGCACGCTGGCGGCAGGAAAGAGAGCCAGAAGCAGATAATAGGTGACGCCGGCCGCAATCAGCGTGACCCTGTCTTCCATCACCCCGGAGACGATACGCCAGAAGACATCCTTCAACCCGCGGGCGGGAATTTCTGCGGGCGTATCGGCCTCCCTTCCCCTACCCTGATGCGGCTTAGAAATCCGGCCTTTCCCGAGATGTTCGGCGTCATTCTCCAGCAGGTTGCCGCTCGTCGTCATATGGCCCTCGCTTTCGCGTGATCTGATCGCTCGGGGCCTCGGGAAATCGTTGCCGCCCGCCAAAGCCCGCCGTATAAGCATTTGAGAACAAACGCCGCGAGGGAGCGCAGAGTTGCATGACTGACGAGACGGGTAAGCTCTTCATCGGTGGCAGCCGCAAGCCGGACGACACGCTGAACAAGGCCGAATATCTGGACCTGAAATTCGGCAACCGCCACGGCCTCGTGACCGGGGCGACCGGCACCGGCAAGACGGTGACGCTGCAGGTTCTGGCGGAAGGTTTTTCCAAGGCCGGCGTTCCGGTTTTCGCCGCCGACATCAAGGGCGATCTTTCCGGTGTCGCAGCAAAGGGAGAATCCAAGGATTTCCTGCTGAAGCGCGCCGAGCAGATCGGTTTTCAGGACTATGACTTCGAACAGTTTCCGGTGATCTTCTGGGACATCTATGGCGAAAAAGGCCATCGGGTGCGCACCACGATCGCCGAAATGGGACCGCTTCTTCTCGCCCGGTTGATGAATGCATCCGAACCGCAGGAAGGTGTCTTGAACATCGCCTTCAAGCTGGCCGACAAGGCAGGCCTGCCGCTTCTCGACCTGAAGGATCTCACCTCGCTTCTCAACTACATGGCAGAGAATGCGACCGAACTTTCCAAGGAATTCGGACTGATTTCCAAAGCCTCCGTCGGTTCGATCCAGCGCGCGCTTCTGGTGCTGGAACAGCAGGGTGCCGAACATTTCTTCGGCGAACCAGCCCTGAAGATCACCGACATCATGCGGGTGAACCCGAATAACGGTTACGGCCAGATCTCGATCCTCGCTGCCGACAAGCTGATGATGAACCCGCGGCTTTACGCGACCTTCCTGCTGTGGCTGCTTTCGGAACTGTTCGAAGAACTGCCGGAAGTGGGCGATCCGGAAAAGCCGAAGCTCGTCTTCTTCTTCGACGAGGCGCATCTTCTGTTTGATGAGGCGCCGAAGATCCTGATCGACCGTGTGGAGCAGGTGGTGCGCCTGATCCGCTCCAAGGGCGTCGGCGTCTATTTCGTCACCCAGAACCCGCTCGACGTGCCGGAAACGGTGCTGGCCCAGCTCGGCAACCGTGTGCAGCATGCGCTGCGTGCCTATACGCCGCGCGAGCAGAAGGCAGTAAAGACGGCGGCCGACACGTTCCGCCCCAATCCCGATTTCGACTGCGCCACTGCGATCACCCAGCTCGGCACCGGCGAAGCGCTTGTCTCGACGCTGGAAGCAAAGGGCGCACCTTCGATGGTGGAACGCACACTGATCCGTCCGCCGTCGGGCCGGATCGGGCCGCTCACCGATGCGGAGCGTCAGGGGATCATGGATCGCAGCCCCGTTCTTGGGCTTTATGACGAGGATATCGATCGCGAGAGCGCCTTCGAGATCCTCGCCTCGCGCGCCAAGCAGGCGGCCGATGCAGCAGCTGCCAGAAACGCAAAAGACGAACTCGATCCAGCGCCGCCTGCCGGTTCCGGCGAGACGACCGGCTGGACTTTGCCGGGTTTTGGGGGCCGTGACGACGATCAGGACCAGCAGCGGGGGCGCAAGACTGTCGGCCGCTCGGGTTACCAGCGCGAGACGATCGTGGAAGCAGCGATGAAGAGCGTGACGCGTACGGTTGCCACGCAACTCGGCCGGGCGATCGTGCGCGGAATCCTGGGCAGCCTCAAGCGCTGATTGCAGCACTCTCAGCGCCACACCACCCAGGGCTGCCGCCGCAACCATGGCGGCAGCGGTTTTCTGTGCGATGTCGAAAAAGTCAGCATTTCAACCAATTATCGATAGGTTGCCTTAACCCCTTATCGCTATGGGTGCAGCATACTTTATGTGACTTACTGCACACGAGATATGTACTTGAAGCGATCAAGGGTCATAGCAGAAGCCATCCTCCTCGCCTTTGTGGGCGTGCTTCTGCCGTTGTCGGCAGCCATTTATGCCGCGTGGGCGCTATCGGTAAACACCGAAAAGGGACGGCTTGAACTGGTCGCCAGCCAGGCTGCCGCCCGTACGCATCTCTCCATTCTCAATACCGCCGCCATGCTGCGCGAGCTCGACAATCAGAAGCTCGCCCCCTGTTCCGATGCTCATATCAGCGAAATGCGCCGCCTTTCGATCAATGGCCGGATGATCGAGGAGATCGGCTATATCGACGACGGTCTGCTCAGATGTACGTCCTGGGGACAAACGACGAAGCGGATCGCGAAGCTTCCTCCCGATTTCATGAGCGGCGACGACATCGAAACCTGGGTGGCGGTACCGCCTCTGGTCAGCGGTGCGGACCCGCTCACCGTCGTGCAGGTGGGCAAACATAATGCGCTGATCGATCCGGTGCGCCCGATAGACCTGCTCTCGGACAACCGCATTCTTGTTACCATCGTTGCGCCGAATGGCCGTGTTGCGGCGATGCTCAACGATCTCGACACGCAAATGGCTCTGTCCCTGGCGAAACAAGGCAAGAGCGGCGTCAACGATGACTATGTCTATGGCGTGGCGACCGATGCAGGCTGGACCGCGATCGCCGTCGGTCATCGGGAGGAGCTGATTGCCCAGTTCCGCAGCCAGCTCTGGGTTTTCCTTCTGTTCGGCGGCTTTGCCTCGATCTTCATCGTGGCGATGATCATGCGCCAGTCACGCAAGCGGCTCTCTCCGCTCAGCGAATTGCAGATCGCTGTGCGCAAGCGCGAATTTATCGTCCACTACCAGCCGATCGTCGAGCTTGCCACGGGCAACTGCGTGGGAGCCGAAGCCCTGGTGCGCTGGAAGCGACCGGACGGAAGCCTGGTGCGGCCAGACCTGTTCATTCCGCTTGCCGAGCAGAGCGGCCTGATCCAGCCGATCACCGACCAGGTAATCGATGCAGTGGCAAGAGATCTCAACGAGCTGCTGGTTCAGTACCGTTCTGTCCATGTGACGATCAATGTCTGCGCCGAAGACATCAAAAGCGGGCGTATTCTCGAAACGGTTGCCGCACGTATCGGCCGAACGGGGATCGAAAACAGGCAGATATGGCTTGAAGCGACCGAACGCGGACTGCTGGATATCGAAGAGGCGAGCCGCACGATCGAAGAAGCCCGTACTCGCGGCCACAAGGTGGCGATCGACGACTTCGGCACCGGCTATTCGAGCCTGCAATATCTCCAGAACCTTCCCCTCGACACGCTGAAGATCGACAAGTCGTTCATCAATACGATCAACCGGCAGAGCGCCACGAGCTCCGTCGTGCCTCACATCATCGACATGGCGAAGGCGCTCAATCTCTCGGTTGTGGCGGAAGGCGTGGAAACGGTGGAGCAGGCCGAATATCTGATCGAGCACGGTGTCGAATACGGGCAAGGCTGGCACTATGGCAAACCCATGCCCGCCGACATATTCATCGCCTACCTGTACGAGAACATGAAACGCAGACGCGCAGATGTCATCCCGCTACGTCGTTTGAACGGATAGCTCCATTTCCCCGTCAGCCGGAATTGCTTCCGACCCTCAACGCTTCGGCGCCACCAGGGAGAAGAATGCTCCCTGCGGATCCGTCGCGTTGATGATCCAGCTGTCACCGGGCACGGATTGCGGACCGAAGACCACCGTGCCGCCATTGGCCTTGACCCGCTCAACCGCGGCATCGATAGCCTCGACGTTGAAGTAATAACTCCAGCAGGGCATGGGCACGGTTTCCGGCTTCGTCATCATGCCGCCGATGGCTTTGCCTCCGTGGGCGAAGATGCGGTATGGCCCCATCGGCCCCATGTCGAAATCGTGGTCCTTCGTCCAGCCGAACACCTTGCCGTAGAAATCGAAGGCTTCATGCACTTCGCCGGCATAAAGCTCGCGCCAGCCGACATTGCCACGATCTTCCGGTCCCAGTTCGCGCGGCGGATTTTCCGGCGGGATCGGCGTCATGATGCAAAGCACTGCGCCATGCGGATCGGCAACCACGGCAAACCGGCCGATGCCTGGAATATCGTCCGGCTCGCGCTGAACGCGGCCCCCGAGTGAAACATATTCCTTCGCCGTCTCATCCACGTCATCGACCGCGACGTAACCCGTCCAGTTCGGCGGCAGCTTGCCTTCCAGTTCGGGCGGGAAATTCATCATGCCGCCGATGCCGGGGCAGTTTTCCCCCTCACCCATTTCGAACAGATAATAAGACGGCAGATCCGGCATCTGTATGGAATTCACCTTCCAGCCGACAACGGCCGAATAAAAATCGCCCGCAGCCCTGGTGTCGGAGGTCATCAGCTCGCACCAGATGAATTTTCCATGAGTAGCGGAACGCGTGTTGGATGCAGTCTGCAGCATGGCACTATCCTCGTGATCGGTTAGGGAAAGGAAGCCTCTCAGCCTTTGCGGCGATAATGCGCTTCCATGAACTGTTTCCAGCTGCCATCCGGCTGTTTGGCACTGGAGGTGAAAGTGCGGTGGTCAGCGGACAGGAAGGTGACCTGCTCGCGGTAATCGGCCATGCCCTCACCGCTCATCGTTGGCCCCGTTGTGTAGAGGCTGAGCGTCTTGCCGTCCGGCTCGACTTCGCCTTCATAAACCCAGAGATAGTCCATCATCGAACCAAACCAGGTACCGACATATTTGCCCTTGGCGGCGTCATATCCGAGGGTGAGCATGGTGGTTGCAGGACCTCCCTCTTCGCCTCCCTCTCCCTTGGGCATGTCACCTGTGCCTTCGGCCACGATCCAGATGCCTTGAAGCGACCGGACATTTTCCACCCAGGGCGTTTCGCCGCTCATGTCCGAGGTGACGTCCCAGCTGCCGACCATCCTTTCCAGAAAGCCGTGTTCAGCACGCGGTTTTGCCATGACCATCGTCATTGTTTTCTCCTCCCTGATTATGAAATCTGCACCGCCTTAATGGCAGCAGGATGAACCCTTCTCTTTCGGAGCGGTTTCATATTCATCGTGGCGCTTCAGGAAACTCATGGTCGAGGTTTCGTTACGGCCGAGCGGCGCACGATCGAGCAACATCAGCGTGCCGCAGACCTCTTCGCCGCCGCGGGCGTAGGTCGAATAGGTGTGAAAGATCTCGCCCGCCTCATTGCGGTAGAAGGAGGACATACCGTGCTCCTCGTCGGCGATCTCGCTCGTCGGCACCTTGCGGTAATTGTATTCGACGGCACCCGATGCTCGCTCCTCATCCGAGAAGGAGACGTTGTAGTCGTAGTTGAAATCATCACCAAAGGATGAGACCCAGGGGAAATTCCAGCCCATGCGCTTGCGATAGGCCTCGATCTTGTCGAGCGGTGCGCGGGAGACGGCCACCCAGGTGACGTCGTGATTGTTCAGATGCGGCAGCGCACCTTCGACATGATCGCAGAAGAAGGAGCAGCCGATACAGCCCTCGTCCCAATCCGGGCCGAGCATGAAATGATAGACAAGCAACTGGCTGCGGCCATCGAAAAGCTCGGCAAATGTCTTTCTGCCGGCAAGCGTATCGAAGGCATAATCCTTGTCGACCTTCACCCAGGGAAGCGCCTGACGCGCCGCCCGCACCTTGTCGCGCAGGCGGGTCTCTTCCTTCTCCAGTTGCAGAAGCTTCAGGCGCGCATTACGCCATTCATTCTTCTCAATGATCGGATTGTCCGGCGCGTTTTTCGCGGATGCGGTGATATCCATGTCTTGGACCTCCTCTTCCTTGACAGATTACGTTGATATCAACATGATTATTCCATGCTGTCAAATATCGAATCAATTCCGTTCTCCACGACGCTGCATGTGCGGGACACCTGCCTGTGCCTGCATGTGCAGCGGGCGGCACGGGCGCTTGCCCGGCGTTTTGATGTGGCGATGAAGCCTATCGGGCTGAATAACGGGCAGTTTTCACTGATGATGTCACTCAACCGACCGGTGCCGGCGACGATGAAATCCGTCTGCGATCTACTTGCCATGGACCGCACGACTTTGACGGCGGCGCTCAAGGTTCTGGAACGGCGCGGGCTGGTCAAAACCGAGACCGACCCGAAAGATCGCCGCGGGCGACTTCTGACGCTGACCGAAGCGGGGATGGCGATGCTTTCCGCAGCCGTGCCGATCTGGACACGGGTTCACGCCGAGATCGATGCTGAACTGGGTGACGGCGGATCGGATGGGGTGCGACGGTTGCTGGCAAGATTGAAACAGACCTCCTAGACACGTTTTGCGTTCAGAGTGCCGTCAGGAAACGGTTCTAAGTCTCCCGCGGGATAAACCTGAGGAGACCCAATGATGCGCAGACATTTCCTGACACTAGGCACAATCGCATTTATGTCGCTGGCACCACAGGCCTTTGCGGCCACTGCTATCAATGTCATCGAAGATGGCGAAGGCGGTGGCACCATGAGTCTCAAGCTGGACAAGTCCATCATCAAGGCCGGTGAAGTCGTGTTTTCGGTGCACAATGCTGCGATGACCGAGGAACACGAGATGGTGCTGGTGAAACTGAAGTCTGCCGGCCAGAAGCTTCCCCTCATGGAGAGCCGACATCGGATTGATGAGAAGCAGCTTAAGAACCTTGGCGAGGTCGCAGATCTCAAACCAGGCGCGAACGGTTCATTGAAAGCCAGACTTTCCCCCGGCCATTACATGCTCTTCTGCAACATCATGGGCCACTATGAAGCGGGAATGCATGAGACGCTGACCGTCACGAAGTAAAGCAGTCGCCGGACGACCAGTTCTGCCAAATCGAAAGCGAATTCAGATGACATCGCCGATTACCTATTCTCTGCCGCAGCGTATCCTCCACTGGCTGACTGCTGTACTCGTGTTATTCAACCTGCTTTTGCCGGACGGCATGAATGCCTGGCAACACGCCATGCGGCGAACCGGAGCCGCCACCGTGGATCAGATCGCCTCGGCCAATATCCATGCCTATGCCGGTCTTGCGGTACTGCTTATGGTGTTGTTTCGGCTTTTATTGCGCAATATCCAGGGCGTTCCTGCTGCGCCGGTGAGTGAGCCTCCGATATTCAGGCTCGGGGCAAAAATCGCTCATGTGCTGCTTTACGGATTGCTGCTTATGATGCCCTTGACGGGTATCGGCGCCTATTATCTGGGCTGGGGCAGTGCCGGAGGCCTACACGCGGATATTCTCAAAGTCATTCTCTGGCTGATACTGGCAATGCATGTCGCTGGCGCACTGGCTCATCATTTCTATTGGAAAACCAATGTGCTGCGGCGCATGACGATAGGCTGACTGATCGAGCAATTACCAGCAACTAAACGCCCGGCTCATCACCGGGCGTTTTTGATGTTGATGTCGCAGCCGCTCAGGCTGCTTCAGTCTTGTCGAAATCCGTCGAGATCGAGATCGCCCTTACCCGCTCCAGCAGCGCAGTGTCGGAGGCTATCTTGGCTTCGATGGCGGCGACCGTATCGCTGCCGAGCGGCAGACGGACGGGCGGATTTTCCATGTCGACGAAATCGATCAGCACGTCGGCGAGCTTCTGCGGGTTGCCGGGCTGGTTGCGGCTGATGTGTTTGGCCTTTTCGCGCACCACGCCGGCAGTTTGCGCATAATCGGCGATTTCGACCGGGCTTACGCTGAGCGAATTGCCTTCGAGGAAATCCGTGCGGAAATAACCGGGCTCGATGGCGGTAGCATAGATGCCGAGGGGAGCAAGTTCGTCGGCCAGAGCTTCCGTCAGACCTTCGACGGCGAATTTTGCCGAGCAGTAGACGCCGAAGCCGGCTGAACTGCGATACCCGCCGATGGACGAGAAGTTGAGGATATGGCCCGAGCGCTGGCGGCGCATATGCGGCAGCACGGCGCGGGTAACGGAGAGAAGCCCAAAGACATTAGTGCGGTAGATCGCCTCGACTTCCTGAGCAGTCGCTTCCTCGATCGCGCCAAGCAGGCCGAAACCGGCATTGTTGACGAGAACATCGATGCGGCCGAAGCGAGCAATCGCGGCCTTGGCGGCATCATGGGCCTGGGTCTCGTCGTTGACATCAAGTGCTACGGCAAGAAGGTTCGGATGATCGCCAAAACGCTCTGATACCGATTTCGGATTGCGGGCGGTGGCGACGACATTATCACCCTTTGCCAATGCTTTCTCGGTGATCAGGGCGCCAAAACCGCGGGATGCACCAGTGATGAACCATGTACGCATGTTGAAATCTCCTCTTTCGTGATGCCGTTCCGTTGATCGGCGGCTGAGGAGATTTTTACGTCAGCATGGCTGGTGAGATAATCGACTGGATTCTCTTCAAGCTGATGAGTAAAATTCAGCAATGGCAATTTTCTCACCCACCGATTTGTCGCCGTTTCTGGCGCTGGCGCGACACAAGAGCTTTCGTCGGGCGGCCGACGAACTTGGCTGTACACCGTCTGCGCTCAGTCATTCCTTGAAGGCGCTGGAGGAAAGGCTTGATGTGCGGCTGTTCAACCGCACGACGCGCAGCGTGGCGCTGACGGAGGCCGGCGAAAGGCTGCTTTCCCGCGTCGCACCGGCCTTCCGCGATATCGAGGATGCGCTGGACGACCTCAACAATTTTCGCGGCACGCCGGTCGGAAGGCTGCGGATCAATGCCTCGCGACCGTCGGCGCGGATGGTCCTTCTTCCGTTGGTCGCGCGGTTTCTGGAGGCGCATCCAAGGGTCGGCATCGAGATCATCATCAACAACGAACTGGTCGACATGGTGTCGGAAGGGTTTGATGCAGGCGTGCGTTTCGGCGAGATCATCGCCCAGGACATGATCGCCGTGCCGATCGGCCCAAGGCAACGGACCGCGATCGTTGCGACACCCGACTTTTTCGAAAAACATCCGAAACCGATTACGCCGGAACAGTTGAAATCCCTGCCCTGCATTGGCTTTCGGTTCGGCACCGGGCGGCTTTACGCCTGGGAATTCGAGCGCGGCGGCGTGGAATTGTCGGTGGAGGTGGATGGCGCACTTGTGCTCGACGATCAGGACATGATGGTGGATGCGGCACTTGCAGGCGCGGGCATTGCCTTCACCTTCGAGGACCAGGTGAAGGATCTGGTGGCAGATGGCCGGCTCACGCGCGTGCTCGAAGACTGGTGCCCGTATTATTCCGGCTTCTATCTCTATTACCCGAGCCGTCGCCAGATGCCGGCGGCCTTGCGCGCCTTCGTGGATTTCGTCAGGGCGGACAGAAGCGGGCAATCCGCATGATACGCGGCAAACGCGCATAATTGCCGCAGATAGCAGTTAATCTTGATTTCAACACAATCATGGATTACATAAGCTTCATCGGCATTGCTGATGAGCGCTTAACCCATGTGCTGCTCGCAATTGCCGCCGCTGCTTTCAGCTTTTGACCACGGATGTACTGGCACTGGTGGATAAAGCGGCGATGAGAGAGGTCGGAGCAATATTGCCCCGGCCTTTTTTCGTTTCTGGGCTCCTGATTTTGGAGCTGATTATGCCTTGAGAGCCGCCGCGATGCGCGCATCATCGGCGAAATCGGTGACGGAGAAGCCGAGCCGCAGCAGCGGGTAATTACGGATCGCCTGCACGCCTGCCCGCGACAGGCGAATCCGCCATGTCTGCCGTTCCGATGGTTCAGGCGCTGCAAAGGCGGATGCCGTCAGTAGCGCGATATTCAACCCACCCTCAGGATCCCGAACGGAACGGTAGACGATCGCTTCGGCATCGGCGCTGCGGGCGGTTTCAGCAAAAGCCTGGCAGGCAGCGTAATCCTGTCGATCTTCCCAGGCCGCACGGTCGCGATCGAATGGCGCTGCGGTGAGGTCCAGGATCTTTGCGCTGTCGATGGGCACGGCAAAAGCCGTGTATTCGGCGGGATTGGACGGCAGCGGCGTGGCCGGAGATTCTGCGAAGAACAACAACCGGTAAAACGCCATTTCGGCAATCGCCGTAGAAATCCCGAAAGCGGCGTAAAAAACGCCCGGCGTCTTCCCGGCGCGGCGAAAACGCGAGCCATGCGGATAGGCGGCACCGTAGCGAAAGGGTGTCTTCAAAAGATAATCCAGGCCTTCGCATTCCGGCGGATAGGCAGGCTTGGTTTCTTCCAGAAGGTTTTCAAGCAGCGCCTGCTCATCGACATGATCGACCAGCTTCATCGTCGAGACACGATGCTGCGCCTCGACGAGACGCCAGACAGTCGTGCTCAGCCGCCTGAACTCAGACGAGAGCGCGGCGGGCATCCAGATAGGCAAGGACATCAGTCAGACCGGAAATGGAGAGGATCTTGTCGGCGGGAATGCCGGAGAGTGCCGTATTATGGTTCTTCAGCCAGGCGCGCGCCACCTGCTCGTCGCCGCCCGTGATCGCATCGAGAGAACGGAAAAGGCGGATCAGCAACAGCGCCAGTTCGAAGGGCTTCGTGCCCTTTTCAAGCAGATGGTCCAGCCGCTTCATGCGCGACACCGATGCTTCCGACACCCCGACAATGCCGGCCAGCGTGCGGGCGCTAAGGCCGAGCCGGTCGGCAGCCGCAACAGTTGCCTTTGTCACCACCTGCGCTTCAGAGATTACGAGATCCGGCGTTTTTGATGCGTAAGCCATGGACTTATTCCTTTCTCAAGAAATAATATAATCGATATCTTTCTAAAGACAATGGATTTGCAGATTTTCGTATCAGATGGCCTGATGGCTTTTGGCCGGAGCAGAGAATAGTGTTTCGCTACTATTCTCGCCAAGGATCAACCGATGCCATCTGTCGAATTGCTGATCACGTTCTTCATCACGACCGCGGTGTTTGCCTATATTCCGGGGCCAGCGATGCTCTATGCCGCGGCCCAGACGATGGCGCGCGGGCGTAAAGGTGGGCTGATGGCAACGCTCGGCATTCATCTCGGCTGTTATGTGCATGTGGTGGCTGCCGCGGCCGGGCTTTCCGTTCTGTTTCACGCGGTGCCGACGCTTTTTCTTGCGGTGAAGATGATCGGAGCGGGATATCTGATATGGCTCGGCATCTCGCTTTTCCGGGCGAAGACGAGTGGTGATCCCTCACTGCCCGTGATCGGCCAGAAATCTGCCCGCCGCGCCTTTCTGGAAAGCATAACCGTCGAGGTTCTGAACCCGAAGACGGCGATCTTCTTCATGGCCTTCCTGCCGCAATTCGTCGATGCGTCGGCTGCCTTTCCCGTCTGGCTGCAATTCCTGATCCTCGGCGCGGTCGTGAACATGACGTTTTCGTCGGCCGATCTCGTCTGCGTGTTTCTTGCAGGTGCCGTCGTGAAGGGCCTGAAGAAATCGGCCGCGGCACAAAGGATGATGCAGCGGGCCGGCGGTGCGGTGCTGATCGGGCTTGGCGCTCACCTCGCCCTACAGCGAAACTGAAATGACAAAACGGCTGGAAGCCCCGAGGCCTCCAGCCGTTTTCAGAATATGGCGGATGCCGCCCGAAGACGGCATCTTACTGGCCTATGATATTCAGGCAACCGTGACCGGAACTTCGGTGGCGGTGCGCATGGCGTGGCTGTAGGGGCAGACGATATGCGCCTTGGCGACCAGATCTTCGGCCTGCGCCTTGTCCATGCCGGGGATCGAAACGGAAAGCGAGACTTCGATGCCGAAGCCGGTACCGTCTTCACGCGGGCCGATGCCGACCGTTGCCGTCACCTTGGCGTCTTCCGGGATCTTTACCTTTTCCTTGCCGGCAACGGCCTTCAGCGCGCCGAGGAAGCAGGCGGAATAACCGACTGCGAAAAGCTGTTCGGGGTTGGTGCCGGTTGCGCCGTCGCCGCCGAGTTCCTTCGGGACAGTCAGCGTGACATCGAGAACTCCGTTTTCAGAGGCGCCGTGGCCTGCACGGCCGCCGGTGGCAGAACCCTTGGTTGTGTAGAGAATGGGCATGTTCGTACTCCCTTCGGTTAAATCGTTCGCAATTCAATTGCGTGCAATAGATTTATGCGCATTGCATTCTGACGTCAAGTCTGTGAGAATAGATTATGAAAGAGATAGAGCACGGTTTCGTGATGACAGGGGCAGAGCCGAATAAAAACGACGGGGTCGAAAACCGCGAGGCAGCGACCGGCGGGCTGGACGTTATGTTGTGTTTCGCCATCTATGGCGCCGCGCACGCGTTTACGCGCGCCTACAAGCCCCTGCTCGAACCGCTGGGGCTGACCTATCCGCAATATCTGGTCATGATGGCGCTCTGGGCGGAAGACGGACAGAAGGTGAAGGCGCTCGGCGACAGGTTGGGACTCGATTCCGGCACGCTCTCCCCTCTCCTCAAGCGGCTGGAGCAATCCGGCCTCGTCAAGCGCAAGCGCGATGCTGAAGACGAACGTCAGGTGAAGATCACGCTGACGCCGCAGGGTGTGGAACTGAAGGAACGGTCAGCCGGCGTGATGGAAGCCATCGGCAAGGCGACAGGATGCAGCCTCGAAGAAGTGGGTATGCTGAGGGCGGCGCTTGTGGGGCTGAAGGATCGGCTTGAGGGGGCGGAGGAGCGGTAGCAGCAGGCCCTGACCGGGGCCATCCAACCTTCTCTTCGCGAACCGGATTTGACGACCAAGCGCTTGACCGATCCGCGCCTGCGGAACTGAACAAGACCATCGAGTGCGAGCGCCGAACTTGCCCAGGGATATCTGCATATGTCGCGAACGGGTCGATTATTTGAACTACTCGGCATACTGCGAGCACGCAGGATACCCGTCACGGCCCTTGATCTCGCGGATCGGCTGGGTGTGTCGGAGCGGAGCATATACCGGGATATCGACACGTTGCGCGCGTTAGGAGCGCCGATCGATGCGCAAGCCGGCATTGGCTTTTGCCTGAGGGATGGTTACTTCCTTCCAGAATTCGCATTTTCACAGGACGAACTGGACGCGATCAAGCTCGGCTTGAGTTGGGTGCAGCAACGCGCAGATCCGGCCCTGGCACTTGGCAGCGAAAGCGCATTGGCAAAGATCCTTTCCGTTGGAAAGGCAGCTTCTGCGACGAGCGACGAAGCATCTGGCCTTATAATGGCGGCTCCATCCTCGGAGTTTGTTGACCCTCCACATGCCGCATCATTGCGCGAGGCCATTCGCCGGCAGCGCAAAGTCGAGATCAGCTATGAAGACGCTCATGGCTCATTGTCGGATCGCACCATCTGGCCGATAGCCATCGTCTATTTCGACGGTGTGCGGGTACTCGCGGCATGGTGCGAACAGAGATCGGCCTTCCGTCACTTCCGCATAGATCGGTTGCAACTGACAACCGTTTTGCAGGAGCGTTATCCCGGCCGACGACAATCGATCGTGAAACAGTGGCACGAACAGGATCGCGACTGGCGTTCACTCCTGACAGTTTCTGACAAATGAACACGCTATTCGTTTGCCGGTGCACGTCCTCCGAGCAAAGTGTTTAAGAAAGATAAGCGAATGGCTGAATTGTCCCCAGCTGCTGTCGAGGCCTTCCTGAGTGAAGCCGACGACACGCCCATCGTCATGTTGAACCTGATCAACTTCGAACCCGATGGCGGACGGGAAAGGTATCGCCGATACCATCAGATCGCCAAACCGATTTTGGCACGCTTTGGCGCGCAAATCCTGTTTGGCGGTGACGGCCTGCCTGTGCTTACCGCAGGGCCGGCAGCGGGTTGGGATGCTGCCGTGCTGGTTCAATATCCAAATCGGTCGGCATTCAAGAATATGATCGCCGATCCCGAATATCAGGAAGCATTCAAGGTCGGAATCTCGGCCATCGCGGATATCGCGTTGCAGCCCATGAAGCACATGAGCGGCCTCATATAACAGGAGCATTTGCGGGTGGCCCAGCTGGTTCCCCGCAAGGCTCGATCACCCTCCGGCAATCCGCTTCGACCACAAGCCAGCCGTGATGCAAAGCCCTGCATCACGGCACGACCAAATCATCAGGCCGAAAACTTCACCGCCACACCGCGCTGGCGAAAATAGGCCTGCATCAGCTTGCGGCCGGAACGGTTGTTCTGCGAAATTTTAGCCGGATCGAAGACGGCCTCCTTCTGGCCGGCCTTAGCAAGCGCTGCCTTGAGAGAGGCGATATGGGTGTCGATATCGGCATTGTCCGCGTGGAGCGATTCATAGATGCGGTTGGTTGCGTCTTCTACGGTCAGATCAGTCATGGTTTCGCTCCTGTTTTTGTGTGGCAGGCGCTTAACACATGTTTTGGTGCGAGCCTAGAAATGTCTCTTGATTGTAGCCGCCCTTGAAAACCGGTAGATTGGTACTCGCATGATGCGGTGAAGGTCGCGCCAAGATGACAGACGTCGTGGAAGCAGAATTGCCGTCCCAGCTCGACGACGTGCGATCATTGATAACTGCCTTCGTGGCGTGGCATCGCCAAAGGCATGTCGAGGATATTGCTCTGATCGAGCGCTATTTCGATGCAGATGCCTTCGACCGCGAACTGGAAATGCTTCCCGGTTATTATGCCCCTCCGAAGGGCAGTCTACTGATTGCCTATGAGGACAGCCGACCGGCCGGATGCGTGGCGCTGCGCGATCTTGGAGACGAGATCTGCGAAATGAAGCGGATGTTCGTGCAGCCGGAATTTCGCGGCAGGGGCATCGGCTTGGCACTCGCCAACCGGGTTTTGGAAAACGCCCGTTCTCTCGGCTATCACCGCATCAGACTGGATACGAGCCATCGGCAGGATGAGGCGATGAACCTGTACCGGAAGCTCGGCTTCACCGAGATCGAACCTTATCATGACGTCTCGGACGATCTTCGGGCGTGGCTGGTATTTTTCGAGATGAGACTGTGACCTACTTTCGGGCGACAGATCCCCGGCTCGCGGCCGGGGACGATATCTCACTCAATTGCTGAAGCTATTACTGCCACACCACGATGCGGGTCTTGGCGGGAACGCGTTCATAAAGGTCGATGATGTCCTGGTTCATCAGGCGCACACAGCCCGAAGAGACGGCCTTGCCGATGGAGTTCCATTCCGGCGAGCCATGCAGGCGGTAAAGCGTGTCCTGGCCATTCTGGAAGATATAGAGCGCGCGGGCGCCAAGCGGGTTCGTCAGGCCCGGAGCCATGCCGCCGTTCCTGGCGGAATATTTGACCAGTTCCGGCTGACGGGCGACCATTTCGTCCGGCGGGGTCCATTTCGGCCATTTCTGCTTCCACTGGATGACGCCCTCACCCGACCAGGAAAAACCTTCGCGGCCGATGCCGACTCCGTAACGCATGGCAGAGCCGCCCGGTTCTACCAGATAGAGGAAGCGTGATGGCGTATCGACGACGATCGTGCCGGGGCGCTCACCGGTCGGATCAACGACGCGCTGGCGATAATAACGCGAGTTGATCTTCTGATAGGGGATGGCAGGGATGACGAAACCGCCATCTTCCAAGCTGCCATACATCTGGGCCGCATCGGCATCATATCCGGCCGGCTCAGGCGGCTGGGTGCTGATGCCGTCTCGATAGGTGATGACCTGCCCGCCATATGGCGTGGTCGAGGCACAGCCGGCAAGCGTCGAGGCCGCGCCCGCGCCGAGAAGAGTAAGGAAGCTCCGGCGAGAGAAAGAAGTGTCGAATGTCATGTCAGGGAGAACCATCCAGAGGAACGCGATAACGCAAAGCTTAATCGAACGATCTCGAAGGCGAAAGGTTCCGGCAGCATATGCCCCACCTCTAAGAGACAGGCCTGCGGCAAATCGGCAACGTTTCCATTGAGCCAAGGAAACGCAAGAAGCCGCCTTGCGGGCGGCTCCAGGCTTATAATCAAAGGATATTAGGTCAGGTAACGACGATCGGAGTGCCGTTCGGAACACGATCGAAAAGATCAATGACATCCTGATTGAACATGCGCACACAGCCCGAAGACGTGGCCTTGCCGACAGACTGCCAGTCCGGCGTTCCATGGACGCGGTAGAGCGTGTCCTTGCCGTCCTTAAAGATATAGAGCGCGCGGGCACCGAGCGGGTTGTTGAGCCCCGGCGTCGCTCCACCTTCAGCAGCAGCGAACTGGCGCAGGCCCGGATCACGGGATACCATTTCATCGGGCGGCGTCCAGCGCGGCCATTTCGCCTTGCGCTGGATCACGCCACGACCGGACCATGCGAAGCCGGCCTTGCCGAGACCGACGCCATATCGCATCGCCTTGCCGCCCGGCTGAACCAGATAGAGGTAGTGTGCACGGGTATCTACGATGATCGTGCCCGGCGCCTCGTTGGTGCGATAGTCGACTTGCGACCTTAGGAAACGCTGATCGACGCGCGAATAGGGGATCGCCGGAAGCGTGTGGTCGGCATCGCGCGTGACGTCGTACATCGTTCGATAGACAGGATTGGAAACAGGCAGGCCGTAGGTCGCGCCGAGATCGTATTTCTGGTGGAAATCCGACGGGTAGAGCTGACGCTTCTGCGGGATCGCGCCCGGCATCGGCGGCGGCTGATTCGACGGAGGATCCTGATAGGGCGGCACGTGGAAAACCGGCGCCGTTTCCTGAACGAAAACATTCGGGTTCACGCGGCTGGTATCGGTGACGAACGGAACCTGGCAACCGGCGAGCGCCGTCGTTGCAATCAGTGCAGTCGCAAGACCGGTGGCGCGGCGAAACGATGAAAATGTGTTCGGCATAAAGACCCGCTCGAGCAGATGACGTCTGTGTACACTCTGGCAGGTGGCGCTGGCGCGAAGCTGGTGTGTCTGGCGCTGCGCGCATTCCTGCGATCAGGAATGGTTCGAAACATGTTTAATCAAATTTAAATGCGCCCAGGCTAGATCTCACACGACGGTGCAAGAGGTTCAGCCGCGATGGGAGCGGTGGTGATCGTCATGTAATCGGTTCAGACAGCATCCCTGCGTACGACAGCATTTTCGCACGGGATCGCCCTTTCCCAATAGGAAGCGAAATGCAGTTCCTCGAAAATGCAAAAATCCGCACGAAGATCGTCGCGGTCATCGCACTGATGGGTGCGATCGCACTCATCGGGCTTTTCTATGTCAGCATGCAGTTCAAGAATGCCGACGAACGATACTCCTATTTCATTTCGCACGAGAGCACCGCTGCAACGCTGAATGCGCGCGCAACGGCCGGATTGCTGCAGATGGGCCTGCAGCTCGGCCTGATGCAGGTCAATGATCCGGCCTCGCCGGAATTTGCAGCTGCCGTGAAAAAATACGAGGGCGACCGCGACCTGATGAAACAGCGCGTCGGCATGACCGTGGATCTCGTACCCACACGCCGCGCTGCCGCCGACGCCATCTTGAAGGCAGTCGATGAATTCGACCAGCTGGGCCAGCAGGTCATCACGCTGGCCAAGAGCGGCCAGGCAATCCAGGCACGCGCCGCCATGCGCGATGCCGGCGCCAAAGTCATGCAGGTCCTGCCGCTTTTCGCCTCCGGCAATGACGAGTTGATGAAGACGGTCGATGCCGGCACCGCCGAACTTCAGGCCGATACCAACGACACGATCATCACCGGCGTGATTGCATTGGGCATTTCGCTTGCCGTGCTGATCCTGCTTGGCCTCTACGTCGCCTCGCGCGGTATTACCGGCCCCATCGCTCGGCTGAGCGACCGCATGGCCGAACTTGCTTCGGGAGAAACCAATCGCGAGATCCCTGGCCTCGACCGCCGTGACGAGATCGGCACGATGGCGCAGGCGGTTCAGGTGTTCAAGGACAACGCCCTGAAGACGCAGGCGCTTGAAAGCGAAGCGGAAGCGCAGCGCAGCCTCACGGAAGAGCAGCGCCAGCGCAATGCCGAGGATGCCCGCATCCGCGCCGAAGCGATGGCTGAAGCCACGAATGGCCTTGCCACAGGTCTCAAGCACCTCTCCTCCGGCGATCTGACATTCCAGCTCAGCCGGGCCTTCGCCCAGGAATTCGAAAGCCTGCGCGCAGATTTCAACGCCACGGTTTCGCAGCTGCGCGGAACGCTCGGTTCGGTCGCCCAGGCGACAAGCTCGATCGATTCTGGCTCGCGCGAGGTCAGCCAGAGCGCCGACGACCTTTCCAAGCGGACCGAACAGCAGGCCGCTTCGCTGGAAGAAACCGCCGCCGCCCTCGACCAGATCACGACCAACGTGTCGAACTCGTCGAAGCGTGCGGAAGAAGCCCGCACCGTTGCTATCCAGGCAAATGAAAGCGCCCGCCAGTCCGGCGTCGTCGTTGCCAACGCGGTCAACGCCATGGAACGGATCGAGGAATCGTCCGGCCAGATTTCCAACATCATCGGCGTGATCGATGACATTGCCTTCCAGACCAATCTTCTGGCACTCAACGCCGGCGTCGAGGCCGCGCGTGCTGGTGAAGCGGGCAAGGGCTTTGCCGTCGTCGCACAGGAAGTGCGCGAACTGGCACAGCGTTCCGCCCAGGCCGCCAAGGAGATCAAGGATCTCATCGGCAAGTCGTCCGTCGAGGTTGAGACCGGCGTCAAGCTGGTCAGCGAAACCGGCACGGCGCTGAAGACGATCGAGAACTATATCGTCACGATCAACCAGCATATGGATTCGATCGCCACCTCCTCGCGCGAACAGTCGGTCGGCCTCGCGGAAGTCAACACCGCGGTCAACCAGATGGACCAGGTGACCCAGCAGAATGCTGCTATGGTGGAAGAAGCCAATGCCGCAGGCGCTACGCTGGCCACAGAATCGGGCCGCCTGCGCGAACTGGTGTCGCAGTTCCAGCTCGGCCAGGGCTCAAGCGCAGGTTTCTCGCACCAGACAGGTGCGCCGCGCCAGACGGCTTCGATGATGCCAGCACCGGTGAAAGCCGCCTCGCGCGGCACAGCACCGGTCGCCTCGCCAGCACGCGGCATGGTCGGCAAGCTTGCCCAGGCCTTCGGCGGCGGTCGCAGCGGCGCTGCAGCAGCACCGGCAGCAGACAACTGGGAAGAGTTCTGATCATTAGATCAGCGTCATAAAAAGAAGAGGCGGGATCTTGATCCCGCCTTTTTTATTGGCCGACAAACAGTTTCCGGAGATCAGGCAAACTGGTTGAAAAAATGGATGCTCTCGACAACGGCACCAGGAACGACACCGTTATGCGTGCCGGGTAGAAGTTTCTTTTCGATCGAGACGCTTGCCGATCTGGCCCGCTCCATCAGCAACTCATGGTCCTTGTCAAACGGACGTTCCTCGGAGCCGCGCAGCAGATATGTCGGGCATTTGAGGCTGGCGCCGAAACAGGCTGAGGAGCGCATGACGAATTCCATCGGATCCGCCGGATCAAAAGGCATTTCGTTCGAATAGCGGCCGAAATAACGCCAGGCGCTGACACCGGCCGAGATCGGCGCGGCGGCGCGGAATTTACGCGTCATTGAGGCGAGCAGCGCCAGCGTGCCGCCATTCGAATGACCGGCGATGAAGAGGCGATTGCGGTCGATACCGGGCAGATTTTCCAGATAGGTCGCAGCCGCCAACGCATCGGCGGTTTCATCATAGAAGCCGGAATAATAACCGGCCTGCCCGTTCTCCCCACGGAAGGACGGCAGAAGAACAACAAAGCCTGCTTCCCAATAGGGTTTCATCAGTTCCCAATGGCCGTCACCGGTGGCATTTCCGCCGTGAAGGAAAAGAACTGCGGGTTTCAGTTTATTCGACGGCTCGTAATGGGAAAGCCAGGCGATCAGCTGGATCGAACCATCCGGGCCGCCCGGATAGGTAACGCGTGTGGCACCCGGCGGCGTGCCGAGCGGCGGCGAGACTTCCGGCGACGGCCCCTTGCGCAGGAGAGAGGTGCGAAAATGTTTGCGCGCCTGCGCATAGTCCCGGTTTTCAAGCGGCGGGATATCCGGCGTCGGGAAGGGAGTGGCAGCGAGAGCATTTCTGGAAAGGGCACTGGCGGCGATGCCGGCAAGCACGATGCGGCGGGTCACTATCATGGGCGAAACATCCGGAAGCGGAACGAACACATGGCACTCTTAGCAGACGATAAAATGCTGCGTGTCACATGTTCGTCAATGGGCCTGAGACGTTCGGGAAAACGAAAACCGGACTCCCCCCTACTTCCAGCTCAGATGATCGGCACCCGAGCAGCCGCGCGGTGCACGGTCATCGCCGAAACGCTTCTGCAACTGGCCGCAGCCCCACTCGTTGAGCGGTCCGGGCATGACGTTATTGATCTCCATGCCGATCTGGTCGAATTGCGTCGGCGACGTGGTGACGTACCAGGCCCAGTAACCGAGCGCAGCGACCACGACGAGAACGATGCCGACGAGAAGCGTCTTGAGGCCCTGCATCCATTGAAGCTTCCTCTTCGGTGCGGCTTGCATCACGATTTCATCAGCATTCGCCTCAGCAGCACGGATCGAGGAGAGTGCGGCCTCGCGCTCTTCTGCAGTCAGGGCGATGCGCTGGAGCCCGGCATCGATCATCACCGGCAGAGCCGTCTTTCCATGGCGGACGGCGGCACCGACCAGATTACCCCGCGGATCGGTCAGGAACAGAGGTTCTTCATCGCGCCCGAACAGCGTGTAGGCCGTGCGCTTGGTCATGCCGGGTGCGATCTTGTCCACGTAGGTGACGAACAGACGCTTGCCGCTCTTCTTCGCGGCCGTGACCGCAACCGGGATCAGCGTCAGCTCCGCCGGCTTGCCGATCTGGCCGCGCACGCGCCAGACGCGGATCGCCAGAAACACCATTGCGCAGCTGAGAAGCACCATAAGCCCCCCAAGGATGGCGAAGCAGATGGCGCGGTTCCAGATCTTTTCGAGGCCGAGTGTCAGGGTGGCGAGTTCCGGGCGATCGCCGGAGATGACGAGTTCGGTCAGATAGCTGCCGGAATGCATATCGACGAAGAGGAAATGCGTCTCCGTTTGATAGGAGCGGCCCTGGTAAGTATAGGCAAGCTTTGCCTTGCATTCGGTCATCACGCCCTTTCGCGTGGTGCACTTGCCGTTGCGGATGTCGCCGTCCTGCAGCACGACCGGGTTGAGGCTGATCTGATAGTCACGCCACAGGCCCGGCCCCTGCCACCAGATGATGAAACCGGCAAGCACCATGATGACCGGCACGAACCAGAAGAAGCCGCGCGGCAGGGAAACCGCGCTGGACTTGAGAGATAGCGGGCGGCGAGGCAGTGCAATTTCAGGAATGGACATCGTATTTCTCAAATATGCGCGTAGGCGATCTCGCCAACGGGGCTTTGAAAATGCAAGGCGACACGGGAAGGCCGCCGGGCGGGACAAGCGGATTGGTGCGTCGCAGAAGGCGCAACCGCTGCGGTCAAAATAATCGCCTCGGCGCGAGAGGCATCAGCTAACTGACGTCATGCACAATTTAAGCACGATCGAATGTCAGGTTTTTGCTTCGCGTGTCTCGATCATGGCAACAAGCGTTTCCAGCCGGTCGGCATCACGCGGCAACTTATCCTGCCGAAGCCGGGAGATGCGGGGAAAGCGCATGGCGACACCGGACTTGTGGCGGGTCGAACGGGCAATGCCCTCGAAGGCGACTTCAAGCACGAAACCGAAATCAGGCGTCGCCTTCACCGCCCTCACCGGGCCGAAACGATCGATCGTGTTGTCGCGGACGAACTTGTCGAGCACTTCCAGTTCCGCATCGGTGAAACCGAAATAGGCCTTGCCGACCGGCACAAGCTGCTCCCCCTCTTCCGTCGTGGTCCAGACGCCAAAGGTGAAGTCGGAATAATAGCTCGACCGCTTGCCGTGGCCGCGTTGGGCATAAAGCATGACGGCATCGATATTATAGGGATCGCGCTTCCACTTAAACCATGGCCCCTTGAGGCGACCGGCCTGATAGGGGCTATCCTTGCGCTTGATCATCACGCCTTCGATGACCGGATCGGGGGGATCAATGCGCAGGCGGTCGAGTTCCATCCAGTCGGTGAAGGGGACGAGATCGGAGAGGTCGAACCGGTCATGCGGCGCCCTGTCGATCACCTCGGAGAGACGGTCGCGCCGGGTAAGGAAACCGTCGGCGCGGATATCCACCTCACCCTGGAACAGAAGATCGTAAGCGCGGACGAAGGCGGGGTATTCGTCCATCATCTTGCCCGTCACCGTCTTGCGGTTGAGGCGCTGTTGGAGGTCGGAGAAGGTGCGGGTCGGAGCATTGGTGCGTTTCGTACCGCCGACCAGAAGTTCGCCATCGATAACGCCGTCGAAATTGATCGCGTCGACGACATCGGGGAAAGCGCCGGTAATATCATCGCCTGAGCGGGAATAGAGTTTCTTCGTGCCGCCGTGGCTCGACATCTGGACACGGATGCCGTCCCATTTCCATTCGGCGGCATAGTCTGCCGGATCGAGCTTTTCGAGATCGCCGTCTTCCACCGGATTGGCGAGCATGACCGAATGGAAGATCGCCGGGGTGGCGAGAACCGGCTTGTCCGCCCTGCTCTCCAGCCAGGCGAACAGGCTTTCGTAGGGTGGCGTCAGGCCATGCCAGAGGGTTTCGATCTCAATGATGTCCTTACCGCTCATATCGGCCAGCGCCTGTTTGGCGAGACGCGCGGATACGCCGATGCGCAGCGAACCGGTAGCGAGTTTCAGGAAGGCGAAACGTCCGGATGTGTCGAGGTGATCGAGAAGGTCTCGGACGGCGCCGCGCACTTCGGTGCGGCCGAGCGCGTTCATCCGCTTGACGACTTCGGAAAGCCGCGGCTCGTCGGTAACGTGTTCCTTGGCGCCGCCATCCCAGACGAGCGAGATGGTTTCGGCGAGATCACCGACATAGTCGTAGGAATAACGAAACAAGACCTCGTCCATGCGCTCCATGACCAGTTCGCGCAGCATCGCGGGTTTGACGCTTTTGAGATCCAGAACACCGGCGAGAGCGGCAAGCCCGTAACCGCGATCGGGATCGGGCGTGGTGCGGAAATAATCGACAAGCAGGGTGAGCTTGCCGTTGCGGGATGGGGTGAGAACGAGGCGATCGAGGAGGGTTGCGAAGGGCTTCATGGAGTGGCCTCGCCGATAGTAAGCGCGGTGCCGTGCCAGCCCCCCTCTGGCCTGCCGGCCATCTCCCCCACAGGTGGGGAGACCAGCTGGGCGCACCCATTTATCTCGATCAAACTCCGCGTAAGAAGAAGCCGCAATTCCAAGCCACCGCACTGATGGTAGATAGCTGGGCGAGGAGCAATCCGCTCGTGATCTCCCCCCTTGTGGGGGAGAAGGCCGGCAGACCAGAGGGGGGTGTCGCGATGCAGACGGCTGACCATCAATCCCCCTCATCCTCATAGCCCACCAGATGCAGTGGTCTTGCCTGGATGCCCTGCAGCTCGCACCAGCGTACCAGCGCCTCTTCGCGGCCGTGGGTGACCCAGACCTGTTGCGGGGCAATCTCTGTGATGGTGGACAGAAGTTCCGGCCAGTCACAATGATCCGAGACGACCAGCGGCAGTTCGACGCCGCCCTGTTTGGCACGCTGGCGGACCATCATCCAGCCGGAGGCAAAGGCGATCAAAGGTTCGTTGAAACGGCGCGCCCAGCGATCCTGAAACGCGGAGGGTGGCCCCACGACGATGGCGCCGGCAAATTCGGTCGGCTTGCTCTTTTCGATCGTGGCCGGACGGATGTCTCCAAGCTCGATCCCCTGCCCCTGATAATAGTCGCAGAGCCGAGCCAATGCGCCATGAATATAGATCGGGTCGGAATAGCCGTTGTCACGGATCAGGCGGATGACGCGCTGCGCTTTGCCGAGCGCATAAGCGCCGACGAGATGGCTGCGCTCGGGAAACTGTTTCAGCGAGGTGAAGAGCTTTTCGATCTCGACCTTCGGATCTGGGTGATGGAAGACCGGCAGGCCGAAGGTCGCCTCGGTGATGAAGACATCACAGGCGATCGGCTCGAAGGGATCGCAGGTCGGGTCGATCCCGCGCTTATAATCGCCCGAGACGACTATGCGCATGCCGTCCTTTTCGATGAGGATCTGAGCCGAGCCGAGGACATGGCCGGCCGGCCGGAACATCACCTTGACGCCGTTGACTACGATCTCCTCGCCCCAAGCGGCCGCCTGCTCCGATCCGGCAAAATCCTCGCCGTAACGGATCGCCATGATGTCCAGCGTCTGGCGGGTGGCAAGCACATGGCCGTGGCCGGAACGGGCATGATCGGAATGCCCATGGGTGATCAGCGCCCGTTCGACGGGGCGGACCGGATCAACGTGGAAATTTCCGATGGGGCAGAACAGCCCGGCGGGGGTCGGATGAAGCAGAGCCTCGGGTTTCATGCCTATCAAGATAGGCGACAGCCCGAGAGTTTCGAGAGGTCCAGACGTGCAGGAGGTTCAGGCGGCAGCCTTTTCCTCTTTCGGCTGAGCTGTGGCCTGCATCGTTGGGAGCTGGATCGGTTTGAGGCATAGGGCTGCGACAAGGCCGATCAGCGCAATCAACGCCGCGACGAGGAAGAGCGGCGAAAAGACATCGTGATAGACTGCCGCCACCGCGTGGCGCGATGCTTCGGGCAAGGTTGCCAAGATCTTTGGCGTCAGCGTCTCGATATCGGGAAGGCCCGGGATCTCAACCGGATGCGATTTCAGGCCGGTGCCGATAATCGCACCGAAGAGCGAGATGGCGATCGAGGCGCCGCCCATGCGCATCAGCGCCACCGCGCCGCTTGCTGCACCGACATCGCCGCGCGGCACGGCATTCTGCACGCCGATGATCGGCGCCTGCTGGCCAAAGCCGACAGAGAGCCCCTGCAGGAACATGATCGTCGCAACCATGACCAGAGAGACATCGTGGCCGATCTGCGAGAAGCAGAACAGCATGATGACGCTCATGGCGAGGCCGATCACGGTGAAGGGCTTGTAGCGCCCTGTGATCGAGATCAGCCGGCCGGCCGAGATGGAGCCGGTGACGATGCCGCCGGTCAGCGCGATGAAGAACAGGCCGGCAGCAGAGGGCGAAAGGCCGGTCGTCGTCTGCAGGAACAGCGCATAATAGTTGACCAGACCGATGCCGACCGAACCGGCGCAGAGCGAGATGATGAGGTAGAGCGAGAATGTGCTATCGCGGAAAAGTTTGAGCGGCACGATCGGTTCCGGCACCCGGCTTTCGACGAAGACCCAGAGGCAGGCGCAAACGATGCCGCCGGCCAGAAGGGCGAGCGAGGCGGGTGCAACCAGCGAGCCGAAAATCTGGCGGCTGTCGGCAAAGGCGACGAGGCAGGTAATCGTTGCGGCCAGAACCGCGGCACCGACATAATCGATCTTCGGCTGACGCGTCGGGCGGCGATAGGGCAGCATCAGGACGAGGCCGGTGATGACGATGACGCCGAGCGGCAGGTTGATAAGGAAGATCGAACGCCAGCCGAAGAGGTCGCTCATCGTACCGCCAAGGACAGGACCAAGACTGCCGGATGCCATGATCATCAGGCTGGAATAGCTCTGATATTTGGCGCGCTCGCGCGGCTCGAAGAGATCGGCATTGATCGAGAAGATCGAGACCATGATGCCGCCGCCGCCTAGCCCCTGAAAGACACGAGCTGCAATCAGGCTGTCCATCGACCAGGCAAAACCGCAGGCAAGCGAACCGAGCGTGAAGATGACGATCGCCGCCAGCATGACGTATTTGCGGCCGAAGAGATCGCCCAGCTTGCCATAGATCGGCATCACTGCGCTGGTGGCGAGCAGAAAGGCGGAACTGACCCAGCCGAAACGTTCCATCTGGCCGAATTCACCGACGATCGTCGGCAGAGCCGTCGAAACGATCTGATTGTCGAGCGTCGCCATGAAAAGCGCCGCCATCAGGAAGCAGAAAACGATCAATCGCTGGCGGTGGCTGGCGACCAGCGGGACGACGGGGGATGCGGGAGGTGTCATGGCGTATCCAGTGTGAGCCGAATTTATGTGCCTTTAGCATATAATTGTCAATCGCACCCAGATGCGGGCAGCAGATAATTCTTGCCCGGATATACAGCTCTGCTATTTTCCTTCGCCATGACAAAGACAGTGACCGAAGAACACTCCATTCAAGCCGCCGCCGATATTGCCCATATCAGCGAGGTGATGGGTAGGATGCGGCTGCTGATCGGCCGCAGGGTGATCAGCCGGACGCTGGTCGACAATCTTGCTCCGAGCCTCGAAATCTCCCACCTGGATGCGTTACGGGCAATGAACCGTATCGACGGCGAGGTCACTGTCGGTGCAATCGCGGATGTGATGCGGCTCGATCCATCACGCGGGAGCCGGCTGGTTGCCGAACTGGTGACGCAAGGGCTTTTGCGCCGTGATGCATCGCAAGCTGACGGACGCCGGTCGATCGTCGTGCGCACGGAGCTCGGCGACCAGCTGATGGCACAGGTCGATGCGACCAAACGACGGCTGCTTGCCTCCATGCTGGACGGTTGGACGGAAGACGAACTCAACGTCTTCGCCGGGCTGTTTGACAAGTTCGTCAGCAAGTTCGAGGAAACCTATCCGAACGAGAAGGCCGGCAGCCCGAGTGCTGCGCGTATCCTTACCGGCGCGTGACAATCACCCACAGATAGTCAGCCTGTCGCGGCCGAGTTCCTTGGCTTCGTACATGGCGCGATCAGCGCTTGCCAGGAGATCCTCTGCAAGCTCACCGTCCTCGGGATAGAAGGCGACGCCCATGCTACACGTCGCGCCGATGCTGCTCCCCTCAACCAAGACAGGTTCGGCAATGAGGGTGCGCAGCTTATCCAGACGCCGCAACACGCCGCTGCGATCGCCATCCGGATTTGAGAAGACGATGGCGAATTCATCGCCGCCCAACCTGACGATGAGATCGCTCGCACGGATACAGTGAGCCATGCGATCCGAAAGCGTCTTGAGAACTGCATCACCAGCCGCGTGGCCGTGGGTATCGTTGATCAACTTGAAATTATCGAGGTCGATATAGGCGACCGTCACCTTGCGGCTTTCGCGCCTCGCCTCGTGCAGGCTGCGATTGAACTGGCTCCAGAAAAGCGTGCGATTGGGCAGGCCGGTGAGCGGATCGTGATGCGCCATATGACGGATGCGGCGTTCGCTTTCAGCACGCTCGATGGCAATGCCGGCAAGATCGGTGGCGATCGCCATCAACTCCAGTTCAATCGCCGTCGGCTCGCGCCTTGTGGGCGAATAAAGCGCGAAAGTGCCAAGCACGCGCGCTTCGGCACCGATGATCGGCGTCGACCAGCAAGAGCGAAAACCGAACAGGGGACCAAGCTCACGATACGGTTCCCAGAGCGGGTCGGCCTCTACATCCGCGACCGTCACGAGCGTACCCGTCCAGGCCGCTGTACCGCAAGAACCACGACTTGGACCGATTTCGATGCTCTCGATGAGCTGCACATAAGAAGGTGAAAGACCGGGGGCAGCGCCTCCTGAAAACCGCTTGCGGTCCTCGTCAAGCAGCATTACGGCGCCCTTAACATCATGAAGCTGCGCCTCGATAAGCCGGACGATCGCATTCAGCACCACATCCAGCGGCTGACCACGCGCGATCATTTCCAGCAGGCGCGCCTGGCCGTGGCGCAGCTCTTCCTGCCGTTTTCGTTCGCCGATATCACGCGAAATGCTGACCAGACCGACGATCTGTCCGGCAGAGTTCCTGAGCGCAATTTTCGAGATGGACAGCCAGAACGTCTTGCCGTCATGGCGGACGAGATATTCGTCCTGCTTCTCAACGGCCGAACCACTTTCCATCACCAGCTGCTCCATGGCGAAAAGCCGGTTGGCGGTCTCTGTGATGAAGACATCGAAATCGGTCTTGCCGATCAGGCTGGAGTAATCGCTGATATCGGCCGCACGGCAGGCTGCCTCGTTGGCGAAGACAAACCGGCTGCGGCGGTCCTTGATCGAAATGAAATCGGGCAACTGATCCAGCACCCTCAGCGCCGTCAGCTCCTGCAATGCTTCCGCAAGGTCCAGCGCGCAACCACTGTCCATGACGGTGCGTCGCAATCGCTCGCACGCATCTTCCAATGCTTCCCTCGGTGTTTCCACCGTCATCTCATATGATACGGGAATTACCATGTCCGTCTCCAAGCCCCCGAAACGTCCAGAAATTGCATGCCCCACGCAATGCACCTTAAAAAGCAATTACTACCCCTTGCTTAATAAAATTGTGCGACTGCATGTCTTGTTGAGATGATTGCAAAGTTTTTACCCGGATACGCAAATATTTGTGACGCAGGTCGATCACAGATACTGCAATGGGAAACTATTTATTGACGCGATGAGGCAAGCTGGATGATTTCGAAACGTCGACTGTTGGCAGGGCTGGTCGCAGCGGCCTCGACTGCGGCTATTGCCCGGTCGGCGGCAGGCCGATCACCGGTCATTTCCAGTGGCGAGTTGCGCGGCTCCATCGATGCAAGCGCCCACGGCGTCGTGCCGGGTGGAGGGGAAACGACGCGACGCAACCTTCAGCGTCTGCTTACTGAGGCTGCAGGGCGCAACATGCCTGTCTATCTGCCGCCCGGCGACTATCCGATGTCCGGCATAGACCTGCCCGATGGCGCCCGCCTGATCGGGATTGCCGGAGCAACCCGCCTGCTCCTTTCCGGCTTCGGAGTCTTGTTGCAGGCCGAAAACGCCCGTCACATAGAACTGTCAGGCCTGATCATCGATGGCGCTGGACGTGCGCCCGCCGGAGATGCGCCAGCGCTTGCGCTGTTTCGCAATGTGGCGGACCTCGTCATCGAAAATTGCGACGTGGTGAATGGAGCCAGGACAGGGCTGCATCTGGAGGCTTGCGGCGGCAGGATTTCGCGCAACCGGATGACCCGCGCTGCCGAATACGGGCTCTACGCGGTCAATAGCGCCAATCTCACGGTCGCCGACAACATCGTCTCCGATTGCGCCAATGGCGGCATTCTCATTCATCGCTGGGAAAAAGGTCGGGATGGGACGATCATTTCCGGCAATCGCATCTCGCGCACCGGCGCGGGTAATGGCGGCACCGGCCAGTATGGCAATGCGATCAACCTTTACCGCGCCGATGACGTCATCGTTTCGGGAAACCACATTTCGGATTCGGCCTTCTCCGCGATCCGCGCCAACAGCGCCTCGAACGCGATGATATCGGGCAATCACTGCACCGCATCCGGCGAGACGGCGATCTATGCGGAGTTCTCCTTCGAAGGCGCGATGATTTCGGGCAATCTGGTGGATGGCGCGGCGAACGGTATTTCCGTCGTCAACTTCAATGAGGGTGGAAGACTTGCCACGATCGCCAACAACATCGTGCGCAACCTGCGCCCGGTCGGCCCCTATACGGTCGAGGACCCGATCTTCGGCGTCGGCATCAGTGCCGAGGCGGATACGGCAGTGACGGGCAATGTGGTCGAGAACGCGCCCTATAGTGGCCTGGCTTTCGGTTTCGGGCCTTACCTGCGCAATGTCACGGCGACCGGCAATATCGTGCGCGACGCCGGCGTGGGCTGCGTCGTGACCGTGGTGGAAGGAGCAGGTGACACCATCATCGCCAACAACATCTTTCAGGGTGCGAGACGGGGCGCGATCATCGGGTATCGGTGGAGAGAAGCATCAACCGGGGATCTGGCAAAGGACAGCGCAGAGCGATTTTCGCATCTGACGATCGAGGGCAATCGAGTGAGCTAGAAATCGAGGTCGAATTCGTCTTCATCAGAACCGATTTCACCGAATACGACCTTGGCCTTGAGCAAGGTCGCGTTTTCGATCGGAGGCGTAATGCTGAGGACCGGGTGGGGCCTCCTGTGAGACTCATTAAGATTGTCCGACAGGATTAGTCCTATCGAAAACTTTCATGGGCGTCCAACGCAGGAGGACCTTCCGTTCGTCATCGAACCTGATTAGCTTCGCGCCAACTCATCAAGGAGATATCGATGCTGAAGATCTACGGGGTTTATCGTTCTCGCGCGACGCGGCCGCTCTGGCTGATCGAGGAAATCGGCCTGCCATTCGAGCTCGTGCCAATCATCCAGGCCTATCGCTTGGCCGACACGTCTGCTCCCGGCTGCCCCGTGCATACCCGCTCGGACGAGTTTCTTACCGTCAATCCGATGGGATCGATCCCGTCGATGGACGACGACGGCTTCGTGCTGCATGAGTCACTCGCGATCTCGCTTTATCTCGCCCGCAAATATGGCGGCGAACTCGGCCCGAAGAATATCGAAGAAGAAGCGCTGATGGTGCAGTGGTCGCTGTTTGCGGCAACCAGCATCGAAACGGATGCGCTGAAGATCCAGTCAACCAAGGGCGACACGCCGGAAGGCATTGCAGCGATCGACGATGCGGCCGATTGCCTTGTCCGGCCCCTCGATGCGCTCGAAAAGCATCTCGAGACAACACATTATCTCGTTGGCGATCGGTTTACCGCCGCGGATATCAATGTCGTCGAAATCCTGCGTTATGCACGCGGTTATCACCCGCTGTTCGACAACCGTCCATCGCTCAAGGCCTGGTATGAGGCCTGCACCCATCGTCAGGGCTATCAGGCGATGTGGGCAAAGCGGAACGCCGAACCGGCAAATCCGTAAGACTATTCAGGCTGCAAGGCCTCAAGCTCCTGCGTCAGCCATCGATGAAAGGCCTTGACCTTCGGTGGCTGGCGAATTCCGGCGGGCGTGACGAAATAATGCCCGAAGCCGGTCGCGGCGCGAGTGGCAAAGGGTTCAACCAGCTTGCCCTGCGCCAGCGGATAATCGGCAAGCGTCTGCCAGGCGATCATGACGCCCTCGCCTCTTATCGTCGCGTCGAGACAGAGCGAGGCTTCGTTGAAGACGTGACGGACCTGCATCTGCCGTCCCTCAAGCCCCACGCAACGAAGCCAGACATCCCAGGAAAACATCGCGTGGCCATCGATGATGGTCGGCAGGTTGAGAATATCCTTCGGCTCGCGCAGTCGCTCAGCCAGAGCCGGCGCGCAGACGGGAAAAACGAGCTGCGGCAACAGCAGGTCCGCATTCACACCCTGCCATTTTCCCGCGCCGACACGAATGCCGATATCCACGCCATCGGTGACGAAATCCGCCAGGGCGGTGGTCGCATCGATGCGCAGTCGGATCTCGGGATGCAATGCCGTGAACCGGTCGAGCCGGTGTACAAGGAAACGGGCGGCGAAGACCGGCGCGACGGAGATCGTCAGCAACTTATCATCGCGCGGTCGACCAACCGCCACCGCTTCCGAGAGGCTGCGGAAGCCGTCCGTCAGTCGCGCCAGCATAGGCCTTGCGGTATCGAGCGGCACCATGCCTTTCGGCAGGCGCTGAAAGACGGGGTGGCCAAGCTGCGCCTCCGCCTTGATGACCTGCTGGCTGACGGCACCGATGGAGACGCCGAGTTCGCTTGCTGCAGCCTGCAGCGAGCCCAAGCGCGCGACGGCTTCCACTGCCCGCAGGCCATTCAGATGAACGAGATTCAGGTTGCTCATATAGAAAATCTATAACGAGTTGCTGAGAATGTCGATTGTAGCAGCGCCCTGCACACCCCATATTCACCCTGCAAATGAAACCACCATTTGCGAGGTGAATAATGAACCCCCTCAAGATTTTCTTGAACTCCTTAGCCCGATCGATCCGATCGCGCCTGGCGACCGAGGTTGCCGAAAAGAGCCCATTGGACCATCCCGACATTCAGGCGATGGATCTGCTGCAGCTCGCAGACCTGCCCATGCCGCATCTTCCGATGCCGGCACCGATGGTAGCCGACACCGAAGCTCAACCGGAAAGCATGCCGCTCGCGCGCTGCGCATAAAGCGTTTCAGCGCAATTTGGGATGCAAACCGGTTGCGGCCTGTGCTTCAGGCTGCTTTTTCTTCCGCCAATGCCTTCTGCACGGCGGGACGTTCCAGCATCATGCGATAATGCGCGTGTACCCGCGGGAAATCCGCGATCTCGACACGGTCGCTCTTCAGCCATCCGGACATCAGAAAGAGATAGGGATCGGCGGTCGAATAGTGTTCTCCGAGCACATAGGGACCTTCGAGCATGCCGTCTTCGATCAGACGGAAACACTCGCTCATTACCTGCGGCAGCTTGTTCTTCATGTCCTCGAATGAGGTTTCCTGATCGGCCCAGCGATAACCGCGCCGGCCATGCGCATGCGCAACATGCACGGTGGACGCCATGTAGGCGTTGAAGGCCTGCATCTTGGCAAAAAGGAATGGATCGGCAAGCGGCGCAAGCCTGGCTTCCGGTGCCGCCTGGGCGATATAACCGAGAATGGCGACGGTTTCCGTCACCACACCCTTATCCGTGACAAGCGCCGGGACACGCCCCTTGGGATTAATCGCCAGATAGGCCTCAGACCGCTGCTCGCCCTCGGCGAAATTCAGCTTCTTCACCTGATAAGGCAGGCCGGATTCGGCGAGCGCGATGTGACTGGCAAGCGCGCAACTGCCGGGCGAAAAATAGAACGTGTTCATCAACATCCTCCAGATCTGCGACAGTCATAACATGACAGGAGACGCAGACCAGCGCCGAGCGATGCCGATACGCTTCTATCAGGCGAACATGGCGTCGGTTACGCGGACATCACCGACAGGCATGCCGTTCCAGTTCTTCATCTGGCGGTTGGCCATGCCCATCAGCTTCGTCTGGACCTCTCCACCCTTTTCGAAATAGCGGGAGATCAGCGCATAGATCATCGCTTCTGCGGCACGGGTCGTGCCGTCTTCGCATTTGACCGCCATGGCGAGGCCCTGATCCGGAAGTGCCGCAACAAAGACGCCCTCGGCACCGGTCTTGGCAAAGATCTTGCCCGGCGCCACTTCCATCAGCTTCGTGCAGGCACGGTCAGTGCCGGCGACGTAAAAAGGCTCGGCCATGCAGGCATCGATCAGGCGGCGTGACGCCTTGGCACGCGATGTGGCAAGCCCTTCGCCAGTCAGCATTCTCGCGAAACCATGGGCCAGTCCCTTGAGCGGCACGGCATAGGTCGGGATGGAGCAGCCATCCGTGCCGCAATTGTCCGCGCCCAGCACCGCGCCCGTCAGGCTCTGCATGACATCGCGGATTTCCCGCTGCAGCGGATGATCGTAACCGACATAACCTTCGAGCGGCGTACCGGAATGAACGCAGGTGCAGACGAAACCGGAATGTTTGCCAGAGCAGTTGTTATGCAGCGCCGTCGGCTGGTCGATGGTGCGGGCCTGGTGAATGAGGGTTGCCTGATCGGACGACCAATGTGCGCCGCATTCGAGCGCGGACACATCGCGGCCCGCTTTCTTCAGCATGGATGCAGCCATTTCGACATGACGGTCCTCGCCGGAATGCGAGGCGCAGGCGAAGGCGAGTTCGGCATTGCCGAAACCGTAAGCATCCGCAGCACCGCTCTCGATCAGAGGCAGCGCCTGCATGGCCTTGCAGGAAGAACGCGGGAAGACGCCGGCCTCGGCATCGCCGAAGGAAAACACGGTCTTTCCGCTTCCATCGACAACCACGCCCAATCCTCTGTGACGGCTCTCGACGGAAGAACCGCGGGTCACTTCAACGGTAACGGGATTTTGCATGGTCTGTCCTGATTTTGCTGGCTTCTATGGCAACAAGAGATTGGTGGCAGGCTCTTATCCTGTTCGCGGAAGACTTGCACGGGAAATGCTTATGAAATCGGTAAAACGTCTGCTGATCGTCATCTTCATCGTCTACCTGCTGCCGACCTTCGCGTCTGCGGGGCTTTGGGCAATGAAGGATCACCCATCCGGGTGGAGTGCGGCGCGGTGGACATCGGCGGGCATCCTGCCCAAGCCCGAGGACAACAAGGATGCGGCGATCTATATCTTCTCCGCGATGACGGGTGGCCTGAAAGGCTCCGTTGCGAGCCATGCCTGGATCGTCACCAAGGAAAAGGGCGCTTCGGCCTATACCCGCTACGACAAGGTCGGCTGGGGATCGCCGATCCGGCGCAACCATCGGGCGCCGGATGCCTACTGGTATTCGAACGAACCGCAGATGGTCGCGACGGTTACGGGATCGAAGGCCGAGTTATTGATCCCGAAGATAGAAGGCGCGATCGCCGCCTACCCTTATGCCGAGCCGGGCGGATACACGATCTGGCCCGGCCCGAATTCCAATACATTCGTTGCCTATGTGCTGCGAACCGTGCCGGAGATCGGCGCCGTGCTGCCACCGCATGCGGTGGGGCGTGATTATCTGCCGAACGGTGAGTTCGTTCATCTGGACGAAGACAGGCGCGATCTTCATGTAACGCTGCGTGGACTTGCCGGTTTCTCTGTCGGCCAGCGCAGCGGTCTGGAAGTGCATTTTCTCGGACTCGTCGCGGGCTTCGACCTTGCCCGGCCCGGCATCAAGATACCGGCACTCGGGCGGATAGGCATCTGATCCGGCGGGCAATCCCACAAAAGCAAAACGCCCGCGTCATGGCGGGCGTTTTCATCGAAGTATTTGCCTATTTTTCGATCAGAAACCGTGGGCGGTCCGAGCGAAGCTGCGGATCTCGTATTGGGTGATCCCGAGATCTGCCAGTTCGCGCGTCGTCATCCGCTCCAGTTCGGCAACCGTCCGACGGTAGTTGCGCCAATTCGTCAAAGTGCGTTTCACGTTCATGATGGTCCCCCTTTCCTGGGCTTTTCGAAACGGCGGCCGGTTCGTGGCGCCCTCTTGTTTCGATGCGTTTGTTATACGCGCGAAGACCGTCTTGAAGTAGCAATCAATTAGCAGCACACCCCTGCCAAATGAGCAGGTATTTTTGTGATCTCGGTCAAAGCGATCGCGCCAAAAATAGGCATAGCTGAAAGAATTAAGCTTAAAAAACGCGCATGCATTTTGCGAAGTGTCGCCGAGGCCATGCCGCGCTTGTGTGCCTGTCGCAGAAAAGGAAAAGGGCCGCCGAGGCGACCCTTCCATGAAATCTGGTCCGTTCAACGAACCCGGCCCGTCTCGCGACAGTCCGAAGGAAGATGTGGTTCAGGCCGAGGGCTGCCCCGTCAAGACCGCCACCTTTCCATTGCCCGTTACGCAGACCGAAATCTCATTAGACATTGGATCACCTTCCTTTCACTACGTTGACGATGACTAGAAGGTAGGTGTCATACGCATGTCTTGCAAGGCAAGTTATGTAACGCTGCGCGAATATAAGTGCTTTGCAAAATCACCGATCCCGGCTTAGCATTCGCAAGCCTGAACCGGATTGTGATTCCTTCAAGCCACCTTTCCTTCCCCTATCTTCAGAACAATCTTGCCGATATGGCTGCTCGTTTCCATCAGCCTATGGGCTTGCGCAACCTGATCGAAGTTCAACACAGAATGGATGACCGGGGCGATATCGCCCTGTTCCAGCAGCGGCCAGACTTCGGTGACGAGATCATCGCGAATGGCGCGCTTTTCGTCTGCGGTGCGCGGCCGCATGGTCGAGCCGGTCACCGTCAGGCGCTTGACCATGATGGGTCTCAGATCGATAGCGTCGGTCTTGGCTCCCCCTAAGAAAGCTATGATCGACAGGCAGCCATCCTTCGCCAGCACGGAGAGATTCTTCTCGAAATAAGCTGCCCCGATCATGTCGAGCACGACATCGACGCCCTGCCCTTCAGTCTCTGTCTTGATGACTTCGGCAAAGTCTTCCGACTTGTAGTCGATCGCTCTCGTGGCGCCGAGCTTTTCGCAGGCGTCGCATTTTTCCTTCGATCCGGCCGTTGCATAGACGGTTGCACCGAAGGCCCTGGCAAGCTGGATTGCAGTCGTGCCGATACCGCTTGAGCCGCCATGGATCAGCACGCTCTCACCTTCCGTCAGGCCGGCCATCTGGAAGAGATTGGCCCAGACGGTGAAGAAGGTTTCCGGCACGGCAGCCGCCTTGACCGCATCATAGCCCTTCGGCCAAGGCAGAGCCTGGCCGGCCGGCACTGCGCAATATTCGGCATAACCGCCGCCATTCGCCAGTGCGCAGACCTTGTCGCCTACCGAATATTCCGAAACGCCTTCTCCGAGAGCCACGACTTCGCCGGCAATCTCCAGCCCGAGGATCGGGCTTGCATCCTTGGGCGCTGGATAATTGCCCTGACGCTGCGCCACATCGGGGCGATTGACGCCCGCCGCCTCGACCTTGACCAGAATTTCGCCGGGACGCGGTTTCGGCAGCGGCCCGCGGGCCACCACCATCACGTCGGGGGAACCGAAGGACGGCAGATCGATGAAACGCATCTCATTGGGAAGCGGCATAAAAGTCTCCTGTCAGCATGAGAGCACTGACTTAGGACACGACCTCTGCCTTAGAAAGGGACCGGTGGATGTGGCCGGTCACTTTGTCTCACCAAAGGACGAGAAGACGAGACCGCCTTCGCTCTCCTTGGCGGTTGCCTTGACCGATGCGATCTCGACGCTGATGCGGCCGATATCATCGAGAAGCAGGCCCTTGGGCAGCTCCAGAACGCCGATAGAGCAGCGCAGCAGCGGGAAGTCCCGTTCGCGGCCCGAACGGTCATGGCCGCGGATCCTGCCGGAGGCTCGTTCTTCTTCGGAATAGAGCTCGATCACATCGCCGTGAAAATCCGACAGCAGGCGCTCGAGGATTTCGTCCAGCTCCTCGCGTGTCCAATCGCGAACGCCGATGAAGAAGTCGTCGCCGCCGATATGGCCAAGGAAGTCACCCTCCGAGAAGAAGTAACGCTTCATCAGCGCGGCAAACAGCGAGATCGCGTGGTCGCCCTTCTGGAAACCGTAGTGATCGTTGAACGGCTTGAAATTGTCGAAGTCGCAATAGCAGAAAAAGCGGCTTTCCTCGTCGTCGCGGCCGGCTTCCTGCATGAAATCGCGTACCGCGCGGTTACCCGGCAGGCTGGTCAGAGGGTTCTGATCCTGCGCGATCTTCAGCTGCTTCTCGTTCACCACCTTGATGAGCGATGCGGCCGAAACGACGCCGGCATAACGCATGTTTTCGGTGAGGATGACGCAGGCGCTGTTTTCCATATTGGCAAACAGGCTCATCAGCTCTTCCGCCTCGGCATCCAGCCCTATGATCGGGGCGCGCTCGACGAAGTGAGCGATCGAGCGTTCATAGACCTTGTTCTTCAGAAGGTCGCGACCGAATGGCTGATAGATAAATTCCTTCAGGTGGTATTCGTTGATGACGCCACGCGGTTCGCCATTGGCGTTCAGGACCGGAAAGAATGCCTGGCGCGGATTACGCCGGAAGAGTTCGAAGACCGAGTCGATCGCGTCATTCTCGAAAACCGTCGGCAGTCTTTCGATCTGCTTGCGGATGAGGATCTCGTCCAGCGACTGGCTGGAACGGCGCGCACGGCCGATATCGGCAAGATGCGGAAAGGCCGGCTGCAGTTCGGTCAGGAAGGTCGTCGGCTTGGCGATGAAATAACCCTGAACGAGATCGACACCATATTCGCGGCAGGCCAGAAATTCGGATTCCGTCTCGATGCCCTCGGCGATGACCCGGATACCGAGCGTATGGGCGATGTTGACGATATTCTTGACCAGATGGCGCTTGCGCGGATTGCGGTCGATATCGGACACGAAATGCCGGTCGATCTTGAGGTAGTCGACGGGGAAGTCACAAAGCAGCTTCATCTCGCCGTGACCCACACCGAAATCGTCGATAGCGAGCTTGAAGCCCGCCTTGCGCATATCGGCCACCAGATCGGCAAATTCCGGTACGCTGGTATTGTCGAAGCGTTCTGAGAATTCGAAACAGACCGAAGACGGCGCGATCTCGGCCGCCCGCAGATGGTGCAACACTCTTTCGAGGAATTCATGCCCCTGGCGGATCAGCCGGACATCAAGATTGAGGAAAAGCGTGGCTGACGAATAGTCGGGAAGCGTCGCGAATTTGGCGAGCGCGCGGCCGGACATCATCTGCTCCAGCGCCAGAAGCTGGCCTGCCTGCTGCGCCTCGTCGAGCAATTCCGGCGGAGAGGAAAAGCCGATCCGTTCATGGCCACGCAACAGCGATTCGTAACCGAAGACCGATCCTGTCGCCACTTCGACAATCGGCTGGAAGGCGTTTTCGAGAACCAGTTTTCCGAGGGTAACAAGCTGGTCGCCTGCATATCGCCGGACAACACCCGGTTCGAGAACAGCCGCAGACGACATACGCATTACTCCACTGCACGAGCGCTTTTCAAAATGCTCGAAAAAAGGCCTTAAATGACGTTGCGCAGGTTGCAGCGCTACCCGTCAACAATCCGTTGCTCCTCTATGAAAATCGCATGAAGGTTTTGTGACGACCTTCCGGTATTTGCTTAAAATTCAATGAATTAAGAGGGTTTTCCGATGTTTGGATAGTGTGCAGCAAGTGCCGGCGCGAAGGTTGCCCAGTCTTGGACAATCCGGTCCAACTTTAGGAAATACCAAGCACTGCCAAGCTGTTAACCGGCCAGCCGGACGCAATGACGAGACCGACAAATGCCGCGATCACACTGACGGCAAACGCTAGCTGCATTTCTGTTGAATATCCAAATCCGCTGCGGCACTTGGTAGCGTCAATCGCGCGGATCAGGCTGCATGATTGAGTGGCCGAGCGCGTTCAATGCGCTCTACGCATTTGGGATAGCGCGTTTCGCAATCATCACTTGATCGAAAACAAGATCGAAAATAACTCCTTACATTGCCATTCCCGCCTACAGAGGTCCTGCCGCGATCATGTACCGCCCGAATTTTCTTATCATCATGGTCGACCAGTTGAACGGCACGCTGTTTCCCGATGGACCCGCGAAGTGGCTCTATGCACCGCACATGAAAGCACTTGCCGCGCGCTCGGCGCGGTTTGCCAACAACTACACGTCCTCGCCGCTTTGCGCCCCTGCTCGCGCATCCTTCATGGCCGGGCAATTGCCGAGCCGGACGCAGGTTTACGACAATGCCGCGGAATATGTGTCGTCGATCCCGACCTATGCTCACCATCTGCGCCGCGCCGGTTATTACACGGCACTTTCGGGAAAAATGCATTTCGTCGGCCCCGACCAATTGCACGGCTTTGAGGAGCGGCTGACGACCGATATCTATCCGGCCGATTTCGGCTGGACGCCCGATTATCGCAAGCCGGGCGAGCGGATCGACTGGTGGTATCACAATATGGGATCGGTGACCGGTGCAGGTGTCGCCGAGATTTCCAACCAGATGGAATATGATGACGAGGTCGCCTTCCTCGCCAACCAGAAGCTCTATCATCTGGCGCGCGAGAACGATGACGCCGACCGTCGACCCTGGGCGCTGACGGTCTCGTTTACCCATCCGCACGACCCTTACGTGGCGCGGAAAAAGTTCTGGGATCTCTATAACGACTGCGAGTATCTCATGCCGGACGTCGGCATGCTGGAGAGCCAGGATCCACATTCGCAGCGCATCCTGAAATCCTGCGATTATGCGAGCTTCGACATTACCGAGGACAATGTGCGCCGCTCGCGTCAGGCCTATTTCGCCAATATCTCCTATATCGACGAGAAGGTCGGCGAGTTGATCGATACGCTGACCCGCACCCGGATACTCGATAACACTTTCATCCTGTTCTGTTCCGACCATGGCGACATGCTTGGCGAGCGCGGATTGTGGTTCAAGATGAACTTCTTCGAAGGCTCCGCCCGTGTGCCGCTGATGGTGGCGGGACCGGGTATCGCCCCTGCCCTGCACAAAGCTCCCGTTTCCAACCTCGACGTGACGCCGACGCTTTGCGACCTTGCCGGGATATCGATCTCCGAGATTGCGCCGTGGACGGATGGCGAGAGCCTGAAGCCAGTGATCGATGGCGGTGAACGGACCTCGCCGGTGCTGATGGAATATGCGGCCGAAGCGTCCTATGCACCGCTCGTCGGCATTCGCGAGGGCAAGTGGAAATATATCCATTGCGAACTCGATCCCGAGCAGCTTTTCGATCTTGAAGCCGATCCGAAGGAGCTCACGAACCTTGCCTGCGACCCGGCTCATGCAAAGGTTCTTGAAGGATTTCGCAGCAAACGGGATGCCAAATGGGACATGGCGGGCTTCGACGCCGCCGTGCGGGAAAGCCAGGCGCGGCGCTGGGTGGTGTATGAAGCACTGCGCAACGGCGCCTATTATCCGTGGGATCACCAGCCTTTGCAGAAGGCCTCCGAGCGCTACATGCGCAACCACATGAACCTCGACAATCTGGAAGAGTCCAAGCGCTACCCCCGTGGGGAGTAAGGCGCATTGGGCGGAGACAAAAGAATGAAAGCACAGCCGAAAGCCAGCCACTTCATCGATGGCGAATATGTGGAGGATACCACAGGCAGCGTCATCGAGAGCCTTTACCCCGCCACCGGCGAAGTGATCGCAAGGCTGCATGCGGCAACGCCGGCGATTGTCGAAAAGGCGATCGCAGCGGCCAAACGCGCCCAGCCGGAATGGGCGGCAATGAGCCCGACCGCCCGGGGCCGCGTCCTGAAACGCGCCGCCGAAATCATGCGCGAGAGGAACCGCGAGCTTTCGGAACTCGAAACGCTCGATACCGGCAAACCGATCCAGGAGACGATCGTCGCCGACCCGACCTCGGGGGCGGATAGTTTCGAATTTTTCGGCGGCGTGATCGCAGCCGGAATGAATGGCCAATATATCCCCCTCGGGGGTGATTTTGCCTATACGAAACGGGTGCCGCTCGGCGTCTGTGTCGGTATCGGCGCCTGGAACTATCCGCAGCAGATCGCCTGCTGGAAGGGTGCTCCGGCGCTCGCCGCCGGCAATGCGATGGTGTTCAAGCCGTCGGAGAACACGCCGCTCGGAGCGTTGAAGATCGCCGAGATCCTGATCGAGGCCGGGTTGCCGAAAGGGCTCTATAACGTCATCCAGGGTGACCGCACGACCGGGCCGCTGCTCGTCAATCATCCCGATGTCGCCAAGGTGTCGCTCACCGGTTCGGTGCCGACCGGCCGCAAGGTGGCGTCAGCGGCTGCCGGCCAGCTCAAGCATGTGACGATGGAGCTTGGCGGGAAATCGCCGCTGATCGTGTTCGACGATGCCGATATCGACTCGGCCATCGGTGGGGCGATGCTCGGCAATTTCTATTCGACCGGTCAGGTCTGCTCCAACGGCACCCGCGTTTTCGTGCAGCGCAAGGTGAAGGACCAGTTCCTGTCGCGGCTGAAGGAGCGGACGGAAAAGATCACCATCGGCGAGCCCATGGATGAGGCGACACAGATGGGGCCGCTGATCTCGTTTGACCAGCGCCAGAAGGTCTTGAGCTATATCGACAAGGGCAAGGCCGAGGGGGCGACCGTTCTGACCGGTGGCGGCATTCCGAACGACGTGACCGGTGAAGGTTATTATATCCAGCCGACCGTATTTGCCGATGTGACCGACGAGATGACCATCGCGCGGGAAGAGATTTTCGGGCCGGTGATGTGCGTGCTGGACTTCGACGACGAGGACGAGGTGATCGCGCGGGCGAACGCCACCGAATTCGGCCTGTCGGCGGGAGTATTCACCGCCGACCTTTCGCGCGGGCACCGGGTGGTGGACCAACTTGAGGCCGGGACCTTGTGGATCAACACCTACAATCTCTGCCCGGTGGAAATTCCCTTTGGTGGATCGAAACAGTCCGGTTTCGGACGGGAAAACTCGCTTGCGGCGCTGGAGCATTATTCCGAGCTGAAGACGGTTTATGTGGGAATGGGCAAGGTCGAGGCGCCGTATTGATGGCGCGTTGGGTGGCCTTGGAGCAAGCGGCACCCTCTGGCCTGCCGGCCATCTCCAATAAACCACGCGGAGCGAACTGACATGCAGGCAGATTTCGTCATCATCGGTTCCGGCTCGGCAGGGTCTGCCATGGCTTACCGTCTCTCGGAGGATGGCCGGTATTCGGTGATCGTCATCGAGGCGGGTGGGTCGGACTATGGCCCGTTCATCCAGATGCCGGCAGCCCTTGCATGGCCGATGAGCATGAAGCGGTACAACTGGGGTTATCTTTCCGAACCCGAGCCAAACCTCAATAACCGCCGCATCACCGCGCCGCGCGGCAAGGTTCTGGGCGGTTCATCCTCGATCAACGGGCTGGTTTACGTGCGCGGCCATGCGGAGGATTACAACCGCTGGGAGGAGCTTGGCGCGCGAGGCTGGTCCTATGCCGACGTGCTGCCTTACTTCAAGCGGATGGAGCACAGCCATGGGGGAGAAGAAGGCTGGCGTGGTACCGACGGGCCTTTGCATGTGCAGCGCGGGCCTGTGAAGAACCCGCTCTTTCATGCCTTCATCAGGGCGGGTGCCGAGGCAGGCTTCGAAACGACGGAGGATTATAACGGCTCGAAACAGGAAGGTTTCGGGCTGATGGAACAGACGATCCATCAGGGCCGCCGCTGGTCTGCCGCCAATGCCTATCTGCGGCCAGCGATGAAGCGGAAGAATGTCGAGATCGTCTATGGTCTGGCGCAGAAGATCGTCATCGAGAATGGACGGGCGACCGGTGTCGAGGTGTTGCGGCGCGGCGTGCCGGAAGTCATCAAAGCCAACCGCGAGGTGATCGTGGCGGCCTCGTCGTTCAACTCGCCAAAGCTTCTGATGCTTTCTGGCGTCGGGCCGGCGTCGCATTTGAAGGACTTGGGGATCGAGGTGAAGGTTGACCGACCTGGTGTCGGCGCCAATCTGCAGGACCATATGGAATTCTATTTCCAGCAGGTCTCGACCAAGCCGGTTTCACTCTACTCCTGGCTGCCGTGGTTCTGGCAGGGGGTGGCGGGGGCGCAATGGGTGCTGTCCAAGGGTGGCCTTGGCGCCTCCAACCAGTTCGAAGCCTGCGCATTCCTGCGCTCGCAAGCCGGGTTGAAGCAGCCGGACATCCAGTATCATTTCCTGCCTGTGGCGATTTCCTACGACGGAAAAGCTGCCGCCAAGAGCCACGGCTTTCAGGCGCATGTCGGCTACAACCTTTCCAAATCGCGTGGCAACGTAACTCTTCGTTCGGCGGATCCGAAGGATGACCCGGTCATTCGCTTCAACTACATGAGCCATGAGGAAGACTGGATCAAATTCCGTCATTGCGTGCGGCTGACGCGCGAAATTTTCAACCAGAAAGCATTTGACGACTATCGCGGACCGGAAATCCAGCCCGGCGAAAACCTGCAGTCGGATGACGAGATCGACGCTTTCCTGCGCGAACATCTGGAAAGCGCCTACCATCCCTGCGGCACCTGCCGGATGGGAAGTTCTGAAGACCGACACGCTGTCGTCGATGCGGAATGCCGGGTCATCGGAGTGGAAGGCTTGCGGGTCGCCGACAGTTCGATCTTCCCGCACATCACATATGGCAATCTCAACGGACCTTCGATCATGACCGGCGAGAAGGCAGCGGATCATATCCTCGGAAAAATCCCCCTGCCCCGGAGCAATCAGGAACCCTGGGTCAATCCGCGTGCGGTGCTCAGCGACCGCTGATGCAACCCGCAACACCCTTTGGTTGCATAATAAATTGTTGCAATCCTAAATAGCGATAATATTCTCGCCTCAGGCAAAAGTTGGGGGCGAATCATGATGGGCAAGATCTTGGCGCTGGCGCCGGAAGAGTTTGTGCGTGCGCTTGAAAAGCAGTCGTCCGTCTGGCGCGGAAGCGGCGGTTTTGCAGGAAAACGCCACCGGCGAGATCTCAGGCGGCGCTGGATCCGCCTTTACAAGAGCAAGCGTGGCATCCAGTCACTTGCGCAGTACAGCCGGAGAGAGATCGGCGGGCTTGCCGCGGATATCGAGGTTTCTCCCAAATCGTCCGTGATCATTCTTCTTCCAGACAATCGTTATCTGGACGAACAGAGCGACAAGGCCAGCCCGGGTTCGGAAAACAAAATCACCTTTCCGCACACGAGCGAGACAGATTCCCGCAAACAATTGCGGCGGCTGATGCATTTGGCGATGACGTCCCGATCGCAAACGACATTGGATCTCATCAACGCCTCCAACACCTATCGGCAGGCTTTGCCGGCGGTTGCGCGGGTGAGCCGCGGCGATCGACTGTTTCTGCGCGGGGTCTATCTCGAAGCACTGGGAGCAGTGATCCTGCCTCGACTGGAACAGCCCATGATCGATATCCTCGAGGAACAGGGCGTCGAGGTCGTTCCGAACTCGGAAATCCTGGTGCGGCCGCCGGAAATCCAGGAGTTGCAAACTTCACCCGACTTCTGGCACCGTCGCATTCTTCCCAATGGAGGCGCACTTCCCCAGGCATACCAAGGCAACGGCATCTCCATCGGCCTTCTGGATACAGGCATAGATGTCGATCATCCGGAATTTTCGCACAGGACAGGCGACCATATCGTCTACCGGCAGTTCGACCTCAACGGCGTCGAGGTGCCGGGCGCGAGCCCGCGGGATTTCGGCAGCCACGGAACACATGTGGCAAGCATATGCGCCGGCCAGAACGCCGGCATATCACCGCAGGTCCATCTCTCGGTTGCGGCCGTGCTGACGGAGCAGTCGGAGAACGGGGCATTGCGAGGTTACTTTGCCCAGTTGCTTGGCGGTCTGAACTGGCTCGTCAACGAAGCCGGCCCTCATGGCGACGGCGTCCAGATCGTCAACGCATCGCTCGGCACAAGACACCTGACCCGAGAGGATATCCGCAGCCTTTACAAAGCGATCGGCAATGCTGCCGACCAGGGCGCGGTGGTCGTGGCAGCAATCGGCAACAACGGCAATCTGGGCATGGGCAACCATTGCTTTCCCGCCAAGCTTGAGCATGTCGTCGCCGTCGGGGCGATCGACAGGGACGACCGCGTCGCCCCCTTCAGCGACTGGGGGTATTCCTACGGCGATGCAGCGCGGCAAGCTCCGAGCAAACCGAATATCGTAGGACCGGGCGTCGATATACACAGTGCTCTCGCCGGTGGCGGCTACGCCTCCATGAACGGCAGCTCGCTCTCGGCGCCGTGTATTTCATCAGCTTTGGCGCTCATTCTTGAGAAGTATCCGGAACTCACCGGCCAGCCTCGACGTTTGACGGAAACGCTGATGGAGTTTACTAGATGTAATCAAAATTGGGCCAATATTGCCCCAAGAGTGGGGCGTGGCTGCATTGACCTGGAAGGCCTGCTGCCATGACGCTGGCTCTTCCATCGAAAGGACTGACCATGCTGAATGCCAGAGTCAGGAACATCGTTTCGAACTCGTCGCCACAGGACTCGATCGTTTTCATCGTCGAGGTGAATGCCGATCAGGAAATGTCGCAGGCCCGAGAGATTTCGGACATCATGGCCCGCAAGGCGGCTTTGCGGGAGGTATCTTCGCGCGCCAAGGCACCGGTCATCAATGCCTTGAATGCCTATGAGCCGCTCGGACTGAAGGTCGTCAACCCCATGAACGGTTCACTGCAACTGATCGCCCAGGGACCCGCAGCGGCCTGGGAACAGGCGATCGGCGAACATTCGGACCTGTTCGATGGACAGCAGGTCGATCTCCTGCCCAATGAAGCAAACTTCGCGGCGATCTAAAACACGTCGCGATCTTTCGGTTTCGCTTGCCGTGGTGACAACCGAATTTCAAAGTCACATCACTGACAGAAGCTGGCTCAGTCGATCAACGATCAGTTGATTGAGCGCGCGGTAATCGCCGTCGAAATGATGTCCGCCCTTGCGCGGCTGTATGTCGACTCCCTGGATTTCACCCAAATCCGGGCAGGCCGTATCTTCTTCCTCAATCCCGTAGACACACTGGATCTTAAGAGGCTCGATCGCTCTTAAGTCATCCACCGGGTCGCCATGCTTGCCCGCACCGGCGTAACCGAGCCATCCGGTGACGGCGATTTCGAAATCGGCCTGATGCGACAGTGCAAGCAGCGACATGAGGCGAACTGTATCCTGGTCATCTTTCGGCAACAGCCGGTAAGTGGCAGGCAGAATATTGGCGCCGAAGGAATAGCCGATCAGAACGACATTCTCGACATTCCAGCGCTGGCGGTAGGTGGCGATGATGCGGGAAAGGTCGGTTGCTGTCTGTGCCGGCGTCTTTTCGTTCCAGAAATAGCGCAGGGCGTCGACGCCGACGACCGGAATTCCTTCATCCTTCAGATGTGCCGCAAGTTTCTGGTCGATATCACGCCAGCCGCCATCACCGGAATAAATGATCGCCATCGTATTGCGGCGCGGCACGGCCTCGATCGGCACGATCGGAAGATCCAGCGGAGAACCGGTGGTCTCAGCGGCTGTCATCACGCTGCGTGAAACCGCAAGCAAAGCTTCCTCGGAAGCCTCGTCATCCGCAATCACCTCAATGTCGGGGTGGGTGCGTTTCAGATCTTCGACATGCTCGCGCCCCGCCCTGGCGGCTTCCGGCGTGAATACGACATCGATATTGTTCGGCAGCTCGCCTTCGGTCAGGCCATAGCGCATACCGCCATCGACCTGATTTTTCGGCGCTGGCGTGCAGAGTATTTTCGACAGGGCGATCGACGGATCCGGGTCGACCGCCAGCGTTGCGCCGATGGTGGAGAACGGTGTCTGCGCGGCGATCGCTAGAGCCAGTGATCCGCCGGCGCCGATGCCTGCCACCAGCGGAGCGCGATAGGTCGTCATATCCCGGTCGCGATGGATCTGGCGGCTTAGTTCCTCGATATCGGAGACGAGATAGAGGCAGTCGCGCTTCTCTTCGCCAAGCCCGGCATAATAGTCGGGCAGATCGACGCCGACGACCACAGCACCATCGGCTGTCAGCGCATCCGACATGCGGTCTTCCTCGCTGCCCCAGCCATCGGCATCCGACAGAAGCACGACGATGCCTTTTTCCTGCACCTGCGGATCGCTGATGCGGGAGGTCGGCAGGCTGACGATTTCATTCTGGGCGAACTGCGTGTGATAGAGTTCGACGGCACCGGCAACTAGCGTGAGCGCTGCAACGATAACCGGCAAAGCCCTCATCGGCGCAAGATCCCGCGCAACCCGCCGCCGATCAGCATCGTCACATCGAAGATGGAAGTGAGCGGAAGACCGCGGCCCGAAACGACGAGATAACGCGGCTGCCAGACCGGATCGAACTTCGATTTGAAAGCCTGCACACCGCGGAAATTATAGAAACGCTCGCCGAATTCGAAGATCTCCCGGCCGAGCCGGTTCCACAGCGGCGCGTAGTGATGATCTGCCAGGCCCGCGAGAGGCGCCATGCCGAGATTGAGCGTGCGGAAACCCCGCGCCTTCATATGCTCCATAATGCGTACGAAGAGCAGATCCATCATGCCGCGATGCGTCTCGGGAATGTGACGCATAAGGTCGATGAAGGCATCGCCATGCTGGCCGGCTTCGAGAATGTTTGCAAAAGCGACGATGCGCCCTTCCAAGCGGATGATCGCCACCGGGCATGCCTTGACATAGGCGAGGTCGAATGTGCCGAGAGAAAAGCCCTTCTCAGAGGCATTGTGCGAGGCAAGCCAGGCACGCGAAACCGAGAGCAGTTCGTCTATGACCTCGGGCACCTCATCGGGTGAAAGCATGGAGAACTCCAGCCCGTCGCGTTCGGCGCGATTGATCGAGCGGCGCAGTTTCAGCCAGGCACCGCCCTTGAGGTCGAAACGGGTCAGATCTACCACTGCCTGCTCGCCGAGCTTGTAAGGACGCAGGCCGCAGTCGAAGGCGTGCGGCAGGAACGCTTTCGAAACCTGATAGAAGACCGGTCGGCTGCCTTGATGACGCGCCGTCGCCATGAACTTTTCAAGCAGGTCCGGCCACAGTTCCTGCGGGCCGACAGGATCGAACAGCGCGACCAGCGAATGGCCGTGCCGGGCATACATGACAAAAGCCTGCTCGCAATCGGAAAACAGGATCTGCTTGTCTCCAAGCCGAACAAGCCCAGCGCTGGCATTCGGCTGGTTTGCAAGGATGGCCAGCGCCTTCGCCATATCTTCCGGCGGAGGGCCTTGCCGAAGGGTGCGCCCTCTGGATTGCGCTTGACCAGCGCCGCGCAAAAAGCGCCCGAACAATGGCTGACGGGATGCCGAAACTGTATCGACTACAGGTGGGGATAGCAGCTCATGCTGCTTCGGTTGGCAGGTTTCATCGACATGCGCCGACATTTTAAGCCTATTAAAGACGTTGAACCGCAATTGCCTTAGCGTATTTCTATTTATCGAATCTTACGCCTTAAAGATGTAGCGGCTGCGACACATGAGCCGGATATACAAACCGATGCGGGCAAGACGACAGACGAAGCTTGGATGGAAATAGCATTCCAGCCCCTCCTTGATCTTCGGAAAGGCTGGAACATCAACAAGGTCAACGGGCTCCGGACGTAAACCGCGCGGCAGTTACTTGTTAAAGATCTTCCAGCGGGTCGGGCGGAAACGGGCTTCCGAACCAAGCTCGACCGGAGCATGCAATGGCACCTCCACCTCGACATGGAAGGGATCGTGGCCGTTGTTGGCGATGTCGATCTCGGCAATACGGGTGCCGGCAAGACGGCGACAGGCAGTGACCTTGCCGAACAATGCGTCCTTCTCGTCGGTCAGGACCACGTCTTCCGGACGGAAGAACAGGTCTCCTGCCGCATCGGTCTTTTCCGAAATGCCGATCGGCTCACCCTGGAACAGAACCGTGCCATTCTTCACCTCCACCGGCAGATGCGAGGATTCGCCGATGAAGGAGAAGACGAAGGGCGACTGCGGGCGATCGTAGACATCATCCGCTGAACCGACCTGCTCGATCTTGCCCTGGCTCATGACGACGACACGGTCGGCGAGTTCAAGCGCTTCTTCCTGGTCGTGGGTGACGAAAACGGTGGTGTGGCCGGTGCGGTCGTGGAATTCGCGCAGCCAGCGACGCAGCTCCTTGCGCACCTTGGCATCGAGCGCGCCGAAAGGCTCGTCGAGAAGAAGGATGCGCGGTTCGATCGCCATAGCACGGGCAAGCGCCACGCGCTGGCGCTGACCGCCGGAAAGCTGGTTGGGATAGCGGTTTTCAAGCCCCGAGAGCTGCACCATGTCCAAGAGATCGGAAACCCGCTTTTTGATCTCGCTTTTCGGCGGGCGGCTGGCGGACGGACGGACCTTGAGGCCGAAGCCGATATTCTGTGCCACGGTCATGTGGCGGAACAGCGCGTAATGCTGGAAAACGAAGCCGACATTGCGCTCCTGGACCGAATGGCGCGAGGCATCTTCCTCACCGAAGAAAATCTGGCCGGCAGTCGGGAAATCGAGGCCTGCGATCAGGCGCAGCAGTGTGGTCTTGCCGGAACCGGACGGACCAAGAAGCGCGATCAGTTCACCGGACGCGATGTTCAGCGACACGTCATTCAGCGCGGCGAAACGGTCGAATTCCTTACGGATATTGTTGATTTTGACTTCCATACGCGGGGTATCCTAGTGCCGGCCGCCGGCAGCGCCGGCACCGAACCGAAGTTCGAGAAAGGTTTTCAATGCGAGCGTGACGAGTGCCAGAAGAGCCAGCAGGGATGCCACGGCAAAGGCGGCGACCATGTTGTACTCATTATAGAGTATCTCGACATGCAGCGGCATGGTGTTGGTGAGGCCGCGGATACGGCCGGAAACGACTGACACAGCGCCGAACTCGCCCATGGCGCGGGCGTTACAGAGCAGCACGCCGTAAAGCAGGCCCCATTTGATATTGGGCAGCGTCACATACCAGAAGGTCTGCCAGCCGGACGCGCCAAGCGAAAGCGCCGCCTCCTCATCTCCTGTGCCCTGCTCCTGCATCAGCGGGATCAGCTCGCGTGCGACGAAGGGAAAGGTGACGAATACGGTGGCGAGCACGATGCCGGGCACGGCGAACAGGATCTCGATGCCGTAGCTTTTCAGGAAGGGGCCGAGCAGGCTGCCGGAGCCGAAAAGAAGGACATAGACCAGACCCGAGATGACCGGCGAGATCGAGAACGGCAGGTCTATGAGGGTGATAAGAAACGCCTTGCCCTTGAATTCGAACTTGGCGATCGCCCAGGAGGCGGCAAGGCCGAAGACGAGATTGAGTGGCACGGCAATCGCCGCCACGGTCAACGTCAGCTGGATCGCGGCCCAGGCATCGGGTTCCAGCAACGCTTCCTCATAGGTGACCCATCCTTCGCGAAAGGCTTCGTAGAAGACCGAGACGAGCGGGAGGAACAGGAAGAAGGCGAGGAAGACGAGCGTCAGGGCGACAAGAATAAGCTTGGTGGAGAAGCTTTCGTCGGCCGGGTTGCGGAAGGAGATACGGCGGTTATCAGACATTGCCATACCTCCTGCGGCTCCAGGCCTGGATGAGGTTGATCACCAGAAGCATGGCAAAGGAGATCAGAAGCATGATCGTGGCGATGGCGGTCGCGCCGGCATAATTGAACTCTTCCAGCCGGATGACGATCAGAAGCGGCGCGATTTCCGAAACGTAAGGGATGTTGCCGGCGATGAAGATGACCGAGCCGTATTCGCCGACACCGCGGGCAAAAGCGAGCGCAAAGCCGGTCAAGAGCGCCGGCGTGAGGCCGGGCAAAAGCACGTTGAAGATCGTCTGAAAGCGGTTGGCGCCGAGCGTGGCGGCGGCCTCTTCCACTTCCTTGTCGATCTCTTCCATGATCGGCTGCACGGTGCGCACGACAAAGGGCAGGCCGATGAAGATCAGCGCGATGACGATGCCGATCGGCGTGAACGCGATGCGGAAGGGCATGAACAGCGAGCCGATCCAGCCATTCGGGGCATAAAGCGAGGCAAAGGCGATGCCTGCCACCGCCGTCGGCAGGGCAAAGGGCAGATCGACCATGGCATCGATCAGCCGGCGTCCGGGAAAGCGATAGCGGGTGAGTACCCAGGCGAGAAGCGTGCCGAAGATGACGTTGACCAGCGCGGCGATAAAGGCCGTGCCGAAGGAAACGTAAAGGGCTCTGATCGTCCGTTCATCGGAGAGTATGGCGAAAAAGCCGGACCAGCCAAGCTCGGCCGTGCGCCAGAGCAGGCCGGCAATGGGTATAAGGATAATGAGCGACAGGTAGGCGAGCGAAAAGCCGAGCGTCAACCCGAAACCCGGGATGATGCTCGGCTGCTTTACTCTCCAGCCCGCTCTGGAAGCGGTGGCAGATGCGGTCATGCTTGGTTCCGAATTCTGAGTTCAGGCCCGACATGGCTACGGTGCGGGTCAAAACTACCGCACCGTGCCTTCAGAGTCACTTAGCCAAGTTCAGGGGCTGAAATTACTTGGCGCCGGGCTTGTAGATTTGGTCGAAGATACCGCCATCACCGAAATGCTCCGGCTGCGCCTTCTTCCAGCCGCCGAAGAGCGGGTCGTCGATGGTGACGAGCTTGATCGGCGGCAGCTGCTTCAACAGTTCCGGCTTCACCACTTCTGGCTTGGACGGACGGTAGAAGTGCTTGGCCGCGATGTTCTGGCCTTCGTCGGAATAGAGATATTGCAGATAGGCTTCGGCGACCTTGCGGGTGCCCTTGGCGTCGACATTGGCATCGACGACGGCGACCGGCGGCTCGGCGAGGATGGAGATCGGCGGAACGACGATGTCGAAAGCGTCCTTGCCGAATTCCTCACCAGCCAGATAGGCCTCGTTTTCCCAGGCGAGCAGGACGTCGCCGATCTGGCGCTGAGCGAAGGTTACCGTCGAGCCGCGAGCGCCGGTATCGAGAACCGGTGCGCGTTTGTAGAGATCGCCGATATAGGCCTTGATCTTGTCCTGATCGCCGTTGAATTCTTCGTTGGCCCAGGCCCAGGCGGCCAGATAGTTCCAGCGGGCGCCACCTGATGTCTTCGGGTTCGGCGTGACGATCTGCACGTCGCCCTTCACCAGATCGCCCCAGTTCTTGATGCCCTTTGGGTTACCCTTGCGAACAAGGAAGACGATCGTCGAGGTGTAGGGCGAAGCGTTGTTGGGCAGGCGGGTGCGCCAGTCTTCCTTGATCTTGCCGGTCTTCTGGATGGCGTTGATATCGCTCTCCAGCGCCAGCGTCACGACATCTGCTTCGAGGCCATCGATCACAGAGCGGGCCTGCGCGCCGGAGCCGCCATGCGACTGGCGGATTGTGACATCCTCACCACCTTCAGCCTTCCAGTGCTTGGCGAATGCCGCGTTGAAATCCTTATAAAGCTCGCGTGTTGGATCGTAGGAGACGTTGAGAAGCTGGGTCGCGGCAAAGGCCGGAGCAATGCTTCCTGCTGCGAGCGTGACGCCGAGCGCAAGCACTGCCAGCCGCTTTCCAATCCCATCGGTGAAGTTCAGCATAGGGTCTCTCCTGTGATCCATGTCCGATGACCCGTGTCTTAGTGTTCACTGGGCCATTTGATCTGGGCTAAACTCTATCGGTCAGGTCGTCTTAGTCAATTCACGGCGAAAAGAAGGCAAAACTGTTTCCCTCGGGCGGGTTCGCGCGACAAAGAATGCGTTCCATGAGCATGAGTTCACAGAACAGCAGCATCGGGAAAACACCGAACGGCAAAAACGCAATCCGGCCGAAATTCGTTCCAGAGGGTCGATTTCAGCCCGGCGGAACGTCGCGCCTGAGGAAGATCTCCGTATGGCCGACAGCTTTAGGCACTTCTCGAAAGGGTGGGCAGAAGTCGAAACCACAGGCGCGATAGATCGAGATGGCATCGGTCATATAGATGGTGGTGTGCGCCAGCAGCGTGCTCTTCCGACGCGTTTCGACAGCATGGATGACCGCTCGCATCATTGCGCCGCCGATGCCTCTTTGCCGGAAGTCGGGCGCCACATAGAATTTGTGAAGTTCGTCGGCCGTATCATCGAAAACGGAAAAGGCCAAACATCCCGCCGGCCGGCCATCCCATGATGCCAGCAGCATTCCTGTCCCCGGTTGCGCGTAACGCCGGGCAAGGCTTGCCGTGGTCTCACCATGATAAAGATCCGTCACCAGTTGAGGATCGACGCCATGGGTCGCGGCCATGGCGATATCCCATTCCGCCAGTTCCCGGCACAGCGCCGCGGCGATCTCGAAATCCTCCGGTGATTTTGCTATGGACACAGAAAACATGCCAGCCTCTCGACAAGGAGAGTACATTAGCATGCCCTGCTGCACGTAGGCAGACGCCAACATCAATTAAGGAAGAGGGCTTTACGCCGTCAGAAGCTCTCTCACCTGGGCCGGCTTCTGTGTACCCTCGCCTGCTCCCTCGATCGCATCGGCGATCGTGGTGTTGAACAGGACGTCGCGGGTGGCGTCAGCTACACGGGCGAAGACGTGGCGGATTTCGCACAGGTGTTCGCCATCGCAATCATCGCATTTGCGGTAGGCGGTTTGCGACAGGCAGGGAAGCGGAGCGATCGGGCCGTCGACAAGCCGCAGGACTTCACCGAAGGAGATCGCGTCGGCGGGCTTCAGCAGAAGATATCCACCCTGCTTGCCACGGCGGCTCATGACGATGCCGGAGCGCTTCAGGTCGAGCAGGATCTGTTCCAGAAATTTCTTCGGGATTGACTGCTGGACCGCGATCTCCGAGATCAGCATAGGCTCATCCGGGTCGGCCTGCGCCAGAGCGGCCAATGCTCGAAGCGCGTATTTCGCTTTCTGGGATATCATCACGCAACCATCAACAGCAACGCCGCCGCGAGGCTTTTTTGCCCTCACGTCGCCGCTTCACACTTCGTATCCCTGCGCCTCGCGAATATCTTAGATGCGACATCCGCGGTCGCATTCATGCACACGGCTATGCCGCATTGCACACTCCATTCTGGAGTACCGCAAACATGCAGAAATTACAAACCTATGCGGGCATCTGCTGCCGCAAAAACAGTCACATTTGGTTAAGGCGGCAGGTTTTCTGTGTAGGCCCGGCTTTCTAGAGATATTTGCTCCCCAGAACCGGCGGAAGAAACGGCTTTTCCTGTCATCAGCCCCTGCAAGTCGCAATACTACAGCACTTGCTGATGAAAGAAGAACCATGACCTCGCATGATGTGATTGAGCGTACCACGTATGCAGAAGGCAACGAGAGCCTCGCCGCGGAATTGAACGGCAGAATTGCGAGCCTCGATCTTGCCGGCCGTCTTTCCGCTGCTGCCGAACTTGGCCACGCCGTTTTCACCACCTCGCTTGGAATAGAAGACCAGGTCATCACCGCCGCAATCGGTACGCATCGCCTTCCGATCGAAGTTTCGACGCTGGAAACCGGACGTCTGTTCAAGGAAACAGTCGAGCTCATCTCCGAAACCGAGGCGCGTTACGACATGACGATCCGACGGTTTTATCCGCAACAGGACGATATCGATGCCTATGCGGCAAAATACGGCCTGAACGGTTTCTACGACAGTATCGAAGCCCGGCACGCCTGCTGTCATGTGCGCAAGCTGATCCCGCTCGCCAAGGCGCTTTCGCAAGCGCAGGTATGGGTGACCGGCTTGCGCCGCGGCCAGTCCGGCAATCGCGCTACGACACCGTTTGCCGAATATGATGCCGAGCGCGGCCTCATCAAGGTCAACCCGCTGGCCGACTGGGATATCGACACGATCAATGCCCATGTGACGGCAGAGCATATCCCGGTCAACCCGCTGCATGCCCGCGGTTACCCCTCCATCGGCTGCGAGCCCTGTACCCGCGCCATCAAGCCCGGCGAGCCCGAACGCGCTGGACGATGGTGGTGGGAAAACGACGAGAAACGCGAATGCGGACTGCATGTCCCGGAAAGCGCGTCTCAGCCGATACCGGCTTCAGCACCGCTCGCGAGTTCCATCGCCCGCTGAGGCCCAAATCCCCACTCTTTGTGTGTAACATTCAAAATCTACCGGAGACCGAAATGTCCCTGTCTGCACAGGAAACGGAAATCAGGAACCCACCCGTTTCCCGCCCGCCGCTCGATCCGCATCTGAAAGCCCTCGAAAACGAAGCGATCCATATCTTTCGCGAGGTTGCCGCGGAGTTCGAAAACCCGGTCATGCTCTATTCGATCGGCAAGGATTCATCCGTGCTGCTGCATCTGGCGCGCAAGGCATTCTTCCCCGGCCGCGTCCCCTTCCCGCTTCTGCATGTCGACACGACCTGGAAGTTCAAGGAGATGATCGAGTTTCGCGACCAGATCGCGGAAAAATACGATCTCGATCTCGTGGTCCATACCAACAAGCGCGGCGCCGAAGAAAACATCACGCCGTTTACCCACGGATCGGCCTTCTATACCGACGTGATGAAGACGGAAGCATTGAAGCAGGCGCTCGATGCCGGCGGCTATGATGCGGCCTTCGGCGGTGCCCGTCGCGACGAGGAAGCCTCCCGCGCCAAGGAACGCATCTACTCGTTCCGCACGCCTGACCATAAATGGGATCCGCGCAACCAGCGGCCTGAACTGTGGAACATCTATAACGGCATGATCAAAAAGGGAGAGAGCGTTCGCGCCTTCCCGCTGTCGAACTGGACCGAGGTTGATATCTGGCGCTACATTCAGGCGGAAGACATTCCGCTGGTGCCGCTCTATTACGCCGCCGAGCGCCCTTATGTGGAGCGCGACGGGATGATGATCCTGGCGGAAGATCCTCGGCTGGAACTCAAGCCCGGCGAAGAGATCCAGCACGGCATGATCCGTTTCCGCACGCTCGGCTGCTTTCCGCTCACCGGTGCGATCCGCTCGACGGCGTCCAACCTCGAAGAGGTGATAGCGGAACTGGAAATCGCAACCGTTTCCGAACGACAGGGCCGTGCCATCGACCGCGACCAGTCCGGCTCCATGGAAAAGAAGAAGCGCGAGGGATATTTTTAAGATGAGCGCCACAGCTACAGCCACAACTACGCCCGTCGTTGCTTCGGCGAATGTCATTCCCTTCGCCGAATCCGCCGCCCGCGTTTCGCGCGATACGCGGCCGCTGCGCCTGATCACCTGCGGCTCCGTCGATGACGGCAAGTCGACCCTGATCGGCAGGCTTCTCTGGGACACCAAGGCGGTCAAGGAAGACCAGGCGGCGACGCTTGCGCGTGACAGTGGTGCGCAGAACGATCTCGGCCTGCCCGATTTCGCACTGCTGCTCGACGGTCTTCAGGCGGAACGCGAACAGGGCATCACGATCGATGTTGCCTATCGCTATTTCTCGACCGACCGGCGCTCCTTCATCGTCGCCGATACGCCCGGCCACGAGCAATATACCCGCAACATGGTGACCGGTGCCTCGACCGCCGATCTCGCCATCCTTCTGGCTGACGCCCGCGTCGGCCTGCTTGAACAGACCCGTCGGCACGCAACGATCGCGGCGCTGATGGGCATCAGGCAATTCGTGCTGGCGGTCAACAAGATCGACTTGATCGGTTACGACAAGGCAGTGTTCGAAAAGATCGCGGCCGAATTCCGCGAATTCGGCCTGGCACTTGGCGTCAGGCAGATCACGGCCATCCCGATGTCGGCGCTCAAGGGCGAGAATGTCGTTCTCTCCGGCACTGAGGCAATGCCCTGGTATGAAGGACCGACCCTGATCGAGGCGCTGGAGCTTGCCACCAGCCGCTCCACCCAGGCCGGTGGTTTCCGCCTCCCCGTGCAGCGTGTCGTGCGCCCCGGCGAAAGTTTTCGCGGTTATCAGGGTACGGTATCGGGCGGTGCGATCAAGCCGGGTGACTCGGTTGCGATCCTGCCTTCGGGTACTGTCGCGAACGTGAAGCAGATCGTCACCTTCGATCTCGTGCGCAATGCTGCAGTGGCCGGCGATGCGATCACGCTCGTTCTCGACCGGCAGGTGGATGTGGCGCGTGGAGACATCATTGTCTCCATCGACGGCCAGCCGATGACCGGCACATCCTTCGACGCGCAGCTCGTGTCGCTTCAGCCGGGTGGCATCGAGCCGGGCAAGCGTTACTGGCTGAAAAGCGGCGCGCGCCGACAACGGGTAACGATCGAACCTACGTCGCAGCTCGATCTTTCGACCGGCCAGTGGAAACCGCATGCCTCGCTGCTTTCAATGAACGCGATCGGCAAGGTGCATCTTTCCTTCGAGGAGCCGGCGGTGTTCGATGCCTATGAGCAGAACCGCGCCACCGGCGCCTTCATCCTGATCGACCCCGACACGCTGAATACGGTTGCCGGCGGCATGGTTACCGCAAAGCGCGCAGATATCGGCGGCATCCATCGCGGCAAGGAAGGCGAACAGCGCGTCGTGCTTTCACTGCCCGCGGATCTGGCCGAACAGCTGATGGCAAGCGAACTGTTCGCATCACGCCGCGACGAGGCGGACATCAGGAGACTGACGGCCGCAGAAGCAGCCGAGTTCTTCTCCAATGCCGGAAGCGATATCTGATCGCAAGCATGTCACGAGGGCGGCGCAAGCCGCCTTCCTGTTAGACAACGGCGTTGTAACTCTCAGTGCCAGCGCTCTCAGATCACAAATTATAGAAACAAAAAAAGCCCGCGAAAGCGGGCTTTTTCATCTGCGTTCATTGCCTAGCCGCCGAATAGCGCCTCTGAGCTGCTTCTGCTCAATGGCTGGGGCTAGAAAACAAACATGTACAGCAGAACGATTACAAAGACAGGAACACCCATTGCCCACAACGCGATACCTTTAAGCATAGTCACCTCCATCGGTTTAGATGGGCTGATAACGCCGGGTCTCTTCAGCTGTTCCCAAAAATGAGAATACAGGACTTGCCGGTCGAGCTTCATCGATCTCGGAGGTGATGGTCGAGGCGGCAGCGAAAGGGTTTAAACAGACTACTCACACGCAAACCGAGGCTTCCGGATCGTGCCGACAAACGCGTTCTAAACGCCCAAATGATGAAACAGTCCGCAATCGGTCCGTTTATGAGAAAAGGGCTTCTGTGGGGAAAGTCTTTCGGGATCTAAAACCTTTGCTCTGAAAGGTTTCTAACTGGTCGGAGTGGCAAGATTCGAACTTGCGACCCCCACGTCCCGAACGTGGTGCGCTACCAGACTGCGCTACACTCCGTGACCAGTGGCGCCTCTATAGAACAGCATTTTTCCTTCGACAAGCACCGTTTTCGAAAAAAATGTGACAAGGCCTAATTCGTTTGTCGCACCTTGTGGAACTGTCGTGAATCCGTTGCAAAAAAGCGGCGCTTCAAGAATTTGATGTCAAAGCCGTCCCGTGATCTCGCGGTGAGCCAGGAAAATCTGCTAGCTGGAACATGACATATGTTCCGCAGGCATTGCTTGGGGACAAGCCCATCACACAAGGATTTTCACGGATCATGAGCCGCCGCCTCATCGCATCGACCGCCCTTCTCGCGCTTGCACTTTCCAGCTGCACGACCGTAACCATAACCGACAGCCCGATATCCAAGCGCTGGGTCGGCCACTCCGCCGGCGAGTTCTTTGCAAAATACAATCCGCCGATCGATGACGTCGCATCCGGTTCCAGCACCGTCTATAGCTGGCGCGGCGGCTACAAGCGCATCAAGCTGGAGAACGGCAAGAGCGCCAGCGTCAGCTGCTCGGCCAAGATCACCGTTTCCTCCGATTACACGATCCGCAATATCGAGATCACTGCCGACCGCCCCGGCGCGACCGGACCGAGCTATTGCCAGGAACTACTGGCCGGCGCGTAACAGCACCTGTAGAGACTTGCGTAGCACCGCTTCTCCGGGCCGGTGCTACGCCTCAGAACACGCGCGATGGCTGCAAATCTTGGCAGCCCTCTGGAGCCGCCACTGTTTTTGGTAGCATAAACCGCCGATTTGACATAATTTAGCGGCAGTTTCCGGCAGTTTTTCAACCAGGGTTCCCAGACGCGCTTGTCCTATTTAGCAACTCACGCTCGTGTCGTCAGCGCATTGGTAATGCGCGAAATGTCGACGCGCTTCGGAGCAAAGCCGGGCGGGTATCTCTGGGCTTTTCTCGACCCGGTCAGCCATATCGTCTTCCTGTCCGTCATATTCATGGCGATCGCCCATATGCCGCCGCTCGGCACCAGCTTTCCGCTGTTCTTCGCCACGGGTTATATCGGCTTTCAGTTCTATCAAGCGATGGCCGGTTATCTGAACAGCGCCGTCAGCGGCAACAAAGCTTTGCTCAGCTATCCCAGCGTGGCACCGATCGATACGGTTGCCGCGCGCTATGCACTGCAGCTCGTCACGACCTCGATCGTCGCTATCGTCGTACTCGGATATATTGTGTTCACGGTTCGCCATCCCGTTTCCATACATCTACCACCGATACTGGAAGCTATCGCTGCGGCAAGTCTGATCGCGCTCGGCATCGGGCTGGCAAATACCGTCCTGTTCATCATGTACCCGATCTACGAAAAGCTGTACGGCATTATCACCCGTCCGCTTTTCCTCGTATCCGGCGTCTTCTTCCTGCCGGACTCATTGCCGCCGATCGCCAAGGATGTAATACTTTTTAACCCTTTGGCCCATATCCTCATGCAATTCAGGACCGGATTTTATCCGCAATACCGGGCCGCCGGGTATGACGGGTTTTACGTCTGGTGCGTTGCAGCCAGCCTTATGTTCGTAGGGCTTGTGCTGTTTACGTCGTGCAGAGCAAGGCTGAGAGACAGATGATACGATTGGAACGCGCGACCAAAGAGGTGCGCATGAAGGGTGTCAGGAAAATGATCCTCGACGACGTGTCAGTGACCTTTCCGCGCGGCAAAAGCATCGGGCTTCTCGGGCGCAACGGCGCCGGCAAGTCGACCCTGCTACAGATCATCGCAGGCACGCTCGAACTCGACCGTGGCCGTGTCATCCGGCAGGGAAAAATCTCATGGCCGCTGGGCTTTCAGGGCAGCTTTCAGGGAAATCTGTCCGGCGAGCAGAATGTCCGCTTTGTTGCCCGCATCTATGGCGTCGATACCGATGAGCTGGTTGCCTATGTTGCCGAATTCGCCGAACTCGGGCAATTCTACCATGCGCCGGTTAGAACCTATTCTTCGGGCATGAAGGCTAGGCTCGCATTCGGGGTAAGCATGGGGATCAATTTCGACTATTATCTGGTCGACGAAATCACCGCCGTGGGCGATACCAATTTCAAGCGGAAATCGCAGCAAACCTTCAAGGAAAAGCTGAGCGATTCAGACGTGATCATGGTCTCCCACAGCACCGGAACGTTGCGCGACTATTGCCAGACGGGCATCGTTCTGGAAAATGGGCAGATGACCTACTACGATGACATCAACGAGGCCATCGCCGTGCATGAAAGCAATATGAAGAGGCACTGATTTTGAACCAGACGGCTCCAAACACCGTATCAGGCAATCAAGTTGCTCTGCCCTCCGAGAACGGCCAAGCCGCGCCGAAGAGCAGAAACCTGCGCCTGCTGGAATCGCTGCTAGAACGCCCTGCGTCCGTGCCGGCTCCGTCTGTACAGCCTGCTCAACCGGCATCGCCTGAGATCACGATAGACACCGTATCGCCGGAACCTGCTAAGCGGGGTTGGCTGTCAGCACTTAAAACGCGGCATATGGCGATCGTTGGCGGTTTTCTCGCCCTGGTCGCAGTGCCTTCAGTCGTCAGCACCGGTTACATGGCCATCATCGCGGCCGACCAGTATCACAGCTTTTCGTCCTTCTCCGTGCGCAGCATCGATGCCGCCCCGTCGAGCGACCTGCTCGGCATGTTCTCGCAAAGTTCATCCGGCAGCACGCTTTCCGATTCCTACGTACTGGTCGACTTCATCCTGAGCGAAAGGATGGTGCAGATGGTCGACGAGGCCTTTGGCCTTGATACGGTATTTGCACGCCAGGGCATGGATTTCTTCTATGGTATCAGCCCGGATATGCCGATCGAAGACAGGCTGGCCTACTGGCGCAACATGGTGACCGTGAATTTCGACCAGACCTCGGGCATCATGGACCTTCAGGTGAAGGCGTTCAGCCCCGAAATGTCGCAAAAGGTCGCCGACTTCGTCATCGCCCAGAGCGAAAACCTGATCAACGACCTGTCGCTGACAGCCCGCAACGAGGTGCTCAAGACGGCGCGGGACGAGGTTCAGACTGCCGAAGACCGCCTGACCCAGACTCGCGCGTCGCTTAGAAGCTATCGCGACGCCTCGCAGGAAGCCGATCCGGTCGAAGGCGCAAAGCTTGCGGCCCAGCTGATCGGCTCACTTGAAGAACAGCTGGTCAAGCTCAAGACCGAACTTTCGACAGCACTGACCCAAATGGGCAGCAACACTCCGCGCGTGCGTCTCATCCGTTCGCAGATCTCCAGCCTAGAAGACCAGATTGCGAAGGAACGTCAGCGCTTCGGTAGCGGCGTTTCCGGAAAAGGCGGTCGCTCGACAGGTCAGGCAACCGATGTTGCCGGTCGTATCGCGCTTTATGAATCGATCCAGACGCAAAACGAGTTTGCCGAGCGCGCCTATACGGCTTCGCTTGCCTCTCTCGAAAAGGCCCGTGTAGAAGCGGGCGCGAAACAGCGTTATCTGGCGGTCTTCATAAAGCCGACCCTGTCGCAGATGGCACAATATCCGCACCGCCTGCTGAACCCGATCCTGGTGACCCTGGCAGGACTGCTGCTCTGGGGTGTCGCCGTGATGGTCTTCTATAATATCCGCGACCGACACTGACGGTATCCAGACGGTGCGGAAACCTGATCCGCACCGCCGGCAGTTCCCTTCGCCTGAAGACGAGGCACGTCCTTGAACTACCTGACCACTCATATCCGCATCGTCACGGCTTTCGTGATCCGCGAAATCGCGACCCGATATGGCCGGAGTCCGGGTGGTTATGTGTGGGCCCTGCTGGAGCCGGTTGCCTTCATCGGGCTGATGTCGATGCTTCTGGGGTCACTTGGAAGGTTGCCGGCGCTCGGGACCAGTTTTACGCTGTTTTATGCCACGGGCTACCTTGCCTTCAGCATGTACAAGGGCATGGAGGGTTATCTTGTATCGGCGATCAGCGGTAACAAGGCCCTGATGAGCTACCCGAAAGTATCGCCATTCGATGCGGTGGTTTCGCGTTTCATCCTGCAGGCAATGACGTCGTGTGTGGTGACCTGGATCATTCTTTACGCGGCATTGTGGACGACGAACCAGCCAGTCACCATCCAGTGGACCTATATCGTTGAGGCGATTGCATTTGCCTGGATCATGGCGCTCGGGGTGGCGCTCGGCAACACCGTGCTGTTCTTCAAGTTTCCGCTTTACCAGAAGATCTTCGACATCGTCATGCGGCCGCTTTTCCTGCTATCGGGCGTGTTCTACGTGCCGTCGCATATGCCGCATCCGTTCTCGGACGTGCTTCTTGCCAATCCGATAACCCAGGTCGTTGTGCTGTTCCGCGAAGGGTTTTATATCCAGCACGGAGACACCGGGCTGGATATGCCCTTTCTCATCACGACATCGACAGGACTTCTGTTTGTCGGAATGCTTCTTTTCACAGTTTTCCCGGTCGCGCGCGCGCGCGACTAAACGATCTATGCTACCGCCGGAAAATCGCCTTGATAAGCCCCATGGCGGAACGGCTGTGCGCCTGCATTCGATAATTGACGACGCGCTTTGCCCGTTCGGATGAAAGCATGAAGGTCAGCGCGAAAAAGACTGTCATCGAAAGTTTGACCTTGGCGGAGTACGGATAGGTCCACAAAAGCGACAGCAGAAACAGCAGCTGGCGCAGCCCAACACGTGCGCTGTTTGCGATTGCCAGATAGAAGCTGCGTTCCTGATGAAAATAGGCGCGATTGGCGGTCACAAGGCGGGATCCGAGACCTGTCTTACCAAGAAGCGAGCGCAGATGCTCCAGCCGGTGTTCGAAACGCTCCGCCTCGCGCTTGAGCGGGATCGGGTTCAATTCATTGCCGAACCCGGAATCATTACGGTCATGCACCCGGTAAAGGCCGAGCGGCCTCGAAAGACTTATGATGTCACCCATGAAAGGAGCCACGAACAGGATGACGCCATCGACAGCGCGTTCGTAATCAGCTCCTTCTATCAGTTGGCAGACATCCCTGCGAAACACATTTCCGGATGTCGGAGGGCTTGTATACGATCCGGTTTTCAGAACTTCCCGTATGAGCAGTTCCCTTTCGCGAAAATCGGAAAGCGGCGGGACGGGGCCGCTCACGACCCGCCGCTGCGCATCCATTCTCAGCAGCGGGAACTGAAGTTTTGCCACATCCTTGTCGAGGTGCCAGAGGACTTCCGTCAGGGCGCCGGGCAACAATTCATCGTCGGCATCGAGAAATAGGACAAAAGGGGCCGTCGTCTCCTGTAGCCCGCGAAGGCAGGCGAGCCTTTGCCCTGCATTTTCGATATGGTACGCCCGGACGCCAGTTCGGCATATTTCGTCCCAGGAATTATCCGTCGATCCATCATCGATGACGACCAGTTCACAATCCCGCCGACCCTGCCTCACAACGCTTTCAATGGCATCGGTGACATAATCGGCGTAATTCCAGCAGGTTACGATCACCGCCAATTTGGGAGAGCCGGTAGCCCGCATATCCATGGAAATGTTTTTGCCCTGACCCGCCACCATAGCCTCAAGCGTTTTCAAGGCAATGTCGTCGGTCATGACCGTTGCCTGTTGATGATATAACCGACAAGATTGGCTCCGGCCCTGCGGAGCTGCTGCTCCGCGTTTTTCACGGCTTCCTGCGTCGTGCGACCCCATCGTGTCACGAGGACGACGACATCGGCTTGAGACGCAAGAGCCAGGGCGTCCAACGAACTATCCAATTCCGGAAGATCGATAATAACATCACCCTTCTGACGCGCCGCCTCAATGATCTCCCGGATGCGCGGGTGACGGAAATTGGAATAGATATTGGTCACCGCGTCACGCGAGAGGACCGGCAAAATCGCAATCCCTTCCCGCTGCTCGAAAGTTATCTCCGCGATATCCGCTTCCGAAATTGCGGCATCTGCAAGCGATGCGAGCGGGCCGCCCGATACGCCCCTGGTCTGTTCACCGCACCAGAACACGGTTGCGTGACGCCCGCTGCGATTGAGCATATCTGCAAGGTTGAGCGCGAGCGCCGATCCGCCAGCGTCACGGGAATAGCCCGCCAGCGCGATCACGGTGTTCTTGTCGGCCTTCTTGTGGGTATAGGAGATATCGATCAAGGTGCGCAGGTCACGGATGGCCGCCGCATGGCGCTGCATCCGCTGTCCGGCCCCGACCCGCTTCGCAAGCTGCAATCTGCCTCCGACCTCCGGGATCTGAGCCATGCAAGGCATCGCGGTTTCAGTTTCCAGATCCTTGGGACTGCGGACCTTGCGATCGAAAGCAATACTCATGGCCAGTGCAGCCATACCGAAAAACAATCCCAGCACGCCGCCGAATGCCACGATAAGAGAGGTCTTTGGACTTGACGGAGCAAGAGGGGGAAGTGCGGCGCCAGTGATTTTGGCGTCGGCATCCGGTGTCGCGGCCTTTGGCAGCGTGCCTTCCTTCATCGCCTGGGTGGCCGTCGCGATCTGGGCGGACAATGCATCAAGTCGCCCCTGCAGGGTTTCCGTGCCGGCGCTGGCAACCTGCTCCTTCGAGGTGACGGATTGCAGGATATAACCGGAGATGACGGCATTGGCGACGCGCGCGGGCTGAGTTGGGTCCGTGGACCAATAACCGACCGCAACAACATAGGACTGGCCGACACGGCGTGCGGACACTCTCTCAACGAAGTTGGCGAAAGCAACGCGCTTGAGATTTTCTTCCGGGCTCTGGGTGAGCGTGGAGGCGTTATTTTCCGCCGGCTGCCCCGAGAAAGTCGACCGGACCCACTCGATCGGGCCGATAATGGCCGACTTGAGCAAGCCCACAGGCTGGGGCGCAAGCTCCGGGCTTTCATACAATTTCAGGCTTTCGAAAACAGCCGAGAGAAGCCGCTCAGAGAGAATGATCTGCAGTTCACTTTCGGCGCTGTTCAGATCAAGCCCCTGCTGCAATATCGAGCTGGCATTGGCGAACTGGCGCGGTTCGAGCAAGATCGTGGCTGTCGCATCGTAGGTGCGCGGCAGAGAATGCGCGTAAAGCGCTGCGGCAACGATACCTGAAAACATGCAGGCAAGCAGGCGAAGCTTGTATCGCCACGCGATGACAAAAACCAGTTTAAGGAACATGACAGGGCCATCGACCCTGTTATCCTTTGCCAAGTTATCTATCGGCCAGATGCGCGACGCTCGCTCGACGGGACCAGGTCTGTCAAAAGTCATCGTGCGGCACCTCCGCCAAGGCGCTCGAGTTTGGTGGGCGGAACATCTAGAGAGGCCGCTCTTTCCGGGTTGATTTTGCCGCACAGAAGATCAGCCAAGGCCGCTAGATTTCCCTTTACCCTGCCCCGCCGGTCGATAAACGGTTCCGGGGCCACAGACTTTGCGAAATTCATCGACATGTTGCGCCAGATCTGGCCGATCGCCTGTTTGGTCGTCATCGTTCCCTTCCGACGTAGATAAACGGGGTTTATTACCTGCGAATATCCCAGGCGCTGGCCACTAACCCGGCCAACCTTCACTCCCATGTGAACACCATAGGCTTCGGCGCATTTGACCAGGTCCCCACCCTTTTTCGCCAGTGATGCACCAAAGTCGCGATCCTCCAGCCAGCCATAAAGAACGAGACGTTCGTCGAAGCGATTATCGCCTATCGCCGATACTCTGTACGCCATGTTGCAGCCGTAAGGGCTGAACGGGCGTTCCCAGACCGATCCCTCAGTCGCAGGGGCCTCATCGACAAGCTTGACCGCCTCAGCAAAGGGTATGCCCGGCCCCTTGATACCATCAGCGACCACGCGCCCCGTAAAGCCCACCACACTGCTTTCATCCGCAAAGGCGCGCGCCGCGGTAGCAAGCCAGTTCGGGTCGGCAACGAAATCGTCGTCCAGAAACACGAGAACGTCAATTCCCGCCGGCAAATGATCCAAGGCGTTGTTGCGCTGGGCCGGCAAGCCCGCCTTTCCGGTGAGCACCTCTACACGATCATCATCGGCAAGATCTCCAGCATCACTGCTATCCACGCAGGAAAGAATTACCCGCTCTGGCGCCAATGTCTGCGTTTCCAGAAGGTGACGGACGGTCTGCGACACGACCTCTGGACGACCGCGGGTGGCGATGGCGACAGCGACCCTGGCAATGGGCGGCGCTGCCGGCGCAGGAGGCGCCAGACGGGCCGTCGGCTCTTCAAGCAGTTCGCAATATCCTGCTGCGGTCTCGCGCCAGGAGAATTTCTGCATCTGGACGAAACCCTTCGCACGCAGGTCGTCCGTCAGCGAAGCCGAGTCCCTCAGGGCCTCGACGTAAGCTATCCATTGAGCAGGGTCGAAGGGCGAAGCCATCAGCGCGGCATCGCCACAGACTTCGGCCATGCTCGAATGGTAAGACGATATGACCGGGCATCCCAGTGCCATCGCCTCGACGACAGGCAAGCCGAAACCCTCATTCAGCGAGGGAAAAGCAAGGCACAGGGCATGTTTCAGAAAATAGGCGATGTCGTCATCGGAAACCCGACCGGCCATTATGACATTGTCGTGCTGCCCCGCCGCACTTTCGCTGAAAATACCGAAATCCCCCCCGGCGATGACGATATCTATTCCAAGCCTATCCAGGTCCGCGGCAATCCTCGACAGAAGCGCCAGGTTCTTGTGCCTGGCGCGGGATCCGAGTGCAAAAACATACCGGCGGGACCGCGCTGCAATCGCCTGAACGATCCCCGGCGCAATGTCGGCCGCATCGGCATTCCATTGCAGGACATGTTCGTAGCCGTTCGGCAGGACAGCGATATCCTTTGCCTCTATCGGCAGGTAGCGGGCAAGCTGGCGCGCCGAGGCATGCGAAACCGTCGCGATCCGCATCGCCCGTCTGGCGAGAACCGGCTGGATAGACTTGTAGGCCGTCCGGAACGCCAGACTGTAGCTGTCAGGCGCTGCGAAAACGTTGCCGTCATGGATACAGACGATCTGGTTTTTCTTGGCGACAGGAGCCGTATTGCAGAGATTGAGCAAGGGGCCACGCCATTTCCACGGCAGAACGCATTGTTCCCACGCATGGCCGTTGAGGCGGCTGGCGATTTCAATCCGCGAAAATGCGTTCAGACCTGGATCGGCAGCGCCCGAAGGAACAAGAAGCGGAGCGACCACCTCGCCACCATTTGCCTCATCCAGGGCCTTCAGCACATTCAAGGCGTAGCGCTGCACGCCGGTTGGCGTCTGGGTCAGAAAGCGGCCGTTAACTGCAAAACTATCCTTCAGGCCCATCGATAAATTCCAACGCTTTCCCTGCTACAGAAACTATTGTTGAAATCATTTTCCAGTAAAAATACCGGACACTTCAATAACAATAGCACGATAAATTCCAGTTTCAGCACTGAATATTTGAAATAGTTAATCCCGAAGGGAGTACAGCCCGATTTTTCGACGAGATATCTATCGGACTCACCAGCGCTCGAATGATCCGCGCAATGCCAAAAGGCATTATTCCTCAATAGCTTCCACGCGCATTCAAAACAGCAGGTATGGTCTTGGCCATAATCACCAGATCGCCGACAAGACTGCGATTGGCGACATAAAGCGCGTCGAGCTGCACGCGCTTGACGTAATCGGCATCGCTTCGCCCGCTAACCTGCCACAATCCCGTCAGCCCCGGACGCACGCGAATATAATCGGCGTAGTTCTGACCATAATAAACGGTCTCGCTGGGAACGATCGGGCGGGGACCGACAATGCTCATATGGCCGAGAACGACATTCACGAGCTGCGGAATCTCGTCAATGCTGCTCTTGCGCAGGAAAGCGCCGAACGGCGTGATGCGCGGATCGTTCTTCAGCTTGCGCGTGGCCGCCCACTCCGCTTGCTCCGCAGGATTATCCGCCAAGTATTTTTCAAGCAACGCTTCGTTATTGTTGACCATGGTGCGAAACTTAAGGCACGGGAACATCCCCCCGCCGCGCCCAATTCTGCTATGAGCAATGAAGATTGGCCTTCCCTGGATCAGCAGCAATACGAGAGCCGTTATAAATATTAATGGCACAAGAACAAACAAAGCCGTTAGAGATAAAAGAATATCTAAAGCTCTCTTAGCAAATAAAGACAGCCCAGGAGACAGCTTTAACTTGAACTTGTCGAAAACAAATAATCGCTGAACGCCACTTTCCCCGGCGTTTGCATTGACGTCACGCATTGACGCACTCCATATCAGCAGATGTGATTAAAGGTCAGTCGATTTGCATGCACTGCGTAGCACTGTTAATCATTGCTAACAAATGCTTAAAAGTTTGACAATATATTTATTGACTGTAGTCTATTTAAAAATGTTAGAAACTCCAGAAAGTCTTTACTGAAGCTTTCCGGACTGTTCTCCCTTAGTTCTTCTTTGGAACAACCAGCATTACAGGTTTATCCTCAGAACTATCGGACGCTAATACGATTTATAGAATATAACGATTCTCGTGAGGTGGCTCATGCGCGTGGCAATTATCCACTATTGGCTCGTCGGAATGCGAGGCGGCGAGAAAGTCCTTGAGGCTATCTGCAAGATTTATCCGCAAGCTGACATTTACACACATGTATATGACAAGGCTTCTATATCAGCTGCAATCAATTCACACACAATTTATCCAACGTTCATCAATTCTTTGCCATACGCAAAGCGTATGTATAAAAAATACCTTCCCCTGATGCCGATGGCGCTGGAGCAACTGGATTTAAGTCAATATGATCTTGTCATCAGTAGCGAATCCGGCCCCGCCAAGGGCGTTATTCCGAATTCTCCGGCCGTGCACATCTGCTATTGTCATTCACCGATGCGATACGTCTGGAACATGTATCACGAATACTATCGGAAGTCAGGTATAATGACGCGGCTAATGATGCCGCCGCTCGCGCATCGCCTCCGGGCGTGGGATATCGGCACGGCAAGCCGGGTCGATCATTTCGCCGCCAACTCGGTCACGGTCGCCAACCGGATCAGAAGCTATTATCGCAGGGATGCCGATGTCATCCACCCACCCGTCGACACTCAGGCCTTTCGCCCGGTGCCCATGCAGGAGGTCGGCGACTATTATCTGATGGTCGGCGAGCTCGTCGGCTACAAGAGGCCGGATCTGGCAGTAGAGGCATTCAATCTGATGAAGAAAAAACTCGTCGTCATCGGCGGCGGCGAGATGCTGGACTATCTTCGCAAGATTGCCGGCCCGACAGTCACGATCATGGGCTCACAATCTTTCGACGTGCTGAAGTATCACTATGCACGATGCAGAGCCCTGATCTTTCCGGGCGAAGAAGATTTTGGTATAGTCCCGCTGGAAGCCATGGCAAGCGGTCGTCCTGTCATCGCATTTGGGCGCGGCGGAGCAACCGAGACGGTCATCGATGGCAGGACGGGCGTTTTCTTCAAGGATCAAACCGTAGAGACGCTTATCGACGCCATCGACCGGCTGGAGCGTATGGACTTCGATCCGGCCGATGCCGTGACACGCGCCGCAGATTTCGCCACACCTGTGTTCATCAGGAAATTCAGTAACTTTGCGTACAAGGCGCTAGGCACCGAGCCGCCGCCGGCCGTGAGACCCGCACAGATAGCATGACACAGGTGAAATAGCCGAAGGAGCATAGGGAACGTGACGCATACCAATTCCTCCTGCCGCCGTAACCGCAAAGCACTCTTTTCCTTCCCCGCAGGCGCTTGGATACTTGCGCTTGCCTCGGGCATGCTCGTATCGACCTTCGGGCAGGCCCTTGCAGCCACCTATCTTCTCGGTCCGCTCGACGTGTTGAAGATCCGTGTTTTCGAATGGCGGCCGAGTGCGGGTATTGCCTATGAGTGGGTGCCGCTGACTGGGGAATTTACGGTTTCGGCCTCGGGAACGCTGTCACTGCCGATCGTGGGTACAATTCCGGTTGCCGGCAAGACGCCGGAGGAAGTCTCCGAGATCATCGGCGAGCAACTTCAGGCCCAGATCGGCCTGCAAAAACGGCCGAATGCATCGATCGAAATCTCCAGTTACAGGCCATTTTTCGTTACGGGCGCAGTTGGAACACCCGGCAAGTTCAATTTCCTCCCCGGCCTTACCGTAACCCAGGCGCTCAGCATGGCGGGAGGAAGCGGAAGCGTTGACCCTCGGGTCATGGAGGTCCAGCGCGAGGCCCTTGTGAACCAGGGAACGATGCGAGAGCTTGAAGCAGAGCGGCTTGGTCTCATAGCCAGACAGGCCCGCGTGGATGCCATGCTGGCGAAGAACAGCAAGATCAATTTTCCGCGCGAACTGACGGAACGCTCGTCCCAGACCGCCGTGATGCAGGTGATGCGAAACGAGCAGGCGCTTCTGGACAGCCGCCTGCGCTCTATGGATTCCGATCTTACCGCGCTTGAACAGTCCAAGGTTCTTGCCAAGAACCAGATCGAAGGACTTAAGCAGAAGGAAGCGTCGCTGACGAAGCAGATCGATCTCGCCAACAAGGATCTGAGCTCGGTCAACAAGCTGGTATCACAAGGGCTGACCGTGTCATCACGCCAGCTTGGCGCGAACCAGAATCTCGCGGATCTCGAGAGCCGCAATCTCGACGTATCGCTTGCCCTTTTGACTACTCAGCAGGATCTGACGAAACTCGACCAGGACGCATTGGCCGTCGTGGAGAAGTTCAAGGCATCCGCACTGATGGAAGCATCAGAGCTCAGAGACAAGCTTGCAGCCAATGACGAGAAGATGAGAACCTCGCAGGCACTGCTCCTGAATATCGAGATGCGCGTGCCGGCGGCTCTATCCGCGCTGAATGCCGAAGGCCGCCCGCGTACGATCACGAAAATCAGCCGCACGATCAACGGCGCGGCGGAAACATTCGTGGTCAAGGACGACGACCCTGTCCAGCCAGGCGATGTCATTCGTGTAGAGCCTCAACAGAATGCGGTGACGCAAAACGGGAGTGCCTCACAGTAACCGGCATCAACCTTAATAGAGAGGAAAACTCGCCACGGCAGCGTTCGGGGCTTGATCCAATACGCATAGACATGCGATATTAATATTAGAGAATCCTAATTAAAATTGGGTAATGAATGGCTACTTGGGTCCTGATCCTTTCCGCCGCCATTGGCGCCGTTTGTGGAATCTGGCTTCATGTCGTTGTCTTCACAATACTTTCCGTATTCGTCGCGATCGTCTATCTCTTGACCGCATTCCTATCGGGACTTTCATTGGCATCTACCTTCATATGGATCTTGATGCTGAGCACTGCGCTTGGCGCTGGTTATATTGCCTCTCATTTCGTGCGTTACGTCGCCCATAGCCGGGCACATAAAGCCAAGCACCGACATTCGGAACTTGATGCCGGCACCAAATATCTTCACGATCAGCAACAACCCTGACCGGCACGACAAATAGCCGAAGGCGTGTTCAGGCCGGATGCGGATAATTTTGGCATATTCGAAGCGAATATTCATTTTTTGCAATCGAAATCCAAGCCACGCGTTGGCTATACTGATGCTTCTTACTTAAATCAAATATACGTATCAGCGTTTATTTTCGATGGACGCCATGTCTATCGCTAGTCTAACTTATCAATACATACAGAAACACTGAATAACCGGCGATCAATCTCGTGAGGAATTCAATCCATTTCACGAACATCGGGAAATGGATAAATCAGGCGATCATCCCAGAGCCGCTGACCTGCCAGGACACACGTAACTTCCTTGAAGATAGGATCGGACATGTCGAAGCTGCCGCGTAGAACATTCGTCAAGGCATCGGCACTGGCAGGGGCCGGGGTGATGCTGGGTGGCCGGGCACTGGCAGCAAGTGACCCGACCAGCGGACGCCGCCTGATCTTTGACGAGCAATTCAGAACGATCGACTGGACGATCTGGGAAGCCGGGCGGAAAGCGACGACATTCGATCCGGGCTTTTACGGTAATTCCGCCTTTGCCCGTAGCACCGGCGAGGAGGGCTTCAATCCTTACGCAATCGTCGACGACGACGCGACGGCAAACGGCAAGGCGCTTCGGATCTCGGCAAAATATATCGGACGGCAAATGTCCGTGCCGCATTATTACGGCAACGCGGAGCCGCAGAAGCAATGGATCTCCGGCAATCTTCAGACCGCCCGCGGAGACGGGACAATCCTGAAGGGCTGGCGGACCGGCTATTTCGAAACCCGGATGATCTTTCCCAAACATCCCCTCACATGGCCCGCCTTCTGGCTGATGAATGGCCGCAGCATTCTTTTCCCGAAAACCAGTATCGAGATTGATGTCGTCGAACAGAAGGGGTTCGAACCGACGAATTACGGTGCCTACTTGCACGAGTGGGGCGAGCCAGGGGAGCGGCACGCCGAAGTCGGCGTCAGAACGCCGGTCGACATGACGACGCAATATTGCCGATACGGCATGCTGGTGACCGAGAACGAATGCAGACCGTATTTCGAACGGGAGCCAGTGATCGATCCCGCCAGCGGCAGGCCGACCGTCTGGTCGATCGGGCGCGCCGCGGAAATCAAGTCCAATAACGATGTCTTCTGGCCACTCGTGACCCTCGCGCTGCGTGCGGACGTGCCTTACCCGGACCCCTTGCTTCCCGAACACATGGAGACATCGATGCGGGTGGACTATGTGAAGGTCTATGCGTGAGCAGGCACCGGCGGCGCGAACGACGTCTCACGCTCTTCGGCCGGCACCGCTGTCGCAAGCCCCGCCATGACGAAAAATAAAAGTCCGGTATCCACGGTTGATCCCGATACCGAAGCGCCGATGAGAAGACAAAGGCAACCGTTGCGGCCCGCAAGCCGGACATCACTGTCGAATGTCCGCGGCGTTCCCCGCCTGGTGTAAAAGGCAGACAAAAAGAACAGGCCGAAGAAAATCACACCCGGAATGCCGACATTGGAAAGGAGCGCAATAATGAAGCTCGATGTGCGAGAGGTGCCGAGCCCGACGCCGAGGCCATAAGAGTTGATAAAATTGCTCCAGCCATAGGCATTCCACATGCCCCGTTCGATGCCGGATGCAGAGTTCGCCTTGCTGAACAGCAGAAGATCAAAATAGGCATAAAGCTGGCGGAAAAGATCCTCGTTCATAACGATCATCATGCCGACGAGGACGAGGATGATCGGCGCGAAAAGAACGATACCGCCACTGATCCGGGTACCGGACCGGCCGCCGCAGCGGAAAAAGCAGGTCATGTAAAGGATTGCGAGGCACACCGGCAGACCGAACAGGCCTGCGGACGAAGTGGATCTGATCACCATGATCGATGTCAGCAGGAAGAGAAAACCTGTCAATTTGCTGTAGCGCCCACAAATGCGCATCGTTCCGGCAAAACCCACCACACCCAGGCTGACACCGGCGAATGTGGAAGCTTCCGGCCAGGAACCGACCACGCGCTTGACGCCGGCGACAATCGCCTCGTCATGGAAAGCGTAAGGTGCGTTGCGGATATAGCTGAAGAGTTCCTGGATCGGGGTTCCGTAGGTGACGAGATCAGCAATGCCGAAGAGCAGGTTGGCGGAAGAGAAGGCCAATACGGTACCGGTCGCCGCGCGAAATCCTGCCATGGTAGAGCCCATCGCAACAATCATGACAAAGGTCACAATATTGGCGGTGTTGTAGATGGCCTGGGTGAGATTGCTGGAAACCGGACCGAGCGGCACCGCACCGCCGGTCTCGGGATATTCCGACGAGCCGAGCGGAATGATGTTCATCGTCTCCGCCCACAGCCTCGGAGCGAAAAACCCTGCAAGCACGCCATAGGTCAGAAGGCAGAGAAGCCAAAAAGCGGGTTGCGGAAAGGCCAGCGCGTTGAGTGCGACCTTCATCTTCTCACGGTAGGAGAGCGTTGCAAGCGCCAGGAAGCCAACGAAGAGATGGCCGGGCTGAATGCCTGCCCCGCCGATCATCACCGCAGCTGCTCCGCCGAATATGGTCATCACGCCGAAGGCAATCGCTGTGGCGCGATAACCGGATATCAGGCAGAGGATGCCGACGATAAGCGTGAAAACACCGACGGGCGGGATACTCATCGCGGCAACCCCGCCGTTGTGGTGAAGTGGGTTTGGCGCGCCGTCGAGCGAGTACGTTTCCGCGTTTCCTCAAAACGCGACCTCGCTCCATCTCCCTGTTCTGACGCAATTCCGGTCGTAAAACCGGTTCCCACCTTTAGTCGAATTGCCCTACTCCTCGACCGTACCGGTTAGCCCGAGCGCTGCACGTGCGGCTCGCTCACCGCTCAGGAAGGCGGCGTCGGTCCAGATATAGCCCCACTGGCCGAAGCGGCCGCAATATTCGATGCCCACCTCGTCGAGATAGGCATGCACGGTTTCGACGGCGGCTTTTCGATCAAGATCGAAGATCACGTTGCCAAAGGGCAGCATGATTGCGCTCTTGTGAATGATCTCGGCGCGCGACTGCACGATGCCGGACTTGATCAGCGCATCGATGGCCGGTTCGATCCACTCGTCCGGGCTGCCGGTCAGCGGCCGGTATTTTTCGCTGAAGTAGATTTCCGCCTGCAGAGCGCCACAGCCATCGGGAACACTTTTCTTCGACAGATTGCCACGGTAGCTGACACGCGCGAACGGGATATCCTCATCGTAGAAATAGGACCATTGCGGCTTGGTCTCGATCGGGCGATTGAGCCCGATATTGACGACCACGACCTGGGTACAGGCGAGCTTAGCGGCAGCTTCGCGAACGTCATCAGGCACACCCTTGATCAGCGGAATGACGATCGGGAGAGGCAGGGACGAAATCAGCTTCTTGAAATCATGCGTCGTGCCGTCCTTGAAAGTCAGCTGTTTTTCCTTCGTGTCGATCGCCGCGATCTCATGATCGCAGAGCACTTCGGCCTTGTCGTAAAAACCGCTTATGAAGGATTCGAAACCGCCTTCCGTTGGATAACGGAACTCATTAACGTAAAAAACGTCGAGCGGCTCGTGTTCCAGCGCGCCGCGCAGCACCTCTTCCAGATTAGGGCGATAGAGACGCGGTCCCAGCCAGTCCGTCGACATGTTGCTGGCATCCGTGGTGTGATACTTGCGGGTGTAAACCGCCGGGAAGGTTTCGGCGAAGGTCTTGCCGAAAGCGGCCAGCAGCCAGTCTTCGTAATTGGTGATCTTCGGATTTTCGATCTGGCGCGCCTCAATGAAATCCTTGATGCAATTGACCACAAGATCCGCCGGCAAGCCGTGGAGGTTGACCTGTGCCGGATGCTTGATCCAGTGCCCCTGCCAGTAGTTGTTGCAATAGACATTGCCGACTTCGAATTTCTGGCCGGTCGACTCCGCAAACAGATCCTTCACGCGGGGATTTTTCGTGAACGAGATATGCACGCCCTCGTCGAAGACGAAGCCATCACCATTGCCGAAGCTCGAGGTCAGGCCGCCCGGCCTGGAGCGCTTGTCGTAGATCCTGGCCCGTATGCCATTGGCAAACAGAACGTTGGCGGCGCCGAACCCGGCCATTCCGCTGCCCAAGATCGCATATCCCTGATGCTCCATCATCGTTCCCTTATCACCACTCGTCTCTTCTGGTCCTGGCCCTTCAGTTTACCCAGCGAACATCGTCCGACAGACGTCCCGCATCCATGAGGCGCTCAAGCGTGGTCAGTCGCTTGGCCGCAGCCGGAATGACTTCACGTCCCGCCTGTTTTGCACTCGTCAGACCGTCCACCAACCGCGTGATCGATTCAGACAGGGAGACAGCCGGCTGGTGGTCTGGGGCTGCCTTGGCATAGCGGGTGAAATCCACCTGATAAGAGCGCAGATCCGGCAGTGCGTCCTTGTTGATCGAAACGCGCGTGCCGGGGATCGCCTGGGCGACTGCTTCGGCAAGCTGGAAGACCTGATAATTGTTCTCGTTGCGGCCGGCATTGATCGACACGAAGCGGCCGCCGTTGTCGCTATCGCGCTTGATTGCCCATTCCATGGCTCGCGCCATGTCCTTGACATCGATCAGCGGGCGCCAGGGCGTGCCGTCGCTCAGGACCTTGATCTCGCCGGTCGAAAGAGCCGTTGCGACGAAATCGTTCAACACCAGATCCAGTCTCAACCGCGGGGACTGGCCGCATGCGGTGGCGAAGCGCAGGCAGGTGATCGCCATGTTCGGCGCTTCCAGCTGTTCCAGCGCCTGTTCGGTGGCGATCTTGGACCTTGCATAGGCTGTCAGCGGTGTCAGCGTATCGTTTTCCTTGCGCGGCCCACCCTCGGCAAAGCCGTAGACGCTGCAGCTGGAGGCAAAGACAAAGCTCTTCACACCCGCCTCGGCGGCTGCCGTGGCGATATCGACGCTGGCGCGGTAGTTGATGCCTTCCGTCTGCTTTTCGAAACGGGCACCGATCGGATCGTTGGAAAGAGCTGCGAGATGTACGACCGCATCCACGCCTTCGAGCAATTCCACCGGAAAGTCACGGACATCGCCGAAGACCTGTTTGTCGAGCACACGCTCGGGAAATTCATCAGGCAGCGTCAGGCATTGGGCGAAATAACCGGTATCGAAACCGATAAGCTCCGCGTCCGGCCAGACCGAGCGAAAATGTGCTGCCACGACCGGGCCGACATAACCCATATTTCCGGTGATCAGGATACGCATGTACGAACCGCCTCTATCTTGTGGTTGTGGTTGTCGAAAGAACGGTGACGGCGGGGCTCGCCCCGACCACCTTTTCAAGCTGCACCGGCCGGTAGCCGATCTGGGTGAGCGTGCGTATCAGCATGCCGTAACCCGCCCTTCTGGCTTCGCGCGGTTTGCGCATTGCACTTGTGGCGCGCAGGAGATGCAGGCCGTTGCGAATATTGGCGGCGATATGGCTGACCTTGCGGCCGCCATCGGTTATGCCGCCATAGATCAGTTTCGGCTGTGGAACTCCCCGGAACGTGCTTCTGACTTCCTTCAGGTCGCCTTCCGGATCCATGCCCAGCCTCTCGAAGGTCTTGTAGACAGCGCCGGTATAGAGCGGCCTCGTATGCAGGATCGGCGAGGCATCGATGAAGGCGGCGCGATAGGCGGGCTTTGCCATCATCATGGTCCAGATATCATCCAGCCCCCAGCCGGTCGGCCAACGGGCAAGGATGGGAAGGAGCGTGCGCAGATAATCCGTGCGGATGATCGGGCACATCGGTTCGACATAATTCGAATATCGCAGCGTAAATCCCGGGCAATGCGCCGTGACCGGATAGGAGATATGGCTCGACGGGAGGAGTGACGGCTGACCTATATCCAGGTCGTTAGACGTCATGAGGTCGAACAGGTTCGACAGGCCATTCGGCTCGAACAGCAGGTCGTCATCGGGAAACATGATGTAGTCGTAGCGGTCAAGCAGATCGGGATTCGCCCGCAGGTAGCGACAGGCGCTATCCCATTTCGTACCGGTGTCGACGGAGAGCGGAAAGTCTCCGTCATCGAGATCCGACTGCTGCTCATCGTAGGTGCTCAGCTGCAGATCCCAGTTTCGCGACGCCTTCGGCTCGACCAGCCAGTTGCGGTGCAGCGACAGGCGGCCGACGCGTGCGAATACAAGGTTGCGGACTTGGTTGGCGTCAGACATCAGCCCACCTCGATCTCCTGAGGATAGGGAATGGCCTTGAGGAAGGTTCCGCCCTTCTTCTTGTAATCCGCCTGCTGGGCGACGATTTCGTCGGCAAAATTCCAGGGCAGGATGAGCAGATAATCGGTCGGCGCGTTAACCAGTTCTTCCACCGGCCGGATCGGCAAGCGGACGCCGGGCATGAACTTGCCTACCTTGTGGGTGTTGCGGTCCACGACATAGGAGATCGTGCCGGCCGGCAGATCGGCATAGTTCAGAAGCGTCGCGCCCTTGGCAGCCGCGCCATAAGCGGCGATCGTCTTGCCTTCCTCACGGAAGGCACCGAGCATCTTCCTCAAGTCATCACGGATGCCGGAAACGCGCAGGCCGAAATCACGGTAGCAATCGAAGCCGGTCAGGCCCATTGCATCTTCTTCCGCCTGCATCTTCTGCAGCCGTTCGGACTTGCCCTCGGTCTTCGAGACCCGCAGGCGCAGCGAGCCGCCATGGATATCGAGTTTCCTGGCATCGTTGAGATAAAGCCCGTGACGGCCCATCAGCGGTTCGAGGGCTGCCAGCGAATAATAGAAGAAATGCTCGTGGTAGATCGTATCGAAGGCGCAGGTTTCGATCAGATCCTTGACGTAAGGGAACTCGAATTCGGCAATGCCGTCATCGGCCAGCAGAATGGCGAAACCTTCGACGAAATAGTTGATGTCATTGACATGGGCGAGCACGTTATTGGCCAGCATGACCGAGGCGCGCTTGCCTTCGGCAACCAGCTTCGTTGCCACGTCCTTGCCGAAGAAATCGATGACCGTCGGCACGCCGATCTCGATCGCCGCCTTGGCCGGGCCGCTGGCAGGATCGATGCCCAGCACCGGAATGCCGTGCTCGACGAAATTCTTCAAAAGATAACCGTCATTGCTGGCGATCTCGACAACAAGATTGTCGGCCCCGAGGCCCCGCTCGGCGATGAGATCAAGCGCATGCTCGCGGCTATGGGCAAGAAGGGCCGGAATGAAGGACGAGAAATACGGATAATCTTGGCCGAAAAGGATTTCCGGCGGCACATCCTCGCTAACCTGCAGGAGGCCGCATTCTTGGCAGAGCACCACTTCCAGCGGAAACAGCGGCTCCAGAACGCCGAGCTGTTCGGGTTCGAGCAGCGCGTTTGCAAGCGGCTGATTGCCGAGATCAAGGATCGTATCGAGATGATTGCCGCCGCAGGACCTGCAGGCTGTGATACGGCCGGACTTCGGCGTTGATGCTTCCACCTGAATGCTTGCGATAGTCATGGCCGAACCTCCGTGATTAATTCAGCGTTCAAACATAGATCTGCGGCTTTCCGTATTCTGGAAAACGGCGCCTTGGCGCGTTCCGCGATATCGAGGAGCGAGCGGTTGCCGTCGCATTGGTTCAGGACCCAGAGCAGGTCCATCTGCGAGGCACCGCCTGCTTCTTTCTGCCCGGCTATGGCGCGATAAAGCCCGCGCCGCCCGAGTTGTGGTTCGCCCCTGCCGTCGACGCGGCGATAGGTGGCGTTCTGCTGGAGCAGCTCGAGCAGATCCACCAGCAGCCGAAAGGACTGGCCGAGCGCCTCCGATGTGACGAAGTCGCAATTGTCGAGCGAGGTGTGATATTCCGGGAAAGTGCCATGGATGGCGCGCATCAGGCAGCCGACAGGCAGGGCGATGCCCGGCGAACCGTATTGCCGCTCATCGTAACCGTAGGGCGAGAATTCGAGCATTCCATAAGCATGCCCGCTATGCCGCAGCACATGCTCGGCTGCGAGATCCACCGGAGCACCGTTGACGGTCTTCTTGTAGTGGAACGGACCACCATCGCCGATGCAGGTAAGGACCAGGCCGTGGGCGATCCGCCCGAGGTACGTCTCGTTTCCGGCCAGCCATGTGATCGCGCCGATGGTTGCCGGCAGGAAGAGGAAGCGGATGCCGAAACGCTGCCTGGGCTGCGTCAGGAAATGCCGGCCAAGTGCCGTCGCGACGACGATGCCGGACAGATTGTCGTTGGCAAGGCTCGGATGACAGACATGGACGGAGATCAGGATCTCTTCATCGGTTTCGCCGGGGATGAAGAACTCGCCATAGGTCAGTGCACCATCGGCAAGCTCGCTGTCGATCTCGACCTCGTAAGCTTCGTCCTGCATCGTCACCCAAAGCGAATGCGGCAGGCAGAAACCCCAGTTCTCTGCGTAATAGGAGGTGCGGTATGGGATCGCGTCCGGCTGGTCAGGCAGCGTGTGGATATGCGCCGCCAGCGCCTCGCGAGTGAACGTGCCGCCAACCGGTACGCTGTAGCCGACCACATGCAGGTTGTTGTCAGCGAAATCGACAAGCACCCGGCCATCGAGCGTCTTGATCGTCGCTCCCCGGATATTCCATTCGCGCGGCACTTCCCAATCGAAGACAGGCGTGCCGGTCGGCACCTCGCGGATGTCGAGCGGGATATGCTGCTTCAATGCCTTCAGCGTTGCACGCACGCCGTCGCCGGTGAGGCTGCGCGGCAGCGGGAACAGGGTGCGAAGCAAGGACATCATGTCGAGCGGCGGCAGGATGCCGCCGTCGTCATTGCCTGCAGTCTTGAACACACCATCCAGCATCATGCGGCGCTCCGTTGGAGCCAGGGCATTCTCGCCTCAAGATCCGGCCATTCCCGATCCCTTTCGGAGATTTCCGTCACAGGCTCCGGCCATTCGATCGACAGAAGCGGATCGTCGTAACGCGCTCCGTCATAAAGTTCCGGGTAATAGGCCTCGCCCATCAGGTATTCGACGATCGCGTCCTCGCTCAGCGCCTGAAACCCGTGTGCAAAACCTGCCGGAATGAACAGCATCCTTCCGTCGTCGGCACCGAGCTCGACATGGAAGGTCTCTCCCAAAGTCTTCGATCCCTCGCGAAGATCGACGATCACGTCATGGATACGTCCATGACTGCAACGGACGACCTTGGCATCGGCATGCGGCGCCCTTTGAAAATGCATGCCGCGAACGGCGCCGCGCGTTTTCGTCAGGGACGTATTTCCCTGAATGGGCGTGAACGCGACACCGGCATCATCAAAAAGCTTCGTGCACCATGTGCGGGCAAAACTGCCGCGGCTGTCGCCGTGAACCTTCAGATCAATAAGTTTCGCATCCGAGCCGCCGAGAGAGGTGAAGTTCATGACGCCTCCTCAAGCCTGCGGCTACCAGACTTTCCACTCAGCCGAACGGGATGCCCACATCTCGTTCAGCACCGTCTTGTCCCGCAGCGTATCCATCGGGTGCCAGAAGCCATGGTGACGGTAGGCCATCAACTCGCCCTGCTTGGCCAGTTCGTCCATCGGCCCCCTCTCCCACATGATCTCATCGCCCTCGATGAGATTGAGGACAGACGGGTCCAGGACGAAGAAACCGCCGCTGATCCAGGTGCCGCCATTTTCCGGCTTTTCATTGAAAGTGTGGACCCGCGGATCCTGATCTTCCAGATACATAGCACCAAAACGGCCGACCGGCTGCACTGCAGTCACGGTTGCGCTTTTGCCGTGGTCATTGTGGAATTTCAGAAGCGCGGTCAGGTCTATGTCACCGACGCCATCACCATAGGTCATGAAGAACGGCTCGTTGCCGAGAAGATGCCGAATACGGGCAAGCCTGCCGCCGGTCATCGTGTCTGCGCCCGTATCCGCCAGCGTGACGCGCCAATCTTCGCAAGGCGGGTCGAGATAGGTAACTTCCGATGTTGCAAGATCGAAAGTCACGCTCGATCCACGCATCCGGAGGTCTTCAAAGAACTTCTTGATCAGATGTCCCTTGTAACCGCAGCACACGATGAAGTCTTTCACGCCATGAGCGGCGTATATCTTCATGATGTGCCAGAGAATTGGCTGTCCGCCAATCTCAACCAAAGGCTTTGGTACAGTCGACGTCTCTTCAGAAAGTCTTGTTCCAAGACCTCCCGCCAAAATTACAGCTTTCATAGTAAAACACGCCATCCGCTCTGTGAGATCCGCAAATGGAACTCACATTGAAATACTAAGGATACTCGAATGCTGGCAATTTCACGTGATGACCCAAGCAAAACATAATTTACCGGAGCGAGCAAGAGGTTTTTAATTATTGTTAAGCTTTAAAGAATAACTCGACAGTAATAAAACCGTCATCCAGACAATTGGGCTAAGTTATCCATCACTCGATGTGATATTAATGGCCATCGCGCTTACGTTGCGACTGCCTTGGCAGCCAGGCACGCATCGGACGCCAGAGCCAGAAGCCTTCCCTTGAGCACGCCACGATGGCGTCAGTGTGCGTCAAACAGCTCAAAGCGGCCACCGCCGAGCTTCAGCCTCAGGCCAAGAGCCAGCAGCGTTGCGCCGTAAGCTGCCGCGCCGAAACCCGCAGTCATGACCATCTCCAAGAAATCGGGGATTTCCAGACCGGCGAACTGCATTCGCAACCAATAGACGGCAACGACCATCACTGCGCCGGCCACCGCGACCTTCCACAGATTCCGGATCTGCCGTCGGAACCCGAGATTGAGGAGCTGCCGCAGCTGAAACACGTAGTAGGCACCCATTACTGCGGCCATCAGCAGCCTCGCGTAGATAACGCCCTCGATCGAAAAGAAATAGAAACCGGCCGTGACAGCGATCGTGCGGAGGATGAAATCGATCAGATTTATCCGAAACAGAAGATCTGGACGATCAAGGGCAAGACTAAGAGAAGTCAGCGTCTGGAAATAGGGCACCGGCAGCATGGAGATGGACAGCATGGCCAGATAAGGGGCAGCCTCGGCCCATTTCGGCCCGAGCAGAAGATTAGTGACCAGATCCGCGGTCAGGGCGATGCCGAGCGTGGCAGGCACGCAGATCAGCATGGCGATGCGGATTGCCTTCAGAAATGCCTGGCCGACCCTTGCCCGGTCCGAACTCATCTTCGAAAATGCAGACATCAGAGGCTGCAGAGCCGGACCGATGAAGCTTTGCGTCGGTATCAACGAAACGTCATTCGCCACCGTATAGCGGCCAAGCAAAGCTTTCGGAACATATGCACCGATCATCAGCCGGTCATATTGCCAGTTCAGCGCAGACACGACCTGCGATGCGGTGAACCACCCCATGAAACCGGCAAAATCACCAAGACGCTGAAGAGAGAAAGCCGGGCGATAGCGGGCAAAAACATAGGACATTATTGTCGTTACGCTTGCCGCGACGACGTAATTGGCGACCAGCGCCCAATAACCGCCCTCCGTATAGACGATGACGATAGCGGCGATCAGGCCGCAGACCTTGCTGGTCGTCTCGGCAATAAAGGTCGGGCGGAAATCGATATTGCGGGCGAAGTAGACCATTGCCGGACTGTAGAGCCCCTTGACCACCGTGCCGATCGCCAGAATACAGACAACGGGTACCAGCTCTGGATCACCATTGATCCAAGAATAGGGCCAAGCGCAGCCGATTGTGAGCGCCGCAACAGCGATGCCTCGCAGAACGGCGAGCGTAAAGCCCGTATCCAGATGCTGCTTGTCTATCGTGGGAAGGCGCACGAGTGCCTGGGTAACCGGCACCTCCAATATACTGTCGATAATCAGCACCAGCGCCATGGCCAAAGCCGTCACGCCGAAATCGGCGGGCACGAGCAGGCGCGCCAGGATGAGAAGATTGATAAAGTCGACAACGCGGCCGAACAGGCGCGAGAAGATCAGCCAGGACGCGCCTCTTAACGTGGCAAATGCAAGCATCGACGACCCAACCCTCAAACAAAAGAGACCGTCAGCAAGCCTTCGAGAACAAGGCTCACTTACCTAGAAAACGTCCTTCCGTCCGACACGAAGAACCGGCACGGAAGATGTGACAGACGCGAATTCAACCTAGTCGAAGCGGAGCGTCACCGATCGATAGATGTCGATAAAGAGCGCCAACAGACCTTTCGACTAGATCAACGATACACACAAACAGCCGATAATCTATACTGAAATCAAAGATATCTCGAAATATTTCGTGATTTATGAATTATTAAATTCAAACTTATTGTGCATTTCCTGCATTGACACCCCAGTAATTATAGTGCGGATTTGATATATGTGATATTTATTGAAAGTATTGTTAGCCTTCTGGCCAACTATGGGGGAGAATCGATGCTTGATTCTTACAAGTTGCAGCCGGAAACGGCATCCGAAGCTGACGTCTACGATGCAATCATCCTGGGCGCGGGCATAACCGGCCTTGTTGCTGCATCCGTACTCCTTCGACAAAACAGCACGCGCATTGCGATTATCGACGAGTATCAACACATTGGCGGAAACCACATCGACTGGTCGGCCAATGGCTTCACCTTCGACATAGGCAGCCTGATCTTTCAGGATGACTCTCCACTGCTAAAGCATTTTCCGGAACTGCTCGAACATTACGTTCATATCCATCCGACTTGGGGAAGGCTCAACCCTCAGAGGAAGATTACGCGCTACCCGATCTCGATCGTTGACGACATCCTTCGCGCCGGCCCGGTTGGTATCTGCCGAATTGCCCTCTCCATCATCCATGCGCGGATCCGGCGCCGGCGGCTGCGCAACGCCAAGGATTTCGCCAGGTTCTGGATCGGCGGCTACCTGCTCAAGCGTTCTGGGCTGGAGAACTATATGGCACGCTTTTACGGCGTTCCACCCGAACATATCGACCTGGAACTGGCCGAAAAGCGCATGATGTGGATCAAGGAGCACTCGTCGCTGCGAGGCTTGCTCCGGAAAATGCGCCAGAGGAAATTGCCGCATCTAAAGAACAAGCAGCTGGCAAGGCCAAAGGCAGGCTATGCGGTGCTTTACGAGCCAGCCAAGATAGGCCTCATCGAAAAAGGGGTGACCTTCAGGCTTGGTACGCTGATATCCAAGGTGGCGAAGGACAATGAACAGTTCATCCTAACGCCAGCACAAGGCAAGAGGATAGCGGCTGCGCGAGTGATCTCGACCATGCCGATCAACATCATGTATCGACTTTGCGGGCTGGAACAGGAAAAGCCGCTAGAGACAATCACGCTTATCAGTCTCTATTTCAGCTTCTCGGGCGATCGCGGGTTTACCCAATCCATCCTTTACAACTTCTCCTATGAAGCTGCATGGAAGCGGCTGACGATCTATTCCGATTTCTATGGCCGCAATAACGGCCGCGAATATTTCGCCGTCGAGGTCGTCAGCAACGACACGATCACCAGCATTGAACTTGCAGAAGCAGAATTCAGGGCGCATGTTGCCAGCAACGCCATATTTAACGGCGACCTGAAGCTGGAGGGCGGCCAGGTCCTTAAAAACGCCTATCCGATCTATACGCACGGCGCGCCGGCGGAAGCTGCCCGGCAAATCGATCGACTGAAACAGTTCGGGATCGAGTCCTTCGGCCGCCACGGCGCATTCAACTATCAACCTACAGCCAGAGTTTCGACATTAGAAGCGGAACGGGCTTTGGGCTATCGTCACCCTGAACCCGCAGATAATCCGGAACGTCGGGAACAGCAAGACAAGAGACTTGAGCTTATTCCATGTAAAAACGGATAGTAACCGAACATGCGTATTATGCATCTTCTTAACCACACTTACCGGCTGAACGGACACGTCCATGCAGCAGTCGATCTGGCATGCGAGCAAAGAAGGCTCGGTCACGAGGTGTGCATCGCCAGCGGCGGCGGCGATTTCGACGAGCTGCTGGCAAGCAACCATGTAGCGACCCGCATCGTCAATCACGAACGGAAACCTCTGACGGTTCTCCGATCGGTCGCGACATTGAAACATCATGTCAACGAGTGGAAACCTGACGTCATCCATGCGCATATGATGACGAGCGCCGTATTCGCATATCCGGTCTGCAAGCTGTCCGGGATTCCGCTGGTCACCACCGTTCACAACGAATTTGAAAAAAGCGCCATACTGATGGGGCTTGGCACAAGGGTGATCGCCGTCAGCGAATCCGTCAGCCGCTCCATGCAGCAGCGCGGAATTTCGGCGAAAAAACTGCATGTCGTGCTCAACGGCACGATCGGCACTGCACGTTTTGCCAACCGGCAAGCGGCGCCTGCAGATCTTGCGCATCCGAGCATCCTGTTCGTTGGCGGATTACACCCGCGCAAGGGGGTCGTGGACCTCATACAGGCATTCAAGACCGTTCACGCCACATATCCCGCAGCGCGGCTTTTCATCGTCGGCGGCGGCCCCATGGGCGAAGAATACCGGGAACTGGCCAGGCAGACGGGCTGCGGCGACGCAATCACCTTCGTCGGCTCGCTCGAAGATCCCTACTCCTACATGCTCGCGGCGGACATATTCGTCCTGCCGTCGCTTGCCGACCCTGCGCCTCTGGTGATTTCCGAGGCGCGCGAGGCGCGCTGCGCCATCATTGGTACAAAGGTCGATGGGATTCCGCAGTTGCTGGAATTCGGCGAAGCGGGGATACTCGTGCCTCCATCGGCACCGGAGATGCTGGCCGCGGCCCTTGCCGACCTCCTTGCCGATCCCGCCACTCTTCGCGAATGGCAGGAAAAGAGCCAGGTTCGCATCGACAACCTGACTATAGAACGCGTCGCCCTGGAAACGACGACGGTCTACCGGTCCGCCATGGCAAAACCGAAATTCATCGGCGCGACGCGTCAGGCTGTCTGATCCATATTTTTCGGCCGGCCATCCAATCCCGCTCTGAAGCAAGGACGCGGCAGGTTTCACTCACCTGCCCTCGGAAAACTGTGCCTTTTTGCCTGACCCGCAGGCCCATAACCCGAAGCGATCTACATTCTTCCGACAACCACCGCGCCGACAGCCGCTACAGGCCAGTCGGCAAGTCATTGATTCATCGAATTAATATTTTTACTTAAGCCGCGGCCAATTTTATTTGCAGCGCAACAATTAAACTTGAATCAATAAATATGGATGCTCTTATTCACATTAATTAATTTTCGTTTAACATGACGCCACAAATACAGTCTAAATAACTCCGACAGATACCCACTCAGCAGGCATAGTTCAGAATCTATAGTACTGAGGTTAGGTTCGATGATCACGCGTAGCAAGAGTATTGACCAACAGGGTCAGTTAAAAGCGGCAGCAGAGATGGCGTTCAACAAGCTGACGCCGACAATATTTCACGAACAATGGTGGCTGGAAGCTGCCACAGGCGGGCGGGTCGAGTTCGTCGAGGTAACCGATGGCGGACGAACGGTCGGGCGCCTTCCCTATACGGTCAACTCCCGATACGGCCTGACGAGCAGCAACATGCCGACGCTGACGCATTTTCTCGGCCCCGGCATCGATGACGGTGGCGGCAGCGAAGCCAATCGCTATGTCAAACGCCATTCGATCACGCAGGAACTTATCCGCAAACTCCCGCCGCTTTCATCCTTCCGTCAGAAGATGCATCGCGGTGTATGTGACGCCCTGCCCTTCCAGGCACAGGGTTACAATGTCCAGGTTCAGTTCACTTTCGAGATCGAGCCTTACCCGGACGCCGTGATCTGGAAGGCGATGCGCGACAAGACACGCAATGTCATCCGTCGTGCCGCGGAGAATTTCGACGTTCACGAAAGTTCGGATCCGGAAGCCTTCTTCCACCTTTCTGCGGCCCATCTCGAAGAAAGGAGCCTGCAGGCCAATATCGATTTCGGCGCTTGCAAGGAGGTCGCGATCCAGGCGGTCACTCACGGACGCGGCCACATCTGGGTCGCGCGAGAGAGCGCAACCGGCAGGCCAAAGGCGGCAATTTTCTGTGTCTTCGACAACAGCACTTATTATTACCTGATGTCGACCCGCGCACCGGATGCCGGCAACGGCGTCGTACCGCTTCTGCTCTGGAACGCGATCCAGTCTGCGGCGGCTATGGGCCGTGTCTTCGATTTCGACGGGATCGTCAACGCGGGATCGATCCTGCTGTTCTCCGGCTTCGGCGGCAAGACATCGCCCCGCTATATCGTTACCAAAGCCAGCATGCCCTATCGCGTGCTGCGACAGATTCGCCGGATGGATTCTTCGGTCACCAACACATTTTGCTGAAATGTGGCTGGGGCGCCAGGATTCGAACCTGGGAATGCCGGTACCAAAAACCGGTGCCTTACCGCTTGGCGACGCCCCAACACTTCCGTGACCGCATAAAAATGCCGCACGGCAGGCGCTTCCTCTAGCAAAGCTTTATCCCGCCCTCAACGGCTATCTTCGTTCATCCGCCTATTTTCCTTGCGATAGTTTTTGGAATAAAGCGGGATATGGCGAAGGAAAAGGCTGACAAGACGCAGGGCATGGCAAGCGATATGGATTTCGACACCGAATTCTCTCCGGACTACGGCCATGCCGTACCGATTGCGCAGGGCGTTCAGCGACTGACGGTCAACAATCCCTCACCCTTCACTTTTTACGGTACCAACAGTTATATCGTCGGCAAATCCTCGCTGGCCGTCATCGATCCCGGCCCCGACAACGAAGCGCATTTCGATGCGCTGATGCGGGCCATCGATGGTCGGGAAGTCAGCCATATCTTCGTCAGCCATACGCACAGAGATCATTCGCCGCTGGCAGCGCGCCTGAAAGATGCCACGGGTGCATTGACGGTAGCAGAAGGTGCACATCGCGCAGCACGGCCATTGCACGAAGGGGAGATCAATCCTTTTTCCGAAAGCGCCGATACGGATTTTCTGCCGGATATCGCGATTGCCGACGGGCAGGTGATCGAAGGCGATGGATGGGCGCTTTCGGCCATTCACACGCCCGGCCATACGGCGAACCATTCTGTCTTCGCACTGGAGGATACGGGCATCGTGTTTTCGGCCGATCACGTGATGGCCTGGGCGACAACGATCGTTGCGCCGCCGGACGGATCCATGGCCGATTTCATGGCCTCTGTCGAAAAGCTGCTGGCCCGCAAGGACCGGATCTATTTTCCCGGCCATGGTGGCCCGGTGCGCGAGCCTGCTTCATTCCTGCGGGGCTTGCGGACCCATCGACGGATGCGGGAACGAGCCGTGATGGAACGCATTCTGGCCGGCGACAGACTGATCGCCGACATGGTCAAGGCCATCTACGTGAAGACTGATCCCAAGCTGCATGGCGCGGCAGCGCTTTCGGTTCTTGCCCATATCGAAGACCTTCTTGAAAAAGGGAGAGTAGCAACCGATGGGCCACCCTCGCTGCACGGGATCTATCGGCCGGCCTGACAGAATTGCCTGTCGCTTTGCTTACGCAATCCGGTTGCGACTTTAGAGCATTTCCGCCTCTCTTCGAAACGCGAAACGGCTCTATCGCGTTGTTTTAACGCAATTCCGGACGCAAAACCGGTTCCCACTTTTGCTGGAATTGCTCTAGCCGCCAGAGAGCCCGAGCAGTTCCGCGTCGAGGCGATCGAGAAAATCCTCAGCGATCTCCGCACCGAAACCGAGATCATGTGGCCCATAGCGAGAGACGACACGGATATCGACAAAGGTCGTTTCGGCATCCTCGCGCAAACGGATGACAACATCGAAACGCAATCCGGCGATCAATGTGCGGGTCGCACCCTGCAACACGACCTCGGTCGGATTGCCGACAGCGCCGTCCAGTGATGGTTCGGGCCGTGGCAACGGCACTGGCGCGATATCCGGGACCGGCGCCTGGTCATCTTTCGGCGCGCTTCGCTCGGTCCGGTCAGGCTCGACCAGCGAAAGCCCGTCGGTCTTTGCAATCGCAATTCTGGCGGACAGGGATGCCTTGCGGACCCCATCATAAACACGGTCAAGCGCACCCTCATACCGCCTGCCGATCAAACCCGGGTAAGCTGCGAATTGGGCACGCCGCTCGCCTGCCGCAGGCACCGGGGGTCTGGGAAGCCAGCGCTGGGCGAAATGCAATTCGGAGATAAAAGCCGGCGGATCAGCCAGATCGGTGGAAATGTCGTAGATTGCCGGCTTCGCATAATATTGCACGGCCCCATAAGCGACTGTGCCAAGCGGCAATGCCGCATAGATCAGCCCCTTCATGGCCGCAACGCCACCATCGGCCCCAACCTGCCATAAGCGAACAAGGCCAACGAGCGAAAGCGGCAGAGACACGGCAGCGATGGCTGCGGACAGGAACAGAAGCGCCAGGAAATCCGGTTCGCTCAACGGGCCGAAACGATGGGCAAGAGCCACAATCACGAACAGCAGCAATGCCGCCAAAGCCAACCGCCGGCCAAGATAGGCGGATTGGGAAACGGGCCGGACGAAACGGACAGTCATTTTGCGGCGCAAGCTCCGGACGAAACAATCAAGACTGTGTAGGACAGGTGTCGCAAGAATGGAATCTCAAAGCTTCATGGGCCACTGCTGACGCCCTCTGCTGCCGGTTTTTCCACCTCGATTTTTTTCATGCCCCGCGCATTTCATCGTCGAATGCTCTACATACCTGTTCGCGGCTCGTCCGTGCGACCTGATGGAGCATGACCATGCGTCTTTCCCGAATTTTCATCCCCTCGGCACTGCTTCTCATTCTGGCCTCGTGCCAGACGATGACACCGGAGGAGCGGCGAGCGGCCGACGAGCGCACCTGCGCAGGCTACGGTTTTCGCGCCAAAACGGATGCCATGGCGCGATGCCTGCTCGATATCGAACTCGACCGACGCGCACAGACCCGCTCGATGATGGAACGCAACGACCAGATGTTCTGGCACTCGCCGATCGTGGTCGAGCGGCGCGTGATCGTTCACAGACCGTAAGACCCGCTACTGCCTGTACTGCAGCTCTATCCTGATGCCTTCGGGGCCATAAACGAATATCTGACCGATACCTGCCCCCGGTATCTCATCGTGTTCGAGACGATAACCGGTCGCCGTCGCCCGGCTGATCGCATCGTTCCGATCGAAAAAGCCGAAGGCTGCGTGGTTGAGCATGCCTTGCGGAAAATCGGCATCGCGCTGCACGACATTGAGGTGAATGGCCGGATGGCCTTCGAGATAGAGCCAGTGGCCCGGCATGCTGAAAGGCGGGCGATACCCCTCCTCTACGCCGAGAAGCGTGGTCAAAAAATCGATCATCACAGCCGCATCGCGGGTGTGGATATTGACATGATCGAGGTTCGGCATCGTCCCCTCCCCAGGTTTTCCGCCGGGGGCATACTAACATGAACGGCCAAGTTCACGCCATCTTGGGCGCCCTTCACGGCTGAAGGGTCAGGCGTTGCGCTTGGCGATAGCGGCCTGGGCTGCAGCGAGGCGCGCCACCGGCACACGGAAGGGCGAGCAGGACACATAGTCTAGATCGGCATTTTCGCAGAAGTGGATCGATGCCGGGTCGCCGCCATGTTCGCCGCAAATGCCCATCTTGAGGTCAGGCTTGGTCCTGCGGCCGCGCTCTGCGGCAATCTGGATCAGCTCGCCGACGCCATCGAAATCCAGCGAGACGAAGGGGTCGTGCTCGATGATCCCCTTGCGCTGATAGGTCGGGATGAAGGTTGCCGCGTCATCGCGCGACATGCCGAATGTGGTCTGCGTCAGGTCGTTGGTGCCGAAGGAGAAGAATTCGGCGGTTTCGGCAATGACATGAGCGCGGATCGCAGCGCGCGGCAGCTCGATCATGGTGCCGGCGAGATAACCGATTTCCATGCCGGTCTCGCTCCAGACGTGGCCGGCTACGGCATCGATGACGCCCTTGACGTAATCGAGTTCGGCCCTGAGGCCGACCAGCGGCACGAGAATTTCCAGCTCCACCGGCTCACCGGTTGCCTTTGCCGCCTCTGTTGCAGCCTCAAAGATGGCGCGTGCCTGCATCTCGGCGATCTCGGGATAGGAGATCGCAAGGCGACAGCCACGATGGCCGAGCATCGGGTTGAACTCATGGATCGCATCGATGCGGCGGGCAAGGAAATCGGCGGACATGCCCATGGCACGGGCGACATCTTCGATCTCGGCTTCCGTCTTGGGCAGGAATTCATGCAACGGCGGATCGAGCAAGCGGATGGTGACCGGCAGGCCGTGCATGATGGTGAAAAGCTCGGTGAAATCCGAACGTTGCAGCGGCAAGAGCTTTGCCAGAGCAGCACGACGCGCAGCCTCGTCCTCGGCAAGGATCATCTCGCGCATCGCGTGGATGCGATCCCCTTCGAAGAACATGTGCTCGGTGCGGCAAAGACCGATACCTTCCGCACCGAAGGAGCGGGCCGAACGGGCGTCCTGCGGCGTATCGGCATTGGTGCGCACCTGCATGCGGCGCGCCCTGTCGGCCCAGGCCATCAGCTTGCCAAAATCGCCGGAAAGTTCCGGCTGCTGCATGGCGACGCGGCCCTTGAGGATCTGGCCGGATGAGCCATCGACGGTAACGATATCGCCTTTTCTGAGCGTTACGCCACCGGTTCCGGTCAGCGTTTCATTGCGCAGATCGACACGCATCGACCCGGCGCCGACGACGCAGGGAATGCCCATGCCGCGCGCGACGACCGCCGCGTGGCTGGTCATGCCACCGCGTGTCGTCAGGATCGCTTCTGCCGCGTGCATGCCGTGAATGTCTTCCGGACTGGTCTCGATGCGCACGAGCACGACACGTTTTCCTTCGGCTTCCGCCGCGACCGCCTGTTCGGCGGTGAAAACGATCTCGCCGGTCGCCGCACCCGGCGAGGCGGGAAGGCCCGAGCCGATCTGGTGGCGGGGAACGCGCGGATCGATGGTCGGATGCAGCAGCTGATCGAGCGACGGCGGGTCGATACGACAGACCGCCTGTTCCTCGGTGATCAGCCCCTCCTCGACCATTTCCACGGCAACCCGCATGGCGGCCTTGGTCGTGCGTTTTCCCGTGCGCGTCTGCAGCATCCAGAGTTTTCCGCGCTCGACGGTGAACTCTACATCCTGCAGGTCCTGATAGTGCTGTTCGAGACGATCGCAGATGCCGCGGAATTCCTGGAACGCCTCCGGCATCAGCTTTTCCATCGACGGCTTTTCGGAGCCGGATGCAAGCCTGCCTTCCTCGGTGATCGATTGGGGTGTGCGGATGCCGGCGACGACATCCTCGCCTTGGGCATTGGCGAGAAACTCACCGTATAGGGCCTTTTCGCCGGTGGACGGATTGCGCGTGAAGGCAACACCGGTGGCGGAAGTGGAGCCGAGATTGCCGAAGACCATGGCCTGGACATTCACCGCAGTACCCCAGGTTTCCGGGATGCGATGGAGCGTGCGGTAGGTGACGGCACGGGCATTGTGCCAGCTGGAAAACACCGCGGCGATCGCCTTCCAGAGCTGAACATGCGGGTCCTGCGGAAAGCTCTCGTCCATTTCGTCCTCGATCAGGCGCTTGTAGAGCGTGACGACATGCTGCCATTCGACGGCGGACAGATCGGTATCGTGCTGGCGGCCGAGGCGGCCCTTTTCGTCTTCCAGCACCTCTTCGAAGATTTCGTTATCGAGGCCCATGACGACATCGGCATACATCTGGATGAAGCGGCGATAGCTGTCCCAGGCAAAACGGGCGTCGCCGGCATCATGGCCGAGCGCCTGCACCGTTTCGTCGTTGAGGCCAAGATTGAGGACGGTATCCAGCATGCCGGGCATGGAGGCGCGCGATCCGGAACGGACGGACAGAAGCAGCGGCCTCTCGCTGCCGCCGAAAATGCGGCCGGTTTCCTGCTCGACGGCTTTCAAACCTTCCAGCACATCGGCCTTCAGGTCGTCGCAAATCTTTTTGCCGTTGCGGAAAAATTCGTGGCAACAGTCACAGGTAATGGTCAGTCCCGGAGGTACGGGAAGGCCAAGGCTCGCCATCTCCGCGAGATGCGCCCCCTTGCCACCCAGCAGCGCGACATCCACGGCACCGCCGTCTGCCTTGCCACCACCGAACCAATAAACCCGTTTCGCCATACCTGCCTCCCCGCTCTTTTTCTCCGAAATTCGGAGCTTTTGCAACAGCTTGGGAAATCAAGGCGGCAGGATTATGTGCGCTGCAGCATTATGCAACAGGCAATTTGGCGCAATTCTGAGGCGAACCCGAACAAGAGAGGGATAAAAGCTTTGCGGGGCCGGATCACACTCGGCCCCGCAAAGCCTTCCGCGCAGGACAGGAAACCCACGCGGGGGGTACATATTCGCCGAATGGCCTTTGCGCCCAAAGACGCCCCCCAGCCCCCGCCGAATCCGTAATTCTGCATAGCCATATACCACATCCGGCGCATCCCCTATATGGGTGAAACAACGTAGATGTGACTAGAAACAATTATGACAGGAAAAACTGTCGATAATTTCAGCTTGCCTCGCGCAGCAGTTCGGCAGCCTGCAGGTCGACGGAAACCAGTTGCGAGACACCTTGCTCCGCCATGGTTACGCCGAACAGCCGATTCATGCGCGCCATGGTGATCGGATTATGGGTGATGATGACGAAGCGCGTCTCGGTCGAGGCGGCCATCTCGTCCATCAGGTTGCAGTAACGCTCGACATTGTGGTCGTCGAGCGGGGCATCCACTTCGTCCAGAACGCAGATAGGTGCTGGATTGGTCAGGAAGACGGCGAAGATCAGCGCCATCGCGGTCAATGCCTGTTCGCCGCCCGAGAGAAGCGTCATGGTCTGCGGCTTCTTGCCGGGCGGACGGGCGAGGATTTCAAGCCCGGCTTCCAGCGGATCCTCGGATTCGATCAGCTGCAATTCTGCCGTACCGCCGCCGAAGAGATGGGTGAACAGGCGCTGGAACTGGGCGTTGACCACATCGAAGGCGGCGATCAGGCGCTCGCGGCCTTCCTTGTTGAGGCTCTGGATCGCACCACGCAGCTTGCGGATCGCATCCACCACATCGTCGCGTTCGCGGGTCAGGGTCTGGAGCTTGTCGGAAAGCTCCTTCTGTTCCTCGTCGGCGCGCAGGTTGACGGCGCCGAGCCGCTCGCGCTCCATCTTCAGTCGGTCGACCTCGCGCTCGATGGCGCGGATATCCGGCAGCGGCTGCCCGGGCTGCAGGCCGGCGAGACGCAGAACCTCAGGCGGCGAGACATTCAATGCCTCGCGAATGCGCTGCTCGCTTTCATGGCGTCGCTCGGCGGCGGACACCAGACGTTCCTCGGCGCGGCCACGCTTTTCGCGCACATCCGCCAGTTCGGACAGCGCAGTCGCGGCGCGCTGGTCGGCTTCGCGCTGGCGGGTTTCGGCAATAGCCAATTCGTCGGCGGCGCGCTTTCGCGCCTCTTCCGCCTTCTGCAATTCGGAAAGCAGGCTGCGACGGCGGTCGTCGACTTCCTCGGGAGCGGCCTCCAGCTCGACGATCTCGTCGCGAGCTTCCTCCTCGCGCTCGCGCAGGCTGTCGATATGCCGGGCGGCGCTGTCGGCGCGGGCCTTCCACGACGAGCGTTCCTGGGCGATGGCCGCGATACGGCGCTTGCGGGCTTCGAGTTCGCGGCTCAGGCCTTCATACCGGGCCCGTGCTTCCGCCAGCCGCCCGCGATCGGTGGCGACGGTTGCCTGCTGGTCACGCAGGCGGTTGTCGAGATCCGACAGATCCGGGGCGTTTTCGAGTTCGATACGGGCATTTTCGCCCTGAAAATCGACATCCTCGATCTGCGTGTCGACCTGATTGAGCGCTTCAGTCACCACATCGCGGCGACGCATGAGATCGCCCGAGGCGCGTTCGGCGGCGGCCAGCGCCTCACGCGCATCGGCAACCTGGCGCGTGGCAAGTCGCACCCGGTCGCGCGCGTCTGCAAGCATGCGCTCGCTCGTGGCAATTTCGGCTACGGCATCGGCGAGCAGGCTTTCGCATTCGGCCAGAACATCGCGGGCTTCATCGATCTCTGCTTCGAGTTCGGAAAGGCGGTTCTTCTGCGACAGGCGCAGGGCGGCGGCACCGGGCGCTTCCGATCCGGTCACATGGCCATCCCAGCGATAGACGGCACCCTCTTTGGTCACAAGCCGCTGGCCGGGCTTCAGCGATGCCATCAGGCTCTGCGCGTTGCCGGCAGAGGCGATACCGATCTGCGCCAATGCGCGGGTAAGTTCAGGCGGGGCCGTTACACGAGCCGACAGCGGCTCGACGCCATCCGGCAGGCGCGGATCACCGGAGGTATCGCCACTCACCGACCAATAGCTGGGGGCTGCGTCATCGACCGGGCTTTCGAGATCATCCCCGAGCGCCGCGCCGAGCGCCGCCTCATAACCGCGCTCGACATGCATCATTTCGGCGACCGGCACATAATCGCCGGAAGCGGCACCGGCAGCGAGCATCTTCCTGATCGTACGGGCTTCGGTCTCCAGACCGTTGACCCTGGTCTTTGCATCCTCGACCGGACGGCGGGCGGAGACTTCGGCAGCGCGGGTGGAGTTGAGTGCGGCTTCCGCCTCTTCGGCAGCGGCGGTAGCATCCTCCATAGCGATCTCGGCGGCTTCGACCAGCTCGGCCTTTTCAGCCGGGTCGTCCAGCGCGTCCAGACGTTCGGAAACGGCATCGAGTTCGGCCGCCGCATCCTGCCGCTGGCGATCGAGGCGCTGGCGGCGTTCGGCAAGATCGCGGATCAGGCGTTCGAGCTGGTTCCGACCGGCCGCGGCTTCGGCGCGCTCGCCGGTGATCGTCGCCAGCAGCTGTTCACTTTCGGCAAGGGCTGCACCCGCTGCCTCGAATGCTTCGCTGAGCTCGGCGCTTTCCGCACCGCTATCGGCCAGCATGTCGTTCAGCTCGGTTTCTTCCTCGTCGAGTTTTTCAAGGAAAGACGTATTGTCTGCGGCGAGCTGTTCCTCGCGGCGAATATCTTCGGCCAGTTGCGCCAGACGACGGGTCAGTTCGTCGCGACGCTTGAGCAGCCGTCCTGCTTCTTCTTCCAGCTGGCTGCGGGCGATCTGCAGGCGCTGCAGGGCGGCACCGGCTTTCGCCTCTTCCTCGCGCAGTTCAGGCAGCTTGAGGCTGGCGACGGCCTGATCCTTGGCCGCTTCCATCTGGCCTTGCGCCTTTTCGGCAACCGTGACGGTGATCTGGTTGAGCGCAGTCTGGGCTTCCAGTTCCGCCTGCTCGGCCTCGACCCAGCGGATATGCAGCAGCATCGCCTCGCGGGCGCGGATATCGGCCGACAGCGACTTGAAACGGTTTGCCTGACGGGCCTGGCGTTTCAGGCTCTCGATCTGGCTTTCCAGCTGGACGACGACATCTTCCAGCCGTTCCAGATTGGTTTCGGCAGCGCGCAGACGCAATTCCGCCTCGTGGCGACGCGAATGCAGGCCGGAAATACCGGCGGCTTCTTCCAGCAATTGCCGGCGGGCCTGGGGCTTGGCGTTGATCAGCTCGCCGATACGGCCCTGCCCGACCATGGAGGGCGAGCGGGCGCCGGTGGAGGCGTCTGCAAACAGCAGCTGCACATCCTTGGCACGGCTTTCCTTGCCGTTGATGCGGTAGACGGAGCCGTTCTCCCGCTCAATACGGCGGGTGACCTGGATCTCGTCGGCATCGTTGAAAGCAGCCGGTGCGGTGCGATCGAAATTGTCGAGGTAAAGCCCGACCTCGGCGGTATTGCGGGCGGGGCGATTGCCCGAACCGGAGAAGATGACGTCGTCCATACCGGACGCGCGCATGTTCTTGTAGGAATTTTCGCCCATCACCCAGCGCAGCGCTTCGACAAGGTTGGACTTGCCGCAGCCGTTCGGCCCGACCACTCCGGTCAGGCCGCGCTCGATGAAAAATTCGGTCGGCTCGACAAAGGACTTGAAACCGACGAGGCGCAGCTTGTTGAACTTCATGCTGCGCCCCTCACTCTCCCGATGGAGAGAGCGTTATCAGATGCTGTCGAAAAGCGCCGACATGGATTCAACCGACATGTCCCCAGAATACTTCTTCCCGTTGATCAGGAAGGTCGGCGTGGAGTTGACGGTGAATTCATCCGCGCCACGCTTTACCGAAGCATTGATTTCATCGAGAAGCTTCTGGTTCGTCAAGCAGGCTTCGAAAGTCTGCTGTGTGTAACCGGCAATCTTGACCGTCTGCATCAGCGCATTGCGGACATCCTTGTCGGCCGGGGCCGCCCAGGCGCGCTGCTGCTTGAACAGCATGGAGACCATCGCGAAATACTGTTCCGGCGTTGCCAGTTCTTCCGGCTTCTGCGGGTTGCTGCGTGCCAGCATGAAAGCGGCAGTTGCGACCGGATCGAACGGGAATTCGCGGATGATGAACTGCACCTTGCCGCTATCGATATACTTGGTCTTGATCGGGTCGAAGGTGACGTTGTGGAAGTTTGCGCAATGCGGGCAGGTCATCGACATGTATTCGATGACCTTGATCGGGGCATCGGCACTGCCGAGCGCCATTTCCGGCAGGGTGCCGGGCTTCAGCGCTGCAGCCATGTCGACATCGCCCTGCGATTCCGGCTTTTCCTGAGCGAGAGCATCGGTAACGCTGAGCGGAAGGGCAAGAGCGAGCGCTGTGACGGCCACACCGCCGAGAAGCGCGCGTCTGGTCATGGTCATATCGTTCAAAAGCATAGGACACCCGTTTGAGAGCAAATAAAGAAAGATTGGAACCTCCGTATCCCGGCGCTCAATCCTCGGCAAGTTGCCGATAGGTAACTTACTTCAAAGAATTGTGACGAAAGCTGGGAAAACCGGGGCTCAAGCCCAGCTTCACCTCAACGTGTGCGCTTTTGCTGCATCACTGCGGTGCCCAGACGCTCGACCGCCTTGCGCAGCGCCTCGCTTTCGATGCCTTCCATCATGTCATGCAGCTTGCGGGCCGGCTCACCCTTCAAGGGGCGCGGCGTGCGCGGATGCTTGAGTTGCGGCGAGACCGGTTTCTGGACAATGCGGATCTGGCGCACGGCCGGAAAACCGAAGAAGCTGTTGATGCGGCCGATCAGTTCGCCCTGGGCATGGGTCAGGAACAGCGCGCGAGCGCCCTCGCAGGCAATCGTCAGCACGCCGGGCGTATAACCATCGTCGCGGTAGCCATCATTGCGCGCCCAGGTGATCTTTTCAGGCCGGGTGCAATCGGCGAACTCCTCGCCGGCGATTTCGTCCCACGAACCGAGAAGCGCCGTCGAGATGCCGGCACGCTTGGCCAGCACCGGATCGATGATGCCGTTGGCGATCTCGGCGATCTGATTTGCACCCTTGCGGTTGAAAGGAGTCTTCTTGGATGGGTAATTCATCGCTGGATAACCGGTCTCACAGACTTGAGCCGTCCTTGATGCCGGCGCATTCATCTTCCAAGTATAGGGCACGCACCCCTAAAACGGCAAACGATGCTCGATACGTTATCCCCGATACCCACGCTCACCCACGCAGCAAAACTGCTTTCCTGGTATGACCGCCATCACCGGGAACTGCCGTGGCGCGTCAGTCCGTCCGCGGCGAAGGCCGGGAAACGAGCCGATCCCTATCATGTCTGGCTTTCCGAAGTGATGCTGCAGCAGACAACCGTTCAGGCGGTCAAACCGTATTTCGCCAAGTTTCTGGAGCGCTGGCCGAAGGTGACGGATCTGGCGGCCGCACCTTCCGAAGACGTGATGGCCGCATGGGCAGGGCTTGGATATTACGCCCGCGCCCGCAACCTGAAAAAATGCGCCGAGGCGATAGCCAACGACTATCACGGCATATTCCCTGATACCGAAGAGGGACTGCGCGCGCTTCCCGGCATCGGGGACTATACATCTGCGGCCGTTGCAGCGATTGCCTTCAACCGGCCGTCGGCCGTCATGGATGGTAATGTCGAACGGGTCATCTCGCGGCTCTATGCTATCGATGCGCCACTACCCGGCTCCAAGCCCGAGATGAAGGCAAAGGTGCGCGAACTGACGCCGACCGACCGACCCGGTGATTTCGCTCAGGCGATGATGGACCTGGGGGCCACGATCTGCACGCCGAAGCGCCCTGCCTGCGCGCTCTGTCCCTTCCGCGATGACTGTCTGGCGCTGGCGGAACACGAGCCGGAGCGTTTTCCGGTCAAGGCGGCGAAAAAGGAAAAGCCGATCCGCGTCGGCGCAGCCTTTGTTGCCGTGACCGAGAATGGCGAGATCTTGCTGAGACGGCGCGTCGAAACCGGCCTGCTCGGCGGAATGACCGAAGTGCCGACCACCGCATGGACGGCGCGGATCGATGGCGGAACCGATGTCGACCATGCGCCCTTCTACTCGGATTGGCATTCGTGCGGCGCCATTACCCACGTCTTTACCCATTTCGAACTCAGGCTTTCGGTTTTCCGCACGCGGGTTCCTGCCGGTAAAGAGCCGACAGGCTGGTGGGTGCCTGTAGAAAAGCTCGATGACGAGGCTTTGCCGACTGTCATGAAAAAGGTAATCACTCAGGCTATTCCGACAGCCTTTGCAAAACACTGACCGCAGGAAACATTATGGCAGACAAGATCGACCACATCGTCTTCGATATCGGCAAGGTTCTCATTCACTACGATCCGAACCTGCCGTTTTCGCGCATCATTCCGGATGCCGAAGAGCGGAAATGGTTTTTCCAGAATGTCTGCACCCATGACTGGAACCTGGAGCAGGACCGCGGCCGTAAGTGGGAAGACGCAGAAGCTCTGCTGATCGCCCAATATCCCGAGCGGGAAGAGCATATCCGCGCATTCCGCAAATACTGGCCCGAAATGGTGTCGCATTCCTATGACGACAGCGTCGCCATCATGCTCGGGCTGATCGACAAGGGCCATGACGTGACGATGCTGACGAATTTTGCGGCCGACACTTTTGTCGAGGCACGCAAGATGTATCCGTTCCTCAATGCGACGCGCGGTATCACCGTCTCGGGCGAAATCGGACTGATCAAGCCCGATGTGGCAATCTACGAACGGCATGCGAAGGATTTCGGCCTTACGCCGGAAAACTCGATCTTCATCGACGATACGATGGTCAATGTCGAAGGCGCACGCGCCGCCGGCTGGAAGGCCGTGCAGTTTACCAGCGCCGAGAAGCTCAAGCAGGATCTCATCGCTCACGGCATCGATGTCTAGGTAACACCGGCTTGGCGCAGCTATCGTCAGCAGGCGAAGGCTGCGCTGCGCACGCGACCGATGACATGGAGATCGGCGGATAGCGCTTCGCCGATTTCCTGTGGCGGATAGGAGATGTTGTTATCGGCCAGAAGCTGCAGCCCTCCCCCGACGAGCCGCTGGATGCGACGGATGACGAGGCGCTTTTCGATCCGCAATGCGTAGATGCCGCCATCGGCCAGATCACGGTCGCCGGTATCGACGAAGACCGGAGACTGGTCGGCGATCGTCGGGATCATACTGTCGCCTTCTGCCAGCAATGTGGTGACGGTGTCCGGATCGAGGCCCAGTCTCGCCCAATAATCCTCGATCACCGCGGCAGCAGCGGCAGATGACGGCCTGATCTCGTCATAACCGTGGATATAGGGCCGCGACGGGGTATCCATCAGGCCTGGCGGTAAGGGCACGCGCTGGGCTGCTGCCTGATCGAACAGGTCGATACGGATGCCATCCTCTTCGAAGGACCAGTCCCCGCCGAGATAACGCGAGGCGATACCGGCCTTTTCCGCCATCAGGCCCAGCGTCGCATAGGTCGGATCCTTGATGCCATGGCGATAATTGTCGAGCGTATTGTCGGAAAGCTCCGCTGCTTCGGCAGCCTTCGTGCGGCCGCCCAGCATTTCGCAGAGGACCAGAACCTTGAACGACGTGGCGCGCCGCAGAGCGTCCAGCTGCAGCTTTTCCCAGCCGCGCGAAAACTTTGCCAGCTTGGCCTCTATCTTCGCGGCGACATCGCCTTCAAGTGGAATTCTCATCTATAGCAAACCCTGAGTAGAAATCAGTTTACAGGTGAAAATATTTTTACTAGCCTGCCGAAGGTTTCACCACTGGCAGACGGATATGCAAATCCAGATTAGCCAGCGAAATCACAACTGCAAGTGGTTTCCATCCTTTCGAGCTGCCGTCATTGCCGCGAGCGGCGGTGAGCTTTTTTTGCCAACATGAAGCGATTGCAGCCTCCGATGTCTCATCCTGACGAACTCACACAGACCTTCGAGGCATCCGAAGAAGAATTTGCCCGCACCTATGCCTTCGAGATGACGGACGGGCTGCGCAAACGTGTCACGCTTCTCCGCTCCGGCCGAGGCCTCACGGTCGAGATCACCTATGTGGATGGAGCGGTGACGGATGCGACGAGCGAGACATTCGAGGCTGACGGCCCGGTGCGCATCAGCATCACGGAAAGCGGCGTCTATCTGGCGGGTTGCCGCGACCTTCTGGCCGGACGCGTGCGGCTGCGGCGTACCCGCTTCTTCTGAAAAAGTATGGCGCCCGGGTACAGCCACCCGGGCGCCGATCATCCTCTTCAGGGACTAGAGGTACAAAACCCGAAGAGGAACTCTGCGATACTCCCCAAGGCCAGGAGGCCGACCGGTGGTTCAGTCGAGCTTGGCGAGATCGTTGCGAATGACGACGCGGAGTTCATCGATGGGACGCAGGGACTGGCCGTCGTCGAAGTGCCAGAAGGTCCATCCGTTGCAGGCATCAAAGCCCTGTACCTTTGCGCCGAGCCGGTGGATCGAACCGGCATCACCGCCGGATGCCAGCGTTCCATCGGCGCGGATGATCGCGCTGTAACGACGGCGGGCATCGGTCAGAACCTGACCCGGCTTCAACAAGCCGGCCTCGATCAGCACGTTGAAGGCAACACGCGGCTCGGCCTTCTTGCCGGTCATCACGGTCAGTTCCGCCTTGCCGAGCGGTTCTACCGCTTCGATGCGGGCGGAAGCGGCGTCGATATAGTTCTGTTCGCGCTCGATGCCGACGAAGTTGCGGCCGAGGCGCTTGGCGACGGCACCGGTCGTGCCGGAACCGAAGAACGGGTCGAGAATGACGTCGCCCGGCTTGGTCGAGGCCATGATGACACGGGCGAGAAGCGCTTCCGGCTTCTGGGTCGGATGCACTTTCTTGCCGTCTTCACCCTTCAGGCGTTCACCGCCTGAGCAGATCGGGAACAGCCAGTCGGAGCGCATCTGAACGTCATCGTTCGAGGCCTTCAGCGCATCGTAATTGAAGGTATAACCCTTGGCCTTGGCATCGCGGCTGGCCCAGATCATCGTTTCATGGGCGTTCTGGAACCGGCGACCCTTGAAGTTCGGCATCGGGTTGACCTTGCGCCAGACGATATCGTTCAGCAGCCAGAAATTCAGGTCCTGCATGATCGCGCCAACGCGGAAGATGTTGTGGTAGGAGCCGATCACCCAGATGGTGCCGGCCGGCTTCAGCACGCGGCGGCAGGCGAGCAGCCAGGCGCGGGTGAAGGCATCGTACATTTCAAACGAGGCGAACTGGTCCCATTCGTCGTCGACGGCATCGACGACCGAATGATCAGGGCGATGCAGCGTGCCGCCGAGCTGGAGGTTGTACGGCGGATCGGCGAAGATCGCGTCGACGGAATGATCCGGGAGCGCTTCCAAGGCTGCAACGCAATCACCCTTGATAATGGAGTTAACCCATGCGTCGGGACGGACCTGATGCTTCAGGTCAGACAGCGGAAGAACAGCAGCCATATCACACTCGCTACGCTATACATAAAACGAATTTATCGACTGTTATGGTTACCTAATCTGGTTACCAAATGCTGAAGCTGCTGAATTATTTCGGGAAAACTTTGGGAAAGCCGCCGCTATTTTGTTAATGCGGCTCTCCGTTCACGGCTTCTTCCGGGTAGTCCAGCTCGGCGTCCTGAGCCCATTCTCCGGAGAAGCGCTTGAAGGTTACGGCGGCAAGCGGCCCGGCCGTCATCAGGCCGAAATCGAAGTTCGAGCGCCGGTCCGACGCCAGCACATATTGGCGATGCACCCTGAGGAAATCCAGTTTGATCCTCTTGTAGCGCTCGGCGAACAGCATGTTCTTGATCCTGAGGAAGACCAGACGCGGCTGAGGCGCATCAGGGTGGCCGGTCAGGGCGGTGACCGAGGATTTGTAGAAACTGATCACGTCGGTCAGACACTGGACTTCGAGCCAGGTGACATTTTTTGCACGGGCGATCGCGCCGACACGGGCCCGAAGGACGCTTGCCGAGCGCAGCAGCGCACATTGAAGCGTGGCGCCGCCAAGAGTGACGAAGACCACACGCTTGCCATCCAGCAGATCAGGTTCCCTTTCGAGCAGAAGGCCGATCGTCTGGGCGGCCATGCTTGATCCCATGCTGTGGGAGCTTATGACATATTCATCGGCCTGCAACTCGAAGGCCTGGCTTGCCGCTTGCGCGGACTTCTCTATCCAGTCGTTGACGATGGCGTTGTCGAGGCGGGACACGGCAACCGCCATGTCCCAGTCGGAAAACAGATGCAGGGTGTGGAACCGGTCCGACCAGGGGATGAACAGCTTTGCGAAGAACAGGTAACCGAGGGCAATACCGATCGGGAGCTGCCACAGGCCGAGGCCAAGCCATAGCGGATAGGTCGCCAGCGCAAGGCTGATCGCCATGCCGAGACCAACCAGAAGAAACGGGAAGATAAAGAACAGGCCAAAACGCCAGGCGTGGCGGAAGTAACCGAAGGCGCCGCCTTCCATGACAACGGCTGCAGCAGTTCGAAAACCTTGAACCAGACGCGTAGCCAGCGGTCGCGCGGCCAGATGATCGACGATCGCTCCATGATCGAACACGAAGAAGCGACTTGATGTTCGCCAGCCATCTTCCGGGCGGCTGGTTTCGATGTCGAAATAGGCTCGCCCGCCTTCTTGTTGCAAAGTGCCTACATCTGCATCGAGCCCCCAGAGTTCCGCAGTCCTCTGCATCGCCCTTTCATAGCGGGTCCGGTGCCTTTCCGCGTCAAGCGGTTCAAATCCGGGAAAATGCAGGACGACTCGCTTCTTCACGCGCGCGGAGGACGGTATTTCGGGCACTCAATTTTCTTTCGACGACAGGCGGCTGCATATCGGAGCGCAATGATATCAACCCTGTGGCGAGATTAAGGTGGGCCGGCAGGCGCTCTCTCGAACGCCTGCCGGTATTGCGGGCTTTCCCGTCAGATCGCGAAGCCGCCTGCCACATCGAAAATGCCGCCGGTCATGTAGCCGCCGTTCGGGCCGGAAAGATGCGTGACGAGCGCCGAGACTTCCTCAAGCGTCGCAATACGACGGATCGGATGCATGTCCAGCAGCGCTTCCGGCACCTCGTCGCCCAGAGCGCCCTTGGCCATGTCGGTGGGCATGACGCCGGGCTGAACCACATTGACGGTGATGTTGCGCCTGCCCAGATCGCGCGCGACGCCCTTGGCATAACCGAGAAGTGCCGACTTGCTGCCTGCATAATCCGCCACGCCCGAAACCGGTATGCGGGTGCCAAAAAGCGAGCCGATGAAGATGATGCGCCCGCCATCCGTCAGGACCGGCGCTGCGGCGCGGGTCGCTGCTACCGATCCCATGACGTTGATCTGCCACTGGCGATTAAGATTGACCGTATCGAGATCCGGATCGTCGACGGTCTTGCCCTGCACGGCAATCGCCGCGTTGTTGACGAGGATATCGAGCTTGCCGAAATGCGCGACGACCTTGTCGACCAGCGGCTTGGCGGCTGCCATATCCGCCTGGTCGCTTTGGATCGCGAGCGCACGGACGCCCTTCGCTTTCAGTTTTTCCACCACGGCCTCGGCCTTTTCCGCGGAGGCGACGTAACTGATCGCAACGTCAGCACCCTCGTCAGCGAGCGCTTGCGCTATTGCCGCGCCCAGGCCGCGAGAACCGCCTGTAACGAGGGCAACCTTGCCCTTCAATGTCTTCGACATGGGAAACCTTTCCATAAACACGAAGGCGTTTCCAAATGCCGGAAGACGCCAGGCTAATTTACGTAATGACCATTACGATAACGATCGGTATGAAATTTGACCTCAGGCGTCAAGCCGTTTAATAACGATCGTTACGAAATGTAGTTGAGTTGATTGAATGGGACGACATCGCGAATTTGATGTGGAGAAGGTGCTGGATGCGATCCTGTGCGTCTTCTGGAGCAAGGGCTACGAGGGAACATCGTACACCGACCTTACAGAGGCGGCCGGCGTCGAGAGGCCTGCCCTTTACTCCGCCTTCGGCAACAAGGAAGCGCTGTTTGCCCGAGCGCTCGACCGCTACTACGAGCGGTATCTGGACTATATCCCGGATGCGCTTCAGAAACCGACGTCGCGGGAAGTCGCCGCCCACATGCTCTACAACGCGATCGATCTCAACACGCGATACCCAAAGCATACGGGCTGTTTCAACATCACCGGCCTGCTGGCCGGGTCGGATGATGCCGAACCTGTGCGGCAGATGCTGATCGAGGTGCGCGCGCGCGGCGAAGCACTATTTCGCGAGCGGCTGGAGCGGGCAAAGGCGGAAGGCGACCTGCCCGAGACGGCCAAACCCGATGCGCTGGCGGCATATCTGATGGCCGTACTTCACGGCATGGCAGTACAGGCCAAGGCCGGGTTCAGCCGCGAGACGCTGGAAGCGGTTGCCGAACAGGCACTTGCCGCATGGCCGACCAGGGGCTCGTAACCTTGGAAAGCAGGCCCGTCGCCCAGGGGACGTCGGGGTTCAAGAGGCTGCGGTTTCGCCCCGCTTCGAGGCCGGAGCGGCATGGCACCGCGGTTCGCAGGGCTAAGCTGAGTGCCTTTCAATGGGGATGTCATACAGGTGCCGGCGCAATGCGAACGCCCAGCCGGCGAAATAACCGATCGAACCTCCGGATAGCGCATAGCCCGCCATGGTGAGGATTTGAGCCCCATCAGGGCTAAAGGCGAGCGCGACGGCAAGCGCATAATGCAACACGAAAAGCGTCATGTTCCTGACGAAAGGCACCACGCTTCCAGAAATCGTCACCTCGCGGCTCGTTGCGTCCCGAGCGATCACCCTGGGACCAGTGACGAAGCCCGGCAACGCCAACAGAAGGCTTGCACCGAGCCAGATACCGACCAGTTTTATGTCCGATGCCGACTTTCCGATCAGGGGCCAGATGCCCAGCACCATGAAGATGAACGGTACCGTCAGAAGCCGCCAAAGCGGACGGTTTCTCGTCCTTGTCGCGGCCACCCCCTGCCAGACAAGATAGGAAAGCAGGAACCACACATAGACCGGTGTATGAGCCAAAATCTGAAATGCGCCGACCATAGTTTATCCAAAATCCACAAAACAATCAGGCAATTCGCGACACATGCGGAGGCGGCAATCACAGCGGAATTCTTCAAGTCCGCGGCCGATGAAAAACATAACCTGTGCGCCGGAAGATAATGCCCCCAACTCCTCGACAGCCAGTTTCCACACTTGCCTAGAGTGGGCGGCTTTCCTATTCAGGGCCTTGATTTGGAACAGCAGGGAATGAAAAACCATGGACAGTATCACGATAGCCCTGGTCCTGCTGCTTGCCGTCATCCTCAGCGGCACGATCTCGCGGCTTCTGCCGCTGCCCGTTCCCCTGCCGCTGATCCAGATCGCCTTCGGTGCGGCGATCACCGGGATTACCGGCGAAGGAGTGGTGCTGGAGCCGGATATCTTCTTCCTGCTGTTCCTGCCGCCGCTTCTGTTTCTCGATGGCTGGCGTATCCCGAAGGAAGGGCTGTTTCGCGACAAGGGTGTGATCCTGGAACTGGCGCTCGGGCTCGTGGTGTTCACGGTTGTCGGCGTCGGGCTTTTGATCCACTGGATGATCCCGGCCATGCCGCTTGCGGTCGCCTTTGCGCTTGCCGCCATCGTTTCGCCGACCGATCCGGTGGCGGTCTCGGCGATTGCGGCGCGCGTGCCGATCCCTCCCCGGCTGATGCATATTCTTGAAGGGGAATCGCTGCTCAACGATGCGTCCGGCCTTGTCTGCATGCGGTTTGCGGTTGCGGCAGCAGTTACCGGCACGTTCTCGCTGACAGATGCGCTGGGCACGTTCCTGTGGGTCGCGATCGGCGGCATTCTCATCGGCTTCGGCGTGACCTGGCTTGTGGTCCGGATAAAGGACGTGGTTTCGCGCAAGCTCGGCGAGGATCCCGGCGCACAGATCCTGATCAGCCTGCTCATTCCCTTCGGCGCCTATCTGGTTGCCGAACACCTGCATTGTTCCGGCATTCTTGCCGCGGTCGCCGCCGGCATCACCATGAGTTACGCGGAATTGCGCGGCAAGGCGCTCGGCATTACCCGCGTTCGGCGCAATGCCGTATGGGATACGGTACAGTTCGCGCTGAATGGCATCATATTCGTGCTGCTCGGCGAGCAGTTGCCGGGCATCGTTTCAGGTGCGGCGCGGGTCGTTACCGAGACGGGACATGTCGACCCGATCTGGCTGATCGGCTATGTGATCGCGATCAATGCAGCGCTCGCAGCACTTCGTTTCGCCTGGGTGTGGGTGTCTTTGCATTTCACCCTGTTCCGCGCCGCCCGCCGCGGCCAGGAAATCCGCAAACCGCACTGGAAACTGCTGGTCGCAACCTCGCTTGCCGGCGTGCGCGGCGCCATCACGCTCGCCGGTATACTGACGCTGCCGTTCTTTCTCGATGACGGGGTCACCCCCTTCCCGGCCCGAGATCTGGCGATCTTCCTTGCGGCAGGCGTGATCATCTTCTCGCTGATTGCCGCAAGCGTCGGCCTGCCCTTCCTGCTCAAGGATATCGAACTGCCGCCCGAGCCAGACCACCATCAGGAAGAAGATACGGCGCGCATCGCCTCGGCCGAGGCCGCCATCCGGATGATCGAGAAACTGCAGCACGCGATGAGCGAGGGCCGCACGGATGCCGATCTTTATGGCGAAGTCGGCACGCGGCTAATGGAGCTCTACCGCCAACGTATCGACGGGCGCTCGAAGATCGGCGACGAGGCCGAGGAGGCACGGCGGATGGAAGAGGTGGACAAGCGGCTGCGTCTTGCCGCGCTGCGTGCCGAGCGCGACGAGATCTTTCGCCTGAGCCGCGCCCGGAAAGTCTCCGAGGAGATCGCCCGCAAGCTTATCCGCGAGATCGACCTTGCCGAGGCCCGTTACACAGTCTGATAGGGTTTAGGCGGCATGCGTTTCACGGCTATCCTGTGGCGCCTCCTCCCGCTCGAACATGCCGTAGTCGCGCAGCACATGGCCGATTCGCAGGCGGTAATCGGCGAAGATGCCGTTTCGACCAGCAGTTTGCGCGGCGCGATGCGCCTCGACATTGCGCCATGCCTTCACCGCGTCTTCGTCCCGCCAGAACGATAGAGACAGAAGCTTGCCGCGAAGGGTGAGGCTTTCGAACCGTTCGATCGAGATGAAACCATCGATCTTTTCCAGTTCGTTGCGCAGGTCGCCGGCCAGATCCAGATAACGATGGCGCTCGCCCATATAGGGTACGACTTCGAAAATGACGGCGATCATGGCTTCGTTGCCTTCTCCATCGGCGCACCGTGCGGCAGCGACATGTTCTTGAGGAACATGCGGTCTTCCTTCAGGATGAAACGTTCGCGCTCGGCGAATTCGTAGTTCTCCCGCCCGAGCGGATCGGCGGCCAACCTGGCGCGATACGCCTCATAGGCTGCGAGGTTCTCGATATTGTAGACGCCATAGGCGGTTGTGGCCGATCCTTCGTGCGGACCGAAATAGCCGATCAGTTCGGCACCGTTGCGCGGGATCGACTGACCCCAGGCGCGGGCATATTGCTCGAAACGGTCGCGCTTGAACGGGTCGATCTCGTAACGGATAAAACAGGTGATCATGGCATTTCCCTTGGTTTGATTTCCTCGTGACGGGGGTGTTTTGCCATGCCGTTCAACGACGATGCTTCGATGGCGATCGAAGTATCAATGGTAAAAACATGCTAGAAGCTCTCGCATGAACGAAGGTCCAGACATTGCACAGATCGCCTCCTTGATCGGCGATCCCGCCCGCGCCAACATGCTGGCGGCGCTTTCCGGCGGGCGGGCGCTGACCGCCACCGAGCTTGCGGGCATCGGCGGCATCACGCTGCAGACCGCGAGCACGCATCTTTCCAAGCTCGAGGCTGGTGGACTTCTTTCTCAGCGCAAGCAGGGGCGGCACCGGTATTTTGCACTTGCCGACGAAGCCGCAGCCCGGCTGATCGAAACGATGATGGGATTTGCCTCAAGCCGCGGACATCTGCGTTACCGGCCCGGGCCGAAAGACCCGGCGCTCAGAAAGGCGCGTGTCTGCTACGATCACCTTGCCGGCGATTTCGGCGTGCGGATGCTCGACAGTTTCGTCTGCCATGGCGAGATCGCATCGGATGGGGAGAATCTTTCGGTGACGGAAAAGGGCCACGTGCAGCTTTCGACATTCGGCATCGATCTTTCAAGCCTTGCCTCCAGCCGCCGCCCCTTGTGCAAATCCTGTCTCGACTGGAGCGAGCGCCGGTCGCATCTGGCAGGCACGCTCGGCAAGGCACTGCTTGCCCATATGCTCGACAAGGGCTGGGCGCGACGCAGCGAGGAGAGCCGCGCGGTCCTCTTTTCGCCCGAAGGCGAGCGAAAATTCCTGCTGCAGTTCCCGCTCGATACCCCCACGTTGAAGTGACCAGCCTCCCACCCCGATTGACCCAGCCATGCGACCGTACTGGTTGAGCTTCCGGCACCCATCCGCTAGAAGGCGGCTGACGTCTTAAAAGGGTATATCTCCATCATGAGCGGTTTCGACCTCATCCTCTTCGATTGCGACGGCGTGCTCGTCGATTCCGAAATCATTGCTGCAAGGGTGGAATCCCAGCTGCTGACGGAAGCCGGTTACCCGATCAGCGTCGAGGAAATGGGCGAGCGTTTTGCCGGCATGACCTGGAAGAACATCCTGCTTAGCATCGAGAAGGAAGCCGATATTCCGCTTTCCGCCTCGCTGCTCGACAAGTCAGAGAAGCTGCTCGACGCCCGGCTGGAACGCGATGTGAAGATCATCGACGGCGTGAAGTTCGCGCTCGCCCGGCTGACCACCCAGCGCTGCATCTGCTCGAATTCGTCCAGCGCGCGGCTGGACATGATGCTGACCAAGGTTGGCCTGAAGCCCTATTTCGCGCCGCATATCTATTCCGCCAAGGATCTCGGACCCGACCGGGTCAAGCCGAAGCCGGACATTTTCCTGCATGGTGCGCAGCAGTTCGGTGTCGATCCGTCGCGCTGCCTGGTGGTCGAGGATTCGACCCATGGCGTCCACGCAGCAAGAGCTGCGGGCATGCGGGTCGTCGGCTTTACCGGCGCGTCGCATACCTATGCGAGCCATGCGGACCGCCTGACGGATGCCGGAGCCGAAACGGTGATCTCGCGCATGCAGGACCTGCCGGCCGTGGTTGCGGCACTCGGCGAATGGGCCGACGCGATCTAAAATTCAGAAATCGACGACGAGACTGGCCTTTGCCGCATGCGCGGCAAAGGAATGGGCGAACTCGCCCGAATAGCTGAGCTTGACACGTGCCGTCTTGGAGACCTGCGCGGTGAGCGAAGCCTCCAGCACGGCCGTATCGCGCGGCAGTGAAACGCCTTCAATAACGAAGGGGCTGCCGGACGAGAAGGCAAACCGCGAAGACGGTGTCAGATCGCCGATCGCGTGACGCCAGCCGAACATGCCTGAAAACGTCGCCGGCAGATCCGCATTGCCGATATCGGTGGACCACCTGAGACCGAGGGTCGTCAGAGTGACGTCATCCGTGCCGCCATTTGCCGAAAGTGCCGCCGCTCCACCATCTTCGCGAAGACCATCGGTTTCGAGATTGATATAGGCGAGGTTGGCAAAGGGTTCGAGCGTGGTGGCCCCGACCTTCTCGCGCCAGCCGAGATCGGCGAATACCTGCCGCGTCGCGCTCTGGTAGTCAGCCTGAAGCTGGTCCTCGAATGTACCGAAAGCGATATTCCGTTCGGTGGAGATATCGTTTTTCGAATAGATCGCGCCCGTCGTGAAATTGAGCTTTCCCCATTCCGCTGCCGCATAAAGGCCGGCACTATAGCTGTCCCAGTCGGCATCGGTGCCCGCAGACGCGTTCGAGTAACCGAACATGCCGCCAATACGCCATTGCTCCGAGACATCGGCGTCGATGCCGGCAAACAGGCCTGCAACATGGCCATTCATACCTGCAGCATTGCCATCGCTGTCGAAGCGGTCGGTCGCGGCGATACCGGTCATCCAGACACTGGCACCGCCTTCGATTTCCTTAACCGGCACATTGCCTTTGATCCGGTCGATCACCGCCTCGCGGGCAAGGCCTGCCTGCTGCAGCAACTGGCTTTTAAGCGAGGCATGCAGCTCACCGCTCAGTTGCGAAAAGGCATCGCGGGCGCCGGGGGCGTTCAACGGAAGCACGCCGAGGAAGACGGAATTGGTGGCCCCGAGAGACTGGACCGCCTCGGCCGTTGCGCGCGTGTTGCGCGTCTCGGTCACATCGGCGAAATCGACGTCGTTGCGGTAGAGACCTAATGTGACCGAGGTCGGGTCATAGGTCAGGATTGGCGACAGGAAGGCCAGATCGGAATTGACCTCATCGAAGGCGCCGGTGACGCTATCGCCCGTCAGGATCGTGTAGGTGGTGGCAAGAGAATAGGTACCCGCCCCGGCCAAGACATCCACCGTGCCGCCGTTTATCGTCACCGTGCCAGCTGCATCAAGACGATCGGACAAGCCGGATGCATCGGTTTCCACCTGATAGGTTGAGCCTTTTTCGAAGGTGACATTGCCGTTGACAGCGACGGTTGCGATGCCCGGCCCCGGGGCGAATGTGCCGCCGGCACCGACTATCAGCCCGCCGATCGCGCCCGAACCGGCGAGCGTGCCATCTACGCCGATATCGATGGCTCCGCCAACGGTCCCGTCGTTGACCAGCGTGCCACCTATGACCGTTGCGCCGCCGGTGATGGTGCCTGTGTCATTGTTGACGAAGGTGCCACCGGTATTGGTGAGCGAGGCAATCGTTCCCGCATTCGAGGCGCTGCCGGCATTGGTGACATCGCCCGCCGTCGCGCCCGAATTGTTGACGAAGCTGGCTGCTGCCGCAACGTCGACGTCAGTGACGACGAAGTTGTTAACAACCGTACCGCCGGATAACACGGCATGACCGGTGATCGTGCCGCCGTCATTATTGGTGAAGGTGCCGCCGGTATTGGTCAGCGAGTCGATGGTGCCGGCGTTCGAGGAATTGCCGGCATTCGTGACATTACCTGCCGTCGCACCGGTATTGTTGACGAAGATTGCAGCCGCCGCGACATCGACGTCGGTAACGACGAAATTGTTGGTTAAAGTGCCGCCAGAAATCACGGTGGTTCCAGTGATTGTACCGCCGGCATTGTTCGTGAACGTTCCACCGGTATTGGTCAGTGAAGCGATCGTGCCGGCATTCGATGACGTGCCAGCGTTGGTGATGGCACCTGCAGTCGCGCTCGAATTGTTGACGAAAATCGCCGCAGCAGCGACATCCACATAGGTGACGACGAAATTGTTGGTCACCGTGCCACCGATGACGTTCGTATCGCCAGTAATCCTTCCGCCGCTATTATTGGTGAAGGAGCCGCCCGTGTTGGTCAGTGACGTTATCGTACCGGCATTCGACGACGTGCCGGCACTGGTAACATTTCCTGCTTCGGCGCCCGAGTTGTTGACGAATTCGGCAGCGGCCGACACATCGACATCGGTTACGACGAAATTGTTGGTGAGCTTGCCGTCATCGATGGTCGCTGTGCCGCTAATCCTGCCGTCATTGACCGTCTCGCCGCCGGTCATATGCAGGTCGCCATCCAGCGTGCCGGAATTGGCGAGATTGCCGCCACTCATCCCGACATCCGAGGAGAGCTTGCCACCGGTGGAAATCTCTATGCGGCCCGGATCGGAAACGCTGGTACCGCCGGCGACCGAAAGATCGGCGTCAACATGCAGCGTGCCGCCGGAGACATCGACCGTGCTGACCGTCGTATCCGTCGAGACTGTCGGTGCGCCGGAACCGATTGCGGCACTGCCGGTCGCACCGGGCGCTGCCGGCGTCCAGTTGGCTCCGTTGGAGAAGTCATTATCAGAGCTGCCGGTCCAGGTGGATTGCGCCGAGGCGGCAGCCGGCAGCAGCCAGGCCACCGAGACGATGGCCGTGCATAGCTTGAGACGCCGTTTCGCGCCCGCCGAGATCGCCGGAGCAGACATTCCCACCTCACCCAGAGCCGTTCAGGGCGAAGCGCCCTTAACGATCTGCTAATATGAGTTAAGGAATTATGGTTAACGGAGCCTTAATGGCGACCGTTTCCCGCCGCGACAGGCTGTTCTTTCATAGGGGCGAAATCAGGACCGGCGGGGCTTCTTGGCCGGGCCGTTGTCGAACCCGAGACGAACGCGCGTAAAGCGTGTTGCGCCGCCGGCATTGTTCGGGATCTGGACGTCGGCCTTGGAGAAGATGAACTGCGAGCCGCCGGCCGGCACGTCGACCGGGAAGGCCACTTTCTGGGTGTAGAGCACGTTGTCGCCATCGACCACTTCGACCAGAACCGGCAATGTGACCGAACCCGGCGTGCCCGCCGGTCCCTGCACGACGCGACCTTGGGCGACGACATTAATGGTCATCGTGGTTTCGTTTGCCGTGCACTGGCGCGTCGCGTCGTTGAACGAAGCCTGGTAGAGAAGCTTGTCAGCATTATCCTGCCCGCCGCGCGCATAGGAGCGGTAGACGGCATCTTGGTCACGCATCACCACCTGCGGGCAATAGGCCTGCACGACAGCCTGAACTGGCTGGGCATTGGCAGGAGCAGCGTTGGAACTCAGGTCCAGTCCCTGCGAAGCAGAATTGCAGCCGCCTAAGCCAGCCACCAAAGACAACGTCAGAAAACCGCGAGAGAACTTGCCAACCACGTTACTCAACCCTTTGCAGCCTCGTTTCCGATACGGTACCGACCCGACATTTTCCGGTCTTTCACCGCCGATTTCGATAGTCTATATCAGCGGTCGGAACAAAAATCGATTAGGGATTCAAGGTCGTGGAATACATTTCTACCCGTGGTACAGCACCCGCTCTCGGCTTTCGTGATGCGCTCATGGCCGGGCTTGCAAAAGACGGCGGCCTGTATGTCCCGCGCAAATGGCCTACCCTTTCGAAAAAACAGATCCGTGCCCTGCGTGGCAAATCCTACCAGGAAGTCGCGTTCGAGATCCTGTCGCTTTTCGTCGATGGCGAGATTGCCGATGACAAGCTGCGCGGCATGATCGACGAGGCCTATGCCACTTTCCGCCACCCGGCCGTGGTGCCGCTGGTGCAGGTCGGGCCGAACGATTTCATTCTCGAACTCTTCCACGGCACGACGCTCGCCTTCAAGGACGTGGCGATGCAATTGCTTGCGCGCCTGATGGACCACGTGCTTGCCGAGCGCGGTGAACGCGCGACGATCGTCGGCGCCACATCGGGCGATACCGGCGGCGCTGCGATCGATGCCTTTGCTGGCCGCGAGCGCACGGACATTTTCATTCTCTTCCCGCATGAAAAGGTCTCGCCGGTGCAGCAGCGGCAGATGACCTCTTCTTCCGCTTCCAACGTGCATGCGATTGCTGTGAAGGGCAATTTCGACGACTGCCAGAACCTCGTCAAAGAAATGTTCAACGACGCGGCCTTCCGCGACAAGGTCAAGCTTTCGGGCGTCAACTCGATCAACTGGGCGCGTATCATGTCCCAGGTGGTCTATTATTTCACAGCCGCTCTCTCGCTCGGCGGCCCGGACCGGAAAATCTCGTTCACCGTGCCGACCGGCAATTTCGGCGATATCTTCGCCGGCTATGTCGCGAAGAAAATGGGCCTGCCAATCGATCGCCTCGTCATCGCCACCAATGACAACGACATCCTTGCGCGCACGCTGAAGACCGGCCGTTACGAGATGAAGGGCGTCAAGGCGACGACTTCGCCTTCGATGGATATCCAGATCTCGTCCAATTTCGAACGGCTTCTGTTCGAAGCCTATGATCGTGACGATGCAGCAGTGCGCCGCTCGATGGATGGATTGAAGCAATCCGGCTCTTTCGAGATCAAGGAAAAAGCGCTGAAGGCGATCAAGCGCGAGTTCCGCGCCGGACGTGCGACCGAACGCCAAGTTGCCGCCACGATCCGCGAGACGCTTTCGGCCACCGGTTACCTTCTCGACCCCCATACGGCGACTGGCGTCTTCGTCGCGGCGAAGAATGCCAAACCATCCAGCCCGATGGTAACGCTGTCGACGGCCCATCCCGCCAAATTCCCGGCTGCGGTAAAATCCGCTTGCGGAATTGATCCGGCGCTTCCATCATGGTTGTCTGATCTTATGCAAAGGGAGGAGCGCTTCGACATACTTGAACCGGAGCTGAAAGCCGTCGAAACCTTTATCGGCAGCAACGCACGGGCCAAGTAACGGCGCGCCGGAAAGACATAGTATGAATGTAGAGATTACCCGGCTCCCCTCCGGGCTGACTGTCGTCACCGAAAGCATGCCACATCTGGAAAGCGTGGCACTCGGCGTGTGGATCAAGTCGGGTTCTCGCAACGAGACCGAAGAAGAGCATGGCATTGCCCATCTGCTTGAGCACATGGCCTTCAAGGGAACGGCACGCCGCAGCGCCCGCGACATCGCCGAGGAGATCGAGGATGTCGGGGGAGAGCTGAACGCGGCAACCTCTACGGAAACCACGTCCTACTATGCCCGCGTGCTCAAGGATCATGTGCCGCTGGCGGTCGATATCCTTGCAGACATTCTGACGGAATCGGCCTTCGACGAAGAAGAGCTTCGCCGCGAGAAGCATGTGATCTTGCAGGAAATCGGTGCGGCGAACGATACGCCTGACGATGTCGTCTTCGACAAATTCTCCGAGGTAGCCTATCGTGGCCAGACGATCGGGCGCGCCATTCTCGGCACGCCGGAACGGGTGAAAAGCTTCACGCCGATGCAGATCCGCGGCTACCTTTCACGCAATTATACGACCGACCGGATGTTCGTGGTGGCCGCCGGTGCGGTCGACCACCAGACCTTCTGCAAACAGGTGGAAGAGCGTTTTGCCGGTCTGCCGACTTCGCCCAGCGCACCGCCCGTCTTTGACGCGGCACGCTATATCGGCGGCGATATTCGTGAAGAACGCGACCTCATGGATACACAGGTCCTGCTCGGTTTCGAGGGCAAGGCCTATCACATGCGCGACTTCTACTGTTCGCAGATCCTCGCCAATATCCTCGGCGGCGGCATGTCTTCGCGCCTGTTTCAGGAAGTGCGCGAGCATCGCGGTCTCTGTTATTCGGTCTATGCCTTCCACTGGGGCTTTTCCGATACCGGCATTTTCGGCATTCACGCGGCAACCGGTGCCGACGATCTGCCGAAGCTGATCCCGGTTATCATCGACGAGTTGCACAAGTCTGCCGACACGATCCATCAGGTGGAAATCGACCGGGCTCGCGCACAAATTCGCGCGCAACTCCTCATGGGACAGGAAAGCCCGGCCGCCCGCGCTGGCCAGATCGCCCGTCAGATGATGCTTTATGGTCGCTCGATCCCCAACGAAGAGATGATGGAACGTCTCGCCGGCATCACCACCGAGCGGCTGACCGATCTGGCAGGGCGCCTGTTCTTCGACACCGTACCGACCCTTTCGGCCGTCGGCCCGATCGAGAAGCTCGCACCGATGTCCGATATCGCCTCGGCTCTATCCTCACCTGTCATCAAGGCAAAAGCCGCCAGCTGAACAGAGGCTCCGAAGCACAATGGGTAGATCGGTGTTTCGGTTTCTGTCCCGTCAGCCGGACACGCCCGAGTTATCCGGGCCTCAGCATATTTTGAGGCTGCCGCATAATTCCGATTACAAGCAATGGTATCGGCTGCGTTCCGAGAGCCGCAGCTTCCTCCAGCCGTGGGAACCGACCTGGCGGGCCGACGAGCTGACGGAAAGCTCGTTTCGCGCCCGAATCCTGCGCGCAAACCAGGAATGCGCCTCCGGTCTCGCCATGCCGATGCTGCTTTTCCGCAAGGACGACATGACCCTGCTCGGGGGACTTACAATCGGTTATATCCGCCGGGGTGCAGCACAAAGCTGCATGATCGGATATTGGATGGGCGAAAAACATGCGGGCCAAGGCCATATGTTGGCCGCATTGAGAGTGGCAATCCCCTATATCTATGGCGGACTTCAGTTGCACCGGATCGAGGCAGCTTGTATTCCGGACAATTGGAAAAGCATGCGGCTTCTAGAAAAAGCCGGCTTCGAGCGGGAAGGTCTTTTGCGGAAGTATCTCAAAATAAACGGCGAATGGCGTGACCACATGATGTTTTCCCGGTTGCCGGAAGACGGCGAATTCGGGAAAATGGTCGGACCATGATTGACGGTATGCGTTTTAGTTCTGCGTATCGGGCTTTTGGCCTGAAGTTTCTGCTGCTGATGATCGTCGCCATTCTGGGCTTCGGGCTTAACGGTGCGCGTGCCGCCGAGCCCGTGAAAATCTCGCGTGACGACACGGCGCTCGACCTGACGGCCACGACCGACATCTATACCAATCAGGGCGAGGCTTTCCAGGTTTCCACAGCAGCGGGCGGTGACGGGATTCGGCGACGCATCGAAGTCAGATCCAGCAATCCCGGGCATCAGGGCGACTGGGCGGTTTTTGCACTTTCCAACGTCTCGGAAGAGCAGCTGGAGCGCGTCATCGTCGCACCGCATTTCCGCCTTGTCGGATCGAAGGTGTTCTGGCCGGATCTAGGTTCGCAGCGCATCATCGCGATCACGCCCTCGGAAGGTTTCTCGCTCGACCGTTTGCCAAGTCCCGATGCTGACGTGTTCCGCATCACGCTCAATCCGGGATCGACGATCACGTTCGTTGCCGAACTGGCCAGCCCTTCGCTGCCGCAGATCTACCTCTGGCAACCTGATGCCTACAAGGATACGGTCAACTCATTTACGCTCTATCGCGGTATCGTACTTGGCATCGCGGGTCTTCTGGCGGTGTTTCTGACGATCCTGTTCGTCGTCAAGGGAACCTCGATGCTGCCGGCGGCGGCAGCGCTTGCCTGGGCCGTGCTCGCCTATATCTGCGTCGACTTCGGTTTTCTCGACAAGCTGATCACCATCACATCCAGCGACCAGCGCATATGGCGTGCGGGTGCGGAAGTGGCGCTTGCCTCGTCGCTTGTCATCTTCCTGTTCACCTATCTGAACCTCAACCGCTGGCATGTGCATCTGGGTTACGCGACGCTTGCCTGGGTCGTCGGGCTGGTGCTGCTCGGTGGCGTGGCGATCTATGACCCTTCCGTTGCGGCCGGTATCGCCCGGCTTTCCTTCGCGCTGACGGGTACGGTCGGGATCCTGCTGATCATCTATCTCGGCTTCAACCGCTACGACCGGGCGATCCTGCTGGTGCCGACCTGGACGCTGATCCTCGTCTGGCTGTTCGGCAGCTGGCTGACGGTGACGGGGCAGCTCGACAACGACATCATTCAGCCGGCGCTCGGCGGTGGTCTGGTGCTGATCGTTCTTCTGATCGGCTTTACGGTCATGCAGCACGCCTTTGCCGGGGGCGCCTATCAGCAGGGCCTGTTCTCCGATCTGGAACGGCAGTCCCTGGCGCTGACCGGCTCCGGCGATACCGTATGGGACTGGGATGTCGCGCGTGATCGTGTCGTCACGACACCGGATATTTCGGGCCGTCTCGGGCTTGAGGCCGGCGCCATGCATGGTCCGGTGCGCAACTGGGTTCCCCGCCTCCACCCCGACGACCGCGACCGGTTCCGCGCCACGCTCGACGTGCTGCTCGAACATCGCCGCGGCCGCCTGCATCACGAATTCCGCATTCGCGCAGAAGATGGTCATTTCCATTGGCTGCAGATCCGTGCGCGGCCGGTGCTCGGCTCGAATGGCGAGATTATTCGCTGCGTCGGCACGATCGTCGATGTGACGGAGCAGAAAAATTCGGTCGAACGACTGCTGCAGGATGCGTTGCACGACAACCTGACAGGCTTGCCGAACCGGCAGATTTTCCTCGATCGGCTGCAAGGCGTGCTGACGCTTGCCGCAAGCGGCGACACCGTGCGCCCGACCGTGATGGCGATTGATCTCGACCGTTACAAGCAGGTGAATGACAGCCTGGGGATTGCAGCCGGCGACAATATGCTGATCGCGATCACCCGGCGCCTGCGCCGCCTGATGAAGCCGCAGGATACGCTGGCGCGGCTTGCCGGCGACCAGTTCGGCCTGATCCTCGTTTCCGAGCGCGACCCTGCCAAGATCGCCGATTTTGCCGAGGCCGTATCGCAGGCCATCATGGTGCCGATCAATTATGCCAATCGCGAGATTGTGCTGACCGCCTCTATCGGGCTTGCGTCCTTCGTCGACCAGCAGGAAAGCGCTGCCGGGCTTCTTGCGGATGCGGAACTTGCAATGTATCGGGCCAAGCGCGGCGGCGGCAACAAGGTGGAGCCGTTCCGGCCGATCTTCCGCACCTCCGGCACCGACCGGCTGCAGATCGAGACCGATCTTCGCCGCGCATTGGAGCGCAAGGAACTGTCGCTCGCCTATCAGCCGATCATATCGCTGAAGGACGGCGAGATCGCCGGCTTCGAGGCGTTGATGCGATGGGAACACCCCAAGCGTGGCAGCATTCCGCCTGCCGAATTCATCCCGATCGCCGAAATGTCGGACCTAATTGGCCCTCTCGGCGTGTTTGCAATGGAGCGTGCGGCGTCGGACCTTGTTTCATGGCAGGAGCAGACCGGTGAAGTACCAATCTTCGTTTCCGTCAACCTGTCTAGCGCACAGCTTTTGAATGCGGACCTTTATAACGATGTCAGGGCACTGATTTCGAAGACTGAGGTCAATCCGCACCAGTTGAAGCTGGAACTGACCGAATCCCTGATGATGGAAAACCCGGAGCAGGCTCGCCTGATCCTTGCCAAGCTGAAAGAGACCGGGCTCAGACTTGCGCTCGACGATTTCGGCACCGGTTATTCCTCACTCGCCTACCTGACGCAGTTCCCGTTCGACATGATCAAGCTCGACAAGACGCTTGTCAGCGACATGAGCGAAAAAGGCGCGATCCTGTTGCGCTCCGTTATCGCCATGGCCCGCGGGCTGGAAATGACGGTTGTCGCCGAAGGCATCCAGACGGATGAGGATGCTATGGAACTTGCCAAGATGGGTTGCCATTACGGCCAGAGCTACCTGTTCGGCCCGCCGGCCACCAGCGAGGCCATGCTGCGTTTGCTGAAGGAGCGGTTTCCGCTGACCAAGAGGGCTTAAGGTCGGCTCTTTTCGATCTCCCTTCTTGTGGGGGAGATGTCAGCCGACGGCACTCTATCGACCCTGTACCAGATCATGCACGAACTGCAGCTTTGCCGTCACCGCCGGCGTCAGTATGAACGGATAAAGATCCGGAACACCCATCGAACGGTGGATGCCGTTGATCGCCAGGCTGAAGGGGATCCAGGCGGACACGAGCTGTTCGGCGCTGTCGGCGCGATAGGGATTGAAATCCACTTCCGCCGATAGTTCCTCGTGCCGGCGCGGGTCGATCGACATGCCGTAGGATCGCGCCGTTTCCAGCGTGTCGACGATATGGACATAGTGGGCGAAGCTTTCGGCGAAATCCTCCCATGGATGCGAGCTGGCATATGTCGAGATGAAGAAGTCCTGCCAGTTCGGCGACGGACCTTCCTCGTAATTGCGCCTCAGCGCCTCGCCGTAATCTACGGTCTCGTCGCCGAATACCTCGCGAAATTCATCCAGCCTGCCGCCATCGCGGACCATCTTGTCCCATATGTAATGGCCGGTCTCGTGACGAAAATGGCCAAGCATAGTGCGGTAGGGTTCGTTCATCGACACGCGGATCTGCTCACGCGTCGCATCGTCCGCTTCGGCTGCGCGGATCGCGATGAGGCCGTTTTCGTGGCCGGTCATTGCGGCCTTTACCGTGCCGTCGGCTTGGATCTCGTCAACGAGAAAATCGAAAACGAGACCGCCTGCAGGATCCTCATCGCGGTTGATGCGCGGCAGGTTCCATTTCAGCATGGAATAAAAGAGGTGACGCTGGGCCTGGCTGATGCGCCGCCATTGTCGCAATCCCTCCTCGGTGGAGGTATCCGGTACCAGACGGTTATGGCGGCAGGCAGGGCAAAAGGGATTGGGATCGTCTGCAAGAACCGTCCAGTTGCAGATATCCATACCGGCATTGGCGCAGAGCCGGACCCTGCGCTCCGGGCTGGCGAATAGCGACCAGACCTCCTCACCTTCGACAGGCTGCAGCGCATGCATGGCAAGCGCCTCCGGCACGAAGGCGAGACGTGAGCCGCAATTCATGCAGTCCCGGTTGTCGAAGTGGATAGGCTGTCCGCAGTGATCGCAGTCATAAAGGCGCATGGGCTGGTCCGCGTCGATGGAGGGAGGGGAATAGAGAAAACCTGCTCCGGCAGCGCCGAAACAGGTTTATCAAATGACTGGAGATCATTTTTTCGGACTATGCCGTCCGACATCATTGGGATTTGGTCAGGTCCCAGACATTACATGCGGTCAACGAAATCCTTGCCCGCTTCCTTGATCTTGCCCTTGGCCTGCTGAGCATGGCCCTTGGCTTCCTGGGCGTTGCCCTTCGCCTTGAGCTTAGGATTATCGGTCATATCACCTGCGGCCTGCTTGATCTTACCGGCAACTTCGTTGCCCTTGCCTGCCATCTTATCGCTGGTGCTACCCATTCCTTGTTCTCCTTATCTCATTCGACGCTGTTCAACGCCTTGCGATAGTAGAACTCTGAAGGGTGGATATCGTTCCACCGAAACAGATCAGGCATGTCCTGCTTCGGTCGACAGCATTTCCGGGCTGACGCCCATAAGGGCCAGCGCGCGTTCATATTTGGCATCAACGCAAGCATCGAAAATGATGTCATCCTGCGATGCGCAATTGAGCCAGCCGTTGTTGCTGATTTCGGCCTCAAGCTGTCCCGGTCCCCATCCGGCGTAGCCGAGAAGCAGAGTTGCCCGCGCCGGCCCCCGGCCTTCCGCGATCGCCCTTAGAATATCAAGCGTTGCGGTGAGTGAAATCTCGTCACTGACAGGGATCGAGGACTCGCAGGAAAAATCGTCGGAATGCAGAACAAAGCCCCTGCCCGTTTCCACCGGACCGCCGTAAAGGACCGGGAAATAACGCGCCTGTTCCGAAAGAAAGGCGGTGTGAGGTTCCTCGACGATCTTCAGATGTTCAAGCACGTTCGGGAACGAGAGTTCCTGCTGCCTGTTGATGATGAAGCCCATCGCGCCGGTTGATGAATGGGCGCAGATATAAACAACACTGCGAGCGAAATTGCCGTCCTGAACACCGGGCATGGCGATCAGGAACTGGCCGTCGAGAAATCCGCGTTCACGCTTGTCTTTGAGCGCCGTAATTCCCATCGAGCCTCCCGTGTGCCTTTAAAGCGCCGTGTGGCGGCGGCCGCATCAGGCGACCCTTCCAAGGCAACATGGGGCAGTCTACGGCATCATTCAACCGAAAATGATTGGTTTTCATCAGACGTGGCTGGCGAGCATGAGATTGCTGGGATAAATCCGTTCCCATGATCTCGACCGCTGTCACAACCCGCCGCCTTTTCATTGCCACCTCGCTTCTGCTTGCCTCTGCCGTCATGCCGGCTTCCGCACGGGCGGAAACAACCGACTGGGTGAGTAATGAAGGTGGGCGCATGAGGATCGTTGCGCTGGCACCCGATGCGCGCGGCACCGTGCGCGGCGCGCTGCAGATCGAGCCGAAGGCCGGCTGGATCACCTATTGGCGCGAACCAGGCGATGCGGGCATACCGCCGCACATCTCGTTTTCCGAGACATCCGGCGTCAGCCTCAGCAAGATGTCCTATCCGGTGCCGCGTCGTTTCGACAATGGTGACGTTCGCGATATCGGTTACGACACGGCCGTCAGCTTTCCCTTCGAGCTTTCGGTGAAGAACCCGAACCAGTCATCCGCAATCACGGCCTCTGCCTTTATCGGCATCTGCCGCAATATCTGCATTCCCTTCCAGGCCGAGTTCAACCTGGGGCTCAAGGCGGATGGCGGCACGTCCTTTGCCGAGGCGATGATCATCAACGATGCGGAAGGCAAGCTGCCGGAACATCCGTCCGATGATTTTGCCGTCACGCATTATTCCGTTTCCGCCGATGGCGATACGCTGCGGCTGCGGCTGCAACTGCCCAAGGACGCACCGAAGAAGCCGCAGGTGATCGTCACCGGGCCGGAGGGGCATGTGCTGTTCAGCGAGACCAAGGGCGAACGCATCGAAGACAGTTATTCCGTCGACATGCCGGTCGGCAAGCTGCCGAAAGGCTATGACATGAAGGGCAAGCACTGGGGCATTCTCGTGCTTGCCGGCAAGCGCGCCATGGAAACTTCGCTAGCCTTCGAGTGAGCCTTTCTGGCCGCATGCAGTGATCGCAAACCGGTCGACAGTTCTGTCTGCCCTCTCTTGTCTTGTCATTCGCCAACTTTATAGTGCCGCAGACGATCGCATGGGCGATCATTGGCAGGAGAGACGACATGACGATCGCAGTAGGCGAAAAGCTTCCGGAAGCAACGTTCAAGGAAAAGACGGCGGATGGCCCGGTGGAGGTTACGACCAGCGGTCTTTTCGCCGGCAAGAAGGTCGTTCTGTTTGCCGTACCCGGCGCCTTCACGCCAACCTGCACGCTCAACCACCTGCCTGGTTACATTGAAAACCGCGATGCCATTCTTGCACGCGGCGTCGATGATATCGCCGTCGTTGCCGTCAACGACTGGCATGTGATGGGTGCCTGGGCGACGCAGTCCAACGCGCTCGGCAAGATCCACTTTCTCGCCGATTTCGACGCCTCTTTCACCAAGGCCATGGGTCTCGACATCGACCTCTCCGGCGGCGGCCTCGGCGTGCGCTCGAAGCGCTATTCCATGCTGGTCGAGGACGGCGTGGTGAAATCGCTCAATATCGAGGAAAGCCCCGGCCAGGCCACCGTTTCGGGTGCTGCGGCGATGCTGGAACAGCTCTGATTTGACGAAACGGTATTGGCGGAAACACGGAGGGCGCCAAACGGCGCCCTTTTGTATTCCACCAGAGTGGTGAGCTATATGGCCAGATCGTAGACGATCAGCCCCGACAGGCCGCCATCGGCGGAGGCGACGATGCGTTCGGCAACAGTGAGATGGTCCGGGGCCGCTAGATAGGTGTCACGCGCCTCCGGGCTTTCGAATGTCACGATAAAGCCATCGAGAAAGCCACCGCTCAAACCTTCGGACGACATGTTCGGGCCGAATTTAACATCGACAATGCCCGACAACGTATTCTTGAGGGCTGCGATTGCGGCGTATATTTCCTGTTTTTCGGCGTCCTGTACCGACGACTTGAAGCGCAGAAAAACACAGTGAAGGATCATGCATAGCCTCCTGTTGTCTTGCCCTGATTTCGCCGCGATCACCATAGGCAGTCACACGGCAATGGCAAGATGGGTCTGATGCGGCCCAGCGACGCCCAGCCATCCTGCCTGACAGGTGTGACAGCTGGCGGATCGCAAGCGACTTATTTTACCAGCAGCGACCTGCCAAGATTGGGTTTCTTGAACGGCGCCATACCGAGGCGGGCCAGTTCATCCGCCCGTTCGTTTTCCGGATGGCCGGCATGGCCCTTGACCCAGTGCCACGTGACCTTGTGGCGCTGGTTGGCGGCATCGAGCTGTTGCCAGAGTTCGCCATTCTTGACCGGCTTCTTGTCCGCGGTCTTCCAGCCGTTCTTCTTCCAGCCGAAGATCCACTTGGAAATACCGTCCATGACATATTTGCTGTCGGTGTGGAGATCGACCTCGCAGGCGCTTTTAAGCGCATTCAGCGCGCTGATCGCGGCCAGAAGCTCCATGCGGTTGTTGGTGGTTTCCGCCTCGCCGCCGTTCAGTTCCTTGGTCGTTTCACCGTAACGCAGGATGGCGCCCCAGCCGCCGGGGCCGGGATTGCCGGAGCAGGCGCCATCGGTAAAGATCTCGACATGCTTCATGGCGCCACCTCGATTGCCGGCGCATATTCGGCAACGGAAGAGATCTGGCGGTGGAAGCGCAGCTTGCGCAGGTATTCGAGCGGGTCCTTCTTGACCACCAGTGCGCCTTCCGGCGTCGTCAGCCAGTCGTAAAGGCGGGTGAGGAAGAAGCGCAGGGCAGAACCACGGGCGAGAACCGGCATGGCATCGCGTTCTTCGTCCGAAAGCGGACGCACCGAGCAATAACCTTCAAGCAAGGCCGAGCCCTTGGTGACATTGTAGGAGCCGTCCTTCTCGAAGCACCAGGCATTGAGGCAGATCGAAACGTCATAGGCGAGCAGGTCGTTGCAGGCGAAATAGAAGTCGATCAGGCCGGAAAGCTCGTCGCCGAGGAAAAAGACGTTGTCCTGAAAGAGATCGGCATGGATGACACCAGCCGGCAGGTCTTTCGGCCAATGGGCTTCGAGATAAGCGAGTTCGGCGGTGATTTCCGCTTCAAGGCCCGTCTCGACCTCGTCAGCACGCTCGGCCGACTTTTCCCACAGGACCTTCCAGCCTTCGAGCGACAGTGCATTCGGCCGCTTGATCTCGAACCCCTCACCGGCAAGATGCATCCCGGCGAGCGCCTTGCCGACTTCGCGGCAATGTTTTGCTTCCGGCTTTCTCAGCCACATGCCTTCGAGGAAGGAGATGAGGGCTGCCGGACGGCCGGAAAGCTCGCCTAAAAGTTCACCATCCCGACGCGGCAGCGGCAGTGGGCATGAAAGGCCACGTTCCGACAGATGCTGCATAAGGCCAAGGAAAAACGGCAGGTCCGACTTTTCCACCCGCTTTTCATAGAGCGTCAGGATCAGCGGATCCTTCGTCGTATGCAGCAGGAAGTTGGAATTCTCGACGCCTTCGGCAATGCCCTTGTATGAAGTCAGCTCGCCGACTTCATACTGTGCCAGAAAGTGCTTCAGGTCGATTTCTGTAATGTCGGTATAAACGGCCAAGGCGGTCTCACAGTCGGTCAGAGGGCAGAATCACCTGCCCGGAAATGGTGACTTACCTATCGCGCTGTTTACGGGGTCGCGGCAAGCGGCCGATCGCCATTTACCCAGGCCATATCCTCGACCGTCAACGGCACGGAGCGAAGCTCGCGGTTGACGAGGAAGTTTTCAGTCTCCTCGGCGGTGATCGCCAGTTCGATCTCGGCGGCAAACCGTTCCTTGAAGGCGGCGATGATCTCGTCGACGATGACTTCGGGAGCCGATGCACCTGCCGAGAGGCCGAGCGTGCGGATATTACCGATTTCGTCCCAGTTCAGTTCGGAGGCGCGCTGAACAAGCAGCGAGCGCTTTGCCCCTGCCCTCAGCGCTACCTCGACGAGGCGCTTGGAGTTGGATGAATTCGGAGCGCCGACGACGATGAAGAGATCGCAGCCGGGGGCTGCTTCCTTCACCGCTTCCTGGCGGTTGGTGGTGGCATAGCAGATACTGTCGGCGGCCGGCGCCGTCAGGTTGGGAAACCGTTCCTGCAGCTTGGCGATGACGCCCGCCGTGTCGTCGACAGACAGGGTCGTCTGGGTGACATAGCCGAGATTGCCGGGATCTTCCGGCATATAGGCTTCGGCATCGGCGATCGTATCGACGAGCGAGACCGTGCCTTCCGGCAATTGCCCCATCGTGCCGATGACTTCCGGGTGGCCGGCATGGCCGATCAGCACGACATGGCGGCCGAGACGCTGGTGACGCATGGCCTGCTTGTGAACCTTGGAGACCAGCGGGCAAGTCGCATCGAGATAGAAGAGGTTGCGCGCCTGCGCATCTTCCGGCACCGATTTCGGCACGCCATGGGCGGAAAACACAACCGGCTGCTGGCGATGTTCTTCCGGGATCTCGTGAAGTTCCTCGACGAAGACGGCGCCCTTGGCTTCCAGCCCCTCGACGACATAGCGGTTATGAACGATCTCATGGCGGACATAAACCGGCGCACCATATTGTTTCAGCGCCAGCACGACGATCTGGATCGCCCGGTCGACACCGGCGCAGAAACCGCGCGGACCGCAAAGCCTGATCGAAAGAGCCGGTTTGGTGACCTGAATGTTCATTCCGCATCCGCTGTTGGAAAATGCCCAAGGCCTCATATAGGCGAGGCAATTGAGGCGCGCCAACAGAAAATGTCGTTATCGACCTTCTCCGGCCGGTGATGATGCGGACTTGCGGCTGCGCCACCACATGGCGAAAACCACGGCCAGCAGCGCTGCGGCCAGACCGTACCACGTCGCGGCATATTGCAGATGGTTGTTGGGAAGGTCGAACTGCGTCACCCCGCCTTTCGGCCAGCCGCCGGGATTGGTGACGGATGCATCGATATCGACGAAGAAGGGAATGACGTCGGACAACCCGGTGCTTGCGGCCATGGCATCGAGGTCTTTCCAATAGAAGATGTTTTTGGAGAGATCGTTATCCGGTACCAGCATGGACGGCTTGCCGGAAAGTTTTGCACGGGCGTAACCGGTGATCGCCTGTTCGCCGGACACCTCGCCTGCCGCCCGCGTCGCTGGCTCCTTCATCTCGTAGGGCACAAAGCCGCGATTGACGAAGATCTTGCGACCGTCCGCCAGCGTCAGCGGCGTGTAGACATAAAAGCCGGTACGGCCTTCGAACGTGGCGAAGAAATGCCGTTCCCTGGTGTGATCGAATGTGCCGGAAAGCGCGATGCGGCGGTATTCAATGTCGTCACCGGCCACGGCCCTCTGTTCTATCTCGGATAGCGGCGCGGGATCCGCCGAGCGGCGCTCGGCGATATCGGCGAGAAGGCCCTCCTTCCAGTGCAGCCGTTCGACCTGCCATGTGCCGAGAGTGAGCAGGATGGCGAGGGAGAGGAGAACTACAGTCGCTGTCAGTATGGTGCGAATACTGCTGCGAGAAGTCTTTATCTCGGTCGTCATGGCTTGATCTCGATAGGCGTACCGTTCTCCACTAGCGCCCAGATTTCGTCCATGTCGGCATTGGTCACGGCAATGCACCCATTGGTCCAGTCGAACCATTGGGTGATCGGTGAGAGCCAACCAAAATAATTGCGCTGACCGTGAATCATGATCATGCCGCCCGGATCTTCGCCGATTTTGCGGGCGCGTTCGATATCGGTCTCATTCGGGTAGGATACGTGAATGGAGCGATGATAGCCGCTTTTGCTGTTGCGCCAATCTAGGACGTAACTACCCTCGGGTGTGCGCTCGTCGCCTTCCTTTTCCTTATGCCCGACTGGGGAGCCGCCAAGAGCGATGGAATAAGTCCTGACCACCGCATCGCCGTTCATGATCTGCATCCGGCGTTCACCTTTGCTCACCAGCACAAGGGTGGCCTGCTGCGCCATCGCAAATTCCGCCGAGCAGAAAAACGTCAGCGCCAAAGCAATCCATCGCATGATGGCAATTCTCCATTTCGATCGCAGAGCAGCGATCGATCATAAATGAAAAAGGCGGGCGCATGACCGCGTCCGCCCAAATATCTCAAATAGCTCGAACGGTCACAGATGCGCCAGCGGCGCGCCCCAGCCGCCCCAGATATAGATCGAGAAAAACAGGAACAGCCAGACCACGTCGACGAAATGCCAGTACCAGGCGGCGGCCTCGAAGCCGAAATGGCGTTCGGGGGTGAAGCCGCCATTGATGGCGCGGATCAGGCAGACGATCAGGAAGATCGTGCCGATCAGGACGTGGAAACCGTGGAAGCCGGTCGCCATGAAGAAGGTGGCGCCGTAGATCGAATTGGCAAATTCGAAGGGGGCGTGGGCATATTCATAGGCCTGCACGGCGGAGAACAGGATGCCGAGGGCGACGGTCAGCGCAAGACCGGTGACCAGACCCTTGCGGTCATTGTGCAGGAGCGCGTGATGCGCCCAGGTCACGCAGGTGCCGGAGAGAAGCAGGATGATGGTGTTGTAGAGCGGCAGGTGCCAAGGATCGAGAACCTCGATACCCTTGGGCGGCCATTGCCCGCCAAGCGCCTCGACGCGGGCTGCCTGGATCGCTTCGCCGGGATAGAGGCTGGCATCGAAAAAGGCCCAGAACCAGGCAACGAAGAACATCACCTCTGAGGCGATAAACATGATCATGCCGTAGCGCAGGTGCAGCGAGACGACCCGCGTGTGGTGGCCTTCATCGCCTTCCTTGATCGTGTCTGCCCACCAGCCGATCATCACATAGAGGATGATCGCCAGACCGATGAAGAAGACCCAAGGGGTGGCCCAATTGAGGCCGAACATGTGGAACTCGGCGCCCTTGAGGTAGCGCATGTAACCGACGCCGCCGAAGGTGATGACGAAAGCACCGATCGCGGCCAGAAGCGGCCAGGGACTCGGATCGATGATGTGGTAGTCGTGATTTTTCTGATGCGCGTCTGCCATGTCAAAATCCCCGATAAATGCCTCTCCACCGCCTGCGGAATTTTCCGCCGGCGCTCCTCTCAAAGCTTGCTGTCCACTTCATTCTTCTTCACCGCCGCGACGGGCTTTGCCGGTTCACTCGGGTAGAAGGAATAGGACAGAGTAATCGTTCTGATATTCTTGGTTTCCTCCGCCTTGACGATCTCCGGATCGACGTAAAAGACGACGGGCATGGAAACGCTTTCGCCGGGCTGCAGCGTCTGTTCGGTGAAGCAGAAACACTGGACCTTGTTGAAATAGGCACCGGCTTCCATCGGCGTGACGTTGAAGACGGCGGTGCCGGTGGTGGCGACCGGCGAGCGATTGGTCGCCGTGTATTCGACCTGGATGGTCTCGCCGATCTTCGGCTGTACCGTTTTCGCCGCCTTGAAATCCCAGTTCAGGCCGCTCGATATGTTGGCATCGAAGGTGACCTGCATGGTGCGGTTAAGCACGGTTGACGAATATTGTTCGACGCGCTGGGTGGTGCCGTTATAGCCGGTGACCTGACAGAAAAGACGGTAGAGCGGAACCGACGCGTAAGCCGCACCGACCATGCCGATAACGAAGACGGCGCAACCGGCAAAGATCGAGGCATTGCTGACCCGTTTCGCCTGCCTTGTCTGACCGCCCTGAATTCCGCCTGCCATGTCGCTCCTCCCTTAGCTCCATTCGGCTCCGTCTACCGGCCTAGTTCCAGAACCCGCCGACCTTGACCAGCGTGATGATGTAGAAAAGGACGCAAAGCCCTGCGAGAACAAGGCCAAGCGTCACATTGCGGTTTCGCCGTGACTTCTTCTGTGTCTCGCTGAGCTTTACGGTTTCGATCACAGAAGTCCTCCGAGGAACCGACCGAGACCGGCCGCCATATGGTCGAAGAGAAGCGCGGAGAAGACCGCGAAGAGGTAGAAGATGGAATAGAAGAACATCTTCTTCGCCGGCACCATCTTCTCGTCATCCTCGGGCATGCGCAGGACAAGGATGGAATAGTAGATGAAGATGAGACTCAGAATGCCGGTAAAGATGCCGTAACCGATGCTGGCAAGACCGGTGAAGGTCGGCGCGGCAACGACGGCGGCCATCAGGACCGAATAGACCACCATCTGAATCTTGGTCGAGCGCTGGCCGACGACATTCGGCATCATCGGAATGCCGACGGAGCCGTAGTCACGCATCTTGAAGAGAGCCAGCGCCCAGAAATGCGGCGGGGTCCACATGAAGGTGATCATGAACAGGATAACGCTGTCGAGCGATACGCCACCGGTGACACAGGCCCAGCCGAGCATGGGCGGGAAAGCGCCGGCAGCACCGCCGATCACGATGTTCTGCGGCGTCGAGCGCTTCAGCCACATCGTGTAGACGACGGCATAAAAGAAGATGGTGAAAGCGAGCAGGCCGGCGGCGAACCAGTTGACGGCAAGGCCGAGGATGACAACCGAGAAGGCCGAGAGCGTCAGGCCGAAGGCAAGCGCCTCGTTGGGGCGGATGCGGCCGGCAGGGATCGGGCGCTTTGCGGTGCGCGTCATCACAGCATCGATATCGGCATCGTACCACATGTTGAGCGCGCCGGAGGCACCGGCACCAACCGCGATGCAGAGGATGGAGATGATCGCCAGAACCGGGTTGATCTCACCGGGAGCAAGAACAAGGCCGGCGAAGGCGGTGAAAACCACCAGCGACATGACGCGCGGCTTCAGCAGCGCGAAGAAATCGCGCGCATCGGCTTCCGAAAGGAGCTTTCCTTCCTCGGGCGAAATCGCATGGGTGGGGTCGATAACGGTCATTACACTTCAGATCCTGACGAGATACCGGGCACTGCCAAGGCAGCACCCGGATCGGAATTCCTACTTGATGCGGGGAAGCTGTTCCCATTGGTGATAGGGCGGCGGCGACGACAGCTGCCATTCCAGCGTGGTCGCACCCTCGCCCCAGGGGTTATCACCGGCAACCCGCTTCTTGGCGAAGGCTTCCCATACGCCAAACAGGAAGATGAGTACACCCACGAAGGAGATATACGAACCGACCGAGGAGACGTAGTTCCAGCCGGCGAAAGCATCCGGGTAGTCGATATAACGACGCGGCATGCCGGCAAGGCCGAGGAAATGCTGCGGGAAGAAGACCAGGTTGACGCCGATGAACATGACCCAGAAATGCAGCTTGCCGATCGCTTCGTTATACATGTAGCCGAACATTTTCGGGAACCAGTAATACCAGGCGGCGAAGATGGCGAAGACGGCACCGAGCGACAGCACGTAGTGGAAATGGGCCACGACGTAATAAGTGTCATGCAGCGAGCGGTCGAGACCGGCATTGGCCAGCTGCACGCCGGTGACGCCGCCGACGGTGAACAGGAAGATGAAGCCGATCGCCCACATCATCGGTGTCGTGAACGTGATCGAACCGCCCCACATCGTCGCGATCCAGGAGAAGATCTTGATGCCGGTCGGCACCGCGATGACCATGGTTGCAAAGACGAAGTAGCGCTGTGCATCGAGCGATAGGCCGACCGTGTACATGTGGTGTGCCCAGACGACGAAGCCGACGGCGCCGATCGCCACCATCGCATAGGCCATGCCGAGATAACCGAAGACCGGCTTTTTCGAGAAGGTCGAGACGATGTGGCTGACGATGCCGAAGCCGGGCAGGATCAGGATATAGACTTCCGGATGGCCGAAGAACCAGAACAGGTGCTGGTAGAGGATCGGGTCACCGCCGCCTTCAGGCGAGAAGAAGGTCGTGCCGAAATTGCGGTCAGTCAGCGCCATGGTGATAGCCCCGGCGAGAACCGGCAGCGACAGGAGCAGAAGGAAGGCGGTCACCAGTACCGACCAGGCAAACAGCGGCATCTTGTGCAGCGTCATGCCGGGAGCGCGCATGTTCAAAATGGTGGTGATGAAGTTGATCGCGCCGAGAATGGACGAAGCACCGGCAACGTGAAGCGAGAAGATCGCGAGATCCACTGCCGGCCCCGGATGGCCCGAGGTCGAAAGCGGCGGATACATGGTCCAGCCGCCACCCGCGCCATAGGCGCCTGCCGGTCCTTCGACGAACATCGACAGGACAAGCAGAAGGAAGGCCGGGACGATCAGCCAGAAGGAAATGTTGTTCAGACGCGGGAAAGCCATGTCCGGCGCGCCGATCATGATCGGCACCATCCAGTTTGCAAAACCGCCGATCATCGCCGGCATGACCATGAAGAAGATCATGATCAGCGCGTGAGCGGTGGTGAACACATTGAACATGTGCTTGCCGCCATCAATCGCGGCATCACCCTCGAAACCATAGACGATAGAGGCGAGACCGTGGAAAATCTGGATGCCGGGTTCCTGCAGCTCCATGCGCATCGCGACCGACAGAAGACCGCCGATAATACCGGCCATGATCGCGAAGATCAGGTAGAGCGTGCCGATATCCTTGTGATTGGTCGAGAACAGCCAGCGGGCGGCAAAACCCGGCTTGTGGTGATGTTCGCCATGCGCATGCGCGTCGTCATGGGCTGCGCGATGGGAATGGTCGTCGTGATGTGTCGTTTCAGCCATTGATCTCGCCTCCCCTTACTTGACGTCGTTTGCAGCGACATCGACGCCGGCTGCAGTTTTGTTGTCCGCAGATGCCAGAAGCGCCTTGTAGGCTCCCGGCAGATCATTTGCGGCGGCGGCAAGCCAGGCGGTGTATTTGTCTTCGGAGACGACGCGGATCGCGATCGGCATATAGGCGTGGTCCTTGCCACAAAGCTCGGAACACTGTCCGTAATAAAGGCCCTCGCGTTCGGCGCGGAACCAGGTTTCGTTGAGACGTCCTGGCACGGCGTCGATCTTGACGCCGAAAGCCGGCATGGCGAAAGCGTGGATCACATCGGTCGGAGCGGCTGTCACGAGAAGGCGCACGGTCTTGCCGACCGGGATAATCATCTCATTGTCGACGGCGAGAAGGCGCGGATAAACGGCTATGTCCGTCTTGCCGGCAGCAGCGCGATCGGGCTCTTTCAACAGGTAGCTGTCGAAAGCGACAGGCGACGCCCCCTCCCCTTGGCCGGATCCTTCATATTCGTAATTCCACTGCCACTGGGTCGCGGTGGCCTTCACCGTCATGTCAGTCTCGGGAATTTCCAGCTGGGCGTTCAGAAGATTGAAGGACGGGATGGCCAGCATGAAGAGAATCAGCACCGGCGCCACCGTCCAGACGATCTCGATCGTCGTGTTATGGCTGGTGCGCGACGGCGTCGGGTTTTTGTCGGCACGGAATTTCACGGCGACGACGATCAACAGCGCCAGGACGAAAAGCGTGACCGGAACGATGAACCAGAGCGTGTACTTCTCGAACCAGCTTATCTGGTGCATGATCTCGGTTGCCGGCGCCTGAAGCCCCATCTGCCAGGGATGCGGCTGGTCCGCATGCGCCACCGAAGCGCTTACCAGCCCCGCAATCGGGGCGGTGATAAGACAGATGATCGCCATCATCATCGCATAAGCCCTGTTCATCACAAACTTTCTCCCCACGCATGTGATCCAGATCAACTCTTACGCAGTCTCCAAGCTATAGGCTTGGTTCAACCATAGTTTGCTTATATCCGCAACGTCTTGCGACAAATGCCCCTGCGGCATTTTGCGCATTGTGGACGCGCGACATCCTCTGGTTGATTTTCCTCCGTAACAGACCACACCTCCCTCCACAGAGTCGCAGCCTGAAATGAGGATATGCTCTTTCGGCTTACAAATTCCACCAGATTTTGAAGCTGGCGACGTCCTTGTGACTTGAACAGGGTCCTACTTTCGCCGTACTCCGCTGAAAACTCGGCAAGGCTTTCCAATTCGCACCGCGAAAGACAGGATAAGCCGCATTGATTCGAACCAGAGGTTTCCATGGGTCGTCCCTCCCTCATCGGCGCAAGCCTTATTGCCCTCCTTTCGCTGGGCTCGGTCTCTACCGCATTCGCACAGCCGGCACAGACGCCGCCGGTGCCGGGTGCCGCACCGAAAGGTCCCGCCCCGAGCGCGCAGGCTCCGGCACCTGCCCCCACCCCTGGCCCTTCGGGACAACAGCCCGGCAATGTGAAGGAAAGCCATGGCGCGTGGTCGGTGATCTGTGATCGCCCTGCTGGCGCTTCCGCCGAACAATGCGCGCTGATGCAGAACGTCATTGCCGAGGACCGGCCGGAAGTCGGGCTTTCGGTCGTCGTGCTCAAGACCGCCGACCGCAAGGCGCGCATCCTGCGCATTCTCGCACCGCTCGGCGTTCTCCTGAAGGACGGCATGGAGCTTTATGTCGACAACAACAATATCGGTCGCGCCTATTTCACCCGCTGCTTCTCGGAAGGCTGCTATGTGGAAGTGGATATCGACGAGGAACTGATGCGTATCCTGCGCGCCGGCAAGAACGCCGTCTTCGCACTGCGCGAATCCTCCGATCAGGACCGTGTCGGCATTCCCGTCGAACTCAACGGCTTCGGCCCCGGTTACGACGCGCTTCCGTAAAGCGTGAGCGGCGCAAGGCTCGACAGCGCTTGCGCCTCACTCCCGACAGACCTACATCGGTTTTCAGACATTTCGGCCTGAGCGCTAGCGACTGCCGCCAAGGAGTATTTCCATGAACACCGATCTCTTGAGCCTGTTCGACACAGACGAGGCAAAGCTGCGGGCGATCGTCGCCAAGGCGCTTTCCGGCGCCGATGACGGTGAACTCTTCGTCGAACATGCGCAGGCGGAATCGCTGACCTTCGACAACGGACGGCTGAAGGGCGGATCATTCAACACAGACCAGGGGTTTGGCCTACGGTCGGTGGCGGGAGAGGCTGTCGGTTACGCCCATGCGGGTGACCTGAGCGCCGCCGCACTGGAGCGCGCCTCGGATGCCGTTCGCGCGGTGACGGCCGGTTACGCCGGCTCCTATGCCGCCGCACCGCAGCGGACAAATAAGAAATATTACGGCGACGAGAACCCGATCGGTTCCCCGAGCTTCGAGGCGAAAGCCAAACTGCTCACCGATATCGATGCCTATCTGCGCAACAAGGACGACAAGGTCCGCCAGGTGACCGCAACGATCTCCGCCAGCTGGCAGGTCGTCGATATCCTGCGCGCCGACGGGCACCGGGTGCAGGACATCCGTCCGATGACACGCATCAACATTTCCGTCGTCGTCGGTAGCGGTGACCGCCAGGAATCCGGGTCTTTCGGCACCGGCGGCCGCATCGGCTTCGGCGATTTCGTCGCCGAGGGTAATTGGCAGGTCGGCGCAGACGAAGCGCTGCGTCAGGCACTGGTCAATCTCGAAGCGATCGAAGCGCCGGCCGGCACGATGGATGTGGTGCTTTCCTCCGGCTGGCCGGGCGTGATGCTGCACGAGGCAGTCGGCCACGGGCTGGAAGGCGATTTCAACCGCAAGAAAACCTCGGCTTTTGCCGGACTGCTTGGCGAAATGGTCGCCGCTCCGGGCGTCACCGTCGTCGACGACGGCACGATCGACAATCGCCGCGGCTCGATCACCATAGACGACGAAGGCACGCCTTCGGCCTATAACGTGCTGATCGAGAACGGAAAGCTCGTAGGTTACATGCAGGACCGGCAGAATGCCCGGCTGATGGGCATGAAGCCGACAGGCAATGGCCGCCGCCAGGGTTACAGCTCCGTGCCGATGCCGCGGATGACCAACACCTACATGCTCGGTGGCGACAAGACCCCGGAAGAGATCATCGCGTCGGTGAAGAAAGGCGTTTATGCAGTTTCCTTCGGCGGCGGTCAGGTGGATATCACGTCCGGCAAATTCGTGTTCGGCTGCACCGAGGCCTATCTGATCGAAGACGGCAAGGTCGGTCCGGCGATCAAGGGCGCCATGCTGATCGGCAATGGGCCGGATGCGATGAAGCGCGTCTCGATGGTCGGTAACGACATGAAGCTCGATACCGGCATCGGCAATTGCGGCAAGGCCGGTCAGTGGGTTCCGGTCGGCGTCGGTCAGCCGCATCTGCGCATGGATCAGGTCACCGTCGGCGGAACGAAGGCCTGAACATGAGCGACATCGTGATCCGCTCCTTTGAATCCGGCGACGAAGAGGGCGTGATCGGCGTCATCCTGCCGATCCAGCGCGAGGAATTCGGTGTCGCGATCACTGCCGCCGACCAGCCTGATCTCGCCGCCATTGCGGATTTCTACCAGTCGGGCAAAGGCGGGTTCTGGGTTGCGGAGAAGGCCGGAAAAATCGTCGGCACGATTTCGTTGAAGGATATCGGCAATGACGAGGCCGCGCTGCGCAAGATGTTCGTCGCGGCAGAAGTTCGCGGCAAGGAATTCGGCGTGGCCGCCCGCCTGCTGGAAACACTGATGACGCATGCACGTGCTGTCGGGCTGAAGACGATCCTACTCGGCACGACCGACAAGTTTCTGGCCGCGCACAGGTTTTACGAGAAGAACGGGTTTGCCGAGGTTGCGGTGGAAGACCTGCCGGCAGGTTTTCCGCGGATGGCGGTGGATACGAAGTTCTATCGTCGAAAAATAGAACAATAAGGCTGAGCTTCCGGGGCATGACAACAACGTCGACCACTATCTTCGTGTTGACTTTCCTGTCGCCGGAAACCGGATGTTCAGCCCACGAAATGCGCTTTCAAGCCCAGCCAGTCGTCATCGCTTCCATTCTGGATACGGATCCCGCATTTCTGGAAAACCACACCTTTTATCCTGACCAAGCGGAATTGTTGGCGCTTGCTGCGGCGATCAACCTTCTGCTCCCCGAATGGACGGGCGAGGTTATGCTGACGCGGCCACACCGGATCTATGAAGCGCCTTATCTCATCCATACCAATTTCGAGTTGCCGCTGATGCTGGAGGGGCGCAAGCCGTTTGCCATTATCGATGGAGAAGAAGGGTTTGATTGGTTTGAAGCCATGCGCGACCGTTTCAGACCGCATGTCGAAAGCGGCAGGTTCATCGAGAAAATCAAGGCGTTGCATGGCGGTGGGCGAACATTCCTGACTGTCTATTATGCCCTGTCTGGCGAAGAATGGCGTTTTCAGGCCTATGACGACCTGATGGACGGTCCGCGGCCATGGACGGAAGAGATGGAGCGGCGGCAGGGGCATCTGTTTGGCTATACGCCAGAGCAATGTGACTGGTGGATCGCAAACGGCTTTCGGCGTCCATCCCTGATTGCAGGTTCTTGACAGACTGCGCGAAACCGCCACAGGTGGGCGCTCTTTCTCACACCGCAGACCGCCGCCTTGATGACATCCCCTGATCCGTTTTCCGCCTTTCTCGCCACATGGCTTCCAGGTCATTCCGCCGGTGAACTCGTCTTCGTGTTTTTTGCCGCGATGATCGCGGGTCTCGCTCGTGGTTTTTCCGGGTTTGGCGGGGCGCTGATCTTCGTACCGCTGGCAAGTGCGGTCACCAGTCCGGCAATCGCGTCCGCCCTGCTTCTCGTCATCGACGGGGTGATGACGCTCGGCATGGTGCCGGAAGGCTGGCGCAAGGCCAACAGGCGCGAGGTGTTCACCATGCTTGCAGGTGCCCTCGTCGGCGTACCGGCGGGAACGGCGGTGCTTTCGCTGCTTCCCTCGATCACGCTGCGCTGGATCATCTCGATCGTCGTGCTCGGCCTGCTTGTCTTCCTGATGTCCGGCTGGCGGTATCACGGTCGGCCGAAAACCTATCTGACCGTCGGCGTCGGTGCGCTTGCCGGGCTGTTCGGCGGGGCGGCGCAAATGTCCGGCCCGCCGATCGTCGCCTATTGGCTGGGCGGTGCGATCGAGCGCAATGTCGTGCGTGCCAATCTGGTTCTCTATTTCGCGCTCGGCACGATCATTTCGGCGACATCCTATATCGTCACCGGAATCCTGACGCTGGAAGTGCTGCTGATCGCGCTCGTCGCCGGCCCCGGTTACGGCATCGGACTTACTTTCGGTTCGCGGATGTTCGGCATAGCCAGCGAGACCACATTCCGCCGCATTTGCTTCATGCTGATCGGCGCAGCCGCGATTATCGGCCTTCCGCTGCTCGACGGTTTGCGGTCCTGATAAGCTGCTTGATCGATGTCATCTTCAGCAAGACTTAACCGGGTCTGCATTAGCCTTCGTCATCTGCAGACGGGGCGATAACCGAAACAATGAAGGAACGAGCGAAAGCGATCTGGCGTCGCAACCTGAAGCGATGGATGATCGGCGCCGGGCTGGAAGTATCCTCACTTGCGACCGGAGCCGGCCTGTTGAAGTCGGCGCGCGGTTCGGGCGTTATCTTCACCATGCATCATGTGAGGCCGGAATCCGCCTCGGTCATCGGGCCTAACCGGCATCTGGAAATCACGCCGGAATTCCTCGATGCCGCGATCCTTCGGCTGAAATCACTCGGCTACGATTTCATAGCACTTTCGGATTTACCGGCACGGCTGGCTGCCCCTTCGACCACGCCGTTTGCAGCCTTTACGCTTGATGACGGGTACCGCAACAATGCGGAATATGCACTGCCCGTTTTCGCCCGACATGGCGTGCCCTTCACCGTCTTCATCGCACAAGGGCTTGCCGAACATCGGCAGCCCCTGTGGTGGGAGATCATGGGCCGGCTTCTGCGTGAGCATGATCGCATCAGCTTCGATTTTGGACGTGGCCTTGAAACGGTGGACTTGAAGACGCCGGTACAGCAGCTCGACACGTCTTTCCGCTTTGCCAGCTATGTCTGGGCTCGCAAAGAGGCCGAAGCCGTCTCGGACCTCTGTCTCCTGGCGGAACGATACGGCATCGATCCGCTTGCCATCACCCGCGAACTCATCATGGGGCCACAGGAACTGCGAGACTTCGCGGCGCATCCGCTCGTTTCGCTCGGCGCTCACACCGTGACACATCGCAAGCTCAGCCGACTTGGCGCCGAAGAAGCCTTGAGAGAGATGCGCAAATCGGCGGAATGGCTGACGGAACTCACGGGCGAGCAACCAACAGCAATTGCATATCCCTATGGAAGCCGGGACGCGATCGGACCGAGGGAATTCCAATCCGCCCGCGATCTCGGTTTTGTGATCGGCCTTACCACACAACCTGGAATGCTAACCGCCGCCGACCTGGGCCGGCCAACCGCCCTGCCGCGCGTCTCGTTGAATGGTTATTATCAGAAGGCGCGCTACGTTGCCGCGCTCGCCTCCGGTATTCCTTTCGCCCTGAAAGGCTAGGGATCAGTTTTTACGCAACTCCAGACGCAAAACCGGCTCCCACTTTTGCTGGAATTGCTGCTCAGGGGTACATCCGCACCTTGTTCCAATTGCCGGACGGATCGTCGCGACGGAACTCGACACGGTCATGCAGGCGGAACTGGCGGTCGTGCCAGAATTCGATCGATGTCGGCTGGATACGGAAGCCGGACCAGTAGGACGGCCGCGGGATCTCACCGATCGCATAACGCGCTGCGTATTCGGCGACAGACTTCTCCAGGGCAAAACGCCCTTCGAGCGGACGCGACTGCTTGGACGCCCAGGCGCCGATGCGGCTGCCACGCGGGCGCGATGCATAATAGGCATCCGCCTCGGCATCACTCACGACTTCTACAGGGCCTCTGATCCGGACCTGGCGGCGCAATGTTTTCCAGTGGAAACACATGGCAGCTTTTTTCTGCCCGAGGATCTCCTGGCCCTTCTGGCTCTCGAAATTGGTGTAGAAAACGAAGCCCTGCGTATCAAATCCTTTCAACAGGACCATGCGCACGTTAGGTAGGCCATGTTCATCAACCGTTGCAACCGCAACGGCGTTTGGATCGTTAGGCTCGGAGCCTTCCGCATCCTTCAACCAGCGGGCGAAAAGAGCGAAAGGTTCGGATTCTTCGGTGAAGTCACCGGTTGTTAACTCACTTCCAGACATATTGACTTAAATACTCCCAATCTGCTCGAACATGCCCGAGACGAAGCGCCGGACAGGATACAAGGTTGTCAGTGATATCAAAGTGGACCGAAATGACAAAGTGCTGGGGCCGCAAGAGCGGCGCTGCAATTTGCCTCGCCACGCTGACGCTGTCGCTTGCGGGATGCACAAGTAGTCTGGATCTGTTTGGCGGATCGAGCAAGGTCGATCGATCGCTTGCGACGGGAACCGTTGCCGGCAAGCCCCAATCCGAGACAAGCCTTTCCGACGAAGCGACTGTGCGAAACGCCGTCACTTCGGCCGATCTCGTGAAAATGGGCAACACTCCCCTTCCCTGGGCCAATGCCGCGACCGGCAGTGCCGGCGTGGTTTCCGTCATTCAGGAAGACAACGCCCAGGGTCGCGTCTGTCGCGCCTTCAAGACCACGCGTCATTCCTATGAAGGGATCGCCGTTTTTGCTGGCCAGACCTGCATGACCGGAAGCGGCGACTGGATGCTGACGGCTTTCGACCGGCAAGGCTGAGCTAAATTGTCACCCTTGGCCCAATTGTTTCCAAACCACACACCGCGTTAACCGATCCTTCACCATGCCTCAGCTGTGAAGCAGCGCTGTAACCACTGATTCAGGACTGCGCCTCTACTCTCTCAATCCGAGAAAATCGGAGCAGCGAGCAGTGCATGATGGCCCTGTGTTGCCCGTGTTTAAGTTTATTATCGGCAGGTTCGCGATTATGCCGGATCTGCCGCCAAAAGCGTAACCGGTGGTCTCACGATGCGTGATCCATATTCCATCCTCGGCGTCAGACGGAACGCCGATGCAGACGAAATCAAGGCGGCCTGGCGGACGAAGGCCAAGACGATTCATCCCGACCACAATCGCGACGATCCGAGTGCAACGGACCGGTTCGCGGAGATCGGGCAGGCCTATGAATTGCTCAAGGATCCTGAGCGGCGCCGGCGTTATGACCGTGCAGCCGACATGCACCAGACAATCATGCAGCAGCGCGATGCGGCAGAGCGCGCCAAGGCTGCGCGCGCCAATGCGGAAAAGGTGATGGAGGAACTGGCAAAGGCCCAGGCTGCCCGCGCCCAGTCCGACACTGCCAAGGCCGACGCCGCCAAGGCTGAACCGAAGGCCGATGCGGCAAAGGCGAAAGCCCAGGGCACCGCAAGCGGACAAGCCAAGCAGCAGACGGGCAAGAAGCCGAGCGAAAGCCCGGAAGAAACCATCGAACGCATTTTCGGCGGCAGCCCCGAGGCACGCGAGCGCGCCAAGGAACATACCGACACGTCTGAGACCAAGGTCGAAGAAACGACCCCGAAAGATGCGCCGGGGCCGGAAGTCCGCTCCCCGCTGCCGATGATGGCCGTCGACCTGATAGCCAATCTGATGAAGCGTATCCGCGGCACAGCGCCAACACCGGAAAAGGCGCCGGATCTTCTGGTCGAGGCAAAGGTGACGGTGGCCGAACTGCTGGCGCTGAAACCGATTACGATCAAGCTCTCGGACGACCGGGAAGTTCGCGTTCCGATCGAGCGGGGCACCACCGACGGACATCAGGTAAGGCTTGCGGGCCAGGGCCTGAAACTGCCCAACATGAAACAGGGCGATCTTGTCGTGACGCTGAATGCGGCCCGCGACGACATCTATATCGTCAGGGATTTCAACCTTCATATTGTGCTGCCCATCTCACTGCAGGATGCCGTCCTCGGCGGCGAGGCGCAGGTGGAGACACCGGCAGGCCGGCGGACGGTCGAAATTCCCAGTTGGTCCGGATCCGACCGCACGATCACGATCGAGGGGCTCGGCCTTCATGACGCTGCCGGACGCGGCGATCTCGTGGTCGAACTGAGGATCGTGCTTCTGGAAACGCCGGACGCCAAGGTCACCGACCTGATGCGACTGATGCGCGACGGGCTGTATCTGTGAGATGGAAAGCGTGACAAAGGGATGACATCATCCCCAGTCACGCATCTATTTTAGGCCATCTTCACAGTTGATGATTTGACGCATGCTTGAACCCTGATGCGGCCTATGCCATAGGCAACATTCATTTTTTCGTGTCAGGGATTACACAATGGTTCAGGCATCCGGCCTTATGGCAGGCAAGCGCGGGCTCATCATGGGCGTTGCGAACAATCGCTCGATTGCATGGGGCATTGCCAAGGCCATCGTCGACAATGGCGGCGAAGTAGCCTTCACCTACCAGGGCGATGCCCTGAAGAAGCGGGTAGAGCCGCTGGCTGCCGAACTGGGCGCCTTCATGGCCGGCCACTGTGATGTCACCGACGAGGCGACGATCGACGAGGTCTTCACCAATATCGAGAAGCACTGGGGCAAGATCGATTTCATCGTTCACGCCATCGGCTTTTCCGACAAGGATGAACTGACCGGCCGTTATGTCGATACCTCGGCTGAAAACTTCGCCAAGACGATGCAGATCTCGGTCTATTCCTTCACCTCGGTTGCGCGCCGCGCCGAAAAGCTGATGACCGATGGCGGCTCGATGCTGACCCTCACCTATTACGGTGCAGAAAAGGTCATGCCGAACTACAACGTCATGGGCGTTGCCAAGGCGGCGCTTGAAGCGAGCGTCAAGTATCTCGCCGTCGACCTCGGCCCGAAGAATATCCGCGTCAACGCGATTTCGGCCGGCCCGATCAAGACACTTGCCGCATCCGGGATCGGCGACTTCCGCTACATCCTGAAATGGAACGAGTACAATGCGCCGCTGCGCCGTACCGTCACCATCGAGGAGATCGGCGACGTCGGTCTCTACATGCTGTCCGACCTGTCGCGCTCGGTGACCGGTGAAGTACACCACGCCGACAGCGGATATCACACGATTGGCATGAAGGCGGTCGACGCCCCGGACATTTCGGTCATCAAGGACTAAGGGAAGTTTGCCGTGCTTATCTATGTGATCCGCCACGGCCAAACGGACTGGAATGCCGAAGGCCGCCTGCAGGGACAGAAGGACATACCGATCAATGCGATCGGGCGTGGACAGGCTAGCCGTAACGGTGAAACGCTTCGCGAACTCGTCGGTTCAGCCGACGGGTTCGATTTCGTTGCTAGCCCCCTTTGGCGCACAAGGGAGACAATGGAACGCATACGGACAGCCATGGGATTGGACCCGGCGGGCTACCGTACAGATGAACTCCTGAAAGAGCTTTCGTTCGGTGACTGGGAAGGTTTTACCACCGCCGAGATAAAGAAGACGGCTCCGGAGCGACTGCGGGAACGTTCAAAAAACAAGTGGAGCTTCATTCCACCGGGCGAAGATGCCGAGAGTTATGAAATCCTTTCCTGGCGTATAGGCGCATGGCTCGCTTCGCTGAAGGGACCGACGATTTCCGTCAGCCACGGCGGAGTGCTTCGCTCGCTTTTCCGCATCATAGGCAATGTCGATGAAAATGAAGCCGCCAACATGCCGATCCATCAGGACCGTATCGTCAGGATCGAGTTGAGTGACGGTGATGCGGGTGACGGAACGGTTGCCAAAGGTTCGATCACCTGGATTTAAGCTGAACGGGCGTCAAATACGCTGAAAGCGCCCGCATTCTCACACCCCGCTATCAAACGATCTCCAGATCGTCGACGATACGGCTGCCGTCTATCATGGTATAGAAGACCAGAACCTTTACGCCTGCCTTCAACCCTTCGAAATTAAACTCTTCCGGAACCTTGTAGGTCTTGCCGTCATCAAGCGTCAAGCTAAGCGCATTGACGTCCACCTTCTTGATTGTCGCCTCGATATCCGCGCTCTGAGCGAAGCTGTTGAGCGGCGAGAAGATACTTGCGGTAGCGAGCAGCGTGGCGATGAGCATGCGCATCTTGGAGGCCTTTGACGAGGTCCGTGTGTTTCGTTTCGAAGCAAAGATAGCCCTCAGAATGTGGCAAAAGTTGCCCTTGATCATGGCATTTCGCGCATGAAACGAGGCATTATTATTAACAAAAATATAACAAATACCTTTTTTCAACTTTCCCCATCAAATTCAAAACATCGAATTCAAGTATTGATTAAACATAATTCGTGGCTCGAAACACGCTGTATCGCGAAATGATAAATTAACACCCCGCCAATACACTATTTCTCGGGCATCCCGGGTTAGAGAAGGGCATTCAGCAGGTGAAATTCAGGCCGCCACACTATTTAAACTGGCACAATATCATTGCCTCGAATCCAATTTCCCTGCTTGCGGCGTTAACAATTTCGCTTTGCATATTTGCGATCGCACTAGGTCTTGATCGGCGCAATACCGAATTCGGGCGGGCCGCCTTGCGCGCAGATGTGGAAAACACAGCCTCTGCTGTGTCGCGTAACCTGACCGGGCGCATCGAGACCGACATCAAAGATGCGCAAGCGCTTGCACAGCGTCTTCTGCGCGAACGGAATGCAACCACAGACCACCTTAGACATCTCGTCGAGGCAACATTCGACAATCATAGGCATTTTACCGCGGTAGCCCTGGCGCCAGATCGTTCCATATCGCAGATCCACACACCCGAGGGTATTTCGAGCGCGGACGCTTCGCTGCCATTTGACGTCAAAAGGCTAAACGCGGACCTGATGGATACCAGGGACAAGACGTCTCCGAGTATCGTCACAGGTTCGCAGGAGAACCATCTGACGCTGGTCGTACCGATTGTGCTGGACGATCAAACGCTTCGTCAGCCCTGGGGCGCGCTTGCCGTCGTCATCGACAAGGCTGAGCTTCTGAAGGAAGCGGGAATGATCGTCGACGATGACGCGGGCAGGCCCAGCCCGGTCGATCTTACAAACGTAAACTTCTCGCTGCGAGACAGGGCGAAACCTGACTATCTGGCGTTTTTTGGCGATGACACGGTCGACGACCAATCGCCGCTAACCAAGACGCTGGAGATTGCCGGCTCGCGCTGGGATCTTTCACTTGCCCCGAAGAGCGGCTGGGCTACCCCCCCGGAAAACCAGTATCACTTCCGGCTATTTCTCGCATTCGGTGCGGTTGCGCTCATCGTGCCAATCGTGGTGGCGACCGGGCTGCTTTCCGAGCGCAACCGAAATATTGCCGAACTGAAGACGCGTGAATCCAGCCTTCTCGATCTCTCGCAGCGCTTCAATCTCGCGATGGAGGCCTCCAACATCGGCATATGGGAGGTCAGCGGCGATGGACTGCAACTATTCTTGGACCGGCGTGCCAGACTGCTTCACGGCGTAAACTCTCCCCAGGATGTGCAGCGGCTGAAGGGGTTGCTGCAGCACGTGGCCACTGAAGACAGAGCGAAGGCGGAAGCCCATTTCCTGAAATGGGCGCGGCTCTACGAATCCTGCACCGAAACCTACCGCATTACCTTGGCTGACGGCGAAGTCCGGCACCTGAGATCCGCCGGCGCACGTTACGAAAACATCGACGGCAGCCACCGCATGACCGGTATCGTGTGGGATGTGAGCGCCGACATGCTGATGGCGCAGACGCTGCGCGACGCCAAGGCCAATACCGAGGTCAAGAACGCCGAGCTCGAGCTCGCGCTGGACGAATTGTCGAGCCGCGAGCGGGAGCTTGAGGAACTGTCCGGCAAGCTCGATCTCGCACTTGCCTCCTATGGCTGCGGCATATGGGAATATACGCCCGGACAGGGCACCGAGACCTGGGACGCACGCATGTGCCAGCTATATGGCATCCCTTTCACCAACGGCATCATAACCCAGGAAAGCTGGCTCAATCTGCTCTTGCCCGAAGACCGGCCGATCGCGATCAACGCATCGAGAGCGTATCTCAGCGGCCAAACGAAGGAGGCATTGGTGGTTCGCGTAGCGCAGGCGGACGGTACGATCCGCTACGTGCGCTCCGTCGGTCAGCTTCACATGGGTAAGGACGGCTCGAAGAAACTCATCGGGCTGGCCTTTGATGTGACGAAGGATACGGCACTCACGGTGGAACTGCAGAAGGCGAAGACAGAAGCAGACGCCAAGAACAGCGAACTCGAAATTGCCAAGAGCAGGATCGAACACAACGCGCTGCATGATCCTTTGACGCTGCTGGCCAATCGGCGCAAGCTCGACATGGAGCTGGACGCTCTGTCGCGCGCCTCCGGCAGACGTAAATTCGCCCTGCTTCACCTCGATCTTGATCGTTTCAAGCAGATCAACGATACGCTGGGACATGCCGCAGGCGACGCGATGCTCGTGCACGCCTCCAAAATCCTGACCCGCAATATCACCGAAAGAGATACAGTTGCTCGCATCGGCGGCGACGAATTCGTCATTCTGGCGCACGACCAGGCAAGCTCGAAGGAGCTTGCGCAACTTGCCGCCCGTATCATTTCCGAGTTTCGCCAGCCGCTCGATTTCGACGGTTTTTCCTGCCGCTGCGGCGTATCGATCGGAATCGCCGAGGCCAATGGCAGTCATGTCGACGCAAGACGTATTCTCGTCAATGCCGATCTGGCGCTTTACCGAGCCAAGGGCATGGGGCGCAACCGCTTCGAATTCTTTACACAAAACCTGCATGCGGAGATTATCGACCATAAGCGGACGGCGGATGAGCTGCTGGCGGCAATCGAGAACCATGAGTTCTCCGCCTGGTACCAGCCGCAGATCAGCGCGGGCACGCATAAGCTGACGGGCGTCGAAGCGCTTATCCGCTGGCGGCATCCCCGCCGGGGCCTGCTTGCTCCCGACCAGTTCCTGAAGATCGCAGACGACCTTAACGTGACCGCGACGCTCGATCAGCTGATGCTGGAAACGGTGCTGAAGGACAAGATGCGGTGGGCGGCGATGGGCGTCGCCGTGCCCAGGGTTTCGGTCAACGTGTCGTCGCGACGGCTGCATGACGAACACCTGATCGACATGCTGCGCGGCCTGCAGATAGCACCCGGCGAGATCGCCTTCGAACTGGTGGAATCGATCTTCCTCGATGACAGCGACAGCGCCGTCGTGGCCAATCTGGAGCAGATCAAGGAACTTGGCATCGATGTGGAGATCGATGATTTCGGTACCGGGCACACGTCGATTGTCAGCCTTTTGCGGCTGAAGCCGAAGCGGCTGAAAATCGACAAGCAACTGGTTCTGCCAATCCTTCATTCGCCGCAAGAGCGCGCGCTGGTTCGATCGATCATCGATATAGCCCGCTCGCTCGGCGTCGAAACGGTTGCGGAAGGTGTCGAGACCTTCGAACACGCGAGTCTGCTCGAGGACCTCGGCTGCGATCTTCTGCAGGGTTATGCCTTCGCGCGCGCCCTGCCCTTCGATGATTTCTCGCTGAGAGCACAGGAAGGCTGGCAAAGGTCGGTGGCCTAGGACGCGGACTCATTAGCTGAGGCAATCCATATCCTCGTGGCGGCAAGCTTGAGGGCGGCGAGATAGTTGTCGGCACGTCGGTCGTATCGCGTCGCGAGGCCCCGCATCTGCTTGAT